>Ga0302183_10000015_pt1 | contig 98872 bp, 61 predicted proteins | sample I_Palsa_N3_2_FD_200232 | JGI IMG/M metagenome (GOLD analysis project Ga0302183, IMG submission 200232) | Peat permafrost microbial communities from Stordalen Mire near Abisko, Sweden - I_Palsa_N3_2 | ecosystem: Environmental > Terrestrial > Soil > Palsa > Peat permafrost | place: Sweden...
GGACTCGTTGCTGGAGTTCCTGAAGATGCTGTAATTATGAAAAGGAGAAAACGGGACGATCGCACTGGAGAGCCCAAGTGCAAGGTGATCCGGGCGCTCGCTACCCCAGAACTTTTCATAACCGGGCACTTTTCATAATGGCCGAAAGTTGCCGTTTGTTAGAGGCGCAAAAAGGTGCGCAACATGCGCTTCCCAAGCTTAGTGTCGCCATCAACTAGAGTGGACGGATCCATCTGCAGTTTGGTTGTGTCGCGGTCATAGAAAGCAACAAACGGCGGCGACTTCCGTGCCAGACTTTCTGAAGCGGCATCGCATCGGCTTCATCAGCAGGTCAATCGTCAACGAATCATGCGTGGTTAGGAAGCATCTATGAGCGAGATCGAAGTACGTCTGGCGGCTTTGGGGTTGGCGTTGCCGCCACCGTTCACGGTGCCCGTGGGGTTGACCTTGCCCTTCGAATTCATCCAGGTGTGCGGCACGCGGGTACTTATCTCGGGCCACGGGCCGCAGGGCGCTGATGGCTTGATGGCCGCACCTTTCGGCAAGCTTGGCGCAGAACTCTCGGTGAGTGAGGGCTACCAGGCGGCGCGATTGGTCGCTCTCTCCATACTTGCCAGCCTCAAGCGCGCGATCGGCAACCTGGATCGGGTGAATCGCTGGCACCGTGTGTTTGGCATGGTCAACTCCGCGCCTGGATTCATTCAACAACCGAACGTCATCAATGGGTTCTCCGACCTTATCCTCGAGTTGTACGGGCCTGAGCGGGGAGCGCACACGCGCAGTGCGATTGGCGTGGCGGAGCTGCCGTTCAATATCCCCGTGGAAATCGAAGGCGAACTTTCGTTGTACCCCTGAAGGGAGGCTGCTTTGCTTGGTACACCTTACGGGCTAGGTCACCGCCTACGCAGTCTTCAGTGCGTAGCCTCGACCGGTTGAGGCAACTGCCCGGAGCGCACCTCTCACGAAGAAGTCTTGAGCAACGCGGCGCGATATCAGGTTGGCGGTAGCGTGCTGCACACTGCCGCGTGTCACTGGCGTGGTCTCTAGCTGACTTCCGATCTCACGGTGACGCACGCTGCGCCAACCCAACTTGTGTATGCCTCAGGGCTTAGCGCCAAAGAACGTTGCGCTGAAGATCGTGCTCAATACCGATTCAGCGGCGGCATCCGGCAGTTCGTTCGGCATGGTGATATTGAAGTAGAGCACGCCGTCGATCAGCCCCATCGTCGCGAGCGCGAGATCGTTAGCAGCGGCAGGTACGGGCAGGTTCATGCGCTTGCAGAATTGCGCGATGAAATAAGCAATCACGTCGCGCTTTTCCAGGCACAGCGCATTCAGGCGTTGGCGGAATTTTGCATCGCGCACCGCATGCAGCCGCGCTTCGGCCCAGACGATATAGCTGGTGTGATCGCGATAGCACTGACCGTAGAACAGCGCTAGCTGTTTTTGCAGATCTTCGCTGGGAAGGTCTGCGTCCAGCAGCTTCTGCAGATCTTCCTGGATGCTCGTGTGATCGCGCTTGAGCAACTCGATGAACAGGTCGGTCTTGCTCTTGAAGTTCGAGTAGAACGCGCCACGGGTGTAGCCGGCCTGGCCGGCGATGTCTTCGACGCTGGTCGCGGTCAGCCCTTTCTTGGCGATCGCCACCGCCGCAGCGTCAAGCAGGCGCAGGCGGGTCTGTTCGCGGCTTTCTTCCCGGGTCAATCGTTTGCGCGGCATGCCTCATGGTACCACGCCGTTTGGCAGATGCATTCCAATGCTTACTTGAATTCAAATACATCACTGTATTAGAGTTCGTCAACGTATTTAGGCGTCGCGCCGGTCAGTCCCGTCGCGAACACCAGCCCCCAGCCATCCCCAGGAGCGGCCTGTGCAACAGCAAGAATTCCCCACGCCACGCGGTCCAAAACGGCCTGCCTGGTTGCCCGGCGCCGTAGCCATCTCTTTGATATTGCTGGCGGCCTGCGCCCAAAAAGCACCTGAGGTGGATCAGGCCGTGCCCGTGATCGCACAGTCGGTACAGGCCTTCGATGGCGTGTCGGCGGGCCGGTTCCCGGGTGACATCCATGCGCGTTACGAAATGCCGCTGTCGTTCCGGGTGGGTGGGCAGTTGACCGCGCGTTACGTCAATCCAGGCGATCTGGTGAAGAAAGGGCAGGCCCTGGCGCAGCTCGATCCCACCGATGCCGGCAACCAGCTGGCGGCTGCGAAGGCGGCACTGGAAGCAGCTGAGCATCGCCTGCTGTTTGCAACCCAGCAGCGTGACCGCGACGAAGCGCAGTCGAAGCAGAACCTGATCAGCCAATTGCAGTTGGAACAGACGCAGGATGCCTACGCGTCTGCGCTGGCCGCGCGCGAGCAGGCGAGACAGCAGTTCGAGCTGGCGCAAAGCCAGTCGCGCTACACCACCCTGAGCGCCGATCACGACGGCGCCATCACCAGTCGGCAGGCGGATGCCGGCCAGGTGTTGGCCGCCGGGCAGGCCGTGTTCGGTTTTGCATGGTCGGGCGAGCGCGAGGTGTATCTCGATGTGCCGGAAAGCCGGATCGACGACATCATCATCGGGCAGGCGGCCAAGGTGACGCTGTCGGCGTTGCCGGGCCATGTCTTCGACGCGCGGGTGCGCGAGGTGGCGCCTGCGGCGGATCCCCAATCGCGCACCTATCTGGTCAAGCTGACCATCGATCAACCCGCAAACGTGCTGCAGCTCGGCATGACCGCGGATGTCGTGCTGCAAGGCGGCAAGCCGTCGGGCGGTGTCGTAAGCATTCCCGCCACCGCCTTGTTTCACCAGGGCGAGCATCCCGCCGTATGGGTAGTTCGACCTGCCGATGCCACGCTTGAATTGCGTCCTATCACCGTCACCCGCTACGGCGAACGCGACGTGCTGATCGCCAGTGGCTTGCACGCAGGCGAACGCGTGGTGATGCAGGGCGTGCATACCGTGACGGTCGGCGAAAAGGTCGCGCCGATCGCACCGCCGCATCCAGAGGATGCGCCGCAATGAGCAACGAAGGACGTTTCAATCTTTCGGCGTGGAGTTTGCGTCATCAGTCCCTGGTGTTTTTCCTGATGGGGATGATCGCGCTGTTCGGCCTGCTGTCGTATAAGCATCTTTCGCAATCGGAAGACCCGCCGTTCACCTTCAAGGTAATGGTGATCCAGACTTTCTGGCCAGGCGCCACTGCGCAACAGGTGCAGGAGCAGGTGACCGATCGCATATCACGCAAGTTGCAGGAAACACCGGCGATCGACTTTCTGCGCAGCTATTCCCGTCCCGGCGAGTCGCTGATCTTTTTCAACATCAAGGATTCCGCACCGTCCTCCATCGTGCCGGACACCTGGTATCAGGTGCGCAAGAAGGTCGGTGACATCAGCGCGCAGCTGCCGCAGGGCGTGCAAGGGCCGTTCATCAATGATGAATTCGGTGACGTCTATACCAACATCTATGCGCTGGAAGGGGACGGCTACACGCCGGCGCAACTACACGACTACGCCGATCAATTGCGCGCCGAACTCCTGCATGTACCCGGTGTGGCGAAGGTGGATTACTTCGGTGACCAGAACCAGCACATCTATATCGATATCCAGAATGTGCAGCTCGCCAAGTTGGGCATCAGCCCACAGCAGATCGGTCAGGCGATCAATGAACAAAACGCGGTAGCTTCCACCGGCGTCCTGACGACTGCTGACGATCGTGTATTCGTGCGACCGAGCGGGCAGTTCGATGACATGAATGCGCTGGCCGATACCTTGCTGCATATCAACGGCAAGAGTTTCCGGCTTGGGGATATCGCCACCATCCGACGCGGCTACGACGATCCGCCGAGCCAGCTGATGCGTTTCATGGGTAAGCCAGTGCTGGGCATCGGCGTCACCATGCAACCCGGTGGTGACGTGGTGCAGCTCGGCAAGGCACTGGACCAGGCGAGCGGTACCTTGCAGAAGCGCCTGCCAGCGGGCCTGAAGCTATCCGAAGTGACCAGCATGCCGCATGCCGTGTCGCACTCGGTCGACGACTTCCTTGAATCCGTGTCCGAGGCGGTGGCGATTGTGTTGCTGGTGAGCCTGCTGAGCCTGGGCTTTCGCACCGGCATGGTGGTGGTGATCTCGATCCCGTTTGTGCTGGCTGCCACGGCGCTGTGCATGGATATGTTCGGCATCGGCTTGCACAAGGTATCGCTCGGCACGCTGGTGCTGGCGCTGGGTCTGCTGGTGGACGACGCAATCATCGCGGTCGAGATGATGTCAGTGAAGCTGGAACAGGGTTGGAGCAGGGCGCGTGCCGCTGCCTTCGCCTTTACCAGTACGGCCTTTCCGATGCTGACCGGCACCCTGGTTACGGTCTCCGGCTTCCTGCCAATCGCCCTGGCCAAGTCTGGCACCGGCGAATACACGCGCTCGATCTTCGAGGTCTCGGCGATTGCGCTGCTGGTGTCCTGGCTCGCGGCGGTGATCGTGATTCCGGTGCTGGGCTATCACCTGCTGCCCGAGCATCATGAGCGCGCCAAACCGGGACAGGAATGGTGGGCGCGTTTCCTGCCCCGGCGCTGGCGTGACGAGCGCGCCGCGAAGGCCGTCCAGCCGGTGCATAACGGCAACGACATCGAGATCTACGACACCACGTTCTATCGGCGTTTTCGCGGCTGGCTGGATTTCTGCCTGCGTAACCGTTGGCTCGTGCTGGCATCGACGGTTGCATTGTTCGTCGTGGCGCTCGCGGGTTTCGGGATCGTGCCCAAGCAATTTTTCCCGAGCTCAGATCGTCCGGAGTTGCTGGTCGACCTGCGCCTGCCGGAAGGCGCCTCGTTTGCCGCGACGCTACGTGAGACCAAACGCTTTGAAGCGGCGATCCAGGGCCGCAAGGAAATCGCCAGCTATGTCAGCTTTGTCGGTAGTGGCGCGCCACGGTTCTATCTGCCGCTGGATCAGCAACTGGCGCAGCCCAACTTCACGCAGTTCGTGATTACGGCCAAAGACGTCGAGCAGCGCGAGCAGCTCGCGACGTATCTGGATGGCGAATTGAAGCGCGATTTCAGCGACGTGCGCAGTCGTGTCAGCCGGCTGGAAAACGGACCGCCGGTGGGCTTTCCGGTGCAGTTTCGCGTCGACGGTGACGATATCGCCACGGTGCGCGGCATCGCCGAGCAGGTAGCTGCGGTGATGCGCGCTGATCGCGACACCACCAATGTGCAGTTCGATTGGGATGAGCCAGCCGAGCGTTCGGTGCGTTTCGAGGTAGACCAGATCAAGGCACGCCAGTTGGGCATCAGCTCACAGGATGTGGCCAATTTCCTGGCAATGACTTTGTCGGGCACCACCGTGACGCAGTTCCGCGAGCGCGACAAGCTGATCGCCGTTGATCTGCGCAGTACCAACGGCGATCGCATTCATCCGGATCAGATCGAGCGGCTGGCCATACCCACATCGAACGGCACGGCGATTCCGCTGGCGCAGCTCGGGCATGTCAGTTATGGCCTTGAGTACGGCGTGATCTGGGAGCGCGATCGACAGCCCTCGATCACCGTGCAATCGGATACACGCGGCGCTGCGCAGGGTCTCGATGTAACGAATGTGATCGACCAGAAACTTGCCGATATCCGCAGCCATTTGCCGGTGGGTTATCGCATCGAGGTGGGTGGCTCGGTCGAACAGAACGAGAAAGCGCAGAGTTCGATCAATGTGCAGATGCCGCTGATGGTGATCGCCGTGCTCACCTTACTGATGATTCAGCTGCAAAGCATCGGGCGCACCTTCATGGTGGTGCTTACGGCTCCGTTGGGACTGATCGGCGTGATCGCCGCGCTGCTGCTGTTCCATCAGCCATTCGGTTTCGTCGCCCTGCTGGGTACGATCGCGATGTTCGGCATCATCATGCGCAACTCGGTGATCCTGGTCGACCAGATCGAACAGGACATCCATGCCGGGCATCCGCGCTGGGAGGCCATTATCGGCGCGACGGTTCGCCGTTTCCGCCCGATCACGCTGACCGCCGCTGCGGCTGTGCTGGCCTTGATACCGCTGTTGCGCAGCAACTTCTTTGGGCCGATGGCGACCGCACTGATGGGCGGCATCACGGTCGCGACGGTGCTTACGCTGTTCTATCTGCCGGCACTTTATGCCGCGTGGTTCCGCGTGCGCGCCGATGAACCGGCGCCGGAACCGGAGGCTTCAGCATGAAATCGGGAACGATGATTCGGTCAGCCCGCGTGACGGCCCTGATGGCGGCCATGACCCTGGCAGGTTGTGCCTTTGCCCCACCCGTCAAACCACCCGCGCCGCCGACACCCACGCACTATGCGGTGCAGCCGACGCCAGCGGACAGTGCAAAGGTCGATGGCGTTGCCCAGCATTTCAGTCTGGGTGCGCGCGCGGTACCGGAATGGTGGCGTTTGTACGGCAGCGACACGCTCGATGCCTGGGTCGATGAAGGTCTGCGCAACAATCCGTCGCTGACGGCAACCCGGCACACGCTGGAAGCGGCCCACCAACTGCTGCGAGCGCAGGTCGGTGCAAACATGTTGCCGTCGCTGGATGCGCAGGGACAGACCAGTCGACAGCGTGCCTTGGGCATTCCGGATATAGGCCCGCCGACGAATCTCTACGACGTCTATGCGGGGCAACTCGCCCTCAGCTACAACTTCGACCTGTTCGGTGCGACACGTCATGGCATCGAACAGACGGCAGCGCAGGTCGATCAGCAGTCCTACGAGTTCGACGCGGCCAAGCGCGCCTTGGCGGCAAATATTGTGATCGCGGCGATCAATGCGGCATCGCTGGCGGAGCAACTGAGCACCAGCGAGCGACTGTCCACGCTGGCGCACGAGCAGGCCACGCTGACCGAGCACTCATATCGACTTGGTGCGGCATCGCAGGATGATCTGCTGGCGATGCAGCAACAGGCTGCGAGCATCGATACGTCGATTCCCCCCTTGCGCAGCCAGGCCCTGCGCGCACGCCATGCGTTGGCGGTATTGATGGGGCGTACTCCGGATCAGGCGCCGTCGAACCTGACGCTGGCGGAGCTGCACATGCCGGTGGATGTTCCAGTCAGTGTGCCCTCCGATCTGTTGCAGCAGCGGCCGGATGTGCTCGCCGCAGAAGCATCGGTGCATGCGGCCTCTGCACAGGTAGGCGTCGCCACGGCCAATCTGTTTCCACATATTTCGCTGTCCGCGTCGCTGGGTTCTGCGGCATTCAAACCAGGCAGCTTGTTCACGGCAGCGGGCTCGATCTGGAGCGCAGGCGTTTCGCTTACTCAACCGATTTTTCACGGTGGCGCCCTGATGGCTCAGCGCAGGGCCGCGATTGCGGATTACAACGCGGCAGTGGCGCAATACCAGCAGGCCGTGCTCAATGCTTTCCAGAACGTGGCCGATACGCTGAGCTCGCTGGAACAGGATGCATTGACCCTGCAGGCGGCAATCAACGAAGCGGCAGCGGCATCGCAATCGTTCACCAACACCGACGCGCGTTATCGTCTGGGCGCAATTTCCTACCCGGAAGCGGTGCTAAGCGAGCAGCATCTGCAAAGTGCGAAGTTGACCGAGGTCCAGGCCAGGGCCGCCCGCATGAGTGACACAGCGGCCTTGTTCCAGGCAATGGGGACGCCCCCTGCGGCGGCAAGATAACGTGGCCTGCCGCGGACGCGATTCCGCGGGCTCGGTGCCACGGTCAACGTTCCCTCAGCTCGCCCGTCCATGCTCCTCCCCCTGCTCGCAGGGGGAGGCTGGGAGGGGGGCTCTCCAGCACGTCTGAGGTAAGAGCTTCACCCCACCCCAACCCTTGCGAGCAGGGGAGGGAGCCAAAAGCCAACCTTGCTGAGGCTCAACGCGTGCAGGTAGTGTGTTGCATCGACTGCTTGAATCCACAACCCGAAGCGGATCAGCTATCTCATCGCACAATCACGTTGGGAAGGACTTTGGAAATGGACGTCATCACCGCCTTGGTTGACGGCGAGCAGGTGGAAACAAACAGCACTCGCATCGTTCCATGGTGGAGCTATACGAAGACAATCATTTCTGCTGCTGCCCTGTCTTTGGTTGACAGGGCGTTGCTCAGCCTTGACGACGCGGTCGCCGGGCGTTCTTTTTCACTACGGCAATTGCTTCAGCACCGTTCCGGGTTGCCAGACTACGGCTTTCTGCCGGCGTATCACGACGACGTTGGTGCGCGGCGTACCCCTTGGACAGTTGATGAGATGCTTGAGCGGTGCCAAATCAATGCGCCGCTTTTTGCGCCCGGAATGGGTTGGTCCTACTCGAACATCGGCTACGTCCATGTTCGAAGGCTTATCGAGCAAGCTACCCAGCAGCCGCTTCTTGCCGCTTTGGAAGACCTGGTACTGAGACCTCTTGGCATCGGCGATGTGAGGTTGGCGCTTTCGCCTGCGGATCTCGATGCTACCGCGTGGGGCAATCCACAGGCATACCATCCGGGTTGGGTCTACCACGGGTTGCTGGTTGGTACAGCATCAAGTGCCGCGCTGTTGCTTCAGCGGCTTATGGAGGGGCGGTTGCTAACGCAGGCGATGATGGAGGCCATGCTTACCATGCACCGTTTCGATGTATCAGCGACGACGAGGCCTCTCTCGGAGCCGTGTTACGGCTTGGGAATTATGGGCGGCAATGCGGGCCACAGCGGTTATCGTGGGCATACCGGGACGGGACCTGGTAGCGTCGCGGCCATCTATGGGGCGTGGGTGGGTGACACAGCGACGTCGCTCAGGACAGCGGCTGTGTTCGCCCCCGGCGAGGATCAAGCCGCAGTCGAGCGCAAGGCGATTGAGCTTATTTCGACGGGGTCTGTACGGCGCTGACAATTGCCAGCCGGATGCCGGTACTTCCGCTAGACACCGACGTCGGCCAGCAACTCAAGCGTGCGCATCGCAAACCTTTTCCCGATAGTTTTGGAGTTCCGCAGTGAAACGAGTTCTGGTGACCGGAAATGCGGGGGCAGGGAAATCCACATTTGGCAGGGCCCTCGCAACCAGGAGCGGAGTGCCCTATTTCGGACTGGACGGCATTGTCTGGCGGCCGGGATGGCAGAAGACAAACCGTGCCGACCGTCACGAAGCTGAGCAGGCCATTGCAAGCCGAGACAGTTGGATCGTTGATGGTGTATCGGACGAATTGCTTAAAGCAGCCGATACCATTGTTCTGCTGGATGTACCACGGCTCCTGTGCATTTTGCGCGTGCTTTGGCGAAGCCTGCCCTATCTGTTTCGCTCTCGGCCAGGCCTACCCGAGAGGTGCCCTGAGCTGCTGATTCTTCCCCAAGTCGCCAAAATCATCTGGAAGTACCCGGCGACGCAGCGGACAAAAGTTTTTGGCGAAACGGCAGCCAGGCCTGTCACTCTCTTCCATATACGGAATCGGGCAGGTTACTTGGCTGCGATGAGTAGCCTTCATGAGGGCCTTACAGCGGCACACGAGTCGAGCCAATGAAATTTCACTTTCGCCCGATAGCGGCCGATGCAGGCAGGATGTCCGCTGAGTTCACTGGAAATGTCCGCCACCAGAAGCAGACATGTTGAAGGATGTAAGAGGAGCAATGAAATGAACGAACACCCGCTCGAAATTTGGCATCGCCTGGTTCGCACCCAGGACCCTTCCGGCCTCGACTCGTTGCTCGCACAAGATGCGGTCTTCTACTCGCCGGTGGTTCACGCGCCACAACGTGGCAAGGCACTAGCAGCAGCGTATCTGAGTGCAGCGCTCACCGTGTTCTTCAATTCAACATTCCATTACGTACGCGAAATTGTGGGCACGTCAGACGCGATGCTGGAGTTCGAGACCGAGATCGATGGAATACTTGTTAACGGAGTGGATATCATCAAGTGGAACGACACCGGAAAAATTGTCGAATTCAAGGTAATGCTCAGACCACTGAAGGCAATCAATATCATTCATCAACGAATGGCCGCGATGCTCCAATCAAAGCTCGATTCGCCATGACCTTTGGTCTTCTACAGACTGAAACGGGGGATGAATGAAGGGGTTTAGATGTTTGCCATTGCTGTTGGCGGTTAGTACGGCATCCTTTGCGGCAGGAACTGGCCCAGGCGAAGCTCCGAAGCACAAGTGCGGCGTCGGTCCAGTGGTCAAAAGGTTCGGAGGTACGGACTGGCTGGTGTATAGCTGCGAGGACAAAAATCCCCTAGTCATTGTCGCTGCGCCCGGCAACCCCGCCATGCCTTTCTATTTCTTGTACCTGCGCTCAGCCAAGGGATATGAACTATATGGAGAAGGCACTGGCGATAAGCGATTGACTGACGCGGCCGTTAGTGACCTGAAAGGCGTGGGGGAGGTTCAGATAGCATTGCTTTTGGAGGAGACTCAGAAAGTTTCCATCCAGAAGTAGCTTTGCGACTTGTCCTTCTTCGGTTCTGTAGCAGGCCTACAGGGCAGTACCAGAAATTTGTCAAAGGGGAAAAGGATGGGGATTGAGGTCACTGACTCGCCGCGTGAAAGCGATGAGGCATTTGTCATCGCCCAAGTTCATGCTTACAACGCAACCTTTATAGCTAGAGACACTAAGAGTTTGTGCGTCTTTGCTCGCAACGACGACGGGAGCATCATTGGGGGACTCACCGGAAGGACGAACTGGCAATATTTGGAAGTCTTGTTTCTATGGGTTGACGAAAAGCACCGTAAGTCCGGCTATGCCTCGAAGCTCCTGGCGACGGCGGAGTCAGAGGCAATCCGTCGTGGCTGCAAACACGCGCGCCTTGATACATACAGCTTTCAAGCACTGGGCTTCTATCAGAAGCTCGGCTACGAAGAGGTGGGTCAACTCACAGGCTTCGGCGGCGAGCACACTCGATACTTTCTACACAAGGCGCTCTATCCAGCGAACGCCTGTTGACTTAGCTTCGGCCAAACTTATTCGGTAGCGAGCGGTCACTTTGGTGGAAGACCATCTCCAGCTTCCCGGTACAGCAATCAGTGATGAGCCACTGTCGGCGGCGCTTTCGGTACACCGCGGACCGTCGCAAAAGGAGGCGCGTTGAGACCGGGATGTTGTTGGCACATCCGTCCAGCATCAGAGCGCCACGAGTCAGATACTAGTCCCTGTTTCCACGCAAGATTTGCTCAAGGTAGGACACTACAAGTCCGCCCAGGCCGAGGGCGCAGAGCTCTTGCGGCGTGCGACTTCCAAACTCGGCGATGGTTTCTGTCCGATACCATCGACGCACTTGACCACGATGACCATCGATCATCAAGGCTAGGCGAAGGACGTCGCGTTGTTGGGGGGCCGTTGGCCTGATGGAGCCGCAGGAAGCATCCCTGGCGCTCTCATCACCTTTCATCTGCACGGGTGCATTACGCACGATCATTACCTTCTCTACGTTCGTGTTCAAAAAAACTGAAGCTCAAGTGCTTTGACAGCGGCAGCGGCGATGTTGCCGGTCTGCACGGACATCCGTAAGCGCTAGCAAAGTGAAATCCAACGTCCGATAGTCGAGTGAGGAAAAGAATGGTGTGGCTCACAGCTGGAGGGGAACTGAAACTTAGCCCTGACTCTCTTGGCCACTTACCCGCTCCAGAATGCGGCGTAGATGTGCGAGGTCGGTCTTGGAAAGATGTTGGACGGCTGGCGGTGCGTCGTCGCGTACGGTGCGGCGTGCCAATTCAATAAGCTTCCGGCCCGCTGGCGTGAGCGACACCAGTTTTGCGCGTCGGTTGTCTGGGTGGGGGTTGCGTTCGACCAGGCCGCGATCTTCAAGATCGTTTACGGCTACGGTCGTTGCGGGTGCGTCGCTGCCGGACACCGCCAACTGCTTCAAGGTCTTGGGCTCATCGATCAGCCGCCAAAGTATGCGCACGCGACTGAAGGGCAGGCCGGTGGCATCGCTGACTTTTCGGCGCCATTCACCGCGGGTTTCCCACACCAGGCCGACCAGCATCTGCCAGATGTGATCGGCTTCGCTGCCGCTGTGGGCATGCGCCATCATGCGGTGGCTCCAACCGGTGCTTCTTCCAGCAAGTGTGCCGCGTGGCGGGTTGTGTCACGCGCCCAGCGAGTGCTGGACAACCAGCCCAGCAACATCACGGTTACGCCGCCGCCGGTAATCAGCCACCAGAATGGATGCGACGCCTCGGCGAAACCGTCATGTAGATGCGTGCCAAGAATGGTGCCCGCAAGGGCTACGCCGAGCGACGCGCCGATCTGTCGACTGGTGGAGGCGACTGCCGCGGCGAGACCCGCCTGCGCCTTGGGCATGCCGGACACGGCCGTGTTGGTGATGGGCGCATTGACCATGCCGAAACCGATACCAAAGACCACGTACGTCAGCAGCAACAATGGCAACGGCGTCGTGGCGGTCAGCTGCGTCATCATCAGCGCGCTGATGACCGTGGCCGCGCCGGAGGTCAGCAACGAGGGTCGCGTGCCGTGCGTGCCGACCAGCCGACCGGACAACGGCGAGCAAAGAATCGTTGCCAGGGCGAGCGGCAAGGTGCACAAACCGGTATGGAAGGCCGATAGGCCACGCACTTCCTGCAGGTATAGCGCATTGAGGAAAAGAAAGCCGGAGAACGCCGAGAAGCTGCACACCGCGATCAATGTTGCGCTGCTGAACGGCGCGCTGCGAAAGAACCGCACATCGATCAACGGTTCGTGACGCCGAGGTTCATAGACAAGCAATGAGATCAGCGCGAGCGCGGCGGCGGCGAACAAGCCGACGATCGTCGTCGATCCCCACCCGGCATGCGGACCTTCGATCACCGCATACGTCACCGCGGCCAGGATCACGAACACCAACACTTGTCCGATCGGATCGACGCGCCGGGGATGCGCTGCCTTGGACTCTGGAATGTAACGCGCGGCAAGCAGCATCGCGGCCGCGCCGACGGGCAAGTTAACCCAGAAGATAGAGCGCCAGCCGATGCTTTGGGTTAGCGCGCCACCAATTACCGGACCCAGCGCCATGGCTACGCCAGCGACCGCGCCCCATATGCCGATCGCGCGTGCGCGTGCTTTCGGTTCGTGGAACGTGTTGGCAATGATCGACATGGCGACTGGATTGAGCATCGTCGCCCCAAGCGCCTGCAGAATGCGAAACGCGATCAGGCTATGAATGTCTGGCGCAACGCTGCACAGCAGCGAGCCCAGCATAAACAGCGCCATGCCCGACTGGAACACGCGGCGACGCCCGAAGCGGTCGGCCATCGATCCGGCCAGCATCAGCAGGCTTGCCACTACCATGGTGTATGCATCGATCACCCACTGCAGCCCGGATATCGACGCGGCAAGATCGTGCCGGATCGAGGGCAGCGCAACGTTGACGATAGTGGCGTCCATCGCAACCATAAGCAGGCTCAGGCAGCAAATGCCGAGGATAAGGTTCGGGTGGGTGTTGGCCCGCCGGATGTCGCCGATACTTGTATTCATACAACTATTGTCAAATAACAATCGTCTTCTGTCAATCGGTCCCAGCCTGCCGCTGCGCCAGCTCGTTTCGACGGCATCCAGCTCAGGCTGAAGTCGTTCGTCGTATTCCATTCGGAGATGCATTGATCAATGCTTCCCAGGTGGCTTGATGTCGGCACGAGAGTCTAAAATCGTGTTGCTCGCGCTGCTTCTGGTGACGGGCGTCCCTTGCCCGGAGGGTGGCCTATGCCCAGCTACGGGTTCAGTCCGACAGACGCGCCTCGGGCGCGGATTCGGCTTAACCTGGATGTCAGATCACAACAGGGGGCGAAGCATGGCCGATGAACCTCGATACTGGTACGCAGCGAAGCTCTACGGCTGGGGCTACAGGTGGCCGCTGACCTGGGAGGGGTGGTTCGTGGACATCGCCTTGTTCGTCAGCTTTATCGGCATATCCCCGTATGTGCGCGAGCTCGCGCATCCATTTAAGAGTCTGGTGCTGGTCTTTGGCTTGCTGGTGCTCTATCTGGCGATCGGTCACTGGAAAGGCGAACCGAATAACCTGGATGATTGATTAGCGCGACGGCGATCCAGCCTTCGTTGGAGCGGACAGTAAGACCTGCTGATCGTCGCGAGCAGACATTTCAAGCTCACCCGACAGAGCTGATTTCACGGCATCCCCAACGCGCAACGGCGGACGCTGTCGGCAACGGAAAGTCTTTACGCGATCTATATGGCGAACCGATTTCGCCATATCGCATCTTTATGGAATGCAATCGCAAAATAGCTGCATGAAGACGCTTTCCAGACGCTTGCGGCGCGAATACTTCGTACGGAAGACCTGCCTGATCGCAGCAGGATCGCTTTTCCTGTTTTCGGTGTCTGCGCTGGTCCTTGGCGCTGGCGGCGATGTCGGTGTCTGGCGTGGCCTGGCGTTGGGCTCGTTGTACCTGAGCACCTGCCTGATGCGAAGACGGCTGTTTGTTCCGTCATCGAGAATGGCCAACAGACCCGAGCAGCGTAGCCAACTCGCCCACTAGCAAACCGGACGTATTGAGCGGTAGAGCTTGGTGGTATGGCGCTCCACCGGGTTGTGGTTGCGGCGTCGAATGAGATTCCAGGATGTTCAGAAGGCTTGCAGCCGGAGGCCGTAACTTAGGTGAGCGGGCACGCCCCAAGCTTACGGCCCCGGTTGCAAACCTTCTGGACAACTTGCCGACAGGCTTGGCGCAACCGGCGCACGAGCGGTCATAAGAAAGTCACGGGGACTATCGCCAGCAGATGCGACGCGAACGCCGGCAACTTCAAGCCCGTAGTCAACCGAACCCGCGTTGCTACTCGACGTCAACCGAACCCGCGTTGCTACTCGACGTCAACCGAACCCGCGTTGCTACTCGACGTCGTCCGAACCCTCGTTGACGCCCTCGAACAGGAAGGTCGACAAATAGCGTTCGCCGGTGTCCGGCAACATCGCCAGCAGGACCGAGCCTTTTGGTGCGTCGGCGGCGACCTTCAATGCCGCGGCCAGCGTGGCGCCGGAGGATATGCCCACAAAGATGCCCTCCTTTTGCGCCAACTCGCGCGAGGTGTCGCGGGCGAGCACGTCGTCGATCGGGATGATGGTGTCGGCCAGCGAGCGGTTGAGTACGGCGGGCACGAAGTCCGGGGTCCAGCCCTGGATCTTGTGTGGCTGCCATTCCTTACCTGACAACAGCGCCGCGCCAGCGGGCTCGCAGGCAATGATCTTGACCTCCGGCCGCGCGACCCGCAGTACTTCACCTACGCCGGTAAGCGTGCCGCCTGTGCCCCAACCGGTAACGAAGTAGTCCAGCCGGCGGCCGGCAAAATCGCGCAGAATTTCCGGGGCCGTGGTGTTGCGATGGTAGGCCGGATTGGCCAGATTCTCGAACTGCCGTGCGAGGAACCAGCCGTGCTTCTGCGCCAACTCCGCCGCCTTCTGCACCATGCCGCTGCCGCGTGCCGCCGCTGGCGTCAGCAAGACCTTGCCGCCGTAGGCACGGATTAGCTTGCGCCGCTCGATCGAGAACGTCTCGGACATCACTGCCACGAACGGGTAGCCGCGTGCCGCGCATACTGCCGCAAGCGCCACGCCGGTGTTGCCGGAGGTCGCTTCTACTACGGTCTGGCCGGGCTTGAGCGTGCCGCGTTGTTCCGCGTCGAGGATGATCGCCAGTGCGAGGCGATCCTTTACCGAGCCGGCGGGGTTGAACGCCTCCACCTTCACGTAAATATCCACGTGCTTTGGTGCCAGCCGATGGAGTTTGACGATCGGTGTATTGCCGATGGTGTCGAGGATGCTGTCGTAGATCATGGGTTACTCCATGGGGCTTGGAGCCTGTCTATGACGTTCCCGTAGTCCGCGCCGGGATCATAAACAGGGTCTCGAGTGGAACGGCGCGGAACATGATGCGTCCGCGCATGTAAAAAATTTGGATCAGGCGCGGTGGATCGCCGTCAGGAGGTCATCGCGGGCCCGTGTTTTGGCCGGGTGCCTGGTGCCGCGTAAAGGCTGGTCGCCGACGGACTTGGCCCGCTGAGCGCGGCGCAGGTCATGGACTGCCGCGCCTAGCGGCGGCTGGCCGAACCATGCCAGCGAGGTGGCCAGCGCGGCGACCTCACCCAGGATGAGCAGCGCGGGCGAGCGCACTGAATGGATGGCCGCCCGTTCGGCCAGATGTGCCAGTGTGCCGGTGACCACGCGCTGCTCGGCGCGCGAGCCGTTTTCGATCAGCGCGAACGGCGTCGATGCGGCGCGGCCATGCTGGATCAGTCGCGTCTGCAGCGTGTCCAGTTCGCCCACGCCCATGTATACCGCGAGGGTCTGCCGCTCTCCCGCCAGTTCCGCCCAGTCCAGCGTATCCAGTGACGACCGGCAGTGGGCGGTAACGAAGCGCACCGACTGCGCGTGATCTCGATGGGTCAGCGGCACGCCCGCGTAGGCAGCGCATGCCACCGCGGCGGTAATGCCTGGCACCACTTCATAGGGAATATCGTGTGCGCGCAGGAACTCCAGTTCCTCGCCGCCACGGCCGAACACGAACGGGTCGCCGCCCTTCAGGCGCACGACGCGTTTGCCGGCCCGCGCATGTTCGAGCAGCAACGCGTGGATACCGTCCTGCGTGGTGTGGTGGTTGCCGGCCTGCTTGCCGACTTCGAAGCGCTCGGCGTCGCGTCGCGCCAGCTCCAGCACCTCGGCGCTGACCAGTCGATCGTGCAGGATCACATCCGCTTCGTTCAGTGCACGCAGCGCGCGTAGTGTGAGCAGGCCCGGATCGCCGGGGCCTGCACCGACCAGCACCACCGAACCCGGCGGCTTCGCCGATGCCGTCGCCAAGGCCGCTTCCGCTGCTGCCAGCGCCGCCTTCGGCTGGCCCTGGCGCAGCAAGGTGGCGACCGGGCCGGCGAACAGGTCTTCGTAGAAACGTCGCCGCGCCGCCATCTCCGGGTGCTGCGCGCGGATGCGCAAGCGCAGCCGTGCCGTCAGCGTGGCCAGCGCGCCGAGCGAATGGTCGAGCAGCGTTTCCAGCCGTTCGCGCAGCAATCGCGCCAGCATCGGCGACTCGCCGCCGCTGGAGATCGCGATGGTCAGCGGCGCCCGATCGACTACCGCAGGTACATGAAAACTGGACAGCGCGGCATCGTCCACCACGTTGACGAAAATCCGCTGCAACCCAGCCAGCGTCGCGATATGCCGATTCAGCTCGCGGTCGGAAGTAGCGGCCACCACCAGCCAGACCCGCTCGAGCCAGCTGTCCTGAAACGCATCATGGCGGTAGGCGATGCGTCCCTGTGCCACCCAGCGCCGCAGCTGCGGGGTCAGCTCGCCGGCATTCACCGTGACCTGCGCCTGCGCGCCAAGCAGTGCTGCGATCTTGCGTTCGGCCACGGCGCCGCCGCCCACCACCAGAACAGCGCGGTGCGTGAGATCGGCGAACAGCGGGTAGAGCTTCATGACGTGAACCTGCAGGCATATAACCGGGGAAAGTCACGCTACGGGGGCGTTGCTTTATCCGGCAAATGATTTGTGCCGCCGTGCATATGCCGTCGCGTTATGAGGCAGCTGCGGGTAACAAAAACTTGACATATTCAACAATTGGCCGTATAGACGTCTAACTATGCACGGCAATCAGCACCACGGCATGTTCACCCGCGACGACCTTATGGCCGTCCGTACCATCATGTCCTGCCCGATGCCGGCTTGTTCCATGCGATGTACCCGTGCTCCGTTCGCGTATCAATCCATTGACCCCGACCGCTCACGAGCCATTCGCCATGACGCTTACCCAACTGCGCTATCTCATTGCCATCGCCGACTCCGGCCTCAACATCACACTGGCCGCCGAACGGGTGCACGCCACTCAGCCAGGCCTGAGCAAGCAGCTCAGGCAGCTTGAGGACGAACTCGGTTTCCAGTTGTTCGTGCGCAAGGGCAAGAGCCTCGATTCGGTGACTCACGCGGGCCAGCACGTACTGGAACGCGCCCGCACGATCCTCGCCGAAGCAGCCAACATCCGCTCAATTGCCGCGAACCTGCGCAACGAGGCACGCGGCGAGCTGCGCATCGCCACCACCCACACCCAGGCTCGCTTTGCTCTGCCCCCGGCGATCGGCGCGCTCAGCCAGCGCTATCCGCAGGTCAGCGTGCACTTGCAGCCCGGTCGCGATGCCGAAGTGCTGGCGCAGCTGGAAGCACGCCGAGTCGATCTGGCGGTGGTCAGCAGTGCCGGCGCGCCCCCCACCGTCGGTATCGCGCTGCCGGCTTATCGGTGGCAGCGGGTGATCGTCGCACCGAAGGGTCACCCGCTGACCACGCGCAAACAGCTGCCCACGCTGGATGAACTGGCCACGCTGCCGCTGGTGAGCTACGAATCTTCACTGAAGGCGGAGTCGTCGTTGCGCCGCGCGTTCGATGCCGCAGGGCTGCGCCCGCAGATCGCCATGACTGCCGGCGATGCCGACCTGATCAAGACCTATGTGCGTGCGGGCCTGGGTATCGGCGTGCTGGCCGAAATGGCGATGCTGTCCAGCGACACGGATCTGGATGTGTTGCCGGCTGACCACTTGTTCCCAGCGTGCACGACCTGGATCGTGCTGCGGCGGGAGAGCGTGCAGCGCGACTACGTGCTGGAGTTCATCAGCCAGTTCGCGCCACATCTGGACCGCCGCGACGTAGTGCGTGCACTGGCCAGTGATCCGCCGCGAACCGACTGGCCCGCCGTCCCGCATTGGCGGGAGCGGCAGGCGTCGACGTTGCTCGACGCGGCCTGACCGCCGGTGTAAGGGAGCACCCTGTGCGCGATCCTCTTTTGTGGGAGCGACTTCAGTCGCGATGCTTTCCCGTGGCGCATCAGAAGCATCGCGACTGAAGTCGCTCCCACAAGTTTCCCTGCAGCGAGGTAGGTTGGGGTGAGCAACGCGAACCCCAACGTCGGGCTACTCGGCGCGGCAAGGCTGCTGCGTTGGGGTTCGCTTTGCTCACCCCAACCTACTTTTGCTCGAGGGGCATCAATCCGTTTCGTTGATCAGTCCCTTGTGGCGCAACAGCGTAAGGATCTGCCGCGCTAACACCACCGGTTCTGCCGCGTTGCCGTCCAGGCGAAGCTCCGGCTGTTCCGGGGTCTCGTACGGATCGCTGATGCCGGTGAAATGGGTGATCTTGCCGGCACGTGCCTGCGCGTACAGACCCTTGCGGTCGCGTGCCTCGCAGACCTCCAGCGCGGTGTTGACGTGGATCTCGATGAACGCGCCGTGCGCCTCCACCAGTGCACGTGCTTCGGTGCGGGCATCCGTAAACGGTGCGATCGGCGCGCATACCGCGATGCCGCCGTGGCGCACGATCTCGCTGGCGACGTAGCCGATGCGAGTGACGTTGGCGGCGCGATCCTCGCGTGAGAAGCCCAGTCCGCGCGACAGATGTTTGCGCACCTCGTCGCCATCGAGCACGGTGACCGGGCGGCTGCCTTGTTCCAGCAACTGCGCAATCAACGCCTGCGCGATGGTCGACTTGCCGGAGCCGGACAGGCCGGTGAAGAACAGCGCAAACCCACGCGGCGCGCGCACCGGATGTCGTTCGCGCAGGATCTTCACCACGTCGGGGAAGCTGAACCACGCCGGGATCTCGGTGCCTTCGTGCAGGTGCTTGCGCAGTTCGGTACCGGAGATGTCGCGTACCGCGTCTTCAGACGTCACTTCGGTGGATGGCAGGTAGGCGTCGCGATTGGCCGCGTAGACCATTGCCGGAAACGGCACGATCTGAATGCCGAGCTCGTCCTGGTATTGCTCCAGCAGCAGCTGGGCATCGAACGGGCCATAGAACGGCTGACCGCTGGAATCTTTGCCGGGACCGGCATGATCGCGCCCGACGATGAAATGGCTGGCGCCGTAGTTCTTGCGGATGATCGCGTGCCACAGCGCTTCGCGCGGGCCGCCCATGCGCATCGCCAGCGGCAGCAGCGACAGCTTCACGCTGTCCTGCGGGTACTGCGGCAGCAGTGCGCGATAGCAACGCACTCGGGTGTAGTGATCGACATCGCCCGGCTTGGTACGGCCTACCGACGGCTGGAGCAGCAACTTCGCGCCGACCTGCTGCGCGGCGCGCAGGGTCAGCTCGCGATGCGCGCGGTGCATCGGATTGCGTGTCTGAAACGCCACGATGCACGTCCAGCCGTTTTCGGCAAACCACTCGCGCAGGCGGCGCGGCGTATCGCGCAGTTCGTCGAAGTCATAGTGTGCCGGCGGCTGGATGCCGCGCAGGCGACCACCGAGCGCCACCGGCTGTGTGCGATCGAGCAATTCGGCCACGCCGGGGTGCAGGCGATCGGTGCTGCCGAACACCCGCTTCGCCTCGTGCAACCGATCCGGCCAGTAGATGTCCTGCACTTCCAGTACCGCCAGCGGCACACCCTGACTGTCGCGCAATGCGACTTCGCTACCGGCCGCGAGCTTCGCGGCGAACTCCTCGCTCACGTCCAGCGTGATCGGGATCGGCCACAGCGTGCCATCGACGAGACGCAGTTCCTCGACCACGCGGTCGTAGTCGTGGCGTCCGAGAAAACCTTCCAGCGGCGAGAACGCGCCGCTCAGCAACAGCTCCAGATCGCACAGCTGGCGGATATTGAGATCGACGCCCGGCAAGCTGCCGCTGCGCTGCTTCAGTGCTTCGGCTTCGGCGTGCGGCAGGTAGAGCTCTTTCAATACCCCGCCGTGCGGAGCGATCAGCTCGTCGTCCGGAGCGAGATCCCTCTTCGGGGAAAGTGCGGTGTGACTCATGGTGATGGATCCGATCGGGGGTGTGAAAAGGGCAGGCCACGCCACGCCACGTGGCGGCCTGCGAGTCACGCGATGCTGTGCAATCCGCATTCGCGTTTGAGTCCGAAGAAGCGGGTGTCCTCGGGATCCATGCCAGGCTCCCAGCGGCGGCTGGTGTGGATGTCGCCGATCGATACGTAGCCCTGCTCCCACAGTGGGTGGTAGGGCAGGCCGTGGCGTTGCAGGTACATGCCCACGTCGCGGTCGCTCCAGTCGGCGAGTGGATGGAATTTCCAGCGCTCGCCGCGGTATTCGACGAAGGCAATGTCGGCGCGGCTGCGCGCCTGGCTTCGGCGCAGGCCGGCGAACCAGCCGCTGGCGCCGAGTTCACCCAGTGCGCGCTGCATCGGTTCGACCTTGCGGATGCTGTTGTAGCGATCCAGTCCCTCGAGACCCTGCTCCCATAGCCGCCCGTAGCGCGCCTCCATCCAGTTGATGCCGATGCGCGGGCGATAGACCTTGAGGTTCAGCGCGAAGCGTTCGGACAGTTCGTCGACAAAACGATATGTCTCCGGAAACAGATAACCGGTGTCGATCAGCACGACCGGAATGTCCGGCTTCTGCCGCGTGACCAGGTGCAGTGAGACCGCCGATTGCGCGCCGAAGCTCGACGACATGACGTGCTCGCCCGGCGTGTGTTCCAGCACCCAGGCCACGCGCTCCTCGGCGCCCAGCTTTGCCAGCGCCGCGTTCAATGTCTCGAGCGCACGCGGATCATCGGTCTTTGGTGGAAGGTCCAGTGCGCTCATGCGAGTACCTGCACGGGGATCTGCCTGGACTGAATCGGCTCGTTGCGAAGCAGGTCATTGCGCAGCAGAAAATCTCCGAAGCCTTCGCTGGTCGCACGTTCGCCGGCGTAGCGCGCGAACAACGGATCGAGTGCGGCGAGGATCGCGGCCTCGTCCACATTTTCGCGATAGATAGTGTTCAGACGCTGGCCGCTGAAGTCGGCACCCAGGCGCAAGTCGTAGCGGCCCGGCCCGCGACCGACCAGCGCGATCTCGCCCAGGTAGGGCCGCGAGCAGCCATTCGGGCAGCCGGACAGGCGCAACAGGATCGGCGCGTCCGCAAGGCCATGGCGGTCGAGCAGCTGCTCGAGCTTCGGCAGCAAGCCCGGCAGATAGCGTTCGCTCTCGGCCATCGCCAGTCCGCAGGTGGGCAGGGCGACGCAGGCAATCGCGTGTCGACGGATGCCACTTTGTTTGAGATAGCCGTCCAGACCGTGCTCGTGCACGATGGCATCAATGCGTGCGCGATCAGCAGCAGCGACATTCGTCACGATCACGTTCTGGTTGCACGTCATGCGGAAGTCGCCGGCATGCACCTTGGCTAGTTCACGCAAGCCGGTGAGCCATTGGTGTGCGCCGACGTCGGCGAGACGGCCGGATTCGATGTGCAGCGTGAGGTGCCATTGGCCGTCGTGGCCCTCGACCCAGCCATAGCGATCACCGTTGTGATCGAAGCGGAATGCGCGCGCCGGCTCCAGCGCAAAGCCCAGCCGCGATTCCAGTTCCGACTTGAAAACCTCGAGGCCGCGATGATCGAGCGTGTACTTCAGTCGTGCGTGCTTGCGCTCGCTGCGGTTGCCCCAGTCGCGTTGAATGCGCACGATCGTCTCGGCCACGGCGAACAATTGCTGTGGCGTCACGAAGCCGATCACGCTGGCTAACCGCGGGTAGGTCGTCGGATCGCCATGCGTCGCGCCCATACCGCCCCCGACCGCCACGTTGAAGCCGCGCAGCGTGCCGCCCTCGATGATCGCGATCAGGCCCAGATCCTGGGAGAACACGTCGATGTCGTTGAGCGGAGGGATCGCCAGGCCGATCTTGAACTTGCGTGGCAGATAGGTGGCGCCGTACAGCGGTTCCTGCTCGGCGACAGTGGGCTTCGGTTCGCTGACCAGCGCTTCGCCATCGAGCCAGATCTCGTGGTACGCGCGCGTCTTCGGCGCCAGTTCGTCCGACAGTCGCACCGCCCAAGCATAGGCCTCGGCATGGGCTTCCGATTCGATCGGATTCGCCGTGCTCACTACGTTGCGCACCACATCACCGCAGGCTGCAATGGTGCCGGCCAGCGCGTCATGGATCGCGGCGATGGTCGGTTTAAGCTTGCGCTTGATGATGCCATGCCACTGGAACGTCTGCCGCGTAGTGATGCGTAGCGTGCCGTTCGCGTATTCCTGGGCGATGCGATCGAACACCAGCCATTGCGCCGGCGTCACCACGCCGCCCGGCAGTCGTGCGCGCAGCATGAACGCGTACGCGGGTTCGAGTTTTTGCTGGCGGCGTTCTTCGCGCAGGTCGCGATCGTCCTGCAGATAGCTGCCGTGGAACTTCAGCACCTTGTTGTCGTCGTCGCTGATCGCGCCGGTAACCGGATCGGCCAGCCCCTGGATAATCGTGCCGCGCAGGTAATTGCTTTGCGCCTTGATGCGCTCGAAGTCGGAGAGTGTCGTTGTCATATCAATACACGTCGCGGGCGTAGCGGCCCTGCTGCAGAAGTTCGTTGAGCCAGGCCGCCGCAGCGTCGGGCGATTGCCCGCCGTGAGTGGCGACGATGTCGATCAGGGCGACATGCACGTCCTTCGCCATGTGCGCGGAATCGCCGCAGACGTAGAGATGGGCGCCGTTCTGGAGCCAGGCATACAGTGCGGCACCTTGTTCGCGCAGGCGGTCCTGTACATAGGTTTTGTTTGACTGGTCGCGCGAAAACGCCAGATCGAGGCGGTGCAGCGCGCCTTGCTTCAGCGCTTCCTGCCACTCGGTCTGATAGAGAAAATCCTGCGCGAAATGGCGGTTGCCGAAGAACAGCCAGTTGCGGCCACCGGCGCCGCTTTCCTGCCGCTCCTGCACAAACGCGCGGAACGGTGCCACGCCGGTGCCGGGACCGATCATGATGATGTCGCGCGAACTGTCTATCGGCAGGCGGAAGCGCTCGTTCGACTCGATGAACACCGGCACCGTGCCGTCCTCACTGGTCGTCGCCAGCAACGCGGACGCCGAGCCCCAGTGCGGGTTGCCGTGTGCTTCGTAGTCGATCACGGCCACGGTGAGGTGCACTTCTTCGCCCACCAGCTTCGGGCTGGAGGCGATGGAATACAGGCGCGGGGCCAGCGGACGCAGCGCGGCGACCAGCGCCTCGGCACTCCATGCAGCGGGATAGCGACGCAGCAGGTCGATCGGCTGGTCGCAGGCCAGCAGCGCGGCCAAGTCTGCCGCGTGCTCCGGTTGCAGCACGCGCTTCAGCTCCTCGTGGCCACTGGCGGCGGCAAGCGTCGCGATGAAGGCGCGATGGAGCCGGGTGATCTCGCGCTCGCGGGTCAGCCATTGCGTCAGCGTCAGCGTTCGGCCGTCGTGGGCTACCTCCAGCGTGCCATCGAGTTGCAGCGCCGCCAGCCATTGTTCAACCAGTGCTGATGGATTGCTCGGCCAGATGCCCAGCGCATCGCCGGGCGCGTACTGCAGTCCCGAGCCTTCCAGCGACAGCTCGATATGCCGCACGTCGCGCTCGTTGCCGCGCGCGACGATGCGCTGGTTCGCCAGCACGGTGGCAGCGAATGGCTTTTCGCGCGAGTAGGTGGATCGGTTCGATACGGCGTGCAGCGGTGTTACGCGCGCGGATGGTGCGACCGCCTTCAGCAGTTCGCTCGCCAGCTCCAGCGTCCGGGTCAACCATGGCTTGGCGACCGCTTCCACATCGACATCCGCTTCGCCCAGCGGCGCGAAGCGCGTGCCGCCCAGTTCGGCCAGCCGTGCGTCGAGCTGGCGACCGATCGCGCAAAACTGCGGATAACTCGAGTCGCCGAGGCCAAACACCGCGAACTGCAGTGACAGCAGCTTCGGTGCCCGCTTGCCGACGATGAACTCCACCAGGCCGCGCGCATCGTCCGGCGGCTCGCCCTCACCCTGTGTGCTTATCACCACGGCCAAGTAGCGCTCCTGCGCCAGCTCGCGCTGCGGATAGGCGCTGGCGCGCACCAGCCGCACCGGCAGCCCTGCCGCCTCGCTGCGCTCGGCCAGCTGCTCGGCGATACGCTTGGCATTGCCGGTCTGGCTGCCATAGACGATGGTCAGGCGCTCGGCGCTGGCCTTGGCCGGAGCCGCTGCCGGAGCGCCGCTCTGCACCTGCGCTGCCAACGCCGCGCTCCACGCGGCCACCCAGTAAAGCTCGGCCGGTTGCAGCCCCTCGACAAGCCGGGCCAGCAAGGCAGCCTTGTCGGCATTCAGGGGAACGGACAGGAATTCGGTGGCAACCACGGCGTTCAAGTACTTTCCTTTGGACGTCTATACTTCTTGGCGTCCAAAATTAAGCATTACTTAACACCATGGGAAAGGATGGTTCGGCATGTGCATATGCCGAGGCCTTATTTCCTAGCGCGCGGCAGGCTGCCAATACTCGACACACTCCCTGCATTGCGATCGTCATGGCGCCGCTTCCTGAATTCCTCACCTTCGCCGCCGTCGGCGCGTTCGCCCAGGTGGTCGACGGCGCGCTCGGCATGGCCTACGGCGTGGTCTCGGCCGCGATGCTGCTGGGGATGGGCCTGCCGCCCGCGCTGGCCAGCGCCAGCGTGCACTACGCGGAAACGTTCACTTGCGGCGCCTCGGGCATCAGCCACCTGCTCGCCGGCAACGTGCGCCGCCGACTTTTCTGGAGCCTGGTGATACCCGGGGTGATCGGCGCAGTGATCGGCGCGTACGTGGTCAGCCATGTACCCGCGGCGTGGATGCGGCTGGTGCTCACGCCTTACCTGCTTGGTACTGGACTCTTCCTGCTGCTGCGCAATGCCCGCGGCGACAATCGTCCGAGCGTCGATGCGCCACGCAGCCCGCCACCGCTGGGGCTGGCGGCTGGTTTCGCGGATGCCATGGGCGGTGGTGGCTGGAGCGCGCTTACCGTGACCACCCTGGTTGCGCGTGGCGCCACGCCGCGCATCGTCATCGGCACCGTGCATCTGGCCAAGTGCGTGGTGAGCGCGGCCGCCAGCGTCAGCTTTCTATGGCATATGGGCGCACCACACGGCACCGCCGTGCTGGGGCTCATTACCGGCGGCGTGACTGCCGCACCACTCGGTGCGCTGTTCGCACGAAGAGTATCGCCGCGCACGGCCACACTGCTTGCGGCGACTGCCGTACTAGGGCTTGGCCTGAACAATGTGGTGAAGGCGCTCTACTGACTACCATCGTCAGTGGCGCGTGACGATGGATTCTTGCAGTGCTGTCAGGGCTGCCACACCCAGCGCCCTTCGGGTGGTGCATCACTCCCTTGCTCGCCCAGCGCGAATACGATCGCGTTGCGCGGTGCCACACGAAGCTCGACGCCGGTCTGAAGACCCAGTCTGGTAACGTCTTCACCGGCAACATCCACCTCCAGCGTCTGGTCAATCGAGGGAACATGCAGTTCCAGATGGGCCACGCTGCCGGCCAGGTAGACATGCCGCAGCCGAGCCACCCACCCTGGCTCGGTATCAGCGCCGCCGAGGGACAAATGTTCCGGGCGTACGTAGGCGACGGCATTCGTGTGGCGGCCGTTCCATGGATCTCCCTCGAGCACCCAGTCGCCTGCGCTCAGGCGATAGTTGGCGTAGGTCAACGGAAGCTTGTTCATCTTGCCGATGAATTCGCACACGAAGGGTGTTGCCGGCTGCTGATAGATCGCTTCCGGTGAGCCGACCTGTTCAATGCGGCCACGATTCATGACCGCGATGCGGTCGGCGAGCTCCAGCGCTTCTTCCTGATCGTGCGTGACGAACACCGTGGTGAGCTCCAGATCCTCATGCAGTTCACGCAACCAGCGACGCAGCGTAACCCTGACCTGTGCGTCCAGTGCGCCGAAGGGCTCATCCAGCAGCAGCAGGTCAGGCTCGACCGCCAGTGCACGCGCCAGCGCCACCCGTTGGCGTTGGCCGCCGGATAGTTGCGATGGGTAGCGATGACCGTGGTCGTCCAGTTGCACGCGTTTCAGCAGCTGCTTTACGCGTTCGGTAATCTGTGCGCGCGAGGGCCGCGCCTTCCGCGATCGAACGCGCAGCCCGAAAGCCACGTTCTCCGCCACCGTGAGGTGTCGAAATAGTGCGTAGTGCTGGAATACCAGCCCGACCTTGCGCTTGTGTGCCTGCGCCGCCAGAAAATCATAGCCGTCCAGCTGCACCGTTCCGGCATCCGGATAGTCCAGCCCCGCCAGGATACGCAGCAGAGTGGTCTTGCCTGATCCGGACGGCCCGAGCAGGGCGAGAAACTCGCCGGGCGCGATGATCAGGCTGACATCATCCAGCGCGGCAGAGTCGGTGAAGCGGCGGCTCAGGTGGGAGAGTTCCAAAGTCATGGGCGGTCTCAATGGCCGCCGGGTGCATGAGCGGCAATCTCGTCACCGTAGCGCCATTCCAGCAGCGCCTTGATTGCCAATGTCGCCAGCGCAAGCAACGCGAGCAACGTCGCCACCGCAAACGCGCCGACGTAGTCATATTCGTTGTAGCGCATCTCCACCTCCAGCGGCATTGTCGTGGTCAGGCCGCGGATATGCCCGGAGACGACGGACACGGCACCAAATTCACCCATCGCGCGGGCATTGCACAGGAGTACGCCATACAGCAGTGCCCAGCGGATATTCGGCAAGGTCACCCGGAAAAACATCTGCCAGCCGCCAGCTCCCAGTACGCGGGCGGCTTCCTCCTCATCGCGGCCCTGCGACTGCATCAAGGGAATCAGTTCGCGCGCGACGAACGGCAGCGTGATGAAGATGGTTGCCAGCACCAGGCCCGGCACCGCGAAAATGATTTTGACGTCGTGTAGCTCAAGCCAGTGACCGAACCAGCCCTGCGCACCGAACAACAGCACATAGACCAGGCCGGAAATCACCGGTGAAACGGAAAACGGCAAATCGATAAACGCACCGAGCAGTGCCTTGCCGCGAAACTCGAAGCGGGCGATGGCCCACGCCGCCGCCACGCCGAACACGACATTCAGCGGCACGGAGATCGCCGCCACCAGAAGGGTCAGGCGAATCGCAGACAGCACCTCGCGTTGCCCAATGGCCGATAGATAGGCGCGCAGACCCTGCCGGAATGCTTCCGCAAAAACCACGGCCAGTGGCAGCGCCAGAAAAATGGTCAGGAAGGCCGTGGCTGCCAACACCAGCAGCATTCGGCCGACCCGCCATGACCCATGCGGTGGTCGCCTTGGCCCGCTCATTCAAGCTGCTCCGCCCAGCGACCGCTCCAGCGCTGCAGAACGGCGATCAGAATCAGCAGCGCAAACGAGGCCAGTAGCATGACCGTGCCCAGCGCCGCCGCTCCCGCGTAATCGAATTCCTCAAGCTTCTCCACGATGAGCAGCGGTGCGATCTCCGAGCGCATCGGAATGTTGCCGGCGATGAAGATCACCGAGCCGTATTCGCCGGCCGCTCTCGCCAGCGCCAGCGCGAAGCCGGTCATCAGCGTCGGTACGAGCATCGGAAGGATCACCCGGATAAAGGTCTGGACGTGGCTCGCGCCAAGGCTTTCGGCAGCCTCTTCCACATCGCGATCCAACGATTCGAGTACTGGTTGGAGCGTGCGAACGACGAACGGGAAGCCAACAAAGACCATCGCGAGGATCACGCCTGGCGGCGCATACGCAATCTTGATACCCCATTGCATGAGCCAGCGACCCAACCAGCCATTGGGCGCGTATAACGCTGTCAGCGCGATGCCGGCGACCGCGGTGGGCAGCGCGAATGGCAGATCGACCAGGGCATCGAACAGGCGACGTCCGGGAAATCGGTAACGGACTAGCACCCAGGCGACCAACAGGCCGAAACAGACATTGATGCTGGCCGCCAGCATGGCGCCGCCGAAGCTGAGTTTGAGGGCAGCCAGGGTCCGCGGTGAGCTCAGCAGATGCAGCATGCCCGTAATACCGATGCCCGACGCTTTCCAGGCCAGCGCCACCAGTGGCAGCAGCACGATCAACCCCAGGTACGTCAGCGCGTACCCAAGGCTGAGCCCAAAACCGGGCAGTATGCGTCGACGCATGATGAGCCTCAGTGCCCGGGACCGATCTGGTCGAAGATGGCGCCTTCGGCAAAAAACTTCGCCTGCGCCTGACGCCAGTCACCGAACACATCGTTGATGGTGAAGGTGTTGACCTTGGGAAACTGCGCGGCGTATGTGGCCGACACTGCCGGCAAACGTGGTCGATAGAAGTTGTTCGCTTCGATAGCCTGTGCCTGCGGCGAGTAGAGAAACTCCAGGTAGGCTTCTGCGACGGCCCGGGTGCCGTGCTTGTCGACGTTGCTGTCCACTACGGCAACCGGCGGTTCGGCGAGGATGCTGATGGAGGGTACGACGATGTCGAACGTGTTCTTGCCAAGCTCGCGCTGCGCCAGCAGTGCCTCGCTTTCCCATGCCACCAGCACATCGCCGACCCCTCGCTGGGCGAAGGTGTTGGTGGCACCGCGGGCGCCGGCATCGAGTACCGGCACGTGCTGGTAGAGCGCCTGTACGTAGGCCCTCGCTTTCGCCTCGTTACCGCCGGGCTGCTTGAGCGCATAGCCCCATGCGGCGAGGAAATTCCAGCGGGCGCCGCCGGAGGTCTTCGGATTGGGCGTGATCACTTGAATGCCCGGTTTGATCAGGTCGGGCCAGTCCTTGATGTTCTTCGGATTGCCCTTGCGCACGAGGAAAACGATGGTGGATGTATACGGTGAAGCGTTATCTGGCAGGCGCCTCTGCCAGTCCCTGGCAAGCAGTCCGTGGTCGGCGACGGCGTCGATGTCATAGGCCAGCGCGAGGGTGACGACATCAGCAGGCAGCCCATCGACGACGGAGCGTGCCTGTTTGCCGGAGCCGCCATGCGACATGTTGATCGTCACGACATCTCCGTGCTGAGCCTTCCACTGAGCGGCAAACGCCGTGTTGACATCGCGGTATAGCTCGCGAGTGGGATCGTAAGACACGTTCAACAGCGTGACGTCCTTGGCTGAGGCCGCTGCAACGAACAACGCGCTTAGCAGGCCGAGCACCAACAGGAATTTCTTCATAGCCGTCTCCATCTGCCGGGTAGAAGGGTCAGCCTAGCGATCACGACGTCTACCGGGAAATTGTCAAAATCCATTTGCTTATGTCCGATGGCCTCAAACATCGGAAAAGCAGCGCCACTCTGATCGATCATCCGGCGAATTTTTCCACCGGCTTCGAGATGTGCCCGATTTTGCGTCAGGTGCCGCGCGACAGCCAACTAAAAGGTGCAGAAACCTGCCGGACATCGATGCTCTTCGGTCTTCTGATCATTTGGACGTCTTTACACCTTGGCGTCCGAACTAATTCGAATTCCCCAATGGAAAAGTATTTGGCGGCATATCCATATGTCAACGCTTCATTTTTCTTGCCAGGCAGCCCATGCCCAAACTGGACTCACCTCAGAGCCACCACTTGGGATTCGAAATGACCGGTCTTAAATACGTCCTGTTTGCCGGCTTGCTGCTGACGCAGGTCGTGCATGCCGATGACAATACTTATGTCAGCACGCCGTTTATCGGCCTGCGTTATCGCGACAGTACGCTGCATCAGGACAACCTGGCGGATACCGGTCATGCCAATACGCTGCGCCTACAACTGGGCTATCTGTGGGCGCTGACGCCGCACCTTGCTGCGTATGCCGAGGGCACCAAGGTGTCGTCGCTGTTCGGCCGGCAATATGCCGACTCTACCGGCCGACGCACGCCTTACCCAGCCGAGCCCGATCCACCGTCGACCGAGCTCAGCAGCGCCTGGCTGGGTTACGACAACGGTCAGGCCGGGATCCGCGTCGGTCGGCAGTATCTGAACATCGACGATAGACGCTTCTTCAGCGTGAACTTCTGGCGCCAGAATCCGCAATCGTTTGACGGGGTCACCACCTACCTGAAGCTGGGCACCGGCACCACGCTGAGCGCCGACTGGATCAACCAGGTCAACCGCACCGTGGGAGAGGACTTTTTCGATGTCGACCAGCGCCGCTGGGAGCTCGACGGAAAGTTGCTGCACCTGGACCAGGTGCTGCCGCTGGGTACCTTGACCGCCTACGGTTACTTCGTGAAGAACCTGACGGTTGCCGCCGACTCCGTGCGTACCGAGGGCGCGCGCTGGATCGGCAGCGTGCCCCTGCTGAGCGACCAGACCAGGCTGACCTGGACGCTGGAAGGTGCGCAGCAATACAACTACGCCAACAATCCGCAGCGCTTCAGTCTGCCCTATCACCTGTTCGAGCTCAGCTACGGGTTGCCCAATCTGGCAGTACGCGCGGGTCAGGAGTCGCTCGGCGGCAATGGCCACACGGCATTCAACATTGCTTACGGTTCCGGTCACAGCTTCGATGGCTGGGTTGGTGTTTTCAGCATTCCCCCGCATGGACTGGTCGATACCTATGGCGGCTTGCACGGCGAGTTGCCGTGGCACGACCTTGCCTGGCAGCTGACCTACCATGACTTCGAACCCGCCACCGGGGGCGGCACGCGCTACGGCGACGAAATCGACGTCGGTGCGCGCGCGAACCTCACCGCGAGCTTCAGCCTGGAACTGCAATACGGCGACTATCGCGCAGACAGCTTTACCGTGAGTCAGCGCAAGCTGTGGCTGCTGGCGGAATACCGTTACGGCAAGCAGCAGATATAACGGAGACGGATGCGTCTGCGAACGCAGGGCATTCCTAAGTCGAACGCACGATCAAGGCGACCGGCAATGTTTCCGACTTTGTCGGCTCGTGGTGGATCAGCGCCAACACCTTGCGCGCCAGCAAGATCCCGCCTTCCTGCCAATCCTGTCGCACCGAACTGAGTGGCGGCAGGAAGCTGGCGCCAAGTGGCATGTCGTCATATCCGACCACTGAAACATCGCCGGGTACTGAGCGACCCAGTTCCAAAGTCGCGCGGATTGCGCCCATGGCCAGCAGATCGCTGCATGCGAAGATCGCGTCGAAGCTGACCTTGCGTGTGTGCAGCGAATGCACCGCGTCCATGCCCGAGTCGGGCGTGAACTCGTCGCGACGCATCAGCAAGGGCTTGATGCCGTGCTTGGCCAGGGCATCCACGAAGCCATTCAGGCGCTCGAAGATTTCCGGATGGCTGGGATTGCCGATGAACACCGGATGGCGGCGGCCAAGCGCGATGAAGTGATCGGCCACCACGGCGCCGCCCAGCCGGTTGTCGCTTCCGACCACCACGTGAGCGTCACCTTCGGAGTACGCGCCCCATACCACCATCGGAAGCCCCAGCTTGTCGAACCGGCGCACCGCGTCCTGATGGACGCCCTGGCCCAGCAGGATCAGGCCGTCGGCGGCTTGCACGGCAGCGGCGTTGGCGCCTTGCCGCGTGGTCAGCAACACGCTGTAGCCGGCCGCGGTCAATTCCTGTGAGATGCCGCCGAGCAATACCAGCGGGTAGGGATCGAACATGGTGCGATCGGTGGACGGTTTCATTTCCACGATCACCGCCACCGTATGGCTGCGGCGAAGGCGCAGATTGCGCGCACTGACGTTGAGCTTGTAGCCATGCTCGTGCGCCAACGCCTGGATCTTCTCGCGTGTTTCCGGATTGACCAGCGGGCTGTCGCTCAGTGCCCTGGAAACCGTGATCTTCGATAGCCCCGCCAGTTCAGCCAGATCAGCCATGGTCAGGTTCAATGAGTGGGGATCACCTGACTTTTCGTTCTTGCTTGTCCGACTCAAGGCAGACCTCGGGGCTGGCGATGTGGCGCGGCGGTCATCGCCATGGGATGCGCGACACGACGCGAGGGAGGCGTGCGGCCAGTGTGGCGATTCCCCGCTCGGGCGGCAACGGGAAAATCGCTGGATGGGCGGTTTCGCGAGTTTGTTTCGCGGCTAGCCCGAGACCGCTGTCGTCGCCGTACAAACCGCACTAGATAAGGATAATGCTGCATCGCAGTAAATGATATCGATATCTTGATATCGATATCATTTACTGCGATGCTCCCTCCCGCTTGCCCCGATGACCCTATCCAAAGGCCCAGAAAAGCAGTGAGCGAGACAGATACAGCGCGGACGCCCAAGACGGCACTGGAAGCCATTTCGGCGAGGTCTGTCGATCCCTGGTTCCTGGTTCGCCGCGGTCTCGAGGGCGCCGGTGCCGCCCAGGACGAGAGCTTGTTCGCATTGGCCAATGGGGCGCTCGGTGTCCGCGGCGGCATCGAGGAAGCCGGCAGTCCAACCCAGGGCTCCTTTCTGGCGGGAGTGTGGGAACGCACGGGTATCGAATATCACGAGCGTTTTTCAGGATTCGCCAAAAACACCGACACCCGCGTCCCGGTAGCGGATGGCACGCGGATCCTGTTGTCCCTGGGCGATACCCCGGCCAGACTCGAGCAGGGCGAATGGCTGGATTTCGCCCGCGTGCTCGATCTGCGCCATGGCTGCCTGTGGCGCTCCTTGCGCTGGCGTGCACCGTCTGGTGCCACGCTGGAGATTCAGGCGGAACGGATCGTCGCATTGGATACCCCCGGGTTGCTGGCGATTCGCTACCGGGTGCGCTCGATGGACTACACCGGTCCATTGACCCTTGAGTCGGCCATCGACACCGCCCGCGTAGCGATCGAGCAAGGTGCCGATCCACGCATCGGCACGCGGGTGGACGGTGGCCTCACGACGCAGGACGCGGTCGCCGAAGAAGAGCTTGCGTGGATCCGGCAGCAGACCACCCACAGCGGCATTCGCGTGGTCTGTGGGCAACGGCATGCGCTACCCGGGGGAACGCTGAATTTTCGCGATGCCGCGCGCAAGACGAACGGGGTGTCGCAAACCTATGTCGGCCAGTTGTCGCCCGGTGGGGAAGTCACCCTCGAAAAATACGTTGCCTACGCCTGGTCGCAGCCCAACGGTAGCGAATCCAATACAGCGCTTCTGGCGAACGTCGATGCCACGTTGCGGCAGGCGGTATCGGCCGGCTACGACAACCTGGCGCAGCAGCAGACGCACACACTCGAGCGCTTCTGGCGCGATGTCGATCTAGCCATCGTTGGCGACGCGGATACCGAGCAGGCGCTGCGCTTGAACCTGTTCCATGTCTATCAATCGACCAGCCGCGACGGTAACGCGAGTGTCGCTGCCAAAGGGCTGACCGGCGAAGGCTATGAAGGGCATTACTTCTGGGATGCCGAGGCATTCATGCTGCCGGCGTTGGTGGGTGTGGCACCGGAGCTCGCGCGCGGCATGCTCGAATACCGTTACCGCACGCTCAACGGCGCGCGTCTGCACGCGCGGGAAATGAACCATCCGCGTGGCGCCCTATACCCGTGGCGCACGATCGGCGGTGACGAATGCTCGGCCTACTTCCCCAGTGGCTCGGCGCAATACCACATCAACGCAGCGATCGCCTGGGCGATTCGCTTGTACGTGGATGCGAGCGGCGATGAGGCGTTCCTGCTGTCGCACGGCGCGGAAATCCTGTTTGAGACAGCGCGTCTGTGGCTCGACCTCGGCCACTTCAATCCGCGGCGCGATGGTGCTTTCTGCATTCACGAAGTGACCGGTCCGGACGAGTACTCCGCCCTGGTCGACAACAACCACTACACCAATCGCATGGCGCAGCGACATCTGCGCGATGCGGCCGCCGTCGCCGACTGGATGGCTACGATGCATCCGGCGGAATACGCCGCGCTTGTCGCGCGCATCGATCTGCAGGCGGACGAGGCAGCTCAGTGGCTGCTTGCGGCGCAGGCGATGTATCTGCCAGTCGATGCCAGGCTTGGCATCTTTCCCCAGGACGATGGCTTTCTCGACAAGCCGCGCCTGCCTGCACTCACCGGCAACGCGCAGAACAAGCAGCCGCTGCTGTTGCAGCTGCATCCTCTGAGCATCTACCGCCATCAGGTGTGCAAGCAGGCCGACGTGTTGCAGGCCCTGATGCTGTCTGGCGAGCAAGTCGACAACGACGCCAAGCGCCGCAATTTCGACTACTACGAAGGCGTCACCGTCCACGACTCGACGCTGTCGGCGTCAACGTTCGCGGTGATGGCAGCAGAAATAGGCTACGCCGACAAGGCCTATCAGTATTTTCTCGAGACTTTGCGGGTTGACCTCGATGACCTGCACGGCAACGCGGCGCACGGCGTGCACCTGGCGGCGATGGCCGGCAGCTGGCTGGCACTGACCTGGGGCTTCGGCGGCTTGCGCGTGCGCGACGGCCAACCCGCGCTGGCGCCACAACTGCCCAGTGCATGGAAAAGCTACCGCTTCGGCTTGCGCTGGCGTGACGCGCATCTGCGGGTGGATGTCGATGGTGACGGCGTGCTCTATACGTTGACCAACGGCGTCGCTCTGACATTTCTGCATGACGGTCGACCGCAACAGCTGCACGCAGGCCAGTCGCTTCGCCTGCCGCACGTCACGCGTCCTGGCATCAAACATCTACTGCCGCGTCAGTTCAAGGCAGTGATCTTCGATCTGGACGGGGTGATTGCCGACACCGCTGTCGTGCATGACGCCGCCTGGAAAAAGCTAGCCAGTGAGATCGGAGTGCCGTTCGACGACGCCATGGGTGAGCGATTGAAAGGCGTCGACCGCCGCGGCTCGCTGGACATTCTGCTGGAGCGCGCAACCAGGGAATACACGGAAGCTGAAAAGCAGGCGTTGGCCGCGCGCAAGAACGAGTACTACAAGCAGCAGATCGAATCGTTCGGGCCACAGGATCTTTTGCCCGGCGCACGCGCGGCAATCGAGTCGGTACGTCACGCCGGACTCAAGATCGGGCTCGCTTCAGCCAGCCGTAACGCGCCCTTATTACTGCAACGGCTCGGCATTGCCGGGCTATTCGACTGTGTCGTCGACGCAAACCTGATCAGTCGCTCCAAGCCTGATCCCGAGATCTTTCTTGCTGCCGCAAACGCCCTCGGCGTGGCACCTGGCGAGTGTCTTGGTGTGGAAGACGCCGCCGCTGGCATTGCCAGCATTCACGCCGCGGGGATGGTGGCGATAGGGATCGGTCATGCGCAAGCACTGGCCGGGGCAGATGTGGTGTTGCCGAGCGTCGCGAAGTTCGACCTCGGCAGTCTTACAAACATTTGAAGGGTGAACTGGCGCGGACATGTCTCTCGACATGCCGCGATAAAAATCGCATTTGATGGGGAGGCACCGAATGGGCACCAATAAGAACTTGAACCGACTAGCGCTATCAGCCGCGATCGCGGGCATTCTCATGTCCGGTACGGTGATGGCGCAGGACGCCGCGCAGCCGCAAGGCACGACAACAACGACTACAACAGCGCCAGCAACAGCGACACAAAAAAATGCGCAGCAGCCTGCGAGCGCGAACAACGCGCAAACCCTGCAGCAGGTCGTCGTCACCGGCACGGCCAACGGTGGCCTGAAGAAGATCGACGCGAGCTACTCGATCACCACCGCCACGGCCCAGCAGATGAAGGAGGCGAATCCAAAGAGCGTGGCCGATCTTCTGAAGATCTCGCCGGGCGTCTTTCCGGAATCCTCCGGTGGCCAGACCGGCGCGAATATCGAAGTCGCCGGCTTCCCGGGCGGCGGCGATGCTCCGTATGTGACGTTCCAGCTCAATGGTTCACCGATATACCCGATGTCGACGCTGTCGTTCATGGACAACTCCTCGATGTTCCGCCTCGATGACACCGTCGAGCGCCTCGAAGCCGTGCAAGGTGGACCCTCGGTGCTGTATGGAAACGGCCAGCCTGGTCTGACCGCGAACTTCATTCTCAAGCAAGGTACGGACGTGCCATCGGGCGACATCGGCCTGACCTACGGCTCGGAGGGCATGGAGCGCCTCGACGGCTTTTTTGGCTTCAAGATTGCCGATGGGTGGTTCGGCAGCATTGGTGGCTTCTGGCGCAAATCCGATGGCGTGCGCGATCCGCAGTTCACCGCTGACGACGGTGGCCAGCTGACCGCAACGTTGTCGCATGATTTCGACAACGGTTCGCTCATGTTCTATGCGCGTGACCTGAAGGACCACAACCAGTTCGTCACCGATACGCCGATTCTCAATCCTAGCTCAGGCAGCTTCTCGGACTATCCGGGCTTCAGCCCGCTGACCGGTACCTTCGGCAGCAAGGCGGATCAATACGAAACCATCCAGACAACGCCGTGCACCACGGCGGGCTGCACGCCAGGCGGCATTCCCGTCAATCTGGCCAAGGGCCGCGGCGCCGACCTGCATACGGTAGGTGGCAATCTGGATCTCGATTTCGGTGACGGCTGGTCGCTCTCGGACAAATTCAATTTGACCGCTGGGCAGATGAACACGATTTCGTTCTTCAGCACCGGTGCGAATCCGTCCACGCTGGGCAGCTACATTGCCAGCGCAGAGACGGCTGATGGTCTTCCCGCAGGCCTGACCGCCACCGCCAACTACACCAATGGCGGCGCGGCGAACATGAATCAGAACGTCACCACTCAGGGACTCTGGTACGTTCACAAGAACATCAGCGCCGTCAGCAACGAATTCCATCTGAGCAAAGAGTTGTTCGAAGGCAATACGTTGACGTTCGGCAATTACACGGCCGTTTACACCGACCACGATACCTGGGCCCTCGGCAACAACATGTTGCTGCAGGCCAAGAGCAACCCGAATCCGATCGCAGTCAATCTGAGCAATGGCACCAATACCTACGCCCTGACCAGTGCGCAGGGTTTTGCCAGCGGACCGTCCACCGCGGTCTACGAGGCCTGGAACGCAACGAATACCGCGTTCTTCCTCTCTGACTCCTGGAAAATCGACCAGTGGTTGTTTGATGCTGGTGTGCGTGCAGAGCATCAGGAAGCCAGCGGCAATATCCAGAACACCGCCACGGGTGACCTGGATGACAACCCATTTACCCTGTACAACAATGGCTCGACGTACCTGACGAGTGGCTCGACACACATCGCGTATTCGAAGACCGCTCCGTCGTGGACTATTGGCGGCAATTACGAATTCAATGACCACATGAGCGCGTACGTGCGCGTGAATGACGGCGTCCACTTCCCTGGCTTCGACGATCTGCGCGGCCTTCCGAGCACGCCGGTACAGAAGATCCACAACATGGAACTCGGCTTCAAGTATCAGGCCGACTGGATCTACGCCAGCGTCAGCGCCTATCACCGGTTGTTCTACGGTGTGCCGTATACGATCACAACCGACGCGGGCCAGCAGACGTTCGTCTACGACTCAGACACCAAAGGCATCAACCTGCAGACGGTCATCAAGCCGTTCGATAACTTCTCGATTGCGTTGTCCGGCGACTACATGGATGGCCACTACACGCATTACCTCGCTTGCGTTGCGTATGTCGCCCAGAATGGCAGCAATCAATGCACGAGTATCAATGGCATGCAGTTGCAGCGTCAGCCGAAGTATCAGGCCCACCTGACACCTGCCTACGACCTGCCAACGAGCTGGGGTGATTTGAAGTTCTGGGTTACCTATGAGTACGTAGGAAACCGCTACGGCGATCTGATCGAACAGCAGCCGCTAGGTAACTACTACGACCTCAGCTTCGGGGTTAACGCGAACATCGGTCAGAACTGGTCGCTGAGCCTGCAAGGCACCAACATGACCAATCAGACCGGCGTCACGGAAGGCAATTCACGCTTGTTCGGTTTTGCGAGCGGCGATGGTGTGATTCTTGCCCGCTCGATCGAAGGCCGCGAAGCGAATTTCCAAGTGAAGTACAACTTCTAAGATGCAACCCACGGCCCGATTCATCATGATGACGATCCGGGCCGACTTTTTTCACCCGTGGTACCCCGGCAGGAGGGGCCCTCAACCCGCCTGCCATTCACATTCGTTGCCTTGTGCAGATAGCCGTTGCGCAGCATCGCGCGCGTTGCCTGCATGATCATCTGCGTGGCAATCCGAAAGATTCAGGATGAGCTGTATCCATGAACCGAATCCGCATGATTGTCGCGCTGGCGTTGATCTACATGATCTTCGCGATTCTGCTGAATAGTGTCGGCACGGTGATCCTGCAGTCGATGGCCACCTTCGGCATCGACAAACCCGAAGCCAGTTCGCTGGAACGCTACAAAGACCTGTCGATCGCGTTCACCTCGTTCGTGGTCGCCTCGTTCCTGCCGTTACTCGGCTACCGACGCTCGATGATGCTGGCCTTAGCCATCGTTGGCAGCGCCTGTTTGCTGATGCCGATCTACCCCACCTTCCTCACCACGCGGTTGTTGTTCGCCTGCGTGGGCATTTCCTTCGCGCTGGCCAAGGTCGGTGTGTATTCCTCAATCGGTCTGCTCACCGCCGACAGGACCGCGCATTCGCGGCTGACCAACACGATCGAGGGGCTATTCATGGTCGGCGTGCTCGCCGGCAACTGGATCTTCAGCGCCTACGTCGATCCGACGCACCCGGCCAATCCGGTGTGGTTCAACGTTTACTGGCTGCTGGCAGGCATGTGTGCCGCGGTCATTGTGCTGCTCGCAACGAGCAAGCTGGATGAGAGCGCCGCGCATTCGAAAGAGACCAACAGCTTCATCGGCTCGCTGCGCGAAATGCTCAGGCTGTTTCTACTGCCGCTGGTTTATGTATTCCTCGCTTCGGCGTTCCTCTATGTGCTGATCGAGCAGAGCTTCGGTACTTGGTTGCCGACGTTCAACAATGAAATCCTCAAGCTGCCGAACACCATGAGCATCCAGTTCGCCAGCATCCTCGCTGGCATGACGGCGCTGGGTCGCATCGGTGCCGGCTTTCTGCTCAAGCGGGTGCCGTGGTACGTGCTGCTCAATGTCTGCGTCGTAGCGATGGGCACGCTCGTGATCTTGGTGTTGCCGCTGGCGCGCGACGTGGTCGCGCGGCCCGACGTCGGTTGGTTCAACGCGCCGACCGCGGCTTACCTGATTCCGCTGATCGGGTTGCTGATGGCGCCGATCTACCCAGTGATCAATTCCGTCGCGCTCAGCTCGCTGCCCAAACCCATGCATGCAGCGATGACCGGCCTGATCGTGGTGTTCTCAGCACTCGGGGGCACGCTAGGCTCCTACATCACCGCCAGAGTGTTCGCGGGGTTCGGCGGCATCCATGCGTTCTATTTTTCGCTGGTTCCGATGGCGCTAGTACTGGTAACCCTGTTCTTCTTCAAGCGCGAAACCGATCGGGCGGCGGCCACAACGTCCACCGATCTAAGTTTCGCCGCGAAGTAGGCACCGCTTCGGATTCGGCAACAAGCGGACCAATGCCACGCAGCAAGAAGGCAGGGAAAGCTCGGCATCTACCCATGGAGCAATCATGAAATTTGGCAACTTGAGTCTCGCTGGCCTATGCCTGATCGCCGCCGTCGTCGCTGCGCCCGCGTTCGGCCAGGCCGCCCCCAGCTTCCTGCTTACGGCGACGTCGCAGAATTTCGATAGCTACTTTCCCAGCTATCTTGCCAATGGCTATTTCTCGACGATGACTTCGCCGCGGGGCACTGAGCCGAACCCTGGCTACATGGTCGCGTTCATGGACTACGCGAAGGACGACATCGCGCGGCCGGCGGCTATTCCCGGCTGGAGCGAGATCGATTACAACCCGGGTGGCGGCTGGCTCAATTCGACGCGCTTGAGCAAAAACATCTTCACCGACTACGCGCAGACGCTGAACATGTACGACGGTACGCTGTCGACCAGTTATCGCTTTGCGTATGCGAACAAGTCGACAGACGTCAAGGTTGTAACCTTCGTGAGCCAGGCCGCAAATCATCTCGCCGCCACGCAGATCTCGATCACGCCGCAGTTCGATGGCGATGTCCAGCTGACGTTTCCGATCCGGCTGTGGTCGGAGCACCAGCCGCGCTTTCCGATTGGCAAGATGACGGGTGACGAGATGATCGCCGCGGTCATCGCCAGCGGACAGAACCTCGACAACAAGCCGGTGCCAACGCCTGATCGCGCTGCCGTCTGGTATCACGGTGTTACCCGGATCGTATCCAGCGATGGCAATGCGAAAGAGCTGACGCTATGGCTCGACGGTCGCGCCGAACAAGGCCTGAGCATGGCGGAAGCCGCCGCGATCGAACTGCCGCCCGGATTAGTCGTCAAGGACGTCAAGCTGGAGAAGAGCCCTTATCGCCTCTCGCTGAATCTGATCGCGACGCTAATGAAGGGCAGGAGCTATACCTTCACCAAGTACATCGCTGCTTCCAGGCAAGGCTGGGGTGGTGACGCCAAGGCGGACCTCGCACTGGCCAAGACCGCTCGCCAGGCCGGCTTCGACACATTGCTGGCCAGCCATCAGGCGGCGTGGCACGAACTGTGGAAGTCCGACATCGTCGTTGATGGTGATCCGAAGGTGCAGCAGGCGGTGCATTCGGACCTGTATTACCTGCTTTCCAACACCACGGAAGGCACAGCGTGGCCGATGGGCGCCTGTGCATTGACGCCGGGTTACGCGGGACATGCGTTCTGGGACAGCGACTCCTGGGTATTTCCCGCACTGCTCCTGCTGCATCCGGAGCGGGCCAAGCCCATCGTGATGTTCCGACATCGCACGATGCAGCCTGCGCGTGAGCGCGCGACGCAATTCGGCGTCAAGGGCACCATGTATCCGTGGGAATCCGATCCGGAAACCGGCAAGGACTACACCCCTCACTTTGCGTATGGCGTGTTCCGCGAGATCCACGTCAATGCCGATATCGCGATCGCGCAATGGCAGTACTACCTCGCGACCGGCGACGATGCGTGGCTCAAGCAGTATGGCTGGCCGGTGATTGACGAGGTCGCGCAGTTCTGGGTGAGCCGGGTCAACTACAACAAGGCGAAGGATCGCTACGAGATCCAGCATGTCACGTCGCCCGACGAAGCTTACGACGACGTGCCGAACGACTCGTTCACCAATGCCGCTGCGCAAAAGGCGCTGAACATCGCGATCGCCGCCGCGCAGAAGGTCGGTGCAGAGGCCGATCCGCAATGGGCCGTCATCGCTGCGAAGATGTACATCCCGTTCGACGACAAGGAGCAGCGTCATCTCGACTTCGACGAATCGGTGCCGCACGACAAGATCACCTGGATGGGTTCGTCGCTCGCGTGGCTGATGTATCCGAATCTCGACTTGCCGATGTCCGAGCAGGTGCACAAGAACGACTTCGCGTTCCAGCTGGACGAGCTCAAGGTCCACGGCGATGACCCGAACGAGATGATGATGGTGATGCTCGCCGTCGGCGCCGCCGAATTGGGCGACGCGAAAACCGCGGGCGACTGGATCCAACGCAACCTGGTGGGCTTCCTCAAGCCTCCCTTCAACGTGCGCACCGAAACCGTCGCAAACAACGCGGGATACATCCTGGCGACTTCGGCCGGCTTCGTGCAGAGCTTCGTCTACGGTTTCTCCGGCCTGCGCATCGACGAAAAGGGTCTGACTGAGGTCTATGCGCCGGTGCTGCCGCCGACCTGGAAATCATTGACGCTCAAACACATCACGTTCCGCGGCCAGCACTACGACATCACCGTCCAGCGTGATGCCGGGGGCAAGGCCGTCTTGACGCGCAAGGCGCTCTAAGGACGATTTGTCAGATAGCGAAAACCTTACCGCCCGTGACCATCAAGAGATGCCCCGGGCGGCAGGTTCGATGAATGTTTACTGCAAAGTCACATGCATCCGGTTGTCCTCGGAAACCCGATCGATCAGCTTGTTGTACGGATCGATGCCGGCTTCGTAAGGCTCACTATCGACGGTGACGGTGATCGTGCTGTCGCCGTCGGCTACGGCACGCTTGGCCAGATACAGCACCTTTTCATTCTGCTCCTTGCCGTCGGGCGCGCGGGCGAACACACCGATGTCGATGGGCTCGTCGATCTTGCCGGGGGTCTCCTTGCCGACGCCATCGGCGTAGCCCTTTGCCGCGTGCAGTTTGAGGGTGACGTCGTACTTGCCGTCGGCGCGTTTCCTCGCTGTCGCCTCGACCACACGATTGTCGAACACAGTGATCTTTTCGAATAAATCGCCAATCAGCGGCGACCACTGCGGACCGGCCTCCTGGCGCAGATCGGCGAGGAACTGCGTGGTAGTCGTGTACGGCGGTTGCTGAAATGCGGTTTCGCGATCGTAGCGTTTCAGCGCGCGGTCCACGACGTCTTCGCCCAGGTAATCCTTCAGCGCGTACATCACCACCGAGCCCTTGCGGTAATGGATGTAGTCCTGGTTCTCATTAAAGGCCAGCGGCATCTCCTCGACGGTTTCCCCACTGCGGCCGGACAGGTAGCGATCGAGTTCGTACTTCAGGAACTTGTGCATCTTGGCCGCGCCATATTCATGCTCCATCACCATCAGCGCGGAATACTGCGCGAAGGTTTCCGAGAGCATCGTCATGCCCTGGACGTCGGCGCCCACCACCTGGTGGCCCCACCATTGATGCGCGACTTCGTGCGCGGTGACGTAGTAGACGTAGTCGATGTCATCGGGATCGCGCAGGTCGGCGATGAAGCCGATCGACTCGGAGAACGGTACGGTGTTCGGAAAGCTCTGCGCGAACTGCTCGTAGTCGGGAAATTCAAGAATACGCATCTGGCGGAACTGGTACGGCGAGTACGCTGCCGAGTAGTGCTCCAGCGACTTCTTCATCGCGTAAATCATGCGGTCAACGTTGTACGGATGCTGAGGGTCGTAATAGACCTCGAGTGAGACGCCGTTCCACGTATCGCGCTTGACCGTGTAGCTCGCCGATTGGAACGAGTAGAAATTGAGGATCGGCTTGTCCATCTTGTAGTGGAAATAGCGTCGACCATGATCCGTCCATTCGCGCACCAGATAGCCAGGTGCCAACGCGATCTGATCCGGGACCGTGGAGACTGTCGTCTCGAACGTTACCCAGTCGGCATCTCGGCCGCCAAAGTTGAACTGCCGCGCGGCCTGATCGCCGATCTTCGGCATGCGCACTTCGGATGCGAGCCCATATTTGCGCCGATCGTTGCGATCGGTGAGCTGAGGGACGTCGGAGTAGCCGAAGCGCGGAAACCAGTCACTGTTGATAAAGGTGCCGTTGTCCACCACCCGGGTATCGTCAGGCGTATTGCGGAAGCCACGGCTGCGGTACTGCAGCACGAAATCGAAATCCATTGACGCGCCGGGCGCGAGCGGCTGCCGCAATCGGTAGATGGTGTAGCCAAGTACCCGGTCGTCGCTGACCACCTCGTGCGGAGCAAACTGCACGGACACCAGCTTCATGTTGTCGACCGCCAGCCGCATATGCAGGTCGCTGATCGGCTTGCCGGTCTTGTTGACCAGCACATAGTGCCCACGCACGTCGAAACGATGCTCGTGTGGATAGATATCCACATCGGCTTTCACGTCCGTGATTTTCGGCTGCGGCAGATCCTTGTACTGGCGGTACAGCTTTTCGTAATCCGCCTTCTGCTGCTTCGCGAGGTCGCTGGGGATATAGCGATTGATCACATTGGTGTTGTAGAAAACCCAGCTGCCCAGCACCACGAAGCCCGCGAGCGATACTGCCAGAAGCGCGCGCGAAGGTCCGCGGAAACGTGCTCGTGCGATCTTCGTGCGTTCCTTCCAGCCCTTCGCGTTGCCGCGTGACCAATACAGCGCAGCGATGACCAGAAGGGCAGCCGCGAGACAAGCCCAGTAGGCACTGAACCACAGATGCGCGGCGAGGAAATGGCCATAACCATTCATATCCGAATACGGCGTGGCCGGCGCGCTGCCGTAGTTGTAAAGATGATGATCGAAATGCAGTTGGCTCAGTGCGATCCCGCTGATGAAATAGATCACGATCAGCAGATAGCCGAGAAACTTGTTGTTTGCGATCACTTGCAGGAACAGCGCCAGCGCGGCGATCAGCGTGAATTGCAATGTGGCCAGCGCAATGTCGGACAGATACAGCCCGGCCTCGATGTGATGATAGCCACGCCATAGTTGATACATCGCGCACTCGACGCTACCGGCCAGCAGGAACAGCACGATCACGGAGGTGATCGCTGTGAGCTTGCTCAGCAACGGGATCCAGTCAGGCAGTGGAAACGCATCCATCACCTCGCTGATGCGGCCGCTGCGTTCGCGCCAGACCAGCTCGCCAGCGTAGAACGCAACGATGATGTACAGCAGGAATTTGTAGCTGCCGTCCATCGCCTCTGTCATCAGGTGGGTGACTGGATACACCTTGGTGCCGAAGAGCTCGTTGGAAAGCATCACGTCGCTGCCGAGATTCATCAGGCCGAACGCGAGCATGACCATAAACGCCACGCCGCCCAGGACGCCGCGTGTGTCGAACCAGGCGAGCTTCAGGAATTGCGTCCAGCGTGCCGCGCCATCGGTGCGCAGCACAACAGGCGGCAACACGTTCGTTCGATTTGTGGACGTGACCTGCTGCACTTCGCTGACCCTGCGCCGCCTACGCCACAGGCGCAGACCTTCGTGATCGGGACGAAAGAACGCCAACGTGGTCGCGATCATCGCCCCACCGATGGCGATCCAGATCACCCGGTTGGCAAGCAGGACACCAGCGATCTCGGGCAGTCGCGTGTTGCGATCCTGTGCCGACCAGTAGCGCGTGGCCACCTGGAACGCGTTCAGGCCGAACGGATCGATCAAGGCACCCAGCGTGAGATGTTCCAGATTGCGAACGCCGGTGGCCACGACCGCGATTTGCCAGAGCACGAAAAATGCGATCACGCCGATGTACGTCGCAAGCATCGAACGCGTCAGCGTGGCGAGCAGAAACAGGAAGGCCGAGAGGAAAAACAGGTTCGGCAGCACGAATACGCCAAATGCGTACACGTAGGCGCCCAACGAAGTCGGTCCCAATCGTGCGGGATCGACCCATGGCATCAGCGCACCCATCAGGATGGCGATCGCGACGACGACCAGCACGCCGATCGAGGCCAGGTAACCGGCGGCGAAACGGCCGCCAAGATAGGCCTTGCGCGAAAGCGGCGTGGCGAAGAACAGTTCCGCCGTACCGGCATCGAAATCGCGCAACGCGGCACCGGCGACGAACACCGTGATCAGAAACATGCCGAGCAAAGTAAACGCGATCAGCCACTGCGTAATGACGTAAGGCGCGTTGCGATGGACGTTGCCGATGCCACCGCCGATCTGCACGCTGTCCGAACCGGCGGCAGCGAAAGCGAGCGCGGCAAACGCCAGCGCGATCATCCAGAACAGCGGGCTCTTGAGCTGCTGGCGCAACTCGAAACTGAAGATTTCCCTGAACATGCGAGTCATGGCTCAGGCCGCCCGTGAGGTCGCGGCCTGACGCCGCAGCTGGCCAAAATAAACATCCTCCAGATCAGGCGCGATCATCTCGAAACCTTCCTCTGGTTTGACGTCAGACAACACGTGGACGATGGTCTTGCCGCCGGCCAGACGCGTGGACAACACGGTGAACTGTTGCTTGTAATTTTCGATCGCCGCATTCGCCACGCTGCGCCGCCACACGCGGCCATCCAGCGTATGGATCGCCTCGACCGGTTCGCCGCTGAGCAACACCTGACCCTGTGCAATCATCGCCATGCGCGGGCACAGGTCGGTTACGTCCTCCACGATGTGCGTGGATAGAATCACCACGACCTTCTCGCCGATTTCCGCGAGCAGGTTGAGGAAGCGATTGCGCTCTTCGGGATCGAGGCCAGCGGTCGGCTCGTCGACGATCATCAATGAAGGGTTGCCGATCAGCGCCTGCGCGATGCCGAAGCGCTGGCGCATGCCGCCGGAGAACGTCCCGAGCTTGCGCTTGCGCACGTCCCACAGATTGACCTGCCGCAGCAACGCCTCGACCAGCGTGCGACGTTCGCCGCGGGCGACGACTCCCTTGAGGACCGCGAAATGATCGAGCATCGCCTCCGCGCTCACCTTCGGATAGACGCCGAATTCCTGCGGCAGGTAACCGAGCGTGCGTCGTGCGGCTGGTTTGTCCGCGAGCACATCCAGCTCGCCAAGCTTGATGCTGCCGCTGTCCGGGTCCTGCAAGGTCGCGATCGTGCGCATCAACGTGGACTTGCCGGCGCCATTAGGCCCCAGCAATCCGAACATGCCGTTCGGAATGTCCAGGGAAACACCTTTAAGCGCCTGGACGCCGTTGGCGTAGGTCTTGGAGAGTTCGCGGATCTGAAGCATGGCTTGGCGTCCTTGGGCAGGGTGGATGTTGGTGTTATACATAACTACAACACTAACATTCGCCCAGCTAGGGACAATGGGCCGGAAGTCATGTGAGCGCATCTCGGGGACACCCCAGTCCTCCCGAGGCATTTGTCAGAGGCAGCGTGACCATACCGCGCTGATTTACTTGATATTTTCCGGGATCTTGTGCGGTTCGTTGTGCTTCCCGCGATGACCGGAACTCAAAGTAGGTGGCCGGTTCGTTCGGCAGAATCTGCGTAGCTGAGGGAGCGCCAAGCACAGAATTTCGTCGAACGTTGTCTGCTTTCGACGTGGTGCAGGTATCCCAAAAGACGAATGTGTTTCGGGGCTGCCAGCGCTTGCGGCACACTGGCCGCGCGTTCGCCATCGAAGGGGGAAGTCATGGCCACTGAAAAAGCGATCACGGCCTTCGGCTCGCGCATCTACGGCCTGGGCGTAGTGGCATTGGCCATGGTCTGCCTTGCATGGGGCAGCTTCGACCCGGGACAGCCGGTGCCCAAGGACTTTCCCGGGCGCATCGTTCTGGCGTATGCCGCCGCTGTGTTCATGCTCGTTGCAGGGGCGGTCATCGAGTGGCGCCGGACCGCGGCCTGGGGCGCCGCAGTACTCGCGGCCTACTACGCGTTCATTGTCGTCGTCTTGATGAACGGCCGCATTGTGCTCGCACATTACGCCGAGTACGGATCCTATAGCGGCGCCGCCGAACAGCTCGCGATCGCCGCGGGCGGCTTGATCGTCTACGCCGCCAGCGCCAGCAGGATCGATGCAGCCCAGGCCGCACGCCTTACACACGTCGGCCAACTGACGTTTGCGGTGTGTGCGCTGTTATTCGGCGGCGCGCATTTTTTCTATATGAACCTGACCGCGCCGCTGGTCCCTCATTGGCTGCCGCCTTCGCAAGAGTTCTGGGCTTATGCGACGGGGTTTGCCCATATCGCGGCCGGCATTGCGATCCTGACAGGCGTGCAGGCACGTCTCGCCGCCGTCCTGCTCACCATCATGTATGCGTCCTTTACTCCATTGGTGCACCTGCCGATGCTCCTGGCCGATCCATCCAGCCATTGGATCTGGTCCGAGAACGCCTTGAATCTCACCCTGGTCGGTGCCGCCTGGGTGGTGGCGGACTCACTGCAGGGGTCGACGAAGCACTAGTGTAGCGAATCCAAAGCATGGTCCGCCTGGCACCCTGCTAGCCTGCGCTTCGGACTCCAGGCGGTCATAAGTTCGACAGCCAGGGTCCCTCATCGAATGGGATACTCGATATAAACCATCGGCACAAAAACATGGATCGTCGACTAAATATCTAATGGTTCATACCGTCCGGCTGGTGAGATGGCTCGCCCTTGTTTGCTTGCTAGTCACAGCTGGACGTTGGCCCCTTAGCCGGTCCCATCAAGAAGTCCGATTTCATGGACGAAATTAAGGGCGTGAACATTATGAGGAAGACGACAGCTAGCAACATTGCCTTGGGCCTCGCCGTTATCGGGTGGGCGATGTCTTACTTGGGGTTGTTCGCCCACCTTGGAGATCCGAACCCAAAAGTCCCTCATGAAGTAATAGATACGGAAAATCACTTCTATTGGGCGATCTTCTTTGCAGGAACAATCTTGGTAGTTGGCTCCGCGTGGCTCGCTGGATTTGGATATTCGGATGCGAAGATTAGATCGCTCGTTACAGCAACAATGACCATCGTTCCGCTCGTAGCGTTTGGAGTCTGGATGGCCATTGGTTCATAGCAGGCGGGGCTTGGAGACACACACGCAATGTCCGCTTCACCCGAGGTGGACGTCATACGAACCGCGATAAGCGGTATATTTGAAAGTAGCTAGTTTCGTTTCGCTGATCATTTCCGCAAAGACATTCTGCGGCCATCGCAAACAGGGAGGGGTGATGAGGATGTTGCGTATTTTCTGCCTTGGCATAAGCATTTTGCTCGCGGGCCAGGCTTGGGCTGACGACTGCCGTTTGAAGAATTACGGCACGCTGCCGGTAGAAATGGTCGGCAGTCAGGCCACGACCATGGTGAAGATCAATGGAAACAACACGCGATTCATTCTCGACACAGGGGCTTTCTTCAACACCATGTCGAGTGCCAACGCGTCATCGCTTGGACTCAGGCTGCAATCTGTGCCAGATGGTTTTCGCATCAGTGGTGTTGGAGGCTCCGCGAGTATCCAGCAAGCGCATGTCAAGGAATTCGGCATCCTCGATGCGACGCTGAAGAATGTGGATTTCATTGTCGGCGGTACCGATATCGGCAATGGATTGCTTGGCGCCAACCTGCTTGATTTCGCGGATCTGGAAATCGATCTCGCACATGGCAAGTTAACGCTGTTCAAAGCGGATCACTGCGATACAACGTCGCTGGCGTATTGGGTAAAGGATGGCAAGTACAACGTCGCCGATATCGAACCATCCGACAACCCATACGACCGACGCACTTTTCTCACGGTGACGATAAATGGCAAGAAGGTGCGAGCGGTGCTCGACTCGGGGGCGGCAGCCACGGTACTAAGTCGTGATGGCGCCGAGCGAGCCGGCATCAACTTGAATGGGCCCGACGTCAGGGCTGGAAGTATCAGCATCGGCGTCGGTGCCAGGCCGGTCAGGACATGGACAGTGAATATCGATACGTTCTCGGTCGGTTCGGAAACGATCCAGCATAGTCAGATGCAGGTCATTGACGGAAAAATTGGCGACGATACCGACATGCTGCTCGGCGTGGATTTTATCCTTGCCCATCATATGCTCATCGCCAACAGCAAGAAAAAAGCCTATTTCACCTATAACGGCGGACGCGTATTTACGTTCGCCAGCGCGCCAGACGGCGGTGATAAGCCTGACACCAGCGCAGCTACGGACGATAACGGTGCAGCGCCCAAGACCGCTGAAGATTACGCTTTATCAGGCCAGGCGCACTTGTCCCGCGGTGAACCAAAGGCGGCCGTAAGTGATCTGGACGCGGCAATCCGTTTGGCGCCCGATCAAGCCGCCTTCTATGTCGCCCGCGCGAGGGCACACGAGGCCGACAAACAGTCCGATGCCGCGCTCGCCGATCTGGACAAGTCCTTGAGTCTTGATCCGAAAAACGTCGATGCGCTGGTGATGCGGGGCGAGCTTCGCTTCGCGCACAAGGACACCGCGGGCGCCGTATCCGATGCCGCGGCGGCAAGCGCTGTGGCGGCTGCGGGTTCGACGCAGGCGCGTTCGATCGCCACCCTCTACGTCGAACTCGATCAACCCGCCGCCGCATTACCGATGCTCGATGACTGGATTCGCCTGCATAACAACGACGCGATGCTTGGCGCCGTCCTCAATGAGCGCTGTTGGGCGCGCGGCCTGAGCAACCAGATGCTTGATGATGCATTGAAGGATTGCCGCAAGGCGATCCGGCGCGATGGTGAAAACCCAGCTTATCTCGACAGTCTTGGCATGGTCGAGTTGCGACTGGGAAATTATCCCGAGTCGATCAAAGCCTACGAGCAGGCCGTCGCGCAAAAGCCGCGTTCCGCGTGGTCGCGCTATGGCCTGGGCCTGGCAAAAATCCGTAGCGGCCAGACTGACGCAGGTAATGCCGAACTGGTTGCCGCGCGCACGATCGATCCGCAAATCGATACGCGCGCCGCCAAGTACGGCTTGGTCGCGGCGAGGCCGTAGTCGAGCTGACACGCTGTTGATGGCCGCCACCCAAACCAGGCATTCGCTGTTATGTTGAAGATCGTGACGGGGAACTCATGAAAACACTATTTATCATGCTATCTCTGGCATTCATTGCAATACCGGCTTGGGGACAGAGCCCCGCCTGGTCGCGGACCAACGCCGAGATCTTGTGCGGAAACAACCTACCCGACGTCCGTATCAAGATGTGCACTTCTTTGATCCAGCTTACTGGCGAGGCTGCGCCGCGCTTAGCTGCCATCTACTACAATCGCGACCTTGCCTATTGGCAGAAGAGTCTCAACGACCTGGCTTTTGATGATTTCACAAACGCGATTTATCTCAATCCACGATTTGCATATGCCTATGTCGCACGCGGTGAGATCTACGGCAAGAAAGGTATTTACGACCAAGCCATCGCCGATTACGCCAAGGCGATCGAGCTCAACCCGAATGACGCGCACGTTTACAACAATATCGCGTGGGCCTATCACGAAAAGAATGAAGACGCCCAAGGTTTAGCATATGCCGAGAAGGCCGTGGCGATGGGGCCGCATGACACGCCTACAGCATAGGGACGCGAGGCGCGATCAATGAGAGACTTGGCCAGCGCGACAAGGCCATCGCCGATTACCGTGCGGCGTTGAAGCTCGATCCCAACGATCAGTTAGCGAAGGACGCGCTGGGCCGGCTCGACGTTGCGCCGTAGCAATAACCACGCATGCGACCCGAAGCTGACACTCTGAATGCAGCCAGGTAAATCAAAGGATTGAGAACAATATGGATAGTCATCTGGGCGTGCTGAGAAGGGTTGCCAAGGTTCTAATCTTGGTCGGTCTTGTTGACATCGGCTACATGATCTACTGCGTTGTCAATGGCCGAGGCTATTCATCCAGCCTAAATATCTTTGCCGTGATAGCCGGAATTTTCCTGTGGCGCGGCCATCTTGGCGCTGTCCGAATCGTTAGTCGGTTCGCGGCTTTCATGCTGACCGGGGCCGTTGGGACCCTCATATTTCTGCTCCCAACCCTGCAGCCTGCTGGCCTGTGGCTTCTACAGTTCAAGCTCTATCCGGTCCGAACTATTTCTGGCCTGATAATTGGCGTGGTAATGCTCTGGCTTCTGTTCTGGGTCTACCAGCAGCTTCGCGTCAGCTCCGTCGTTCACGCGCTTGGCAGAGCTGGTCAGCCCACAGCCCCGCCAAGGTCCGCCTTTGCTATCGGTGCAGCGCTTCCGGTACTGATGGCCGTCATTTTTCACTTCGTGCTTGGCGGGGGCGCAAGCTTCAAGGCTATCGAGTTAGCAAAAGCCGAATACGGGGACGAATATCAATATTCCACGAATTCCATCAACTGGTCGGGAAGCCACGTCTCAGCAAGCCTCACCGCTTACAACGAGCATGAGATAAAAACCGTCGCAGTCGAATGGTCAAATTAAGCCTCGGACGATCTCCCCGACCGGTATGGATATTCCGCTCCGCCTTGAACGACACTGCGCATGCCCGACAGGGTCAATAGCTTGCTTGCGGTACTTACATGAAGCCGCTCATCCGCTTGCTCCAGTTACCGGTGTCTTTGCCTGCGTCTGGCGCGACTTCGGAATCGCTGGCACCTGCCTTATTGCGACCTGACTTAGCCCCACAGTCCTCGCAATCGGCCTAAGTAATCGGTGCCCTGGCTACGCCCAGAAGCATGGCTGGCGGATGCCGGAGGAAATCGATGTAGTGGTCGACGATGCAGCGGTCGATCCGCCAGGCTGGTCGCTTAACGAGCTGATTTCTCTAAGTTATTGCTGCCTTCTCCGCCCTCTTTTCGCGGCGGTGCGCCCGGCACTCGACCGCATCCGGGTTCGGGCGTAACATCTATAACTGTGATGCACATCACGTTTCGCCTGATTTCAAGGTCGGGGCGTGCTTCTTCTCATCGAAAAGCGCGTGACACCTTGAGTGCGGCGGCCGTTGGGGGACGGGGGCAAGACTTTCGTATGTAGAAAGGACAGGGTGCGGTTTTGCCGCGCCCACAGGGGCGGGGGCATGAAACAACTACTGATCTATGAGCAGCCGCTGGTGCTCAACCGGCAGCAGCATCGTCATCTGCGCATCAAACCGGTGCTGGATAGTTTCGGCTTTGCGAGTGCGCTCAATTCGGTGCCACTCACGACTACCGAGTTTGCCCAGGCCGCGCGCGATTATCCGATCGTCTTTGCTGGCGAGGGCATAGGGTCCGACGATGCGCAGCCGCAGAGCGCGGGCATGCCTGCCGCTCTGCTCGGGCTTTCGCATGATGACAACCTGTTCGTCGAAGCAGATGGTCGCTGGGCTGCCGATGCCTACGTGCCGGCCTTCCTGCGGCGTTATCCCTTCGTCGTCGCCAACCAGGACGCCTCACCGGAGAACTTTACGGTGTGCGTCGATACGCCGTTCCTTGCTGGCGGTGACGACGGCCTGAAGCTGTTTGAGGATTCCGGTGAAGATGCGCCGGCGCTAAAGCGCGCGCTCGGTTTCCTGGCCGACTATCAGGCGGCGGTGCAGCGCACCCAGTCGTTCATGCAACAACTGCGCGAAAGCAAATTGCTGGTACCCAAGACCATCAAGGTCGAGCGGCCTGGCAGCCAGCTGCAGACGCTAAGCGGCTTTCATGTGGTCGATGAGGCCCGGCTGCAGAAGCTCAGTGGCAAGGACCTTGCGAAGCTCTCGAAAACCGGCGCACTCGGTTTGATCTACGCGCACGTGATGTCGCTGGGCAATGTGCAGCGGCTGTCGGCGCGGCTGGACGCGCGTTCGTCTGCGCCGCGGCACTAACAGATTTTGCAGGAAGCATCGCGCGAGGCGCGGTGTGCGGGACATTCGCCGTTTTGTTCGTCGCACCGTTCAGGGGTAGTCCATGCACAGCATTTCCTCGTCGCGCCAGGGTTCCTTACGTCCGTCAGCCACCCCGACGGCTGTACCGCCACTGCGAACGCTGGCAGCAGCCATCTGCAGCGTGCTCGGCCTGGGTGCCTCATCGCTGGCCTGGGCGGCGACGCCGTCGCAGATCATCGCCGACGGCAAGACCGGCACCGTGGTGACGTCCACCGGCGCAGCGGGCTCGGCCGTGTTCGGGGTCACCACGCCGACAGTCAACGGCTCGACGGCCTTCAACTCGTTTACCAACTTCAACGTGGTCAAGGGCGATACGGTCAATCTGACCTTGCCCGGCACAACGACGAACCTCGTCAATCTGGTATGGAACGCGCAGGCATCCATCAACGGCACCGTGACGAGCTATCTCAACGGTGGCACGACGAAGAAAGGCGGTGCGGTGTATTTTGCCGACCCGTATGGAATTGTAGTGGGTTCGACCGGTGTGCTGAACGTCGGCGCGTTGTCGTTGAGTGCACCGACCATGCAGTTCATGGACTCGCTGCTCGACACCAACGGCAACGTCAATCCGGCAAGCTCCGCCGTCACCACCTTGTTGCAGGGACAGGAGCCGCTCGCCGACAACAGCGGCACTTGCCTGATCTGTGTCGCCGGCCAGGTCAACGCGACCAATGCCGTACGCATTCGTGCAACCGCGATCGATGTCAGCGGCACGATCTACGTCAGCGGCAACGGCACCGATACCTTGTCCACGGCGGTCAACGTGGATGGCAGCAGCACGCCGACCGTCGTGGTGGACGGCAATACCATTCGGCTGATGGCGGACGACAGCAACACCGCTGCGGTCGGCGATGCGGTCACCAACAGCACGATCAATGTCAGCGGCACGCTGCAGACCGCGAGTGTTGCGCAACCCAACGGTTCGGCCGCCAGTGCCTCCAGTTGGGGGCAGGTTGCGGTTACCGCAGAAGCCGATTCGACGTCGTCGTACTCGACGGGCAGCAGCAACGTGTTGTTTGCGCAGGCGGGCACGCTGTTTCATGACCAGAACGACTTCTTCCAGAACGGCATCGCATCGAGCGTCCAGGACGCCAACCTTGCAGCCGGCGACTCGGTCGGTGAAGTGGCTTACGTGCGGGCGTTTTCCACGGCGTCGGTGAATATCGGCGGCACGATCAACGCGGGCGGCAATGTGCTGCTGCAATCCAACACGCTGACCAGTGCCACCACGGCGGCAACGACGGTGGGCAGCAACGGGTCTTCGCCGGTGATGATTTCGGCGATGTATGGCGCCGTTTACAGCAAGGCCAACACGAGCATCGCCAGTGGCGCGAACGTCACCAGTGGCGGACAGCTTAGCGTGCAATCGTCGACCAACAATACGTTGAATGTCGCTGCCAGCACGGAAGCCACCGATGCGAGCAACTTCGCTGCTACCACAGTGGCGTGGTCACAGGCCGCCGTGGACGCAGAGGCCACGGTCAACGGCGCGGTCAACGCAAACTCGCTCGATATCGGCGCGCACAACACCAACAGCTTTACGACCAGCGCTTCGGCGACGGCGAGCAACAGCACCGGCTCGGTCGGCCTCGCCGGTGCGGTGAGCCTGCAGACGGTGGTATCGAACGCGGCACTGGATTCGAGTCCGGCGGTCAGCAAGGGCAACATCACCGTTGCCTCGGAGACCGACGACACAGCCAACAGCACCAGTGCAAGCACTGCGACGGCTGGCCCCAGTGACAATCCGGGCCAGGAAGAATCCGGTGCGAATGCGGATTTGAGTGCCACGCTCACCGGCAAGACGGGCATCGATTCCAGCGGTGCTTCCACCTTCGCCAGCAAGGTTCCCTTCAAGCTCGGCTCGGCCGTGGCGTGGACGGATAGCGACAACAGCGCCACGGCGACGATCGGCAACAACGTCACCATCAACACCGCCGGCAATGTCGCCGTGCATGCAACGGTCAATGACACGGGAATCCACAACGGCGCGGACAGCGATACCGAATCGGACGCGTCGGCGGCTGACGAAGGCTCGTCCGGCAGTGACGGTTCGTCCGGTGGTGGCAGCCCGACAACCGTCAACGTGTCGGCAGCAGTTGCTTACGGCAACTATCAGCATCAGGCGGATGCGGAAATCGGCACCGATGACAACATCACCGCCGCGAATATTGGTGTGGGCTCGCAGGTGCTGGTGCCGTTCGACTGGACGTTTGGACTGAGCACGGGTGATCTCTCGCCGCTGCTGCAGATGGGCAACAGTCTCGATGATTTTGTCACCGGTGCGCAGGCGCTACCGGGTCTGATCACGCAGGCGAAGGCCATTCCGCAAACGATCGGCAATGGCGCCAGCGGCTATGCGAGTGCGTCATCGACTGATGCAAGCGGCGACATCGGCGGCCAGGTCAACTACTTTGCGATGAGCAATACCGATCGTGCCTGGGTCGGCGATGGCAGCGTGTTGAAGACAACGGCGGCGACCGCGGCGACCCCCGGTGCGGACAGCTGGCAGACCACGCTCGACTGGGGCACCACGCCGATCACCTGGGCGCATTCGCTCAATGTAACGGCCAATACGGCAGTCGCCGCATTCAATCTCGTAGGCGATATCACGCCGTGGTCGTCCGGTACGGACGGTGACGATGCCGCCGTGGGCGGCGCATTCAATTACGGCGGCTACGAGAACAGCACGGTGGCTGGCGTCGGTAGCAATGCCAGCCTGACCAGTTCGAACGACGCCGCGGTAACCGCACTGAGCCAGGACACGCTGTTTGTGCTTAGCCCGGTGTCCGGCACCGGCGGCACGGGAAGCCTGCAGGGCACGGTCGCAGTGACCGATGTGGACGATCATACGCACGCGACGCTCAGCGCCAGCGACATGGTGACGGCACGCGCACTCGACGTAACGGCAACCAACCCGTTGATGATCTGGTCGCTGTCCGGTGCGATCGCGATGTCCAACCAGGCTAGCGTGGGCATCAGCGTCGGCATCAACGACCTGACCACCGATACCCTGGCGAGCATCGGCAACAACAGCGCCGATGAAGTAATCACAGCGGCCGATCAGTCGGCGCCGCCGACGCCGGTAACGGGTCTGGCGGAAACCGGCGGTGTGCTCGCGGTTTCGTCGCTTAGCGTGCTGGGTACCAGCAGCGGCGAATCGGGCATGTTGTCGGTGGCCGGTTCCAGCGTCTCCGACAAATCCGGCGACGATAGCGGCAGCAGCGGCAGCAGCGGCAGCAGCAGCAGTTCGTCCGATGCGAGCGCGCCACCGTCCGGTTCCGGTTCAAGCCTGATCGGCATGCTACAGAGCGTGCAGTCAGTCGCCGACAAGTTGCGCGGCGCCAGCGACACGCTCAATTCAGCACTGACCGACGTGGACGAACTGACCGGTGCCAGCAGCACTGGCTCGTCGCTGCTCGATCAGGCCAGCAACAAATTGCAGTCGCTATCCAATGGCGATCAGACCTTGCAGACGATTGTCGGTAAGGCGACGTCGATCAGCTCGGCAAGCGGTGGTTCGTCAAGCGACAGCTCCTCCGGCGGAAGCTCGGGGGGCGGCTCGTCAGGCGATAGCTCCGAGCCGCCACCGGAGTTCGGGCTTGGCATTTCCGGCGCAGCCGGTGTCAACCTGGCGCAGTTGAATACGCGTGCCGCGCTGGACGGTGTGACGGTCGACGACGGCAGCACCGGCACCAATGTCGCCATCCAGGCGATCAACAATGCGCAACTGGGCAGCATCGCCGGTGGCGCCGCGCTGAGTCGCGCGAAGACCAATACCGGTGGTGATCTTGGCGGCGCGGTCGCTTACTCCAGCGTTGCCGACACGACCGCGGCAACGGTGGCCAACAGCACCCTGACGAATGCGCCGACGGTGGTTGTGAATGCGCTCGATGGCAGCGAGCAGATCGCGATAGGTATTGGCGCTGCCGTGCAGACCGGCAGCACCGGCGACTCGGCCACGCTCGCCGGTTCGGTCTCGGTCGCCACTTCGGCCAACCAGACCACGGCAACCATCAGCAACAGCACACTGAATGGCGGCACCGGCACCGACCGTTCGCTGGCTGTCAACGCGTACGATGACTCGCGCATCGGCATTGGCGCTGGCAGTCTCGCCGTCAATACCGGCAGCGGCAGCAGCGCGAATGGTGCACTGGGTTTCACCTACTCATCGATCGCCGATCAAACCAGCACGGATATCACCGGACACACGGGCAGCGCGACTGTTTACGACATCAACAACTACGACAGGCTGTCCGCGAATGCACTCGATTCGTCCGAGATCGCCGCTGCGGTCGCCACGGGCACCTATAGCCCGAACGGCAGCGGTCTGTCCGGGTCGTTCATCTGGAACCAGGTGGCCAACAGCAGCGTCGTCGATATCGATGGCGGCATGCGGATCAAGACAGCCGGCGTCATGCAAATCCAGGCGGACGCAGTGGATGCGAGCGATGCCAGCGTTGCGTCGCTGGTTTCGGCGATCGATGCGCCGGCTTCGTCCAGCGGCTACGACTTCAGTGGCACCACGCTCGCATTCAGCGGTACGCAGCCGAGTGGCAGCAGCGGCAGTGGCACGCCCATCGACACGTCGCAACCGGATACATCGTCGCTGACCAGCTCCGGCTGGGGCAGCTCGATCATCGCGGTGGCGGGCGACATCAATGTCGGCAAGAACAACGTCGGGCTATCGTTCGTCGGCAGCCAGGTCAGCAATACGCATCAGGTGTCGATCGGCGACGCGGCACTCGATGCCGGCGGCGCGATCGGCATCCAGGCCGAAGACGACACGCGCATCCTCAGCCTTGCGGTGGGTGTGGGTGTGTCCACCGGACAATTCGCCGGCCTCGGCAGCGCGACCTACAACCATGTCACCAATCAGGATCAGATCCTGTTGGGCTCGCAAGTCGCCAGTTCCGATACGGCATCGCTGCAGGCGACTAGCATCGACAGCCAGGCACAGGACAGCTCGGCTATCTACAGCCTTGCCGGCAATGTCGCGATCAGCAAGGGCAACGGTGCCGCCAGCGGCGCAGTCACTTATAACGATATCGCCAACACAGTCAACGCGAGTGCGGGCGCGACCAGCTTCGACACGGGTACGGGCGCCGTGACGCTCGATGCCAGCGACGATGCGCTCGTCATGGCCGGCGCGGTGGCCGGTGCCGCCAGCAAGGGCACCGGCTTGGCGCTGTCGTTCGGCTGGAATCAAACGGCAGACGTTACCTCGGCCATGCTTGATAACGGCAGCCTGGTCACCGCGGGCAACCTCGGCGTGACCGCCGACAATGCATCGAACCTGTATGCCTTGACCGGTAGCGTCGGCATCGGCGGGCAGGCTGCGGTAGGGCTTGCGGCGAGCGTAGCGAACATCGGCGACTCGACGGCGGCTACGGCGCAGAACGTCGGCCTCGATCTGTCTGGCAATGGGCAGGTGACTGCCAGCGGTAGCGGCCAGCAATACACGCTGGGTGTAGCAGGCGCTTTCGGCGGCGATGGCGCCGGCGCCGGCTCGGTGACTTACAACACGATCAACGACACCATCGCGGCGGATGCCAGCCAGCTGTATGGGGTCAGCAGCGGTGCCGCCGCAACAAACGCTGTGGCGCAGGCCGATAACTTTACCGTCAGTGCGCAGAACAACGCGGCGATAAGCAGCCTCGCAGGTGGTATCGGCATCGGTGGTGACGCCGGCATCGGTGCCGCCGTCAGCGTGAGCACGGTGGGCGGCAGTACCTCCGCGGCGCTTACCAATTCCGTACTGTCGGTGACGCAGGACACTGACGTCAGTGCCGTCTCGAACGCGTCGATCAATAGCATTTCGGTCGCGGGCGCGGTGGGGGGTTCGGTTGCCGTAAGCGGCTCGAACACCACCAATATCATCAGCAATTCAATTGCCGCCAACATGACGGATGTCGGTACCGGCGACGGTTCCACCGATGGCAGCAACGTCGACAGCACCAACAACACCTCCGTGACGGCGACGAATAACGCGTCGATCAACGCGCTGGCCGGTGCGGTCAGTGGCTCGGGTTCCGCGGCCGTGGGCGCGGCGGTCGCCGTCAACCAGATCAGCACGACCACGGACGCATCGTTCCTCGGTGGCGTCGATAACCGCACTTACAAGACCGAGCAACTGCTGGTCAGTGCCGGTGCCAGCAATCCCGACGCGACATCCGGCGGTAGCGACGCGAACATCAATGCAATTGCTGTCGGCGCTGCTGGCGGCGGCGACGTCGGCGTGGCCGGTTCGGTGGCGGTGGATCTGCTCAGCGGTGGCACCGATGCGCGCATCGACCAGGGCGCGAACGTTATCGCCAACAGCAATGTCGGCGTGCTGGCGAGCAACGATCAAGGCATCAATGTGCTGGCCGGTGCGGCGGCCGTGGGCGGCACGGCAGGGATTGGCGTCGGCGTGGTGGTCAACAGCGTCGGCAGCACCACCAATGCCGGCATTTACGGCAGCAACGTCACCGCCTATGGCAACGACAATGCGCTGTCGGTCGACTCGGGCACGCCCACCAACGCATCGACGCTGGATAGCAGCCTCGACCTCAGTGGATCGACCACGCCCGGGTTTATCTCGAACCCTTCGGCTTATGTCGCACCCAATCTTTCCAGCACGCAGACGCAGGTGCATGGCGTAGCCGTGAACGCGTCGAACCAGCAGAGCATCGCGACGCTTGGGGTCGGCGTGACGTTGGCCGGCTCGGTTGCGGTGAATGCGCTGGCCGGCGTCAACGAGGTCGGCGGTACCACTTCGGCAGTGATCCAGAATGCGAACATCAATCAGGCCGATCTGATCCCGGGCAGCACGACAGGCGGTGTCGTCAGCGCGCCGTTGTACGCGAACGCGAATGCCGATCAGCAGGTCGACGTGCGGGCGAGCAGTCGTCAGTACGAAGCGAACATGGTCGCGAACGTCGCCGCCGCCGGTGCAGTGGCAGTCGACGGCGCGGTGGCGACCAATATTTTCGACGCCAGCACCACGGCGAGCATCCTCAATACGACCGCGTCGTCGCAGGCGGCGACCACAGTCAGCGCGACCGGCAACCAATGGTCGCTGGCAGGCGCCATGGGTGCCGCGGCCAGCGGTTCGGTCGGCGGTGCGGCCTCGGCATCGGTGTCGATATTCAGCGCCAACACCGATGCGCTGGTCGACGGCGGCAGCTTCAACGTGGGCAGCTTCAACGTGCTCGCCAACAACGCCACGCGTGGCTCGCAGCTCGGTGGCGCGATCGGCTTTGGCGCTGGCGTGGCGGGTGTGGCAGGCGTCGCGATCGTCAACGTGGACAGTGATGAAACCTCCGCCACGGTGCAGGATGGCGCCCAGATCGCGACCGACGGCAACGCGGTGGTGCAGGCGACGTCGAGCAACGACCAGCAGGACGTCGCCGTTGGCGCCGCGGCAGGTACGTACGCGGGCATCGCTGGCGGTGCCGTGGTCAATGTGATTGCCAACAGTACGCACGCGAGCATCGACAACAGCATGCTGACGGCAGCCAGCGTGGCGGTGAATGCCAATGACACACAATCGCTGAATGCCTACTCGGGCGTTCTTGGCGGTGGTTTTGTCGGCATCGGCGGCGGCATCAATCTGTCGCTGCTGCAGGCCAGCGTGGGTGCCGGCGTGCTCGACAGCACGGTCGACGCGACGTATGGCGGCGTTACGGTGGACGCAACCTCCACCCGCAACGTGACCAGTGTTGCGGCCAGTGCCGGTGTCGGTGCGGTGGGCGTCGGCCTGTCGGCGGGTGTGATTGTCGCCGGTAGCGGAGATATCAGCGATGGCGGCACCGCCGATTCGCAGGGCAACCTCAACGCCAGTGGCCAGGTCAATCTAGGCAATCTGTCGAACCTTGCCGATGGCAGCCGGGTCGATTCCAACGTTTCCGATTACGGCTTGAGCAGCAGCCAGCTCGATGCCAGCAGCGTGCAGCAAATCAACACGGCGGGCAGCTACAACCTCGGCAATGCGACCGGAACGGATGCCGCCAGCTTCGGTGCGAGCGATGGCATCCAGTCACTGGTCAGCGGCGGCACGATGACCGCACAGCAGGGCGTTGCCATTACGGCGAACGTCAGCAACAGCACCAGCAATACGGCAGGCGGGTTTGCGGCGGGCGCCGTGGCGGTCGGTGGATCGCTGGCGTATACGACGCTGAACACCGATATCCAGGCATCCGTCGCGACTGGTACGTCAATCACGGCAGGTAATGGGATCACCATCTCGGCCACCAGTGCCAATGCCAGTGGTGGTCCGGCGGTGTCCACCAACGCGATAGCGGGCGCCGGCGGTCTGGTCGCAGCAAGTGCGGCGGTGTCGATCAGCGACGTCAACAATTCCGTGACCGCCAGCGATGGCGGCACGCTGACCGCAGGTACGTCCGGGCAGGGCACCCTCGCAGTGCTGGCAAACGACAGCAGCACGTCCTCGGCGGGCAATGCAAATGCGAATGTGTCGGTCGGTGCGATCGTCGCCGGCACGGTGGTGGTCGATGCGCTGCGCAGCAGTACCGTTGATGCAGCGATTGCGGCAAATACCACCACGTCCGGCTTCAGCCTGGTCAATGTGGCGGCATCCGACACGGGGTCCGCTTCGTCGCAGGCCGTGATGGGCGTTGGAGGACTGCTCGATGCGGTCAGCGGTGTCGTCGCCAACGCGAGCGACAGCAGCACGGTGACGGCGAGTATTGGCGCAGGCGCGGACATCAGCGCCGCAAACACCACCGTGAATGCAAGTGCCACACCTTCGGCATTCACCTCCGCCGAAGGCATTACGGTGGCCGGCGTTGCCGGTATCGGCGCGAACATCGCCGATGCCGATGTCAGCGACAACGTGCAGGCACTGGTGGGTAACAACGCCGTCTTCGGTAGCGGTAACCTCGGTGTGATGGCCAGCATTACGCCGACCGTCAACGCATCCACGACGGGCGGCGCGGGCGCGGCGCTGGTTGGCGCGAATGCCGCCGTCTCCGACGCTAGCGACGACAGCACGGTATTGGCGAATATCGGCAATAACGTTGTACTGCCCAATGGCAACGTGACCATCGCCGCGGCCAGCTCAACCACGCAGACCTCCAGCGCGCAGAGCATCACCGCCGCTGGCATTCTTGCGGTTGGCGCAGCGGACGCAACATCCAGTTCGACGCTGACCACCACCGCTTCGCTCGGTGATGGCAACGGTGCGCAGCAAGCGACGCTTGGCAACCTGGTGGTCATCGCCACCGGCCAGGACACCAACGATGCGAGCAGCACCGCCGGTAGCGGCGGCCTGATCAGTGGCAACGCATCGCTTGCCACCACCCAGTCGACGGCAACGACCTCGGCGACCATCGGCCAGAATCTGGATCTCGATCAGCTGGCGAATTTCTCGCTCACGGCGACACATACGTCGCTCTATGGCGGCGCGGCAAATTCCACCAACGCGGCAGCAGTGGGTGCCAGCGGTGCGAATGTCGACAACAGTGCGGCCAGCACCACGCTCACCAGTATCGGCAATAGCAGCACGGTTGCGACGCAAGACGACCTGTATGTCTCGGCACAGTCGAAGTTCGCCAGCGACGCGAACAACGGCGGCGCTTCCGGCGGTGCCGGCGGTATCGTGGCGGGAGAGGCTGCTGGCGTCAGCACCGTGCTGACGGCGAACAACACCACGCAGGTTGGCACCCTGGTCAACCTCGCCGCGGGTCTGAACCCGAACGACGATCCGCTGGGCAACCTTACCCTGCTGTCGGACACCGTCATCAACGGCTTGTCGGATCAGGCCAGCCTCAGCGTTTATGGCGCGGTGCCAATCGCGGACGCGGTGGCGGATCTGCAGGGCACGTTCGACAGTTCGCTCACGATCGGCAATGGCAGCAACCTGAGCAGCAACGGTCGCGTCGACATTGCCACCTACGCCAACGTGCAGAAGATCGGTAACTCCGCCAGCGCCAATACCGGCGGCATCGCCACCGTCGGTACGGCGGATGCGACGATCGACCTGACTTCGAACCAGACGGTAGCGGTGGGCAATAACGTCACCATCAGCAGTATCGGCGAAGCCGACATCGTGGCCGGCAAGGACATCGTCAACAGTGCGGATACCGAGCTTAATCCGTCGGTGATTGCGCAGGCCTATATCCGTGGCCTGATCGCGATTCCGCATGCGTCGGCAACCGCCGACACCACCAGCAATGCGACCTTGACGCTAGGCACCGGAAGCCAGGTTATCGGTGGCGGCGACGTGGCGATCGGCAGCATGTCGGGCACCACCCTGGTGCAGACCGATGGCACCGGTCATGGCTATGAACTCGGCTTCATTCCAGCGACCCAGAGCAGCAATAACCAGAGCAACATCGCCAACGCGACCACCACCATCAATGGCAGTGTGCTCGCCGGCAAGTTCGACACGATCAATATCAATATCGATGCGAATGGCAACCTGACCGACACCGGCAGCAGCAGCCCTTATCAGTACGTCAAGTACAACGCAAACTGCAGCACCGTCGGTGGTGCAACAGGCGCCTGCTTCAACCCGACGGCGTACCTCAATGCGTATTACGGCACGCCTTCGCAGACGACCTACCAGGGCTTCGACAATACGGATACGGGTGCTTTCATTCTGGGCGGCACGTTGGCTCAGCAGAACGGCATCACCTACGGCAACGATCTATACGTCAGCGGCGGCAACGTCTATCTGTATGGCTCCAGTATCGCCGGCAACGGCAGCGTTACAGCGAACGGTGCGCCGTCGATCACGATCGAGAACGCCAGCCCTGATTACCTGATACTGCCGGGTATGCAAGTGAGCTTTGGCAGCACCGGTTCGGTGATCGTTGCCGGCGGCGCCGATCCGAATCACCTGGGCAATATCGATGTGACGCAGACGCCATCGAGCGCGCAGCCCACCATCACCATTAATTCCAGCTACGGAGCCGGCGGTGGCGCAACGCCTGGCATCGTGTTGCTCAATGAGATTGATAACCTCGGCGGCTCGGTCACCATCAACGATTCGGCTGGTTCGCTGATCGAATCGCCGATTCACGCCAATGCGGTAACGGTGACGGCGCCCAACGGCGGCATCGTCTTCAACCAGCCCTCGCAGAACTGGATTTCCGACAGCGATTCGGTCAGCTCGCTCGGTACCAGCGGCAGCTGGTTGAACAGCTTCCTCAATACCTTTGTCACCAGCGCGGACAATACGGCGGCCGCGATTGCCAACGCAGTCTATGGAAATGGGGCCACGAACACAGCGTCGCTCAATAGCAACCTGCTCAATTACGACAACGATCCACAAGCCCAGAAGACACCCGTCGTGTTGTATGGCTACTGCGCGCCGTACGCGCAAGGCGGCTGCGGCGGCGATAGCGGCTGGGCCACCACCGGCATCATCAGCGGCCAGTCAGTGGATACCGTGCCGTACATCGCGCTGAGTCAGAGCGGCAACTTCGCCAATGACTCGGCGTCATCGGGCTCTTACGAAAGCCAGACGCTGTCGGTCACCGCGAACTTCATCAATATCAATAGCGCGATTTACGTCGGCACGCCGGCAACCTGGACAGTGCAGACGACCACGGCACTCAGCACCTGGATGAGCCAGCAGACGGGCGGCAATCCGATTGCCATTCCCACGGTTGACGCCAACGGCAACCCGCTATTGCAGGTGATCAACGCTGGCAGTGAACTGATCGGCGCGTCGTACAACCCGTCGACGAATCAGATCCTGCTTAACAACGTCAATGCCAGTGGCGGCGGCCAAGCGTATTTCGATGGCAAGATCGTCAGCACCGGCAACGGCAGTATCCACGTCAACAGCGGCTTTGGTCAGGTGGTTGTCGACAACACCACCGGCGATCCGCTGGTGGTCAACGACATCTATACCGGCAGCGGCGGTCTTGGCCTGATCACCATGACCGACACGCTCAATACCTTGCCGGGCAACGTGCCGCGTACGACCTGGTATGTCAGCCAGAACGGCGGCGCCGCGGTCGCGTACGACAACTCCAACGGTGCGACGACGTGGCAGAACGGTGCGCTCGTCGGCGCGGTCACCTCGACCACGGCTTATCAGCCGCTGCAGGGTGAGGAATACACCTGGTCGGCGTCGACCAGCGTCAATCGCGAAGGCAGTTCCCACTGGAGTTGGGGCGCGGAGGGCGACGGCACTGCCGGTCAGCATTGGGATATTGGCTCGTCGCAGTTCGTCGGCGCCGGCGACAGCGGCTATGCCAACCTCAACGGCAATGATTACCTGGTAAGCCTGTCCGGTCAGTTCACCGACATGACAGGGGAAGACATCTGGTATCACGGTTGCGGTGGCGGATTAGGCAGCGGTTGCCACTACAGCACAACGGCGACAGGTTTCAGCAGCGATCAGAATAGTTGGCACTCGCAATGGGATTTCCTGTATCCGACCGCAGGCACGCTGACGCTCAATTTCACCCAGCGCGCCGATATGCCGATCGACATCGCGTTCTCCACCAATCAGTCCAATCGGGTAGAGATCGACTCCAACTCGAATATCCTCTTGAACGGCGTGATCTCCAATACCAACGCGCCGTCCAACACCAGCTTGCCCGACACGCTGCTGCAAGCCACCAATGGCGGCAGCATTCTGCAGAATTCTTCCAGTGCGCTGATCTGGACCCACGACCTCAGCATGGTCACCACCGGTGGCGGCAGCATCGGCACGGCGACGGCACCGATCCAGGCGCGGATCGTGCACGACAGTACGCCGGGCAGCACGCTCAGCGCGAATACCGATGGCGGCGACATCTACGTCAACGTGGATTCGGGCAACAGCGATCAAGCGATCAGTGCCATCGCCAAGGGAGTTAATGGCAGCGGCACGCCGATTTATGGCGATGTATCGATCACCGGTACCGGTTCACTCGTCGGCATTGCCGGAAACACGCGCGATGTCATCGGTGATGACGTCACCCTGATCAGTACGCTCGGCAGCATCGGCACGCTGGCGACGCCGCTGAATGTGGAAACGCATCCGGAGGTCCTCTACAACGGATCGCTCAGTAACGGCTCGCTCAACGCGCAGGCGCTGGGTGACGTGAGCATCGACGATTTCGGCGGCGACGTCTGGGTCGGCAGCATTGTTTCCGACACCGGCAGCGTCGCGTTGTCCGCGCCTGATGGTGGTATCTACGACGCGCGTTTGCTGTCGCCCGCCACGAGCTTGTCCGCGACCCAGGCGCAAGCGATCTGGTCACGTCTGCAACTGAATAGCAGCGGCGCGGCACAGACCATCGCCGACGCATTGCAGAACCAGGTCAATGCAGCCTATAGCGACTACTGGCAGCTGCTGTCGGTGGGTTCGGTATCCAATGGTGTGTTCACGCTCAATGCGAACGCCCTTGCGCTGTATCAGCAACTGGCACTGGCCGACGCCGCGCAGTTGCCGTCGGGGCTGACCACGGCTGAGTTGACCCAGGCGTACGTCAATGCGCGTTACAACAACGACGCCTCGTTGTTCACTACGTACATCGGCTCGAACTGGCAATCGACGGCTGCGTTCACCAGCCAGCAGAGCGCCTACAGCTTTGTTATCGCCAGCAACTCGACGTTGTATCAGAGCCTGGTCGCGAACACCCAGTGGAGTTCTGACCAGCTGACCTACGCGATCAACGTCGCCGCGCTCGCTGCGCCGTCGGGTGCGCAGGTAGGTACCGTTGCGCCAAATATCAGCGGCAACAACATCACGTTGACGGCGGGTGCCGGTGGTATCGGCAGCACGGCGGCGCCGATTTCCATCAACTATTCGGACTTCCAGAATCTCTTCACGTCCGGTGTTGCGAGCCAGGCCTTGCAGAACGATGTGCTTGCGCTCGGCATGGCCAATACTCCCGGTGACATCGTGTTGCTTGATGCGCACGGCAATGTGCTGCAGCCCAATGGCGCGAATACCACGGCGGATCTTGCGACCATCTCGATTGCGCAGACCAATCCGCTGTACCTGCAGGCCACCGGCGCTGTCAGCGGTTCGGCGAGTGCAACGGTGTTTGTGCAGGCCAATGGCAATCTGAATCTTGGCGGCCTGACTTCCGGTGGCGACATGCGCCTGGCCGCGACCGGCAGCATCGATGCGGCAACCGGACGCACGACGGGCCAGGCGGCACTCACCAGCGGTGGCAATCTGGTGATCAATGCCGGCGGCGGTGCGATCAGCTTCGGCGATGGCACGGATGCCACGCATCCGGGCGATGCCTTGTCGGTGCAGATCGACGGCAGCCTGCTGAATGCGTCCGCATCGACCAATCTGCTGTTGCGGCAGATCAGCGGCAATCTCACTATCGGCAGTGTGTTCGCCAATGGCGAGGTGTCGCTGGCCGCACCCAGCGGCAGCATCCTGGGCACGCTTACGGGCCTGAGCATCGAAGGCAACAACATCGATCTGAGCGCTGCCGATGATATCGGCCAGCGGGTCGCCGTCAGCACGGGTGTCGATGCACCGCTGCAGGTACAGGTAGGTAGCAGTGGCTTGCTCAATGCCACGGCCGGTGGAGCGGTGAACATCGAGTCGCCGGTTACAGCGTTGCAGGTCGGGACGATCGTTAGCGGCAATGACCTGACCGTTACCGCGACCCAGGCGGCACTGACAGCTCAGCAGCTGACGTCCAACAATGGCGCGGTGTCCGCGGCGGCAGGCACCGATGGCGACATCACCTCGGTGCAGGCAGCGACAGGGGCGACGCTCACTGCCGCCGGCCGGCTCGATGTCGGCAGCGTGGACAGCACCAGCGGCGACATTACGCTGGATGCTGCCACCGGCATGAGCCTGCAATCGGCGAACGCCAGCAGCGGGAATGTGTTCGTTAATCTGGTTGGCGGCGGCATGCCTGCCTTCGTGATCGACAGTAACGGCAGTGTGCAGGCAGGCAGCACGATCGACATCGAATCCAGTGGCAGCCTGACGATGGATCAGGGCAGCCAGATGGGCGCGGTGGGTGCCGTCACCCTGAACTCGTCGGGTGACATGCAGCTTGGCAGCGTGCAGAGTCTCGCCTCGACGGGCACGGCAATTGACGTCAATGCCGGTGGCGCAATCAGCAGCAATGGCGCGGCGATCAACCTGCAGGCACGCGAAGGTGGCGCAACCCTGTTGCAGGCAGTCGACGATATCGGTAGCGCTACGAGTCCGATCGTGGTCGACGTCAATGCGCTCAGCGGGACCAGTACCACCGGCAATGTCTGGCTGCATGCACTGGGTGATATCAGCGTATCCAGTTTCACCACGCCGATGGGCAACCTCAGCATCGCTGCGGACCAGACGCTGAACTACATCACGTTGCAATCAAGCGGCTCGACCACGCTGAGTGCCACGCAGATTGATGGTGGACAACTGACGGCCGGCACCAGCGCGCAATTGACCTCGAGCGGATCGACCACCGTCGACACCGTTCAGACCGGCACTGATCTGGCGATCAATGCCGGTACGACGCTTGATGCAACCACGTTGAATATCGGCGGCAACGGCGACCTTGCCAGCGGCACCGCGATGACGCTGGGTACGACTACAGCGGTCGGCGACATCAACGCGACCGCAGGCACCGACCTGACCGCAGCCACGCTTACCAGCACAAGCGGCAGCGCGACGCTGACGGCGACACAGGGTGATCTCGACGTGACCGGTTCACTGGGCACCGCGTTGAATGCCGCGCTGGCCTCGGGTGGCGACACCACCATCAACGCGATGACCGTTGGCGGTGCACTGCTGTCCAACAGCGGCGGCGACACGCATATCGTGCAGGGCACGGTCGCTGGCACCAGTCAGCTCACGGCTGGTGGCATGTTGACCATCGATAGCCTGCAAGCGGCGAACGATGTCACTACACAGTCGGTCGGCGATACCCATCTCGGCGACGTCGTGCTCAGCGGCGGTTCGTATGTAGGAAACGCGAACGGCAACTTCAACGTCACCCAGTTGCTGAACGTGCAAAACGGCAATGCGAATCTGTCTTCCGGCGCGGACATGAATTTGCTGAGCGTGACCACCTCCGGTGATTTGACCGCACAGGCTGGTGGCAACCTCAACGCGACCACGCTCGACGCTGGTGGCGTACTGCTGTCCAACAGCGGCGGCGATACGCATATCGTGCAGGGTACGGTCGCTGGCACCAGTCAGCTCACGGCTGGTGGCATGTTGACCATCGATAGCCTGCAAGCGGCGAACGATGTCACCACACAGTCGGTCGGCGATACCCATCTCGGCGACGTCGTGCTCAGCGGCGGTTCGTATGTAGGAAACGCGAACGGCAACTTCAACGTCACCCAGTTGCTGAACGTGCAAAACGGCAATGCGAATCTGTCTTCCGGCGCGGACATGAATTTGCTGAGCGTGACCACCTCCGGCGATTTGACCGCACAGGCCGGTGGCAACCTCAACGCGACCACGCTCAATGCTGGCGGTGCGGTCACGCTGGCATCGGCTCAGGCGATGACGCTGGGTACGACCACCGCCGTTGGCGACATCAACGCGACCGCAGGCACCGATCTCACTGCAGCCACGCTGAGCAGCACGAGCGGCAATGCGACGCTGACGGCGACGCAGGGTGATCTCGACGTGACCGGTTCGCTGGGCACCGCGTTGAATGCCACGCTGGTCTCGGGTGGCGACATCACCATCAACGCGATGACCGTCGGCGGTGGGCTGCTGTCCAACAGCGGCGGTGACACACATATCGTGCAAGGCACGGTCACCGGCACCAGCCAGCTCACCGCCGGTGGCATGTTGACTATCGACAACCTGCAGGCAGCTAACAATGTCACCACGCAGTCGGCAGGCGACACCGATCTCGGCGACGTCGTACTGAGTGGCGGATCTTACAAAGGAAACGCGAACGCAGAGTTCAACGTCACCCAGTTGCTGAACGTACAGAGCGGCAACGCGAATCTGTCCTCCGGCACGGACATGAATTTGCTGAGCGTGACCACGTCCGGAAACTTGACCGCACAGGCCGGTGGCAACCTCAACGCGGCTACGCTCGACGCTGGTGGCACGGCGACGTTGACGTCGGCTCAGGCGATGACACTGGGTACGACCACGGCGGTCGGCGACATCAACGCGACCGCAGGCACCGATCTCACTGCAGCCACGCTGAGCAGCGCGAGCGGCAATGCGACGCTGACGGCGACGCAGGGTGATCTCGACGTGACCGGTTCACTGGGCACCGCGTTGAATACCACGCTGGCCTCGGGTGGCGACACCACCATCAACGCGATGACCGTCGGCGGTGCACTGCTATCCAACAGCGGTGGCGATACGCATATCGTGCAAGGCACGGTAGCCGGTACCAGCCAGCTCACCGCTGGTGGCATGTTGACCATCGATAGCCTGCAGGCTGGCAATAACGTCACGACGCAATCGACGGGTGACACGAATCTTGCCAACGTGGTGTTGAGTGATGGCTTGTACCAGGGCAATGCCGGTGGCAACTTCAATGTCACGCAGTGGCTCGATGTGCAGAACGGTTCGGCCAACATCCAGGCTGCGGCCAACATCGATCTTGCGCAGGTCACCACGGCCGGCGTATTGACGGCGCAGGCAGCCGGCAATCTGCAATCGAACATCCTGCAGATCGGCACCAATGGTCAGCTCAACGCGGGCGGCAGCATCGCCTTGCTGGGTGCAACGACGGCCGGCAACGACTTGAGCATGACTGCCGACGGTCATCTCGGCTTCGCCGGGATCAATGTCGGCCAGAACGTGTTCGGTCAGAGCGTCACCGATGGTATCGACGGCAACAGTGTCGTCGCGGGTGGCAGCATCGACTTCGTCGCGGCAAAGTGGATCCACATTGGCAACTTGCAGGCGGGCACCGATGTCGATCTGCAGGCCGGTACGGATATCAGCACGCAAACGGTGAACGCTGGCCACGACGTGAACGTGACCGCCGGTACCGACGTCAATATGTTCTCCACGCAGGCGGGCAACCAGTTGAGCGTGAATGCCGGTGGGGCGCTCACCGTGCATGACATGCAGGCAGGTCACACAATCGATCTTGCGGCGAGTCAGATCACCTTCGCCAGTCTGAGTGCGCCGGACAGCATCACCCTGCTTGCGCGCGACGGCAATATCCTCGGCACCGAGCTGACCACACGCGACGCGTTTGTGTCTGCCAGCGGGGATATAGCGCTGGATGCGGCGTTCATCGGCGACCGCATCAATCTTGCGGCGACCGACATCAATGCAAATATCACGCAGACCAGCACAGGTCAGCCACTGTATTCCGTGCTGACGGGTTATCAGGGTGGCGTGGCACAACGCATCACCGTCGATGCCGGCGCTACGCAGCAGTGGATGATCGACCGCTTGTCGGCAGTGCAGGCTGCGCTGGCCACCACCGCGGCGCGTGCGGATATCCAGTCCGGTCATATCGAACAGACCCTTTCGCTCGATACATCGGTCGCCAAGGTGCGGATGAATCAGCAGAGCGCTTACCTGGTGCCCGCGAATGTGCAGCTGATGCAACCGAGCTACGACTTCCTGCTGTATCAGGACGGTATCCACACGCTTACCGATGCGTTCGTGGTCCGTTACGACTTCGGCTACCAGATCCAGACACCCAATTTCATCGACGACCATTTGTGGGCGGCGCCGGATTATCTGGGTGAAAGCGCATTACGCTTCAATGGTCGTTACCTCACTGAGCAGGCACAGATCGATTCGGATGTGTCCGTGCAGCGCTCGGTGCCGACCTGGGTGCAGCATGACAGCAGCAAGCTCGTACAGCCGGTTGATGACGGAGTGGCCGTCAACCTCAAGGCTCCCAGTGCCCCCGAATGAAGATCCAATGACATGCCAAAGAGTCATGAAGCCCGACGCCACTGGTGCCAGTGCGTCAGTGCCGCGATTTTGTTTATCGGTAGCGCGAATGTTGTTTGCGCGGACCCACCACCGTTAATCCAGTCCAGCACGCTGCAGAACGATGCGCAGCGGATACAGCGTTATTACCAGCAGCCCGCGCCCGGTACTCAGGCGGCGCCGGTCGATCCGTTGAAGCGGGCCGATACGGTGCCGGCCAACGGTCATGGCCCGGCTTCTTCAGCCGGTGGCCATTTCCTGTTGCGGCAGGTGGTATTCAGCCATTCGGCGTTGCTGCCGCAAGCTGATCTGGACGCCGCCGCGAAGCCGTTTGTCGGGCAGCAGGTGGGCAAGGCGGAGTTGCGCGAGCTGCTCGCGCACGTCAATGCGCTTTACACCAAGCGCAAGATCACGACCGCGCGCGCGATCTTTGCCAGTCAGGGCGTGACCAACGGCGTCGTGCACGTCGAGCTGGTCGAAGGTCGCCTGGCCAAGCTGAAGATTCAGGGCACGCAGCACACGCACGATGCCTTCATTCGCAAGCGCATACATATCCAGGATGGCCAAGTCGTCGATGCCGATGTATTGCGCGATGACCTGATCTACCTCAACCGCACCAGCGATCTGCAGACCAAGGCGTTGCTCGAGCCAGGCGCCGAGCGCGGGCAGACCGACATCCTGCTCAACGTGGCCGAGCCCACCCGCTACAGCCTGGATATGTTTGTCGACGACAACGGAGTGGACAACACCGGGCGCCTGCGCGAAGGTGTGGACGGCCATATGTATGGGTTGTTCGGTGTCGATGATCGCCTTGACGCGAACTTCGCGCATTCAACCGGTTCCAACGATGGCACGGTGTCTTACTCGATTCCCGTAACGACAAGCAACGGCCGCATCGCGGTGAGCTACGCGGACAGCCAGATCGATGTGATCAACGGCGCCTTCCGCGATCTGGACATCACCGGGCGAAGCTCGGTGGGCTCCATCGGTTATACGCAGCCGATCGTGGCGACGCTGAGCTGGCTGGTCAGCGGCATCGGTCAGTTCTCGATCGACGACTCCACCACCAATATCACTGGCCAGCATATTGCCGACACGCGCACGCAGGAATACACGCTTGGCGGCAGCGTGCAGCACCAGTCCGATGGGCAGAGCTGGAGCGTCACGCAGCTGGTGACGCGACTGCACTCGGACGAACCGATGCTCGGCAAGGACGATTTTCTTATCGCGCCGGGCAGTGCGGATTTTGTGCAGCGATTGGGTCAGTCACTCTGGGCGATCCGCGCGGATGCCGGCTGGCAATTCAGTACGGGCAACGACGTGCCGTCGGCGAATCTGTTCCAGATCGGCGGTACGGGCAGCGTGCGTGGCTACGAGCGCGGCATCATCTCCGGCGCGCGTGGCTATTACGTTGATCTCGAACTGCATCGCACGATCGGCGTGCACTGGGATCTGTACGGCTTCGTCGACCACGGCACGATCTACTCGTTCTACCCGAGCAACGAAAGCATCACCGGCGTTGGACCTGGCGTGCTATTCCGTTACTCAACATGGCTGACGGTATCGGCCGACATCGCCAAGTCACTGCAAACGGTGGTGCCCGACCAGGGCAGCACGCGCGTGGATGCACGCGTGACGGTGCATTGGGACTGAGTAGGGGGGTATCCAGTAAGGCATCAAAGTTCGTACGACTGACAATGCAGTCGTACGAACTGTCCCACTCTAGAGTGCTCATCTTTCCCCGAGGCGACTCATAGTGCGCATGCACATGGTCAGAGTCCTGAACAACATCGCCAGTGGGTAAAGTGAACGGGAATGGATCAGCTTTCAGCGAAAAACGTCTGGGAAATTTGCGGCGCCCACATCGCCTTGTGCCCGAGCTCCTCGCATAGCAGTGAGCTATCACCAGAAGTTGCCGCCGCCGTGAGGGCGCCGGATGCTTGCGCCTGTTCGAGCACGTTTGTCAGTTCGTCGGCCGACGCGTAACGCAGTGACGCATCCCGACCGATGGTTTCCAGCAGTTCAATCGTGTCCAGCATGTGACTCTCCTGTTCTTTATGTGATCGTCGTGTAGAACTTGATGGATCTGGCAGGCTGATGCCGTGCAGTCATCAGCTCGATAAAACATGATGGAGGCCATCGTCAGTACTCATGGATGGCGCCTATCACCTCACGCGAAGGCACCTGCCTTGTTTAGCTCGTCCAGTGCCTTCAATCGTTCTTGAATGAGGAGGTTTGGCTTCAAGGCTGCAGCCGGAGGTAACACCACAGTTTCCTCGACGGCCAATGGGACCTGGGGCAGATCGCGCAGGGCAACGCGGCGGATGCGCGGCTTCTCAATCGGCAGCGTTGCTCCGCGATAGATAATCACCTCGTGGTCGAGCGGATAGTCACTGCTCAGCAGATCCACCAGCACTTGCCGGTAAGCTGGCCCAGTCTGGAAACGTGCCAGCGAGCGATCGCCGACCAGCCCGACCTGCCATAGCACCAGATAGCCGGTGGAATCGATGCGCCGCTCATAAAACAGCAGCTGGCTGGCCTCGAAGTGCTGGCAGCCGAAGTAGCCGGGATCGATCCCGAGGTCGGCATAGAGGCAGTCCTCGGCGGAAATGCCGGGCTCCATATGCGCCTTGAAGCCTTCCGCGCGGGCGACCTCGATGGCTTTATGCGGCGACCAGGCGAAGATGCCGGGATGGCCGTAGAACACTCCGCAGACACGCTTGCCTGCACGGACCTCGTCCATCATCAGCTCGACCCACTGCCGATAGGTCTTCATCCGTGACTTGCCCTCCTCGTAATAGGGCTGAAGGCTGCGGACATCCCTATGCATGCGTTGCAGCCACATTTCCACCACGTTATCGGAAAGTGCCGCGAACACCACGTCCGCCTGCTCAATATGGCTGCGTGCCAGCGGCGTAAGGTGGGAGCCCAGGGTCATGCCCATGCCGACGCAGGCCAGGCTGCCGCGGTGCGTGTCGTTCGGTATCGATAAGGGAGATGTTTTCATTGCGCGATGGTCGCGGAATTTCCGGGGCTGAATTACGTGAGGGAGAGGAACGACAAAGCAAAGGGAATAGGCCAGTTGAAGCTACAGACGTATCAGGCTTCGACCAGATTCCCATTCTCGCTATCGGCGATGACACGATTGCGTCCGGTGCGCTTGGCTCGATAGAGCGCGGCGTCCGCTTCCCAGCACAACCGCTGCAGCCCATAACCGGACTTATCGGTGGAGGCGACGCCGACGCTGGCGGAAAACGAAATGACACATCCGTCTCCATCTACAGGTGTTGCTTCAATGGCCATGCGGATGCGATCGGCGATGGCCATACCCTGATTGCGAGAGCACTCGATCAGCAGAATGCCGAATTCCTCGCCACCCAGGCGGCCAAACAAATCGGTGGGGCGCAATTGCTGTTGGCAGATAGCGACGGTGCGCCTCAGTACGACGTCTCCCATGGCGTGACCATGGGTATCGTTGACTTGCTTGAAGTGATCCAGGTCGATCGATATCAGGCAGGCCGTGCCGAGCTTTTTCTCCAGCAGGCGCAGGGCGCGATCAGTTTCACTGATGAAGTGCTGATGGTTGAAGATGCCGGTCAACCCATCGTGAAAGGACAACTTTTTGAAGCGAAGCTGCGAGCGCTTGAGCCGAAACAGCCAGAACACGATGGATATCAGGGCCAGCAGCAGCAAGACAATATAGAGCCGGCTGGACTCGACCGCCTTGGTGTCCAGTGCCTGCTGCAACCGCAGTATGTTGTTCTGCTTGCTTAGCCCTTCCGTCGCAAGCTTCTGCACCAGCATGTGCTGCCGAGCCGTCTCGTAAGCCACGGCCCTGGCACTGATGTCGTTGAGATAGCCCTTGTCCTGCGCGGAATACTGCTGGTAGTACGAGAATGCGGCGGCGACGTTGCCACGCTTTTCCTCGATCCGGTAGAGCACCTCATAGGAATCCCTCAGCCACTCGCTGATCTCATCCGGGCCGACCATGGCCACGGCGGCTAGGGCGGCTTTCCTGGCATCGGTGTCGTGGCCCAACTTCGCATAGGCCTGTGCCCGCTCCACCTGTGCTGACAGCGTGTGGGGGTAGTAATGGTTGGTGCGGATGCTTGGGTCAATTCGGTCAAGCAGGGCTATGGCTTTGCCTGGTTGGTCCTCGTCCAGGTAGAGGCTGCCCAAAATGAGCCATATGGTGTTTGTGATAACCGGTTGTCGGTCGGCTACGCAGGTATTGATAGCAAGTAGCAGTTCGGGACTGGCTGATGTCAGCCGTTTGCTGTTGTAGAGTGCCGCGGCTTGCAGGGAGAGAGGACGGCACAGAGTCTCTCCGGGAGGGACGGTGCCCTCCATCATGTGCGCGTACTTGATGGCGAGATCGGTTTGGCCGGCCAAATCCAGCATCTGCGACAGATTCATCAGGAGCGTGAAGCGGGCCAACGGGTCTTTGATCGCGGGCAGCCCCGTCGTCAGGCGATTGGCTAGCGCAAAGGCCTCTTCGTAACGTCTATTGGCCGCTAGGTTACTCAAGAGTAGCGCCGATGTCTTGGCTGCCAGGGTCACGTCGCCGGAGTGATCGATTACGTCGTGAAACAGGGCCGCGGACTTGCCGTAGTCACCTTCGAACATCGTCTCCCATGCATCGAGATAACGTAGATGCCACTGCTCGCCCGCGGTCAGGCTGGGTGCTTCACGATGGATCTGCTCCAGCATCTGGACGAACCGCGGGTGATCTTTCGTGCGCAGGCTCTCGGTCTGGTCGAGGAATGCTGCTGGATCTGTAACGGGCGTGGCGGCATGGCCGGTCTGCAAGAGCACGCACCAGGCCATACCCACCCATACGGGGCATGACCAGAAGCGGCTCGACAGCCGAGGCATGTCGCTTTCGCCTAGCGCAGGGGGGGGGACTTATCGTGATCGGGAGCCGGTGGATCATGCGGCTTATCATCTTCCTGATGATCCGGCTCGTCTTCCTCGTGACAGGGAGACTGGGAGATCTGAGGCGTATGCATGGGTTTGTGCCCGAACTCTTCAGATAGCCGTGAGCTGTCGCCGGACGCCACCGCAGTCGTAAGGGCGTCAGACGCCTGTGCCTGTTCGAGTATGGTGGTCAGTTCTTCGGCCGAAGCGTGACGCAGCGAGGCGTCACGGCCGATGGCTTCCAGCAATTCAATCGTATCTGACATGCGTTTCCCCTGTTTTTGTGATCGTCATGCAGCATGCATGGTGGTTCAGCCCCCCATGCCAAGCAGTCATCAACTTGGTAACGGCCGCCATCAGCACTTATTGATAGCAGTATCCCGTCGAACGCTGCTTTTCCTCGAGTGCCACATCGCACGGAGATCATTCCCTTCATTGCGTCGCTCGTCTCCGGCGAGTGAGGCGAGCGCGCAGAATCGTGCCCAAGCCGACCGCTGCCACGACCCGCATGGTTCGGTGGCGGCAGGGAAGGTATTTTCATCGCGTGATAGTAAGGCACAACCGGGGCTGGAGCACATCGATGAGACGAACGGCAAAGCAAGGGAAGGGCCGCTACACCGCCCCGCCTCAAGTGGTGGAATGGTCCCGTACGCAACCTCTCGTCAGCAAAGATGGCCCCGACAACACTCGGTGCTACTCAGAAAGAGCGTTCGCCGCGCACCCAGACATTGCGCACGATGGGTAAGCCATCGGCTACCCGCATGCGCACCACGTCAGCGCGATAGCCCGCCTTGAGCTGGCCGCGGTCGGTGAGGCCGAGCACTTTTGCGGGATTGCTGGCCACCGTGGCGACAGCGCGCGGCATGGACCAGCCAGCCTCGGTGTGCAGCATGAAGGCACCGTGCAGCAGGCTGGCCGGCACATAGTCGGAGGACAGCAGGTCCAGACGATCGGCATGGGCCAGGTCCAGTGCCGCGACATTGCCGGAGTGTGAGCCGCCACGTACCACGTTGGGCGCGCCCATGACCGTCGCCAGGCCGTGCTTGCGCGCCGCTTCGGCAGCTTCTTGCGTGGTGGGGAATTCGGAGATGGTCACGCCGATTCGATGCGCATATTCCACCTGCTCGGCATCGGTATCGTCATGGCTGGCCAGCACGATATCCCTGCCCTGCACCATCGATAGCACCGCGCTTTCATGACGCTTGCTGTAAGTGGCCTGCTGTTCGGTGCGGCGAGCCACCACGTCATTGAACTCGTCTTCCGACCAGCTCATGTGATTCTTGCTGTAGTACTTGCGGTACTGCTGGATGTCGCGGTACTGGCGTTGGCCCGGGGTGTGATCCATCAACGACAGCAGACGCACGCTGCTGTGGTTCATCAGTGGTTCCAGTGCCTCGAGCAGGCGCGGGTAGGCCAGCTCGCAGCGCAGGTGGATCCAGTGGTCGGCGCGCAACGCGCCGCTGGCCTGGCCGGCGAGGATGGCATCGTAGGTACCTTGCAAAGTCTCGATGCGCACGCTTTCCTCTTCCAGGTCGCCCACCGACAACGCATCGAACACGGTGGTGATGCCGGCGGCGACGACTTGCGCGTCATGCGTAAGCACGGCCGGAAGCGCTGGCCAGAGCACGCCGGCGCGTGGCATCAGGTGCTTTTCCAGATTGTCGGTATGCAGTTCGATCAGGCCGGGTATCACGTAGTCGCCGTCGCAATCGATGGCGCCGGGTGCCTGCGTCGAGCCTTCATCAATGAGTCGGATAAAGCCGTTTCGGGCGATCAAGGTGCCGTGGACGACGCTATCGTCGAGCACGATGCGGGCGTTGGTCAGAACGAAGTCATTCATAGTGGGGGCCGATGAGTTGAGATTAGGTGAGCTGGGAAGGGCGCATCGGAAACAGACGAGTGGCGACGCGGTCGCGCATGTCCTCGTCATGGAAGATGCCAAGCACGGCGGCGCCGGCAGCCCGTGCTTCTTCCAGCAGCTCGGCGACCACGACGCGGTTGTCGGCATCGAGCGACGCGGTGGGCTCGTCCAGCAGTAGCAAGGGGCGTGACACGATCAAGCCGCGCGCGATGTTCACGCGCTGCTGTTCGCCACCGGAGAAGGTGCCTGGCGGCAGCCGCCACAGTCGCTCGGGAACATTCAGTCGCTGCAGCAGGGTGCCTGCGCGCTGGCGCGCTTCCTGCGCCGACAAACCCGCTTCGAGCAGCGGTTCGGCGACGATGTCCAGCGCGGGCACGCGCGGGATCACCCGCAGGAACTGGCTGACATAGCCCAGCGTATGTCGCCGTACCTCGAGCACCTGATGCGGTGTGGCTTCGGCCAGGTCAAGCCAGTGGCCGTCGTGGCGTACGCGGACTACACCACGGGTGGTTCGGTAGTTTGCGTAGATCACCCGCAGCAGACTGCTTTTGCCCGCGCCGGATGGGCCCGACAGCACCACGCATTCGCCAGCGTGCAGGGTCAGCTCGACATCGTCGAGGACATCCAGTCGGGCGCCGTGCTGGTGATGCAGTTCGAACGATTTGCCCAGGCCGCGAAGTTCGAGCATGGCTGACGCGGCGGGTGCGATGTGGGAAGCGGTCATGTGGTCAGCACCGAGGAAACGAGCAATTGGGTATAGGGGTGCTGCGGGTCATCGAGAATCTGATCGGTGAGCCCGGTTTCGACGACACGGCCGCCCTGCATCACCATCGTGCGCGCGGCCAGCAGGCGCGCGACCGCGAGATCGTGGGTAACCATCACGGCAGCGAGCCCAAGCTCATTCACCAGCCGGCGCAGCAGATCGAGAATGCGTGCCTGCACCGACACATCGAGGCCCGCGGTCGGCTCGTCCATGAACACCAGCCGCGGCTGGGTGACCAGGGTGCGGGCGATCTGCAGGCGCTGTTGCATGCCGCCGGAGAAAGCTGTCGGCGCATCGTCGATGCGCGATGGATCGATCTCGACTCGTTCCAGCCAGCCTCGTGCGATATCGCGCAGCTGGCTGTAATTGCGCATGCCCAGTGCCATCAGCCGTTCGGCTACGTTGGCACCCGCACTGACGTTGAGACGCAGTCCATCGCGCGGGTTCTGCGTAACGAAACCCCATTCCTCGCGGGCCAGGCGGCGTCGGTCGGCCTCGCTCAGTTCGCCCAGGTCCAGCCAGGCACCATCGCGTTGGTGGTAGCGCACGGAACCCGAGCTTGGAATGAGTTGTGCCGCGGCGGCTTTGAGCAAGGTCGATTTGCCCGAGCCCGATTCGCCGACGATACACAGCAGTTCGCCCGGATGCAGGTCGAAGCTCACGTCCTGACAACCGATGCGCTGGCCGTAGTGATGGCTCAGTCCGCGTACTTGCAGCAAGGCGCTCATGCGGCTTGCTCCGCGCGACGCTGGCCGCAGTAGTCGGTATCGGAGCAGACGAACATGCGTGAACCACGATCGTCCACGATCACCTCATCCAGATAGCTTTCGTCCGCCCCACAAAGTTCGCACTGGTGCTCCCAGCGCTGGATCTCGAACGGGTGATCCTCGAAGGCCAGGCTTTCGACCTGCGTGTAAGGCGGAATCGCATACAGCCGCTTCTCGCGGCCCGCGCCAAACAGCATCAGGGCCGGTGAATGATCCAGTTTGGGATTGTCGAACTTCGGGATCGGCGACGGCGACGTCAGAAAGCGGCCGTCGACCAGCACCGGATAGTCGTAACTGGTGGCAATGTGCCCGTACTGGGCGATGTCTTCGTACAACTTCACGTGCATCAATCCGTAATCGGCCAGCGCATGCAGGGTGCGGGTTTCCGCCTCGCGCGGCTCGAGCGTGCGCAGCGGTTCTGGCTCGGGTACCTGAAACACCAGGATCTGATCTTCCCGCAACGGTGTTTCAGGAATGCGATGGCGGGTCTGGATCACGCTCGCCTCGGTCGTGCGCTCGGTGGTGGTTACCCCGGCCACGCGGGCGAAAAAGCGGCGGATATTCACCGCGTTGGTGGTGTCGTCGGCGCCCTGGTCGATCACCTTCAGCACGTCATCGGGCCCCAGCAGCGCAGCGGTAAGCTGGATGCCGCCGGTGCCCCAGCCATACGGCAGCGGCATCTCACGGCTGCCGAACGGCACCTGATAACCGGGAATCGCCACCGCCTTGAGCAGGGCGCGGCGCAACATGCGCTTGGTGTTCTCGTCGAGGAACGCGAAGTTGTAGTTCGACGTCATGACGAGGTCTCCTGCGTGGCTGCTTCCTCATCCCTGGCGCGGTTTGCATGCTGCGCGCTCAATGTGCGCAGCAGCGACAGCTCGGCCTGGAAGTCCACGTAATGCGGCAATTTCAGGTGCTGCACAAAGCCGGAGGCCTCCACGCTGTCCGAATGCGACAGCACGAATTCGTGGTTTTGTGCAGGCGCGTACGCGGGCTCCCCGAGTTCATCGCAACGCAACGTGCGGTCGACCAGCGCCATCGACATCGCCTTGCGCTCGCCTTCACCCATGCACAGGCCATAGCCGCGCGTGAACTGCGGTGGCATGCCGTTGCCGCCATGGAACTGGTTGATCATCTGGCACTCGGTCAGGGTGATCGATCCGATCTCGATGCTGAAGCCCAGCTCCTCCGGGCAGATCAGCACATCGACTTCGCCCATGCGGATTTCGCCGGCGAAGGGGTGGGTCTCGGCATAGCCACGCTGGGTGGAATAAGCCATACCCAGCAAAAAGCCCTCGTCTCCGCGCGCAAGATTTTGCAGGCGGGTTGCGCGATCGGCCGGAAACATCAGTGGCTCGCGCGTGAGGTCGATGGGCTCGGGGTCGCTGCCGGCATCGATGCGTTCGATCAGGGCTTCGGCATCCAGCAGATCGAGCACCCGCGGCATCGTATCGGGCAGCGGTTCGGCGGCCTCCAAGGGCTCGCCCGGTGCCGTGGACTCGAACTCGAGCAAGCGCTGGGTGTAGTCATAAGTGGGGCCAAGCACCTGGCCGCCCGGCACATCCTTGAAGGTGCCCGAGACGCGACGATGCACGCGCATCGCATTCGTATCCAGCGGCTGGGTGTAGCCAAAGCGCGGCAGGGTCGTGCGATAAGCGCGCAACAAGAAAATCGCTTCGAGCATGTCGCCAGCGGCCTGGCGCATTGCCATTGCGGCGAGTTCCTCGTCGTACAGCGAACCTTCCTGCATGACGCGGGCAACGCCCAGGCGCAGCTGCTGTCGGATCTGATCCAGCGTCAACTCGGGGGTGGCCAGATCGCCACGACGCGCTTCGGCGAGCAATTGCAGCGAGCGGGTAATGGCCTGCTCGCCGCCTTTAACGGCAACGTACATTCAATCCTCCAAAACGCGGGTCGTACGAGGCAGCGCAACCATGCGCTCACCGGCGATAAAGATCAGGTCAACACCGAGCGGCAATTGCGTGCGCATCGCGGCACGCTGTTGCCAGAATTCAGCCGGCAGGCCTTCGATCGCCAGCTGCTCGACATCGCGGATGCCGGGGCCGGCGAAGCGCATGCCCCGGTTTTCGTGAAAGCCATCGACTTGCACGATCAGACTGGCCGAACGGTCCGGATAGCGCAGGTCGCCATGGGCAAACTGGTTCAGCGGCGGCATCGAGGACGGCTCGGTGATCAACGCAAAATCCGCCTCGGCAGGCTCCTGCACCAATCGCACGCCGGCATGGAAGCGCAGATGTGTGGCCACCTCGTCATTGGGCTGCTGCAGCCAAAGCGCTGTATCGGCGTCACACAAGGTCAGCAGGACGGCCATGGTGGCCGGCAGGATCGGGGCCGGCGCCGCGGCTGGTACCGGCACGACGCGCGCAGCGGCCGGGCGGGCCATGGCCTGCAGCAGCTCGCGAAAGTTGCGCTGGCTATCGAATACGGGATGGGAGAAGGCGGCAAGCATCATTCGCCCCGCACCACGGTAAAGAACTCCACCTTGCTGGCCGCGGCCTTGCGGCTGGCGCTAGCGCGGCGTTGCTGCAGCGACTGGCGCAAGGGTTCCAATACCTGGGCCTGCAAACGCGGGTGCTGCTCGGCATCCTGCATCAAGGCATCGGCGCAAGCGGCCAGTTCGGCGTGACGACTGTTGCTGCCGCGCACCCAGGCGTGGCCAATACGCTCGCCGATCTGCACGCTGCAGCGGGTGACACTGACTTCGCCGAGATTGAACTGCGGTCCGCTGCCGCCAATCCGGCCGCGCAACATGTACAGGCCGGTCTGTGGCGGTCGTAGCCAGGTGGTGGCCGCAGCCGGTGGGGCGAACGATTCCATGGCCTGGGCCAGCTCGGCCGGCTCGGCTTGCGCCAGCAATGACATCCATTGCGCACGCGCCAGGTGAGGGGGGGTGTCCATGCGTGTTCCTCTGCTTGTCACAAATGTCTAGTTATCTAGACAGACCGGGTCCTACTGACCCGACGCGATGCATTTCAGCAGGCCAGCGTGCCGCTGCCATGACGGTGAATAGACAGGCGAGGGAAGTGGTATGAGCGAAATAGAGCGCGGCCGGGGCGTGGCGCTATGGAGCCAGATAGGCGACATACTTGCTGACGACATCCTTAAGGGACGCCTGCGGCAGGGCCAGATGCTGCCCTCTGCGCAGGAGCTGGCTACCCGTTTCGACGTCAACCGGCACACCGTGCGTCGGGCGATCGCGGCGCTGGAGCAGCGCAATCTGGTGCGCACCGAACAAGGGCGCGGCACGTTTGTGCAGGAGCAGACGCTGGATTACGCGATCAGCAGGCGCACGCGCTTCACCCAGAACATGCGCAACCTCAATGTCGACACCGACACCGAGATCCTCGAAGACGCCCGCGAGATACCGCCAACGCAAGTGGCCGAAGCGCTGGGTCTGGGGAAAAACGAGTACGTCTACCGGATCGAAACGATGAGCCGCGCCGATGGCCATATCGTCGATCACAGCACGGCGTATTTTCCAGCAGCGCGCTTCCCCGGACTACCGGCGATCTATCGGCGAACGCAGTCGGTCACCCAGACCCTGAGCGAGTTCGGCATCAGCGACTACGTGCGCAAACACACGCGCGTGTCCGCGCGCCTGCCGGATGCCCATACGGCGCGGCTGATGAAACAGTCGGCCAACCGTCCCGTGCTGAATGTGCAATCGATCAACGCCGATCCGCGTGGTGTGCCGGTGCAATATGGCATCACGCGCTTTTCCGGTGACTGGGTGCAACTCGTACTGATGGCGGGCGATTGATGCGATACGCGATTTATTTCTGCCCCACTGGCGATACCGCGCTTGGACGCCTGGGCCATGACTGGCTTGCGGAATCCACCCCTGCACCCGAACTGCCCGGTATCAGTGCAGAACGCCGAAATGCGTTGCTGGTCAAAGTGCGTCGCTACGGATGGCACGCGACGATCCGCGCTCCGTTCACTCCGTTGGCGGAGGTTGCCTATGACGATGTGCGCCGTGCCGTCATTTCGGTGGCAAACGCTTGCGCTTCGTTTGAATTGCCACTGCGCATCAATCACCTGGCCGGCTTTCTAGCTCTTCGCCCACCCGTCGACGAAGACTCGCCACGACAGCTGGCTGCAACCTGCCTGGGGGCATTGTTGCCCTTGTGTGCCGCCCCATCGGGCGAGGTGCTGGAGCGCCGCAGCACGGGTCTCGATGCGCATGAAATCAGCTTGCTGCAAAGCCATGGCTATCCCTATGTACTGGATCGCTACCGCTTTCACCTGACGCTGTCCGCGCCTGCCACCGAGCCTGAAGAACAGGCCATGCGCCATTGGCTGGAGCCGCGTGTGGCCGAACTGCCACCGACGCGGGTGGATGCATTGTCGATCTGCGGCGAAGTCACGCCCGGCAGTGCGTTTGAATTGATCGAACGGATTGCGTTGTGCGCACCGGGCATGGAGTACACCTCGTGAGTGAAGGACGTTTGTATTACGTGATGGGTCCGTCCGGCGCGGGCAAGGACAGTGTGCTTGGCTGGGTGCGCGCGCATGGCGTCTCCCATGATGTGCTCTGCGCGCACCGCTACATCACCCGGCCGGCGGATGCGGGCGGCGAAAACCATGTGGCATTGAGCGATGCGGAGTTCGCATCGCGTGTACGTCGCGGCCTGTTCTCGCTCACTTGGCAAGCCCATGGTCTTAACTATGGCATCGGCCGCGAAGTCGAACACTGGCTGGAGCGCGGCGCCAGGGTATTGGTGAATGGTTCGCGCGATGCTTTTCCGCGGGCATGCGAGCGGTTCCCCTCCTTGCAGCCGGTACTGATCACCGCCAGTCGTGAGACCATGGCAAGGCGGCTCGTTTCACGCGGACGTGAAAGCAGTCAGGATATCGCCGAGCGACTTGCCCGTTGCGATGCTTACCGGGTGCCGGCCGGTGCGCTGGTGATCTTCAACGACGGCGATCTCGGCGAAGCCGGAAACGCGTTGCTGGGTGCGATCACGCAGCCTTACCAGGCAGACCAACAATCGTCATCGAACAAGTCGTGAGGATGGCATGGCCTTCTTCAAGTGCGTGAGGCAGCGAATCAGGCGAGGGTAGGCATCGCAATGGGGATCTCGACGTGGCGGGCCTTGGCCTTGAAATAGAAGGCCGAAGCGAGCGTGATCAGCATGCCGATGCTCGATAGTGCAACTACGGCGCTGGCGTAAAACGCCGACCACGAAAGATGCATGCCGCCGAACTCCTTGAACAGGATGATGGCGACGCTGCCCATGTAGCCGCTGGCGTCCGAGATGTACATGATGAAGCCGACGTTGCCGCCGACCCGGAACGTCGCCAGCAAGCGTTCGAAAAACGTGCAGTTGTACGGCACGTACGCGAGATATAGGCCGAAGCCGCTGCCGCCGACCCACCACACCGGGTCGATCAATCCACGGCTATGCAGCCAGGTGGCGAGTACCGCGAGGGCAAAGCCGCTGAAAATCATCACGTGATTCAGCATCAGTGCCTTGAAGTTGTCCCGCACCAGCATCGTGCAGGCAGTGATCAGCAGCACGGCGATGGCGATCGGCACCTCGGTCTGGGTGAATACGGCGGCGCTGCTACCAAGGCCGAGATCAGCCCAGATTTCGGCGGCAAAGTTGTCGCGGAAATCGCGCATGATCGTCAGCGCGACATACGCCATCGCGATCATGACTACGCCGGGTAGAAAGCGTGCCAGGAATGCGCTGCGACTGCGCGCATCCATCGGCATGCGCGCGCTGCGTGCGGCCATGTCGTCGGCGCTGGGTGCCGGCAGCCGTTCGAGTACCCACGTGGCAAGACACAGCGGTGGCACGAACACCATGCCGGTGACAAACGGCATCCAGAATTCGCTGACCCCGTGCCTGACCATCAGATACTTGCCGACCGTTTTCACCACGCCGGAAGCGACGATAAAGCTGGCGCACATGAAGGCGCCCATCAATTCGGTAGCGCGCCGGCCCTCCAGGTAACCGAAAATCACTCCCCACACCATGCCCAGCGGCAAGCCGTTGAGAAACAGGCAGGCGATATTCCACGGTGCCGGAATCAACGCAAAGCCAAGCAGAGCCAGCCATGCGAAGCCGATCAATCCAGCCAGTGCCTGGGCGCGATTCTGCCGCTGCATCTCGGCGATCCAGGTGATGCCGCGCACCTTGCTGAGCATGTAACCGAACACCTGGGCGATGACCAGCCACACTTTGTAGTCGACCCCGGCGAAATGCAGGCCGGTGAATTCGGCAGCCGTGAACGGCTTGCGGAACGCATACATCGAAGCATACGCGAGAAACGCCGCGCCACCGGCGAGCAGATTTACCGTCATCCGATGACGGCGTTGGGCAGACAGCCAGGAAGCCACACGCATACCGACAACCCTTTGCGGAACGTCCGGCATGTTGTGGCCGGCACATGACAGCGTCGTGGCGTTGTCTAGGCCGGACCGCGGATCTGGCGCTCCTCAATGCTCATGAATCAGCCCGCGGCGGAGCGTGCGGTCACCAGACAACCTCGCACACGGGTCCGTTTCTTGTCCGCAGTCTGTTCTGCGATTGGCGATCGGCGGAAACGTCTTTGCGTTCTGCTATCTGCAAGCCGGAGTGCGAAGGCAACGACATGCGTCAGGCACGGGGATGGTGCTTCGAAAGTTCATGCACAGGCGTCGCATGAAATGGCGTTTCCACGTCGACCTAGACAAGTCGGCCTAGATAGGTAGCCCAGCATGTCGCATCCGCGACGTCGCGACGCAATACCCACACAACATGCATGCAATGAGACTCAGTTGAAATACCAGGAGCCGTCATCCGCGAGGCGTGCCTAGGGGAACGCTTGAAACCTGCTACTCACCTTAAGGGCGCTTTATGGCGTTGCTTCGCGCTCCACCATGCCTTGCGCTAGCTACCGTTTTCGTTGCCAGCACAACCCAATGACTCCACAACCACCCATGTCGTCACTGGCGCCGCCCGCGCCGCCCATCGTTGACGCCGCGCCGTTGTGACACTCAGCTACAGACCATCTGGAGAGACCCTTGAAAGCCAATAAGATCGCCTTCGCGGTGCTGACAGCGCTCGTTGCATGCCGCGTGTCCTATGCCGCTGAAGACAACACTGCACCCACCAACGCACCGGCAGCGTCGACAGCGGCTGCTGCTGCGGCGCCCGCCGCTGCCGCGCCTGCGCCTGCCTCGTCCGGCGCCACCACGCTGCAGACGGTTGCTGTCACCGCCCAGCACACCGTGCAGGACATCCAGGACGTGCCGATCACGATCCAGGCCTTCACTGGCACGACGTTGCAGCAGATGAACGTCTCGACGTTCGATGACCTGATCAAGTACCTGCCCAACGTGACCTTTGCGGCGAACGGCCCGGGCCAGGGCAATATCTACATGCGTGGTCTGAGCACCGGCTTCCTCGGCAACCAGTCCAGTGCATCCATCGCACCGTTCCCGAACGTGGCCGTCTATCTGGACGACCAGTCCATGCAGTTCCCCGCGCGCAATCTCGACATCTACATGGTCGACATGGAGCGCGTCGAAGTGCTCGAAGGCCCGCAGGGCACCCTGTTCGGCGGCGGCGCCGAAGCCGGTGCCGTGCGCTATATCACCAACAAGCCGAACCTCGACAAGGTCAGTGGAAGCGCCGAAGCCAGCGCCGGCGTAACTTCCGGCGGCGGTCCGAACAATGGGGCCAACGCAGAGCTGAACCTGCCGATCATTCCCGGTGTGTTCGCTGTGCGTGGCGTGATCTTCAACGATCACCAGGGTGGCTACATCGACAACGAGCCGAGCACGTTCACCCGTCAGCCCACCGACGGTGGTGGTGCCATGGCTCCTTACGTGGCTGCCGGTGGCACCTCGGTTGCCAACAACTACGACGTGGCGCAGAAAGACTGGAACCCGGTCGACTACCAGGGCGCGCGCGTGTCCGGGCTGTGGAAGATCAACGACGACTGGAACCTGCTGATTGCCGAGAGCTACCAGAACCTGGACGCCAAGGGTCAGTCCTCGACGTATCCAGTGGGTTCGGACGGCCAAACGCTGGGTACCGATCAGACCACCGCGTTCGTGCCGGCCTGGAACAACGACCATTACACCAACAGCGCCCTGACCTTGAACGGCCAGCTTGGTGACGTCTCGATGGTATACACCGGCGGCTTCACCAATCGCCATATCAGCGAGCAGCAGGATTACACGAACTATTCGCGCAGCGCAGGCGGCATGTACTACAGCTGCACCGGCACCGCGGCTGGCCTGTCCAGCGCCGGCAAGCCGATCTGCTATTCGCCGGTCGGTTACTGGAACGACCAGGTGGCCAGCACACACCAGAGCCACGAGCTGCGATTCAGCACACCGGATGACTATCGCTTCCGTGCGATCGGTGGTCTGTACTATGAAGACTTCAACATCGACGACCACATGGACTTCAACTACAAGACCATCCCGTCTTGTACGCCCCAGAACCTTGAAAGCGCGCTCGCTGGCGGCGATCCCTGCGTGGCCAACGCGATGTCCTCGCCGGGCGTCATGCTTCCTGACAACACCGCGTTCGGCGAAGTCGAGCAGCGTGGCTATAAGCAGGAAGCTCTGTTCGGCTCGGCATCGTATGACATCATCCCGGATGTGCTGACCGCGACTGCCGGCACACGTTATTACCACTACTCCGAATGGCAGACCGGTACCGAGTTCTATACCACCGCCAGCCAGGTCAACGTCCCCAACGGCACCTACGTGGGCAATGACGCGACGATGGATTACCACACCACCTACCATGGCTTTAAGAGCCGTGCGAACCTGCTGTGGCACATTTCGCCCACCACGATGGTGTACTACACCTTCTCGCAGGGTTTCCGTCCGGGTGGTTTCAACCGTACTACCTCGGAAGTGGCCAAGCTCGATGGTGAGCCGCAGTATCAGAAGCCGACCAGCTACGCACCTGACACCCTGACCAACAACGAAGTCGGCTTCAAAAGCACGTTCTTCGATGACCGCCTGCTGCTCAACGGTTCACTGTATGACATGCGGTGGGACAACGTGCAGATGCAGTTCTTCAACCCGTTGGTGCTGGGTAACACCACCTTCGCGGTCAACGGGCCTAACTACAAGGTGGACGGCCTGGAGCTGCAGTTCCAGGCGAAGATCACCGATGGTCTGTCGCTCATCAGCTCCGGTTCGCTCAACCATGCCAAGCAGACCAACTCGCCGTGCCTGGTCAACAATATCCCGGGGTCGGCCAACTACAGCCAGTGCATCGTGGAAACCGGAACCGTTGGGGCGCTGGCGTCGTTCGCCAATCCGTTCGGCGAAGTCGGCAGCACGCCGGCATTCTCGCCACGCTCGCAGTTCGATCTGCGCCTGCGTTATGAATGGACCTACGGCGATGCCTACAAGGCATTCGCGCAGATTGGCGCAAACCGCACCGGCTCGATGTACAACCAGCCGGCAACCTACCCGAGCGGCGCGGGCGTGACGGACGTCACCACGGTGGAACTGCGTTACCTGCAGGCCGCGTATACCACCGTCGACGCATCGATCGGCGTGGCCAAGGACAACTGGAACGCGTCGCTGTACGGCACCAACCTGAACAACAGCCACGCCAGCGTGTTTACTTCCTCGGCCCAGTTCATCGAGTCGGAAGTCCCGATACGCCCGCGCGTGATCGGTGTGAAGGTGGGCTTCAAGTTCTAAGCAGCTAACCTCACCTGAAGTCGATGCAGACAGGTCGATGTAAATAGAATGGGGCGGGCAGGAAGCTCGCCCCCTTTTTTGATGGCTTTATTTTCCCATGAACGCTGCGGCAACCGATCCAACCCTCTCGTCGCTGGAGCTTCAGGTCCAGCGCATCAACCAGCTGCAGGCGGATGGGCAGCGCGCGCAAGCCTTGCAGGCAGCGCAGGTGCTGTTGGCCGAGGAACCCGATCATTACCATGCGCTCTATCTGGTGGCGCGCAGTCAGCGCTACCTGGGACAAATCGAAGCCGCGCTGCGAACGCTGGCGCGGATGGAACAGAAACACCCTCATTACAGCCGCCTGCACGAGGAGCGCGGCCACTGTCACGTAGCGCTGCGCGATGCGCCGCGCGCGATCGACGCGCTGCTGCAAGCGGTCAATATCAATCCGGCTTTACCCTCGAGCTGGAATCTTCTCGAAGGCCTCTACCGCATGACTGGCGATGATGCCAACGCGGCGACCGCCGCATCGCACGTTGCCACGCTCAAGCGCATGGCGCCCGAGGTGATACGCGCGACCAGTCATTTTTCCGACGGCGAACTTGGCCCTGCCGAACAGATCATCCGCGCGTATCTGCTCAAAGCCGGCAACGATGTCGAGGCGATGCGCCTGCTTGCACGCATCGGCCTCAAGCACGACGTGCTCGACGATGCCGAAACACTGCTCGAAGCCGTGCTGAAGATCGCCCCGGACTATCGCGCGGCACGCTACGACTATGCCTGCGTATTGCTGGAGCGGCACCTGTACCGGCGTGCCTGCGAGGAAGCCGAGAGGCTGCTGGCGATCGAGCCCGAGCATCTCGATTACCGCGCGCTATACGCCAGCGCGAGCGTTGGCCTGGGCGAACACGATCGCGCCATCGCGCTGTACCAGAAGCTGGTGCAGGAGGTGCCCGGCGCGGCCGATCTGCATCTGTCGCTTGCGCACTCGCTGAAAACGCAGGGACGGCAGGCCGACTCGATCGAGGCCTATCGCGCTGCCGCGACCGCCCGCCCGGATTTCGGCGACGCGTATTGGAGCCTGGCGAATCTGAAAACGTATCGATTCTCCGATGAGGAGATCGCTCGCATGCGCGCTGCGGAAGCGGCGCCGGGAACGCAAGCCGTCGATCGCTGTCACCTGTGCTTCGCGCTCGGCAAGGCATTCGAGGATCGCGGTGATTACGCCGAGTCGTGGCGTTACTACCGCCAGGGCAACGCGCTCAAACGGTCCGAAAGCCGTTATCGCGCCGAGATCATCGAAATCAACACGCGCAAGCAGATCGAAGTCTGCACGCGCGAGTTCTTCGCGAGCCGCGAAGGCTTCGGAGCCGCGCCGCCGGATCCGATTTTCATCGTTGGACTGCCGCGCGCCGGGTCCACGTTGATCGAGCAGATACTGGCATCTCACTCGTGCGTCGAAGGCACCCATGAGCTCGGTGAGATTCCGCGCATGGTGCTCGACCTGCAAGGGCGTCAACCCGACCTCGACAACCCGCGCTATCCGGGTGTGCTGGCCGAGCTCACACCCGAGGATTTTCGGCGACTCGGCGAAAAGTACCTGAGCGAGACCCGCATCTATCGCGGTAGCAAGCCGTACTTCATCGACAAGATGCCAAACAACTTCCGGCATATCGGCCTGATCCACCTGCTTCTGCCCAACGCGAAGATCATCGATGTCCGACGCGAACCGATCGCCTGCTGCCTGAGCAATCTGAAACAGCTGTTTGCCACGGGCCAGGAGTTCACCTATAGCGCTGAAGACATCGCGCGTTACTACCGGACCTACCTCGACGCCATGCAACACTGGGACGAGGTGTTGCCGGGCCGCGTACTGCGTGTCCAGCATGAGGACGTCGTCGAGGATCTGGAGAGCAATGTGCGCAGGATTCTTGATTTCTGCGGGCTGGTATTCGAGCCATCCTGCCTCGAGTTCTACAAGACGGCACGCAGCGTGCGCACCGCCAGCTCGGAACAGGTCCGTCAGCCCATCTTCCGCGATGGCGTCGATCGGTGGACGAAATACGAGCCGTGGCTGGGTCCGTTAAAGGAAGCCCTCGGCGATGCGCTGCTGCGCTATCTTTGATGGCCGACGAAAGCTCACGCGGGACAGTGAAAACCCGTACCCGCGTCGACCGCAAGGCGCGCCAAAATCAAAGTTGCCACCTCCAGGTGTAAACATGTCCAAGATGTCAGATAACCCGCGCCACGACAGTTCCGTGCACAGTTCAAGTACTGGTCCTTCGAGATACCCGATGAAACCTCGAACATGGGCACTGACCGGCCTGGCGGTACTCGGGTTCCTGGGCGCTTGCGTTGGCATAGGTGCCGCGACAGCCCATGCAAGCTACCAAGTGACCGGCGTTGCAGGCAGCAATGTGCCGCTGGTCGGCGTGCCGGTCACCGTCACGGACAGTGCAGGAAATCGAACGCCATCGCGCGCGACGGATGCACATGGCCATTTCACGATCGTGCTGAAGGGCACGGGTCCCTTTGTGCTGACCGCGCCGTTCAACGACAGCGATGGCATGCCAGCCACGTTGTCCGCAGTGATTGCTCCATCGTCCGACCGCTCGATGTCGCACCTCGTGGTGAATCTGAATCCGCTGACGACGTTGTTGACCCAGCGCGTGTTCGGCGCAGTGCTGAACGATGCACCGAGCGCTGCGCAGATGACGGCGGCGGGTATTTCCACTGAGCACATCGCCCGCGCGAACAAGGATGTAACTGACATCCTGCAGCCGCTGTTCACCGCATTCCAGCTACCCGCGCATGCGATAGCCGATCCGATTGGAGAATCTTCCTCCAGGACGAATGCGCCGAGCCCGCTGGACAATCTGTTCGCGGTCACGCGCTTCAATGTGCGCGACGGCACGATTGTTGTCGGCAGCGATACCGACCGCGCGGTGGTATCGATTCCCGCCAGCGGCGCCTTGTCTGCCGCTGTGCCGGCCGGGGCCGTGGCATCCGCCGTGGCGCTCGCCGCCGGCCCGACCACAACGCCCATCCAGCACGTGATCGTCATCATCGGCGAGAACCAGAGCCTCGACGGTCTGTTCGGCGGCTATGTGCCGCCGCCGGGTCAGACGATCAAGAATCTGCTGTCCGAAGGCATCATTCAGGCCGATGGCACGCCGGGGCCAAACTTCAGTGTGGCTGCGCAGGGTGAGGGCGCGGTTCAAACCGGATACACCATCGATCCCGCCCGCGATGGCGTCTACGCCACGTTGCCGCAACCGAAGACGATCGGTGAGCTGGACCCCGTTACGTTTCTGACCGCTGGCGGGCTTCCCGATAATCGTTTTCCAGCGACGCTGCCCAGTGGCCCGTTTCAGATCACCCGATACGTGCCCTACAGCACGACCGGGGCGGCCGTAGTGACCGGAGATCCGGTACACCGTTTTTTCCAGATGTGGCAGCAGACCGGCGGCGACAACCGCAGGCACGACATGTTCACCTGGGTGGCTGTCGCGACCGGGATGGGTGGCGATACCAAGCACGTCACGCCAGCCAATCCGGCACAGGGTGGTGAGCTGATGGGTTTCATGAACATGTCGACGGGTGATGCCCCGCTGTTCCATACGCTGGCGCAGACATTCGCGCTGAGCGACAACTACCACCAGTCCGTGATGGGTGGCACCGGCGACAACTTCTTTTCGATGGCCACGGCAGACATGCCGTACTTCAACAGGGAAGGCGCGATCGCCACGCCGCCAGCGAACCAGATCGAGAATCCGAACCCGATGCCGGGTACGGCGAATTTCTATGTCCAGGACGGGTACGAAGGTGGCTCTTACGTGAAGTGTGCTGACCCCGGGCAACCCGGCGTGGGCAGCATACTCGCGTTTCTGCGCGCGAAGCACATCGAAAGCAAATGCGCGCCAGGTGCGTATTACCTGGTGAATAATTACGACCCAGGCTATGACATGGATGGCGGCGTCCAGCCCATCGGTCCGAACAACTACACCTATCCGCCGCAGACCGTACCGACCATTGCGCAAGCGCTGACACGCAAAGGGGTGACCTGGAAATGGTATACGGGCGGACGCGATTCGGCCGACCTCACGACCGACGCCGCGGTCATCCATCTGCCGATAGCGCTGGCGCGCACGGAGCAGTACAACAACATCGGCGATCCGCTGGTGGGCTCTGCCGACGTGATGGCGAATGCGGCCCTGAAGGCCAGGCTTGCCGGGCTGACCACGTTCTTTGACGACGTCGCGAATCATAGCTTGCCGGCGGTTTCGTTCGTGGTGCCGAAGAATTTCGATAGCGGACACCCCGGCTATTCGGCACCGGCAAGCTACGAGGCGTTCCTGCGCACGATCCTGGCCAAAGTGCAGGCAGACCCGGCGCTATGGGCGCATACGGCGATCCTGGTGACCACCGACGAAGGTGGCGGCCACTTCGATACCGGCTATATCCAGACGCTGGATTTCTTTGGCGACGGACCGCGTATTCCCATGCTAGTGGTATCGCCTTATGCGCGCCGGGGTGCGGTGGTGCACGCGTACTACGATCATGCTTCGGTGCTGAAATTCATCGAGCGCAACTGGCGCCTGCCGCCGCTGTCGACACGCAGCCGCGACACCTTGCCGAACCCGGTGACGCTGGCGGGGAACCCCTACCAGCCGATCAATACTCCGGCCGTGGGTGACCTGATGTCGATGTTCAACTTCTGAAAGCGGAGGAGGTCTCGCGTCATGGCAAGCTTCCATCCAATCCCTGGCTGAGCAGTGCGATGCATGCTGGATGGATGACACGCAGCGGTATCAGGCCGGCAACGCTCGCGGTCGGCGTAGTGTTTGCCGCGATCAGCCTGTGGCGTTCGCTGCCGGCCGAAGCTTGGCCGTTGTCTGCCGTGCATCCCGAATTGACGACGACCCAGCCGTCCACTGCCGCGAGTAGTTCGCTACAGATGTGGGTGCGCTATCCGCCGGTGGCAGCGCACCTGAGCACAGCGGCGGCGCTGGGCAAAAAGATTTTCTTCGACGCGTCACTTTCAGCATCGGGGCGAATGTCCTGTGCGAGCTGCCATAGCCCGGAGCATGCCTACGGACCACCGAATGGTCTGGCGGTACAGCCAGGCGGAGCGGACTTGCGCCAGATGGGAACGCGTTCCGTGCCATCGCTGCGTTATCTGACCTTTACGCCGCTGTTCACCCGGCATTTCTATACGCCCGCCTCTGAAGACAGCGAGGACGAAGGTCCGACCGGCGGATTTACCCGTGATGGCGCCGCCGATTCGTTGCATCAACAAGCCGCCATACCTCTGCTGCATGCGAACGAGATGGCTAACGCAGGTGAAGACACTGTCGTCGCGAAAGTGCAGCACGGGACGTACGCGAAGGAGTTCACGCAGATCTTTGGAGCGGAGGTCTTCAGCCATCCCGAGCGGGCCTTCAAAGCCATAGGACTGGCACTCGAGGCATTCCAGACCGAGGACGCGAGTTTTCATCCGTACACCAGCAAATTCGACGCCGTGATGTCTGGCCACGACCAACTCACGCTGCAGGAAATTCGCGGCTATGCGCTGTTCAACAATCCGCAGAAAGGCAATTGTGCAAAGTGTCACATCGACACGCCGGGACCGGGCGGACGACCAGCCGCGTTCACCGATTATTCGTTTGCCGCGCTGGGTGTGCCACGCAATCCCGAGATACTCGCCAATCGTGATCCCGGCTATTTCGATCTTGGCCTGTGTGGGCCTTATCGTCACGATCTGGCGCATGAGACCACTTATTGCGGCATGTTCAAGACACCGACTCTGCGCAATGTCGCGACCCGCTCGGTATTCTTCCACAACGGCCGGTTCCATCGCCTGGAAGATGTGATGCGTTTCTACGTCGAGCGCGATACCGATCCGCGGAAGTGGTACCCAATGAGGGCAGCCAAGCTCGATGAATTCGACGACTTGCCGCCGCCCTACCGTGGCAACGTCGACCGCATCGATGCACCGATGGATCGCCCCTATGCGGGCAAGCCGGCTTTGAACGAAGCGGAGATCCAGGACCTGATCGCTTTTCTGAAGACCTTGGACGACGGCTATTCAGCCAGTGCCGGCGGTGCCAAGGCTGGCGGCCCATAGCTGCGCAGCAGACGCCCGGCTGCTAGGCTGGCGTCCTGTCATGACTGCGTCATCGCAAACCCCTCTATTCATCGTCAGCACGGGCCGATCCGGCTCGACGATGCTGTCCGATCTCCTTTCGCTGCATCCGGATATTCTGAGTCTCTCCGAGCTGTTCAACGCGCTCCACCCGCTGGGCTTCCGGAACGATCCCGTCGACGGCCCGAATTTCTGGTCCATGTTGAGCGAGCCGCGGCCCCGCCATGCGGCATGGCTTCGCCTCATGGAGCGCGGCCTCGCCATCGACGAGTTTCGCTACCCGCTGGCTTCCGCTTTGCGCTTCCGCGAAACAGGCATCCCCCCGTTATTGGCGATGACGTTGCCGCCGCTTACCGAAGACCCCGACGGGCTCCACGAGGAACTGCGCGTCTTCGTGCAATCGCTACCGGAAGACCGGATCGATCAGCAGTACCCGCGGGTTTTCCAGTGGTTGTGTATGCGCCTCGGCCGACGATTCTGGTGCGAGCGCTCGGGTGCTTCGCTCGGCCTCGTGCATCCCTTGTCGCACTTCTTTCCGACGGCCAAGTTCGTCCACGTCTTTCGCGACGGTCGAGAGTTCGCGGTCTCGGCTAGACGATTTGCCCCGATGCGCATGGGAATGATCGGCAGCATGTTCAAGTACCGGTTCGGCTCGGCGCCCTATCTCACGCCGACGTACCAGGTACCCGAGGATTTGCCACCGGCATGGCGCGGGCTGCTGCCAGAAAGTTTCGACCTCGACGTGTTCCAGCGCTTCGAGCTTCCGCTCGAGCCGATCGGCCTGGCCTGGTCGGAGATGATTGTCGTGGGCCTGAAGCTACTGGGCGAGCTGCCCGCCGAGCGGGTTCTTCACGTGCGCTACGAGTCGATGCTCGATGCGCCCGAAGCCGAGCTCAGGCGCATCGTTCGCTTCATGGACCTCAGCCTGGATGATTCTTCGTGGCTCGCGCAAGCGGCCGCACGCGTGCGCAAGAACCCACCGAAGTGGGTGAGTCTGCCCGCCGACGAGCGGGCGCGCCTTGAGTCGGCCTGCGCGCCCGGCATGCAACTGCTTCGCTGTCTTGCGTGAATCATTCCGGCGAGCGCACGCGATAGCAGTAACAGTTAACACAAGACGTCCGCAGAGCAGTCGCGAGGCTCAACCGCAGGCCGCCCGTGCATCGGACGGGCGAGACAATAGAGCCGCTTATCGCTTATCGCTTGCCGTAGTTCGTGAAAACGTAATCTCTCGTCTTCACTATCGTGTGGCACGCAAACCCGCACTTGGCGTCATGTGATTGTGGCGGCTGATCAGCCGTGGTGGCTGGCCTGAATGTCTCGGTCGCGCCGTCATACTCGAACGCGCCCCATCCCCAACCGCCGCTGTCGGCGAACCGCTTGCCATCCTTCTCCATGAAGTCCACGTTTTGCAGACCGCCCGATATCGTCGTCGGAGACGGCGCCGTATCGCTCTTTATCGGGTCCCAATGGATTTTCGCCATCTTGGAGCCGTCGGGGAAGGGCTTGCCGTTGCCAGGAATCCCGGACCGGAAGGCCGCGATCATGGTGGGATTGGCGAGGATCACCGCGATTGCGGCATCGCTGTGACTGACGCCAACAACCTCCCAGCCCTCGTATCCCCTGAACTCAGAGAACGCGACACCGCCCGGCACTTTCACGGTGTACTTGTCCTGCGCGGCTTTTGAAACAGCGACGAACGCGACGGAAACGGCCAAGGCAGCGCAGCTGCTTAACGCAAAGTATTTCAGAGCGGAGTGCATGACGAACTCCCAGGTAACTAATGGTCGAATGAGAGAGGCCGCAATGGAGACGATCTGCTGGGGCCGTGCTTTCTTACAAGCCGGTTCGACCGCTGTTCCCGTAGCGCTGAACTCCCGCTACCGCTACGCGTGCCCCAAGCCTGTTTACATCAACTCCCGATAAGGCTACGTGAAAAAGTGGCTCGTCCTTTTGATCACGATGCAAAGCTGTTGTCGCGTTGGCCGGGCAAACCAATCAACTATCAGCGATCAGCTGATGGGTTATAGCGAGCGTCCCAGCTTAGCCGGGGCAGTGGTAATGCCATACGAGAGCCCTCCAGCGCGAGAGACACCATCGCGGTTTCTCGAAACCATTGAGGTCAACCAATCCATCGTCAGCTCACGCAGCACAGTTGGCGAATGCGTCGTAAGTGAAGTGCCGCCGCCTTGTGTACTTCCCGACTAGACTTTATCAATCTCGCCATTCGTGCGGCTCCAATCCATATTCGACCTCGTCGATTTGAATGGACCAGGCTGGCATGTCGCCACTCAAGTCGAAACCGTCAGGCTTCTTAATTCGAAGATGTGACTATTCCGTTTCGCTGGCTATCGGACCCGGCACAAAAACGTTCTAAACCTCGTGAGATCTTACTGATCATCGGAAGGCAATTTCGCCGTTATATCTGAGGTAGGTCTTATAAAGTCCGTGGCCACTAACCACTAATGGATGCTTTTTGCAGGATTTGATGCAAAATGGCGGCGACTAAGGGGACGGGGACAACCATGCCTTTTCTATCGCCGGGCGAATGACGTCCCGCGCTTCTTCACTAGTGGAGTGTAACGTTTAAAAAGGAAGTATTATTGTATCCATGGAGGGTGCAATGAACTTGACCGAAACCGAAATCACGGAACTGCAGCGGCGAGCCAGTGCGCGGACCGTCCGGGCAGAGACAG
>Ga0302183_10000033_pt1 | contig 75384 bp, 71 predicted proteins | sample I_Palsa_N3_2_FD_200232 | JGI IMG/M metagenome (GOLD analysis project Ga0302183, IMG submission 200232) | Peat permafrost microbial communities from Stordalen Mire near Abisko, Sweden - I_Palsa_N3_2 | ecosystem: Environmental > Terrestrial > Soil > Palsa > Peat permafrost | place: Sweden...
CCGGCAGGAGCCTCAGCGGGCGCGGCACACCGCTCTGGAGAGAGAAATCGAGCCAACTATGGCTCGATTTTTTGCAAGGCATTGATTTGCTTGATAAGAGAGCGGGCCATTAATGGCCCGATCGAGCCAATAATGGCTCGATCGACGACTTGGACAGTCAGCAAACATCTGGCTTATGTTGAATTGACCAGCACTTCGGCTCGGCGGGTGTGGCCTGGCGTTCGTGTGTCGAAAGCAGTCTCGCTGAAGATCTGCCGATGCCGCAGAGGTGCGCGCTGGATGCCTTGGCCCTGCACCCATTCAATCGGCAGGACTCACTCCAACAATGATCGGTGAGCGGCGCGAGCGGCGGTGGCTGGCGATGACGTTGCCGTAATGCACAACCCGGCCCACGGTGTAGAAGGTGATCCGGCTGACGTCACGCACTGGGTTGAAGTGGCTGGGCCGGAATTCACCTTGATAGCGCGAAGCAATCGGTACCGAGACGACGCCGAGTTGCTTCTCGCGCGAGGCGGCGATCAGCAGGGCGGCCTCGAACACGAAGTTCTCCGCCGGCAGGTCGACCAGGTCCAGTGCCGCGCGTGGGTACCAGCGCTGACCGCTCTGGGTGTCGGCGACCGGCTGCCCGCAGGCCCAGGAAATGCCCCAGTCGGCGACCGCGTTTGCGCGGCGACGCCCCTTCGGTTGTTGCGAACGATCGAGCAGTCGCGCGCCGATCACGATGTGATCGGGGTATTTCATCGCGGCCGCCACGATGCGCGGGATATCGCTGGCTAGATGCTGGCCGTCGCCATCCATGGTCAGCACGGCATCGAAGCCTTGTCGCAGTGCCTCGCGAAAGCCGTAGCGCAACGCCTCACCTTTGCCGCGTCGTTCGGTGTGGCGCAGCAGGGTCACCGGCAGCGTGGCGAGAATTTCCGGCGTGCGATCGTCCGATCCATCGTCGATCACAATCACCGGGGCGCCGAGCGCGAGCACGGATTCGACCACCGAGCGGATGGCGATCTCCTCGTTGAGGCAAGGAATCAGCACGCACCAGCGCAGCGCAGCGGCGTTCAAGCGATGCTCCCCATGTCGATCTGCAAGCGCAGTTTAGCGGCCGCGTCGACCTGACAGGAGCCATGACCGCGGGCCAGCAGCGCCAGCAACGACCACGCAGCGCCCGAGGCATTTGCTTGCTGCCAGTCGGCCAGCGGTTGGGGCAGTGAGACGGTTGTGCGGTCAGGAGTCAGGGTCAGCGCCAGTTGGGCGATGGTCGCCGCGCTGACTTGCGGCGCGAGTACCAGCGCGCAGCCCAACGACAGCGTGCAGCCGGTGATTTCAAGCATCGGGCCTCTGCCGCTGGTATCGCTGCACACCAGCAACACCGGACGCTGCTCGGCGAGTACCTGACTGGCCGCTTCCAGCAGGCCGGCACCGAAACTGGCGCGCTGCGCGCACACCGCGGTGGATGGGGCCTGGCAGTCGGTGGCAATGGTCCAGTAGCCGGCCGGCGCGTTATGTACCGAGTTGTGGAAACGGGTCGGCGACAGTTCGCCCGGCGCCCTGGCTAGCGTGGCACACATGTAGTCGGTGATCTCCTGATCACCCTGCGAGGAGGCGAACACACAGGCCAGCGTCGCGGCATTGCGACCGCTCATTGCCACTGCCTGGCCAGCCACTTCAACCGCCAGCAGCACGCTTTCTGGTGCGCGCCGGCGTTCGTTCGCTGGCAGGGTGGTGGCGGCTGGTCGCGGCGGCGGCGGCTCCGGCGTGCCACCAGCAAGCAAGGCCTGCAGAGTGCCAAAGTTGGCTAGTTGCGGTGACCACAGGCCGATGCCTTCGACGCAAACCCGCAATGCACTCATACGGAAAACCCGCTGCGGGCGAACGCGAGGCAGGCGTTGTTGCCCCCGAAACCGAACGAATTGCTGAGCGCCACATCGACTCGTTGCTGCTCATTGCGCCAGGCGAATTGCGGACCGCACAGCGGATCGGGGGTATCGCCGCCGAGGTTGCCGGGGATAAAGCCGTGTTCGATGGCCTGCAGGGCGATCGTCGCCTCGACGATCCCGGAGGCACCCAGTGTGTGGCCGGTGAAACCCTTGGTGGAACTGGCGCGCGTGCTGGCCGGGAACACGCGACTGACCATCGCCGCCTCGACTTCATCGTTCTTGGCCGTGCCGGTGCCGTGCAGATTGATATAACCCACTTGCGCGGCTTCGATGCCGGCACGTGCCAAGGCGTCGCGCAGGGCCAGTTCGGCGCCGACGCCCTCCGGGTGGGGGGTGGACATATGATGCGCATCGCTGGCTTCACCGTAACCGAGCAGGCGTGGTGCATCCGGCGCGGTTTCGATGCGTTCCAGCAGCGCGAAGCCAGCCGCCTCGCCGATCGAGATGCCATTGCGCTTGGCATCGAACGGCCGGCACCGCTCGGACGACACCAGTTCCAGCGCGTTGAAACCGAACAGTACGCTATCGCACAGGGTATCCACGCCACCGACCACCGCGGCGTCGACCAGCCCAAGGCGGATCATCCGCTCTGCGTTGGCAAAGACCTTGGCACTGGACGAACAGGCGGTGGAAACGGTCAGGCACGGGCCTTCCAGTTCCAGTGCCGCGGTAACGAAAGCAGCCAGCGAATGCGGCGCGTGGATGGCCGACCGCAGCATGTCGTCGGCGAAGCCACCGTCGGCATCGAGTCGGCGATAGGCTTCCTCGGTGGCGCCGATGCTGGCAGTCGAAGTGCCCAGCAGCACGGCGATACGGCTGGCGCCATAACGTTCGCGGGCGGCCTGGACGCGGGCGAGGAAACCATCCTGATTCAACCCCAGCCACGCCAGCCGGTTATTGCGGCATTCCCATGCTGCAAGGGTGCTGGGCAAGTGGACGTCTTCCACGCCGTCGACACGGCCGATCCAGCATGCCAGCGGCACGCGGCTGAAGTCGTTCGGGCGCAGGCGGCTACGGGCCTGACGCAGTGTTTCAAGCTGGGCCGCAAGGCCGCTACCGATGGCTGAGCTGGCGGTATAAGCCGTGATCGCAAGGGGGGTCATCAAAACGCACATCGCCAGAGCCTAGCGGTCACCCCGCAGCTTGCCTAGCCTGCGGCCAGTTCAGCAACAGGCGGGCATTCATGGTCGTCGCGATGGCATGAAGATGCCGCGAATGCCCTACAAACGTTGGCGGATTACCCCGCAGCATCAGTGCCACAGGCGCCGACAGACACCGGCATAGTTGACTTGCCGCACGCGCGCGCGACACCCCGCCGCAGCGATCGACCACGCCTCGCCTTGCTAAGCTCACGCTATTGAATTCGTGAGCATCTCAATGAGCCAGCAAGCTGATCTTGCCGAAACCTTCCTGCGCGGCCTGCAGGACCGCATCTGTGCCGCCATCGAGCAGGTCGACGGTGCGGCGCGCTTCGAGGAGGATGCCTGGCAGCGCGCCGCTGGCGGCGGTGGTCGCACCCGCGTGCTGCGCGACGGCGCGGTGTTCGAACAGGCCGGCGTCAACTTCTCGCGCGTCTCCGGCAATCAGCTGCCGCCCAGCGCGACCGCGCATCGGCCGGACCTGGCCGGCGGCAGTTTCATCGCCACCGGCGTATCGCTGGTGCTGCATCCGCGCAATCCGCATATTCCCACCACGCATGCCAACGTACGTTATTTCGAGGCGAGCAAGCCGGGCGTGGAGTCGGTGTGGTGGTTTGGCGGTGGTTTTGACCTGACCCCGTTCTATCCGCATGACGAGGACGTGCGGCACTGGCATACCGTCGCCCGCGACCTGTGCGCACCGTATGGCGAGGACGTCTACCCGCGCTACAAGCAGTGGTGCGACGAGTATTTCTATCTCAAGCACCGCGATGAGACACGCGGTGTGGGCGGCTTGTTCTACGACGATCTGAACGAGGGCGGCTTCGAGCGGTGTTTCGCGTTCACCCGCGCCGTCGGTGAGGGCTTCCTGGATGCGTACGTACCGATCGTGGAGCGCCGCAAGGACACGCCCTACGGCGAGCGCGAGCGCGAGTTCCAGCTATATCGGCGTGGCCGCTATGTGGAGTTCAACCTGGTCTACGACCGCGGCACGCTGTTCGGCCTGCAGTCCGGAGGGCGTACCGAATCGATCCTGATGAGCCTGCCGCCGCGGGTACGCTTTGAATACGCGTACACGCCTGAGCCAGGATCGGCCGAGGCGCAGTTGGCCGCCTATCTGAAGCCGCGCGACTGGCTGTAAGCGCGCACCGCACCTGTGGGAGCGACTTCAGTCGCGATGCTCTCTTTGTTGAGGTTCAAGAGCATCGCGACTGAAGTCGCTCCCACAAAAAATGCTGGCTTACGGCATCGCGCCGCTAAATTTCACCGGCGTGGCGCCTTTGACCGGGCCGATCTGTGCGCTGTCGCTGACCTTCAGCACCACGTCGCGACGAAACTCCAGCGTGCCAAGCACCACCGCATGCGGGCCGATCACGATCACCGGCGCGCGGCTGCTGTTCCAGTTGAACCAGCCGCTGGGCTTGTCGACCAGGATGCCGCCCTCGACACGCGAGTTGGCGCCGACCGTGATGTCGCCGCTCACCGTGTCGATGCCGCCGCCGACATGGGCCGCGTCCAGTACGATCGCGCCGTTGACGTTGCCAAGCTTGCCGCTGACGTCAGAGCCTGGCGCCAGGTGCAGGGCGCCGTTGACGGCCGTCACTTCGCCGCTGACATGGCTGGTGCCGCCCAGCGTGATCGAGCCGTTGACCGAGCTGAGTTCGCTGGCCTGTGTCTTGCTGCCCAGCTCCACCGAACCGTTGACGGTGCTGGCTTTGTGCACGCTGGCACCATCGGCAATCCGCACCGCGCCGTTCACCGTGCTGACATCGCCGACTTTCTGGCCGGCCTCGACCTGCACTGAGCCGTTGATCTTGTCGATATCACCATCCTGCGCGGCCGCCAGCAGGGGCAGGGCAAGTCCGAGGGCGGCGAGGATGAGAACCGTCGAAAGTCGACGCATGGCAATCTCCGTAAGTGAATAGTGAGACTAAGATGCTCCGTTGATGGCCGCGGTTTACATGACCTTCGGCACAGCTCCATTTGACGGCTGCGGGACCGGCCTGCACCATTCCCGGTCTATCTCATGATTGATGACTTCGGCGACCGCACCCATGCACAAACTCGTACTGATCCGTCACGGCCAATCCCAGTGGAATCTGGACAACCGTTTCAGCGGCTGGGCCGACATTGACCTGACCGAGCTTGGCGTCGCCGAGGCCGCTGCGGCCGGCAGCCTGCTGAAGGAGTCCGGCTACGCGTTTGACGTGGCGCATACCTCGCTGCTCAAGCGCGCCGTGCGGACGCTGTGGGGCGTGCAGGACGCGATGGACCAGATGTGGATCCCGGTGCTGACCGACTGGCGCCTCAACGAACGCCATTACGGCGCGCTGACCGGCCTGAACAAGGCCGAGGTCGCCGCGAAGTATGGCGACGATCAGGTAAAGATCTGGCGTCGCAGCTACGACATCCCGCCGCCGCCGCTGGAGCGCGGCGCGAACGAGTCGGTGCACGATCCGCGCTATGCCACGATGTCGCCCGGCGACATCCCCGACACCGAATGCCTGAAAGACACCGTGGCCCGCGTGCTGCTTTATTGGGACCAGGTGCTGGCGCCGGCAATCAGGGCCGGCCAGCGGGTGGTGGTGGTCGCTCACGGCAATTCGCTGCGCGCGCTGGTGAAATATCTCGACGACATTTCCGATGAGGCGATCGTCGAGATGAATATCCCCAACGGCATACCGCTGGTCTACGAGTTCGACGAACAGCTCAAGCCGTTGCGCAGCTACTACCTCGGCGATGCCGCGGAGATCGAGGCCAAGATGGCCGCGGTAGCGAACCAGGGCAAGGCGAAGTAGGCTGCCGAAATGGCCAACGTGAGCTCACCCAAAGCGATTGCTGCTGCACTCACCGACTACTGGTCGCCACGAGTCGTCGGCGAGGTCGATGACAGTTATATCAAGGTCGCCAAGGTTTGCGGCTCGCTGTGCTGGCATAGCCACGACGATGAGGACGAGTTGTTTCTTGTCCTCCAGGGCCACCTGCGCATCGAGCTGGAACACGCCGCCGCCGTCGAGCTGGACGAAGGCGAGATGTTCGTGGTGCCCAAAGGTGTGCGGCACAATCCGGTCGCCGAGCAGGAATGCCTGCTGATGCTGATCGAGCGCAAGTCGACCCTGCACACCGGCAACCTCGTGACGGAACAGACGCGGTCCTTGGCGGAGCAGCTGGGTCAAGGCTGAGTCCGTTCGTGCTGGCTGGCGACAGGTGACAAACGTCAGTCGTCAGCCGCCGGTGGCTCGACTAAGCTGGGCGCAATCCACCCGACGGTGACACCCATGCTTCCGCATATAACCAATTACCTGATCATGCTGCCGCTACTGGCCTGGATCGTGTGGCGGCGTGTCGGCCGTCAGTTCGGGCGCCAGCCGATCCGGCGCAAGCAGATGATCGGTCGCGTCGTGGTTTTCGCGATCTTCGGCGGTGTGCTTGCCCTCGCGGGTTTCCACAACATCCTGTTGGCCGAAGGACTGCTCGGCGGTGTGCTGATCGGTGGAGCGATCGGCCTGCTCGGACTGCGCCTGACCCGCTTCGAAGTCGACCCGGTGCGTGGCGATTGCTATGTGCCGAACCCGTGGATCGGCGCCCTGCTCACCGTGTTGCTGCTGGGCCGATTGGCTTGGCGCTTTATGGTGCTGTTGCCGCAGATGCAGCAAGCGTCTGCTGGGGTGACTCCGGGCGCGGGTATCCAGGCACAACAGTACAGCCCACTGACCATGCTGCTGTTCGGTCTGCTGATCGGCTACTACATCGCCTATTTCATCGGGCTGCTGATCCATCACCGCCGCTTTCAGCAGTCGCAGTTGCATACGACTGTGGTGTAAGCCGGCGAGACGGCCCGCGCCGTCTCCGCCACCGCCTCACGGCGTGATGCTTACGTCGATCTCGATCGGGTAGATGGCAGCATGCGCCAGCGGCGGCGGTGCCGGTAGCAGGGTCGAGGTGAACCAGTTGGCGAGGCAGTTGGCCACGGGTGTGGCCGGTTGCACCGCTACGTGGCTTGGCTGGCCATCGGGCCGTACATCAGCGACGAGGGTAAACGGCGTGGTGTCCGCCGGCGCGTTGTGGGCGAGACATCCCTTCAAGGCGACGGTCATGGGGTCGGTGAGCTTTCCCCACAGTGCCTTTTGATAAGCGGGCCCGGTGGGGCCGGTCTCTATCGACTTGCCAAGCGTCACGCGCGCCGCGAAGGCGTCGTCGGCATTGGCGTACGGCACAGCGACCAGCTGCAGCGCGATGGCGAGGAAGATGGACATGTGCGGCTCCGGTCGTGATTCGCAGCGGGCAACATAGCAAATGTTTGTACGGACTCACTCTGGCTGATGTGGCAGCGCCAGATATTCCTCACTCTGCATCTCGATCAGGCGCGATTCGGTGCGGCCGAATTCGGCACGCAGGCGTTCGCCGTCATAGAGCTCCATGATCGACGCGGCGGCCGAGAGCACCAGCTTTACGTGGCGATCGTAGAACTCATCCACCAATTGCACGAAGCGCTTCGCAGCGTCCTCGCTGTACACCGTGAACTGCGGCACGTTGGAGATGATGACGGCTGGTCCGGCCTTGGCCAACGCAATGTAGTCGGCGACCGCGCGCGGGCCTTCGCACAATGCGGCGAAATCGAACCACAGGATGCCCTCGGCGCGCTTGCGATACGGGATATCGCGGCCGTTGATCTGCAAGGTGCCGTCCAGTTCCACCGGGCCGCTGGCCTGGCTGGCGAAGATGCGCTCCAGCGCCCGATGCGCCTCGGCGCCGGGTGGCGTGAGATAGACCCGCGCCTGTGCCAGCGCACGCAATCGCCAGTCATGCGTCGAGGCCATCTCGACCACATGGCAGTGCCGTTCGATCAACGCGATCGCCGGCAGGAAGCGGGCGCGCTGCAGACCATCACGATAAAGGTTCGCCGGTGCCGTGTTGGACGTGGTGACCAGTGCCACGCCGCGCGCGAACAGCGCATCGAGCAGGCCCGCGAGGATCATCGCATCACCAATGTCGTTCACCATGAACTCGTCCAGGCACAGCACCCGGCAGCGTTCGGCGAGGCCGGCAGCGACGTCGATCAGTGGATTCTGACGGTCACCCAGGGCGCGCAGACTGTCGTGCACTTCGCCCATGAAGCGGTGGTAATGGCGGCGCAGCGCGATGCCGTGCGGCAGGCTGGAGACGAACAGGTCCATCAGAAACGTCTTGCCGCGACCGACGCTTCCCCACAGATAAAGCCCCGGTACCGGCGCGGCCGGCTCGTTGCCGAGCAGCGACTTCAGTCGTCCGAACAGACCGTTGCTGGCGGCCGGTTCGGCGCACAGCGCGGCCTGCATGCGGTCGAACTCGGGCAGCATCGCCAGCTGGGCCGGATCGGATTCCCAGCGATGCGCGGCGATGCCTTCCTGGTAGCGCGCACTGGGCGTGAGCAACGGAATTTCACTCATGGAACGGTAGTCTTTGGGGTGTGGGATGGCCGACGAAACTCAGGCAACGCAAATCAGCTACAGCCAGGCCGTAACCTTCAAGCTTGACGCATGGGTGGCAACCAGCCGAGTACGGCATGCTTGATCGCGCCGCGCAGATCCATCAATCGACGGTGGAAGAAATGGCTGGTGTCGGGCATCCGAACCAACTCCGGTTCGTGCTCCAGGGTGTCCACCCAATCGAACACCGCCTGCGGCTCGACGATTTCGTCAGCTTCGCCCTGCACGATCAGCCAGGGGCAGGTGGGCAGGGCAACTCCTTCGAACTTCCAGCGCCCCACCGGCGGCGCGATGCTGATCAGCGCGTCGGCACGCAGCCGCACCGCATTGCGGATGCTCACATAGCTGCCGAAGGAAAAACCGGCCAGCCACAACGCATCGTCCGGACGCACCTGGCGCACCCAGGCAACCACAGCAGCCAGGTCGTCGCCCTCACCATGGCCATCGTCGTACTCGCCTTGCGAGGCGCCGGTGCCACGGAAATTGAAACGCACCGTGTCCAGCCCGGACTCGCGCAACGCGCGCTCGGCCATCGTCACCACCTTGTTGTGCATGGTGCCGCCCTGCAACGGATGCGGATGGCACACCACCGCCACGCCGCGCCGCGCATCGGCCGGAATGGCGATGTCACTGAGCGCTTCGAGCTTGCCGGCGGGGCCATCCAGCATGAAACTGGCAGCCTCGTCGGGAAAGTGGGTCGGGTCGGCGGGGAGCTCGATGGGGTTCATGTATACGATGATAACCGCCCCCGGCTCCGCGCTGCCGATTGGCCCGCTTTTTACCGGGCGGGCGCATCCCATTCCTCCGCCTAACTGACCTGTGCGCAATCCATGACCAAGGCCTCCGATCTGCCCCGTTGCCCCTGGGCTATCAGCGACGAACTGCTGCGCGACTACCACGACACCGAATGGGGCGTGCCGCTGCACGATGATCACGGGCTATTCGAGTTCCTGTGCCTGGAAGGTGCGCAGGCCGGGCTGTCGTGGCGCACCGTGCTGGCCAAACGCGAACACTATCGCAAGGTGTTTCACGCATTCGACATCGCCCGCGTCGCGGCGATGAAGGATCGCGAGCTGGAAAAGCTGCTGCTCGATCCCGGCATCATCCGCAATCGTTTGAAAGTATCAGCGACCCGCGACAACGCGATCGCTGCATTACGCATCATCGAGGAGTTCGGCAGCCTGGACGCCTATCTATGGTCCTTCGTCGACGGCAAACCACTGATCAATCGCTGGCGCGACACGAGCGAAGTGCCCGCCAGCACGCCACTATCCGACCGCATGAGCAAGGAACTGAAGAAACGCGGCTTCCGCTTCGTCGGAACAACGATCTGCTACTCGCTGCTGCAGGCGACAGGGATGGTCAATGACCATCTGGTGGGGTGCTTTCGGCACAAGGCGTGTGGCGGGAAGCAATGATGGGGCGTTATGGCGGCTGTCTGCTTTCGACCCGAACCAGACGTACCCAGTAGCGAAGTGAAGGGGAACTTCTTCGAGAGTTCTTGGTTGCAGCCACAAGTCCTGGAGCAGGTTGGGATGAACATTCGCCTAAGTCAGAAATCTACCCCAAAAGCTGGCGTTCTAGTCCTGGCAATGGTGTGTGTTCCGTTGATTCTAGGTGTCGCTGGGATGTACATGTGGTTCATTCCGAATCGTGATTTGAAACTCCCGGCTGCCGTCATAGGCGGAAGCTACGTGCTATTCGTCCTTCTTCTGAATTCGCTCGTAGGGCGCGTTAACTATGCTGAAAGGTGGCGCCAAATCGGTGGAGGAGCGAAGCAGGCGCTTGGCGTGCTTGGCGGCCTCCTTATGATCGGGTTCTTCTCTTTCTTGGTAGCCTTCAGAACCGCTCCAGCCGAATTCACTAAGCTGTTTGGGCATCCCGCCGACAAAGCCTTCAGCGTCACAGACATTTTCAAACATAGATGGCGAGCAAGCCCGTTGTGTCCATACACCTTAACGGTGCAAAGCCTGCAGGGTGGCTCCGAAGCAGACTTTTGCATCGACGGGGAGTCAGCGAATAGGCTTCATGTCGGTGACCAGTTGCATTTACGCGGTAATGAAACGCGCTTGGGCTTCAAGTTCGATAGCTTTATCAACTGAGTGCAATCGCAATAGTGGGGTTTATTCCGCTTCCGCCGCAACAAACGAAAGTTGCGCGAAGACCGGGCGAATGGCAGGCTGCTAAGGTCGGCTTGCGACCCATTTGAACCGGTCGCGAAGGTCCGCTTTGCGGAAGCCCATTTCCCGAGACTGGCTGCGGGCACTTGGCGATGCGAGGGGTGCAATGCGTGAGGTGCGTCCTTCCGGAATACCACCGTATGCATCTCGTCGCGCGCGTGGATCTTGAGCCCTGGCACAAGATGAACCGCTCGTCCATCCAATGTGGATCTGCTCGGAGCGAAAACTCCCATATTGACGCGTAATTGCCCGCGAATTTCGTCGAATAGGTGAGCAACGAGTGCGGCCGGGAGGACCCGTATATCCCCGCGGATTGTGCTGGATAAAACATAGCGCCCCAGATAAAAAGGTTCGCGTGGGAGCAAAGCGTCGATGCCGACTCCGGGAACATCGGGTAAGGAGTTGATTTCGTGTAGGATCGTGGCGAAGAAAGGGGCGCCGGGAAGCTGAACATCCCGTGCATATTGCGGAATCAAGGCACTACTGAAGCGTTAGCCAAGGAAGGGCCATGAATCAAGCGATTTTGCAGGTAGCCAATGCTCAGAACGGCATCAACCGTCTTACAAACGTGCATCAATCTTTTCTGACGCATCTTGGTCAAGGTGGAGGCTCGACTCATTTCGCCGGCGCGCTCAGCGTAGCCGATGGGGTTCTATCCGTTGACGCGTGCGGCCATTCGTTAATGGCTGTACCTCGTGTCGTTCATCACGGCGGACACGATTTCGCCGTTGAATACACCTTCGCATACATGACAAAAGACGTAACCACGCCTATCTGGCGGTTCTACCTTACAGAGAACGGTCTTCTCGTTTCTTCCCTCGCAGACGACACTTCGCGCTTGTGCGATTTCAACAATCAGTACGTGGTCGAGCGCCTCCTCACAGAAGTCAGTACAGCAGTTCTAAAGTCATTTCTCTTCGCTCCCTCGCCGGCCATCGACGGCTAACAGTTCGTTCAAGGCGGACGTCTTCGCCGCCGCTTAACTCCAGCGTTAGCTATCTCATGACAAAACTTCGCAATCTCTTGCCACTACCCCTAGCGCTCATCGCGATCGCCTACTCTGCCGCGACCTTGTTCGGGTTCGGACTCGGTGGATTTATGCAAGTGCACATGTTTATCCGTAATGCTCCACTTATCATGTCGCGCGACGCCTATATCGTTGTTAATAGAGTTCTGTACGTTGTCCTCTGCGTTTCACTGTGGTCATCCGCTATTTTCATTCGAAAATTTCCAAAGCCGAGCGCTTTGCTCTTGCTGGTGGCAATTCCACTCATGTACTTGGACGGAAGCGGATCCTATTTCGACCTGTCAGCCAACATGCTTCATATAGCGGAAAAGAATCCCTCTTTCGACCACTTCTACAATGACCTGAAGGTCACAGAGCATCTTTGGCAATTTTCGTTGCTGGTAGTCATTGCCGGTTTTATTGTCGGCCTTAGATCGAGAGGGGCGACTAAGGCAGCTAACAATTCGTTCAAGGCGGACGCCTCCGGCGCCGCTTAACTCAGGCGTTAGGTACTAGGAACGAGCTAATGCACACTCGTGTTCCACACGACAGCGACTATGTACATCTCGTCGGTACCGTTGTGTACGTCTTCGCTTACTACGAGTGGGCGGTCATCTATCTTATCCAGCAATACACGGATGGGTTCGTGTCCAGATATTCGCGCGGAGCCCCGATGACATCTCGGGCCGTGTGCAAAGAGCTTGACTCAATACTCGCAGAGAATCGAACGCTATACGACGTTGTTGCTAAGGGAGAGCTTCAGGCGTGCCGCGACGAGTTCGACTCACTGGTGCACAAGCGTAACGCCCTCATTCATGCGCATCCCATCACGGATCAAGATGGCTCTCAAATTCTTAGCTATCAAGGGCGCGCGGACCGCCCTCTGCCGGACATGAAGTGGCCTGTTGCGGAGGTTCAGGCGGCTATTCGAGAGTTCGACGCAGCGGCCTGTAAAGCCAACGAACTTTTGCACAGGTTGCTCAAGTGAGACGCGGCATGGCTAACTACTCGTTCAAGGCGGACGGCTTCGCCGCCGCTTAACTCAAGCGTTATACATCCCAGCCATTTGAATGGCCGCTTTGCGGCACGCACATGAGATAGCCGACCGGCCGTTGTTGGCCGCGAGCGGTCCTTGCACAGCGGACGGGCAAGCGGCAATCTCAGGATGTCTGCATGCGACCCGCAGCGGAGATCCCAGAGCCGCGTCAAGTCGTCTGGCAATGTCCTGCAAAGAGGGTTCGCCATGGGTGACGTCGTTATCGTTGGATATAGGCCGAAGCCGGGCAAGGAGAGTGAGCTGCTTGGTCTGGTTAGAGAGCACGTGCCGTATCTGCGAAGCCTTGGGCTGGCCACTGATCGGCCGCCCATCGCACTAAAGAGCAGAGATGGGATCGTCGTGGATATATTCGAGTGGTGCGAAGGCGCCATCGAGAAGGCGCACAGTCACCCGGCGGTTCAGAAGCTATGGGATAAATATGCCAAGGTGTGTGACTACGTTCCGCTGATGGGTCTTTCGGAATTCAACGACATGTTTGCTCAGTTTGCCCCGATAGATTAGGCGCGTCTTCCACAAGGTTGCGAGGCAGGTCAACAAAATTGATAGCGTCCGCAACTCAAGGCCGAGATTGCCGAGCGGAGTTTTACGCTTGTACGCAAGGAATCAGAGTCGTGGTTGATATATCGAAGTGACTCTTTGCCCTTATTTGCGCGACGTGCCATTTGTTTCCGTGGCCGATGGCGACGTCGCGCTGGCTTGCCCGACCGAAGCGAACTTGTCGAGCGTTGCCAAGGGCAATGTTGCAGCAACGGCGGCATAGCCCGCGTCATTCGGGTGCAGGTGATCGCCGCTGTCGTAAGCGGGGAGCAATCGTGCGGGGTGGGTGGGGTCGCGCAATATTTGATCGAAGTCGAGCACGGCGTCGAATTCACCGCCATGACGTATCCACGCGTTGATGTTCTGGCGCACGACATCCTTCGCGGGCGTGGAATAACCTGGAACGTCGACGTTTTCGAACGGAGGTAGGGTGGTGCCGATGATGCGCAGGCCATGTTGGTGGGCCAGCGCGATCAGCCGCCGATAGCCGGCGATGAGATCGTTGGCATCCACGGTTTCGTTCGGCGGTGCCAAGCCATGGAGGAAGCCGAGATCGTTGCTGCCGATGCGCACGATGACGACTTTGGCCCCAGGCTGATCGAGCGCGTCGCGCTGGAAGCGCCTGAGCCCTGCCTCACCGAGCGCCGCGCCGAACTGACTTTCACGGGGGCTGTCATGCAACAGGCGGTTGCCGATGAGGCCTTCATTGACCACGGCTACGTTCTTGCCGGCTTGCTGCAGGCGGGCGGCCAACGCATCTGGCCAACGCCGGTTGGCGTCGGCGGTGGAACCGTCGCCATCCACCATGGAGTCGCCGAAAGCGACCACGGCGTATGCAGGTGGTGACGCCATGACGTCCAAGCCGGTGAGGAAAGGCCACATATCGATGCGCTTCGCTACGGGAAAGTGCATGGCGGCAACGGCATCGCCTGGCTGCGAGACGTAGCTGGTTTGCTGAGCGAGGATATGGATCGATGTTGCCGAGGTGGTTTTCGGTAGATAAAGGCTCACTGCCAGGTCCGACAATGGGGCTATCGCCAAGCGAGTAGGATCGCTCAGCACGGTGGCGTGTGCCGGCACCACGACGGATGCCCGTCCGCCGAAGGTCAGCGCGCGATCACTGGCCGGATCGATATCCGCTCCGTTCGTGCGATGGGCGATATGCGCCGCACCGATCGTCAGCGGCGCATCGCCGTAGCGGTTCGACAAGCGGATGCGTACCTGCGAGCCGCCCGCGCTGACGTGCGCGATCAGGCGCAAGCTTTGGGCACGGTAGTGATCCGGTGTGCCTGGCATCGGTGGTTGCGAGGCAGCGGACCAGGTGCTCACCCATGTTGTCTCGGGATGAGCCGTATCGGCGCGGGCAACGTCCACCGTCAGGCCGGCGAACAGCAACGCCAGCACCAGCCGCTCAAGCGAGCGCCGAGCCCGGCGATAAAAGACGGTTCCAAATCGGTTCACCTGTTGCAGCTCGTCGAATCGGGTCATGAGTTTGTTTTCCGATATGTCGTGCAGACTATGCGGTCCATTGCATGATCCGTTGGGTTATCGCTAGCCATAGCGGCGGAGTAGCGAGCATCAGGTATTGCGCAACCGCCTGGCTAGCCATCATGCAGGGCAGTCCATGGCGATAGACCGCATGAACGCGTCCGATGACCACCAGGTCACGCCATACGCCGAGCAGGACCAGCAGGTCGACACAGGCGTAAAAGGCATTGGGAGGAACCATGCTTTCGGGAAAACGAGCAAACGCCGCACCGGTCAGGCAGCAAGTGGCGATTAGCATCAGACGCCGGTGAAACTCCGGTCGACGGCGCCAGTAGATGGCCAGGCCGAAAGCGATCGAGAACGTCATCATGTCGTTGAAGGGAAGGCTCAACCCCGCGTCATTCGCAACTTCCCGCTGGTCATGCCAATGCCGCATGACCAGGGCCGTCGCCACGCCGAGAAAAGGCAGGATGCCGCCGAGTGCTGCGCCGAACATGCCCAGGCGCCGATGCAAGGCGATCTTCGATGCCCTCACCAGGCCGGACTGCGCGATGAACAGGGCAACCCAACTTGAAAAGACGATCGCATGGATGGGCAGGATCGACGGCCGAGGCGTGTCAGGGTGAAGCAGATTCCCTCCAATCGTGTGGCTAAAGCCAAAGATCACCACGGCGGCGACGAGCAACGCCGTACCCAAATAAAAGAACCGGTCCAGGAGCTTTCGAAGGCGGCTGGTTAGAACGTTGTTCTTGCGCAACGTACGGGGCTGCATCGTTGCAGTCGCACTTTCCCGATCGTTGCTACGGCGCTCGCTACCTGAAACATTGCCCAAGCCGCTTTCGCGCATGTTGTAATCTCCAGCAGAGAAAGCCGTTGCCGTGGCCGACGATGCAGGCCATGAGTTGCGGAAGTCCTGAAGCCGTTCTGATTTCTTGCTGAAAAACTCTGAAAACCACACTCAGTCACCGCAGACGGGCCGCATGGATCAGCCTCGAAACACCCCTTTCCGTGTTGGTACGTGGTCGGTCGATCCGGCGTCCAACCAGATCAGCCGCGATGGCGAACTGATCCGTCTGGACACGCGCGCGATGCGACTACTGCAATGCCTGGCCAGACGTGCCGGCGGCGTGGTGAGCATTGATGAGCTGCTCGATCAGGTATGGGCCGGCGTCATCGTCACGCCGGACTCGGTGTATCAGGCGGTGGCGTCGTTGCGTCGTTCGCTGGGGGACGATCCCAAACAGCCGATCTATATCGCCACCGTGCCGCGGCTCGGTTACCGCATGGTGGCTGCCGTCGACGAGAGCTGGCCTGACAACGGCGGCGTTCTGGCCGTGTCGGCGTTACCAGTTTCTGCCCAAGTTGTAGACGGGGCGCCCACGGTGGCTGACATAAAAGAAAGCGCCGCGTCGATCCACCCGGTCGTGCGCAAACGGCGTCGAATCCTGTGGGTGGCTGGCGGCGTATCTGCGCTGGTTCTGGTACTGGCTCTCTATCTGGTGGCGAATCCGTTCGGAGCCAGTCCGTTCGCGCCTGCTGTCGACAAGTGCGTCGGCGTGCTGCCCTTTCGCGATATGACCGACGCGATGGACGAGGAGCCGTTTGCCGATGGCATGACGGAGCAACTGATCGATGCGTTGAGCAAGATCCCGGGCACCCATGTGCCATCACTGACTTCTTCGCTTTATTTCAAAGGTAAGCAGACGACGATCGCTGCCGTCTCCAAGACGCTGGGCGTTGCCTACGTGCTGGAAGGCAGCGTGCGCAAATCCGGTAACACGCTGCGCATCACCGCACAATTGATACGCGCCGACGACGGCTATGTCGTGTGGTCGAATTCGTACGACCGTCCCACCACCGACATCCTGCTGGTCCAGAGCGATATAGCAACCCAGGTGAAGCACGCCCTCGAAGCGTCATTGAAGCATCCCTACAAAGTCGGCGACGACTGAGCGCGCGCCAGACACTCCGAGCCCAGCGCCTAAAGCCATGCAAGCTGATGGACGGGGCAGCTTTGCAGCCGAAGTCAGCTTGCGAAGCGCTGCGGAGCAATCGACGAGATATCGAGCCCAAGCTCCAGCATGTCATCGGCCACCGGCTGGTGTCGTAGCAGAAGGGCGGCTAGCCGGCCGACAGCCGGCGCTGTCTGGATGCCGTAGCCGCCCAGCGCGGCGATCCAGAAGAAGTCCTCCACCTTCGGGTCGTAGCCGACGACGGGGCTGCGATCTTCGACAAAGCTGCGCAGTCCGGCCCATTTCTGCTGCACATGGGTGATCGAAAGTGTGGTGGCTTGCTCGATGCGATCCACCGCGATCGCGATATCCATATCCTCGGGCCACGCATCGCATGGCGTGCTCGGTGTCTCATCGGCGGGCGACAGCAGCAAGCGCCCGGCATCCGGTTTGAAGTAGAACTGCTCGTCGATATCTATCGTCATCGGCCAGCGATCGGCATCACTGTTCGTCGGCGCATCGACCATGAACGCAGTGCGCCGCAGCGGTTGGATACCTATGGGCGCGGCGCCGGCGAGCACGGCGATCTCGTCGACCCATGCGCCAGCCGCGTTGATGATGGTTCTCGCGCTGAAGGTGCCGGCGTCCGTGGTGATGATCCATGCGCCATCCCGGCGCCGCAGCGCGGTGACACCCGCATTGTTCACCACCTTTCCGCCACGGTCGCGCAGTCGTCGGAGGTAACCCTGATGCAGCGCATGCACGTCGAGGTCGCATGCGTCCGGCTCGTATAGCGCGGCGGCGACGTAGTCACCGCGCAGGCACGGCGATAACGCGTGAGCGGCGGAAGCTTCAAGTTGTCGGGTACCGGCAGCAACGTCCGGCAGCGATGCAAACTCATTCAATGCGCCGAGCTGCTGAGCGTTGGCGACATAGAGCGTGCCGCGCGGCGACACCAGCGGCACATCGGTGAAGCGCTGTGGTGGCGTGGCTAAAAACGTGCGGCTGGCACGGGTGAGTGCGCGGATCGGTGCGTTGCCGTAGATCTCCGAGAACAGCGCCGCCGAACGCCCGGTGGCGTGGTAGCCGGGTTGGCTTTCGCGCTCCAGCATCAGCACACGCGAATGCAGCGCAAGGTTGGCCGCCGCGGCGGAACCGGCCATGCCACCGCCGATCACGGCGATATCAAAAAACGTTTCCCGCATTGAACTAACTCTCCCGAGGTGATGTGAGGCGCACGACGCGCCAACCGCGCCAGAATGAAACCATCGCCAGCAGGCATGCGGGCAACGCAACCAAGGTCATCGACGTGCCGATGGCCAGCGGATTGCGAAACAGGTGATCGTTGATCCACGCCGTCAAGGTGGTCCCCCCACCGAGGCCGAACATCATGTTGCCGAACGAGGCCAGCGCAATGGCTATGCCGCGCATATGGTTCGGCACCACGTCTTGAATCGCCGTAATCGCCACCGCCGCACCTGCCGACGACATCAGCGTCCACCAGGCAAAGCCAGCAATAACCACGTGTGCGTTGTCGATGGCGCCGGCAAATGCTCCAGGCAACGCCAGTACCGCCACCGCGAAGGCAACCACGAAGCGCGCCGCTGGGCCGGCGCGCATTACCAGTCTGTCAGCCACAAAACCGCCGCCGAATACGCCGATCGCCGCTCCGACGATCATTGAGCCGCCAAACAGTTCGCCAATCTGCGCGGCGTCCATCGCATAGCGCCGTGACAGCAGAGCAGGTATCCAGTTCGACATGCCGTAGTCACCGATCGATAACATGGCCATACCCAGGTATAGCGGCATCAGCGAATGGCGGAAGCGCCCGAAATCACGTAGCACTTCGATCAGCGGAAATGTTTGAGAACTCTCCTGGCCCGCATGCAGCCGGCGCTCTGGCTCGCGTACGGTCAGTAACAGCAGCACCAACAGCACGCCGGGCAGCGCCATCAGCACCAGCACCGCACGCCAGGCAGATAGCGCGTGCAGCAACGGGATGCCGGCGACCAGTCCGTGCTGTACCGCTTGCAGTACCGAGCCGCCGATCATCAGCGCGACACCCCCGCCGACAACCATGCCAAGCAGAAAGGTGCCGATCGCCGTGCCGCGGTGTTGAGGTGCGAAGTAGTCACCGATCATCGACATCGCCGCGGGCGCAAGGCAAGCCTCCCCGATACCAACGAACATGCGCGCGACGAACAACCCGGGGAACGAGTGCGCGTAGCCGCACGCCAGTGTGGCGATGCTCCACAGCAGCACGCCGGCGATGATCACCAGGCGCCGCGGAAATACATCCGCCGCGCGACCCAATGGCAAGCCGGCGACGGAATAGATCAGCGCAAACGCAAGCCCCTGCAGCAGGCTCACCTGGGTATCAGTAATCGCCAGCTCGCCACGCATCGGGTCGATCAGCAAGCTGAGTACCTGCCGATCGGTGTACGACAGCACGGCGGCGAGCGAGAAGATCGCGATCGCCCACCAGGCTGCCGACAGTTTGGGCCAGGGACGTTCCGCCTTTACGGCATGCACTTGCTTGCCTCCTTTGCCCGGCTGGCGATAGCTTCAATCTCGACCAACGCATCGGGAAGCGCGAGGCCGCTGATCACCGTGGAACGGGCTGGCTTGTGCGTGCCGAAGTAGTTCGCATAGGCCTCGTTGAACGCGGCAAAGTCATGTTCGTGGCGCAGCCAGATCGTGCATTTCACGACCTGGGATAGTGACAGGCCGGCATCGTGCAGCACACCTTCCAATCGCTCCAGGCAGCGCCGCGTCTGCGCGGCGACATCGCCACTCACCACGCCCCGCGCGTCGAACGCGATCTGTCCGGACAGGAACACCAGCGAGCCGGTATCGACGAAAGGAGCGAGGTGGGGTGAGGCCATGGATGACTCCGGGTGGGTGAGGTAGGCAGACCGTGCTTGGGTTGATCAGAACCGTGCGTCGACTTCAACACCGACTGTACGCGGCTGCAGCATCGCGGACTGCAGATCGACTACCGCATTGGTCGCGCCGTTCTGCAGATACCTGATATTGAGCTCGGGATGCGCGTTGGTCAGGTTTTTTACGTAGAGGCGCAGCGTCCAGATGTCCCTGGAAACGTCGGCGTTCAGATCGAGCACGCCGTAACTGCCTTCGTGGTAGGTGTTCGGATTGCTGGCCACGTTCGACAGCCGCGGGCCGATCCAGCGATAGTCGCCGCCGACGTGGCCGGCCCATGCAGCAGGCAGGCTGAAGTTGTAGTCGGTGGTGTATGCCAAGTTCCAATGCGCGTTGCCTGGCAGGTTGTCGCCGCTCTTGCCGTGAATGCCGGGTGCATCCTCGGTCAGATAGGCATTGTTGTAAGCCGCGTTGAGACCCAGTCGAAGATTGCGTAATGGCATGAACGCCGTGCTCAGTTCCGCGCCCCGGCTGGTCGCTGTGCCGCCGTTGGCCAGGTAGGTGACGCTGCCGTTCGGCGTGGAGGTGTAAAGCTGGATGCCGCGCCAGTTGATGTCGTAGACGTCAACGTCAACGGACAGGCGCTTGTCGAGGAACAACGACTTCATGCCAACCTCATAGTTGATCAGCGTGTCCGATTTCACGGTGGGTGGCACGCCGGGCAGAGCGAAGTTCGGGCCACCGGGGCGATAGCCGCTGGCGGCACGCGCGTACAGCATGGTGTTGTCGCTCAGCTTGTAGCGCGGGCTGAGCATCCAGGTAAGCACGTTCTCGGCAGAATGCCCGGGGGTATTGCCGAGCGGCACGAGCAGACCGCCGCCACCGGTAATTTCCTGCGTGAAAGTCTGTTCGTTCCTGGCGTAGCGCAGACCGCCGGTCAGGTCGAATCGATCGGTGAACGTATAGGTGAGATTCCCGAACAGCGCGCCCTCCTTGTACGTGGTGGGTATGGCGCCAGCGAAGAGTGGATCGAGGCCGGCGATCGGCGTGCCATCCAGATACTGTGCCGTCTGAAGCTGCTGGTTCGCGCTGGTTTCGCGAGTGTAGAACGCGCCGACCAGCCATTCGATGTCGCCGCCTGGCTTGGAAGCAAGGCGAAACTCTTGGGTAACTTTCTTCAGCCCGAGGTCGAGGTCGAAGGCCGACAGTCCAACCGGATAATTGCCGAGCAGCGGATACAGCGGCCCATAGGTCACCGAGTCATCTTCGACCGAATGCAGGGCGCTGAGTGAGTAGCTGGTCGCTGAAGTGAAGTCAGCCCAGTGCAGATTCCAGTTCAGCGTGCCGGAGTAGAAGTTGACGCGTTTGCTGAATGGCTGGGCGATCGCCGTGCCGGTTTTCTGGTCGCCGTAGATTGGACGCTGGGTGATCGGATCCAGAACAATGACGCCGACATCGCTTGCGTTGATTGACTGATGCAATGCGGACAACTTGACGCTGACATCCTCGTTCGGTTGCCACAGCACGCCGAGCCGGCCGCTTTTCTGGCTCACGTCGTTGATGCCGTTGCGGCCGGTGACCACATTGTCGACGTAGCCCGGGGTCTGGTTCTGCGACACGGAGGCGGTGATCCCCAGCTTGCCCTGGACGATCGGAAGATTGATATTTGCACGGCTATCCCAGCCGGTACCGGTGCCGCCGCTGATGGTGGACACGCCACCGCCAACCTGACCGGACAAGGTGTCCAGGTCCGGTTGCTTCATCACATACTTGACCAGGCCGCCCATCGCGCCGGCGCCATACAGCGTACCTTGCGGGCCGCGCAGTACTTCGACGCGATCAAGGTCGTACGGCAGCAAGTCCAGTGCATACGAACTGGAGCGCGCGAAGTTGGAGCTGGAGCCGAGCGGTGTGTCGTCGATATAGGTGCCCACAACCGCGCCCACCTTCAGCGATGAGATGCCGCGAATGGCGATCGAGGTCTGTCCCGGCGCGCCCGCGGTCTCGATCTGCACGCTTGGCAACGAGCCTGCCAGGTCGACCAGCGAGGTGACGTGCTGGTTTTCGATCTGCTCGCTGCCGACCACGCTGATGGCTGCCGCCACGTCACGGGCGTTTTCGGTGCGTTTCTGCGCGGTCACGGTGACCGAATCGAGCGTGGTGGTGCCGGTCTTGGCACTCTTCTTCGCTACGGCGGCCTTTGCGCCGCTGTCCTTGATGCTGGCGGCAGGCTGGTCCTGTGCCTGCGCGATGCTACAAGACAGCCCGAGTGCCGCAATCGTGGCTGTGGCTAGCAAGGTATGCCGCAAGGAGTTGCTGATGGTGTTCATGGAGTGGTCCTTCCCTGGAATCGTGATGATTGGCGCCGCAGTGGCGGAACGCTTGGCTGGCTTATCGGCTATTTTTCCAAAATAGAAAGTTGATTGTTGAAACAGAAAGAACCATCATTCTTTGAAAATAGCAAGTACCCCACCCCCCGCGAGGCGACTCATGCGCATCTTTACCGCCGGTATCTCCACCGAAACGAACACGTTTGCACCGTGGCCCACCGGCCTGCGTGGTTTTGAAGAAGGCGGCCTGTTTCGCGGCAACGCCAGCAGCATTGGCGAGGGAACCAACAACCTGGTGGCGCGGCTGTACAGGGAATTGGCAACCGCAGATGGTCACGACTTCGCCGAAGGGCTGTTTGCCATCGCGCAGCCCTCCGGGCCCACCTTGCAGCACGTGTGGGAGGAACTACGCGACGAAGTCGTGGAATCGGCAAGCGCCGAAGGTCCGTTCGATGTGATTCTGCTTTTGCTGCACGGCGCGATGGTGGCTACCGGCTGCGACGACTGCGAGGCGGACCTGGTGGCCAGGCTACGCGAGGTTTGTGGGCCCGGTACGGTCATAGGCGTCGAGCTTGATCCGCATTGCCATCTTTCCCAGGCGCTGGTCGATAGCGCCGATGCGGTGATTCTGATGAAGGAGTATCCACATACCGACTACGTTGATCGCGCACGCGAGCTGTACGCCATCTGCACGGCGAAGGCGCGAGGCAAAGTGCGTCCGGTCAGTGCCCTGGTCGATTGCCACATGGTGGGCTTCTACCCAACGACCAACGAGCCGATGGCGGGGCTGCTGCGGGACTTACGTCAAATAGAGCTTCGCCCTGGGGTGCTGTCGGCTAGCTTTGTACACGGTTTTCCATGGGGTGATACCGCCGATACCGGCTCCAAGGTGCTGGTGATTGCCGATGGTGATCAGCTACTCGCCAGGCGTACGGCGGAGGAGTTCGCGCAGCGGGTCTACGCACAGCGCGCGGCGCTATTGCCGCGCATGCCCGATATCGAGGAAGCGCTGGATCAGGCGGCCGCCAGCGCGGGGCGGGTAGTGCTGGCCGATACTGCCGACAACCCCGGTGGCGGTGCGCCCGGCGACAACGTGACTTTGCTGCGCGCGATGCTGGCGCGTGGCGTGACCCAGGCCGTCTTCGGAGCGATATGGGATCCGATGAGTGTGCGGGTCTGTGTGGAAGCCGGCGTCGGAGCACATTTCGCGCTGCGTCTTGGTGGCAAGTGTGGAGCAGCATCTGGTGATCCGCTGGATGTGCTGGTGACCGTGCGCGCAATACGCGAGCTGCACGATCAGCTTGGTCTAGGCGATGCACGCAAGTCGATGGGACTGTCGGTCTGGCTGACTTGCGCGGGAATCGACGTGGTCGTCAATTCGGTGCGCACCCAGGTATTCGCGCCGGATGCGTTCACTGGCCTGGGCATCGAGCTCGATGACAAACGCCTTATTGCCGTGAAATCCAGTCACCACTTTCATGCGAGGTTTGCACCGATCGCCGATCGCATCATTTCAGTGGCTACGCCCGGCGCGATCATGATGAACTTTGCCCAGCTCGACTACCGCAAGCGACGCGACCTCAATTTTTTCCCGCGCGTGAACGACCCGCTGGCTTGATCGCGCGTTTCGGTGCGGCCTTGGCGGCGCCCTTGCGGGTGGCCGTCGACTTGGCTACTAACTTGGCGTTGATCGCCGGTGGCTCTGGTGCCGGTGGTAGAGCCTTGCGCTGTCCGGTGGTGGCTTCGAGCAGTTGTGATTCGTTCGCCGAACAGATCGAGAGCACTCGGCAGCGGCCCGGGCTGACGGCGATATAGGCGTGCCCCATGCCACTGTCGAAGTAGATCGAGTCGCCAACTTCGAGCCTCGCCGGCGCATACAGTTTGGTATGCAGCTCGACGATGCCCTCCAGTACATAGGCGTATTCCTCGCCTGGATGGCGGATCAGCTCACCGAAATCCGCCAGTGATCGCGCATGAATCTCCGCGATGATCGGTACGAAGCGTTTGTTGAGCAGGTCCGCGGCAGGATACAGATGCAGGTAATCTTGGGTATCGATCGCGCGGCCTTCGCCGGCGCGGGTGATGCTGCGCCGGCCGTTGACCCGTTCCGGTGCCGTGCCGGAAGCGTCGGCGGCAAACAATTCGGCGATATCGATCTCCAGCCCAGCGCATAGCCGGGTGAGCTTGTCGTAGCTCAGTGACATGCGGTCGTTCTCGATCTTCGACAGCGTCGATACCGGCAGCCCGGTCCGGTGCGAGACCTCGGCCAGTGTCCACCCGCGCCCGATGCGCAAAGCGCGCAAGGCGCCGCCGGGTTTGGCCTCGGCAGAGGACAGTTCAGAGATGGCTCGAGGCATGGTTGATTCCTTCGGGGCAATGATCGGGCCAAGTTGCCAAAATGGAAAATGTTTGACAATAGTGAAAATACCCCTCCATTATCGTGCAAGAGACACGGTCCGCGCACCAACCTTCGATTGCCAGGGATAGCAATGATGAAATGCCTACACCGGATGTTTGCTCCACTTGGGTTGCTGTTGTGCGCCGGGCTTCTACCGACACCAGGCAAGGCTCAGGTCGCGCCGATGCCGGCCGTCGTCGCGTCAGTGGCGGCACCGGCAGCTGCGGCGAGGGCTACGGAGCACGAACTCACCGCCGAGGATGCACAAGCCTGGCTGGACGGCCTGTTTCCCTATGCGTTGAAGAAGAACAACCTTGCCAGCGCCGTCGTGGTGGTGGTCAAGGATGGCAAAATCCTCATCGCAAAGGGCTACGGCTATGCGGATGTGGCGGCGAAGACGCCGGTTGACCCGGCCACCACGCTATTTCGCCCCGGCTCGATCTCCAAGACGTTTATGTGGACCGCCGTGATGCAGTTGGTCGAGCAAGGCAAGCTTGATCTCGATACGGACATCAACAAGTACCTGGACTTCACCATCCCGCCGCGTGATGGTCAGCCGATCACCCTGCGCAACCTGATGACGCATACGCCCGGTTTTGAGGAAACGGACAGGAATCTGTTTGCCCAAAACGCCAGTCTGGCGATGAGCAATGAGGCATGGCTGAAGGAGTGGGTGCCCGAGCGCGTCTACGCGGCCGGTGACGTTTCGGCGTATTCCAACTATGGCGCCGCGCTGGGCGGTTACATCGTGCAGCGTGTGTCAGGCCAACCGTTCGAAGACTACATCGAACAGCACATCTATCAACCGCTGGGCATGAAGTACGCGACGTTCCGTCAGCCGGTGCCGGCGTCACTCCAACCGTACCTGGCGAAGAGTTATGGCGAAGCGAGCGCGCCGGCCAAACCGTTCGAGCTGGTGAACGCGTCGGTTGCCGGCAGCATGTCGGTGAGCGGTGAGGACATGGGCCGGTACATGATCGCCCAGCTGCAGGACGGACGTTATGGCGACACGCAGATCCTGCGTCCCGAAACCGCGCAGCTAATGCACAACTCCGTGCACTATCCGGTCCCGGGCTTGCCGCCGATTGCGCTGGGTTTCTACCACCTGGACCGTAACGGCCAGGACATCATCGGGCACGCCGGCAATACGCAGTATTTCCACAGCGAACTGATGCTTTACCAGAAGCAGAATGTGGGCGTGTTTGTGTCCATTGACGGTACCGATGACGGTGGCTTGCGCGAGCAGCTATGGACCGACTTCACCGACCGCTATTTCCCTGTCGGGCCAACCTCTGACAAAACCCTGCCGACGGCGCGTGAGCATGGTGCATTGTTGGTCGGTCGTTACTTGAGCAGCCGTGTCTCGTTATCCAATTTTATGTCGATGCTGAATCTGCTGTCGCAGTCGACCATTGCCATGGAAAAAGACGGCACGCTGGTGACCGGCAACTTCATGGATCTCGCCGGCCAGCCGCGGCGTTGGCGCGAAGTGGCGCCCTTCATGTGGCGCGACATCGACAACGGCAGCCATCTCAGTGCTGTGATGCAGGGTGGCAGAGTGCGCTGGTTGTCGATCGATGAGGATGCGCCCGCCATGGTGTTCATGCCAGTACCGGCTTGGCAATCGGCGGCATGGAACCTGCCGCTATTATTTTTTGCGCTGATGGTGTTTCTACTGACGGCCGTGTTGTGGCCGATCGCCACGCTGGTTCGACACGCTTACCGCAAGCCGTGGACTCTGCGACTGGCAGCACGGCCCTGGTTCCGTTGGAGCCGCGCGGTCGCGATCCTGCATCTGCTGTTTTTCAGTGGCTGGGTCTACGTACTGGCGCAGATGAATGCCAACATCGCGAACATGGGCAGCGGCCTCGACGATGCGCTGCGCCTGATCCAGCTGATCGGCCTATTGGCCGTCGTCGGCACATTCGCGGTGATCATGAATATGCGCTACGCGTGGGGCGCAGTCGGCGGCTGGTGGCGCAAGCTCAATAGCCTTGCGCTCACGCTGGCCTGCTTCGCCACGATCTGGTTTGTCTTCAGCTTGCATCTGCTGAATCTACATCTGAACTATTGATCTGCCAGCGACGGGAAGTCGTACTGCTGAAGCTCAGCGTCGCCGGGATCCGCGCAAGCTGTCCACCGAGAAACTGGCGATTTCGCTGCCGTCGGTGTTGCGGCGACCTTGGCCTTGCGGCGGCCCCCAAGCGTGGGCGGTGATGACTTCCCAGGTCGCGGGGATGCGATCGTCCACGCGCATGGCCTCGTAGGCGGCGAGCATGCGTTGATAGCGGGATTTGCCGAGCAGGCCGCGATCGCGGGCATGGTCGGCGTTGGTGGCGCCGAGGCCTTGCAGTTCCTGCAGCAGCTTGCGTGGTTCGCTATAGGTCAGCGTGTAACGGAATACGTCCAGCACGGGGTCGCGCAGGCCGGCCGCGAGCATCGCATCGCCGACATCGTGCACGTCGAGGAAACGGCTGACGTGCGGTTGCTGGTCCGCTTGCGCCCACGCGGCGCGCAGCTCTTTCAGCGTGTCCGGGCCGAAGCTGGAGAACGCCAGCAGGCCGCCGGGTTTCAGCACGCGCGAGCACTCCGCGAATAGCGCGGGCAGGTCAACGATCCACTGAAAGCACAGGTTGGAATGCAGCACATCCACGCTGTGATCGGGCAACGGCAGCGCGGTGGCTTCCGCGCACACGCGCAGGAACGGTTTCAGCCAGCTCGCGTGTTGCTTCGCCGCGCGCAGCATCGGTAGTGCCAGATCGACGGCGATCACCTCGGCCCTCGCATAGCGCTGTTTCAGCTGCGCGCTGCCGCGGCCGGTACCGGCGCCAACATCGATAACGCGTTGCGGCGTTTGCGTATAGAAGTCCAGACGCTCCAGCAGCGCGGCCTGCACTTCGCGCTGCAACACGTCATGCTGTTCGTAGCTGGTGGCGGCGCGGCCGAAATGACGGCGCACCTGATCCTGGTCGATTTGAAACGTATCCATCAAAGCGCGCTCATTGCTGCGTGGGTGGGTACCAGCAGTGGCTGGAGTGCTTGTGCGACGACGTCGGCGTGTCCGAAGAACGGCGCGTGGCCGGCGTGTTCGATTTCCTGATAGCTGCCGGCGCATTGGCTCGCCGACCATTGCATCGCCTGCGGCGGCACCAGTCGGTCGCGCCGGCCAGCGATCCATGCGCTGGGTACAGTGAGGTCTGGCAAGGCAGCGCGACGGTCGCTGGTTTCTAGTATCTGGATGCCTTCCTGCAGCACGCGCAGGTCAGGTTCGCCACGGGCGAATACCAACTTGCGCAGATGACGCAATTCGGCGCGCGGATCGGTGCTGCCCATCGCTTCCAGCGCCAGAAAGCGCTCGATCGTGGCGTGGTAATCAGTTTCCAGATCGGTGGCCAGTTGATGCACCAGCGCGGCGTCGTTGCCGTAGGGCCAGCTCGCATCGCGCACGAATTTTGGTGTGGCGCACAGCATGGCGAGGCTGCGTACTTGCTGGGGCATCTCCAGCGCGGCGGTCAGCGCGATCAGTCCACCGAGCGACCAGCCAAGCCAGATCGCCGGTGGCGTAATCGCGGCAATTGCGGCGGCACACGCGCGTGGCTCAAGCGGCAGACCGCAATCACGTGAATAGCCGTGGCCAGGCAGATCCACCACATACATCGTGCAGTGGTCTGACAGCGCCTCGACCAGCGGCGCCATCACGCCACCATGCATGGCCCAGCCATGCAGCAGCACCAGCGGCACGGGGCCGTGCCCCAGCTTGTCGACATGCAGAGTCATGCCGATTCCTCCTCTCCCCTTTGGGGAGAGGACCGAGGTGAGGTGCGGGTGCTCGCGGGGTCATCGATCGAAGTGGGCTCCGATGCAGCCTTATCGCAAGATTGTCCCCTCACTCCAGCGCTCTCCCCGGAGGGGAGAGGGGGCAGTGTTGGCGCGAGCGTGGCGTCTACCGCACCACGCTCATCGAACACGAAGCAGTCGCCATGCCAGTGCACGGCATCGGTCTGCTCCAGGTATTTCAGGATGCCCCCTTCGAGCTGGTAGACATGCGGCATGCCGATGTCCTGCATATGCAGCACTGCCTTCTCGCAGCGGATGCCGCCGGTGCAGTACGACACCACGGTCTTGCCTTCATAGCGCGCCCGGTCGGCGGCAATCGCGGCGGGAAATTCCGTAAAGCTGGCAATGCGGTAGTCCACCGCCTGCGGAAACTTGCCCACATCGGTCTCGTAGTCGTTGCGGGTATCCAGCAACACGACTTCGCGGCCCAAGTCATCGTGGCCTTGATCGAGCCAGCGCTGCAGCGTCACTGGATCCACCGCTGGCGCGCGACCACCTTCGGGGCGGATCGTCGGCAGCCGCATGGTGATGATTTCCTTCTTCAGGCGCACCCGCATGCGACCGAACGGCGCCGCGTCGGACGGCGACTCCTTCGGCGCGATGTCAGCGAAGCGGGCATCAGCATGCAGCCAGGTGACGAAGCTGTCGATCGCAGCGCGATCGCCGGCGAGAAACAAGTTGATTCCTTCCGGCGCAAGCAGGATGGTGCCTTTCAAGGCCAGCGCCGTGCATTGTTCGAGCATGCGCTCGCGCAGCGTGGGCAGTTCGTCCAGGCTGACAAATTTGTAGGCGGAGATGTTGACGATCGACATACGGGGGTATCGGCAAAGCAGGCGGCGATTATACGTGGTGGGTACAACGGCCCGGCGTTCAGCCGGAAGCGGGCGCCAGATGCAGCGTTTCCAGTGCATCCAGCAATTGATCGACGTGCTCTTCTTCGTGTGCCGCCGACAGCGTGATCCGTAATCGCGCGCTGCCCGCAGGGACGGTGGGCGGGCGAATCGCAGTGACCAGCAGGCCGCGCTGCTCCAGGGCCTGGGCGGCATTCAGCGCGGTCTGCGCGTCACCAAGCACGAGTGGCTGGATCGCGCTGCTGGACGAGGACAGCGTGAGGCCGAGTTGTGCGGCCCCCGTGCGAAAACGGCTGATCAGCGCATTCAGCTTCTCGCGGCGCCATGACTCTGCCTGTGCCAGCTGCACCGCGGTGAATGCCGCGGCGGCGAGTGCCGGTGGCATGGCGGTGGTGTAGATATACGGTCGCGCGAATTGCGTCAGGCCGTCGATCAGCGCGGCCGGTCCGGCAACAAATGCCCCGGCGCATCCGAGCGCCTTGCCCAGGGTTGCCATCAGTACCGGCACGTCACGCTGGCTCAGTCCTGCGGCGCGGACGCTGCCAGCACCATCGTCACCAAGCACGCCCAGGCCGTGTGCATCGTCGACCATCAAGGTGGCGTGTTCGCGGCGGCACAGCGCAGCCAGCTCGCGCAGCGGTGCGATATCCCCGTCCATGCTGAATACGCCGTCGGTCGCCAGCAGCGCGCCGGCTTCTCCGCGCGCGGCGAGTTGACGCGCGGCAGCGGCAACATCGGCATGCGGATAGCGCTTCAACTCGGCGCCGGAAAGTTGCGCACCATCCAGCAGGCAGGCGTGGTTGAGCTTGTCCTGCACACATAAATCGCCACGTGTCAGCAGTGCTTGGAGCACGCCGAGGTTGGCCATGTAGCCGGTGGAGAACAGCAGCGCACGTTCGCGCCCGGTCCAAGCGGCGAGCGCTTCCTCGAGCATTGCGTGTTCCGCGCGGTGCCCGCAGATCAGATGCGCCGATGTGCTGCCCACGCCTTCGTCATCGGCCACCCGCTTGAACGCGGCGATCAATTGCGGATGCTGCGCGAGGCCCAGGTAGTCGTTGCTGCAGAACGACAGCAGACGTCGCCCGCCGGTTTCCAGCCACGGGCCATCGGCGTGCTCGATCGTGCGCAGGCGGCGCAGCAGCTGCGCGCTTTCGCGTTCGGCCGTCTGGACGGCCAGTCGATCGAGCAGATCAGGCCGCGGCGCTGCAGCCACAGCCTTGTCCGCAGCTGGCCCGATCCGATTCGGCGTGAGCGGTTTCCAGGATGTCCGCGTGCACGGTGCCGGGTTCCTCGACGACCTGCAGCGGATGCAGGTCGAGCCGCACGAACAGGGCGCGATCGTGTTCCACGTCCGGGTTGCCGGTGGTCAGCAGTTTTTCGCCGTAGAAGATCGAATTTGCGCCGGCGAAGAAGCACAGTGCTTGCACCGCGTCATCCATCTGCTGACGACCGGCCGACAGGCGCACCATCGAGGCGGGCATCAGCAAGCGCGCGACCGCGATCGTGCGCACGAACTCGAACGGATCCAGTGTCGCCGTGCCAGCCAGCGGCGTGCCTTCCACCTGTACCAGCTGGTTGATCGGCACCGACTGCGGATGCTCCGGCAGGTTTGCCAGTGTCTGCAGCAGGCCGGCGCGCTGGTCGCGCGATTCGCCCATGCCGACGATGCCGCCGCAGCAGGTTTTCATGCCGGCCGCGCGCACATGGTCGAGCGTGTCCAGGCGATCCTGGTACTGGCGGGTGTGGATGACTTCGCCGTAGAACTCCGGCGCGGTGTCGAGGTTGTGGTTGTAGTAGTCGAGCCCGGCCGCTTTCAAGGTGTCGGCCTGCGATCCGCTCAACATGCCCAGCGTGGCGCAGGTTTCCAGGCCCAGGCCTTTGACGGCGTTGATGATCTCAGCCACCTTCAGCACGTCGCGATCCTTCGGGCCGCGCCATGCCGCGCCCATGCAGAAGCGGCTGGCGCCGGCATCCTTTGCGGCCTGCGCGCGTTCCAGTACGGCTTCCACGCTCATCAATTTCTGCGCCTGCACGCCGGTGTCGTAGCGTGCTGCCTGCGGACAGTAGGCGCAGTCTTCCGGGCAGCCACCGGTCTTGATCGAGAGCAGGGTGGATACCTGCACCGCATTCGGATCGTGGTACTCGCGATGGGTCGAGTGCGCGCGATGCAACAGCTCGTTGAACGGCAGCGCGAACAGCGCGCCGACTTCGTCGCGGGTCCAGTCGTGGCGGATGGTGGCGTCGAGCATGTAACAGCACTCCCAGGCGTTAGGCCGGAAAGTGTGGAAGCCGCCCGGAACCGTGTCAACTCAATATTCATGAAGTTGGTTGACGAAGGCCCGCAGGCCGCAGTGGGCTACCATCCGTAGCGAGAGCCAGGAATGGAGTGACCCGCATGGATGCGCTGGTTGAACGGCTATACCGATGGCAGCGCTTTCTGCTGCCGCTGCGCTGCCTGCTGTGCGGAGCCGTCGGCGCGCAGGGCATCGATCTATGTGTCGATTGTGCGGCCGAGCTGCCGCGCAACCACAGCTGTTGCGCGCGCTGCGCGTTGCCATTGGCGATACCGGCGGCGCTGTGCGGCGAGTGTCAGCGACATGCGCCGCCGTGGGACGCGGCGTGGGCACCGTTCCGCTATGGCTGGCCGCTGGATCGGCTGGAATCGCGCTACAAGTTCGGCGCCGATCTGGCTGCCGGGCGTGTGTTGTCGACGTTGTGGCAGCGCGAACCCTGCACGGTCGACCCCCCGCAATGCCTGCTGATCGTACCGCTCCATCGCCGTCGGCTTCGTAAGCGCGGTTACAACCAGGCGCTGGAGCTGGCCCGGCCGCTGGCACGCGCACTGGGTGTGCCGCTGCGACCCGATGTGCTGCAACGCACGCGCAGCACCGAGGCGCAAACCGAACTCGATGCGGTCAGTCGCCGACGCAACGTGCGCGGTGCGTTCGCGCTGCGCGCAGGCATCGCGCTACCCGCGCATGTGGCGATTCTCGACGACGTCATGACCACCGGCGCCACACTCGCCGAATGTGCCCGCGTGCTCAAGCGGGCGGGCGTGCTGCGGGTGGACGTATGGGCGCTGGCAAGGGCGCCGTCGCCGCGCGGATGATTTCGTAGCGGCCGGGCTGCTTTGCGCCCTCGCTACTCGCCCCTCTTCCCTCGTTCTTCAACGCACCGCAAACGCGATCACAATACCGATCCAGACAGTCAGCCCAAGCCAGTTATTGTGCCGAAACGCCGCGAGGCAGGCATCGCGCTTGCGGTCGCGGATCAGCCACATCTGGTAGCCGAACAGGCCGGCCGCGCCCACCAGACCGAGCCAGTAGGGCCAGCCCAGTGCGGCGCGCTGGCCGACGAACAGCATGGTCAGCAGGAACGTGCCCATCAGCACGCCGAGTATCGGCAAGTCGGCGTCGCCGAACAGGATTGCAGTGGAGCGCGCGCCCACTTTCAGATCATCCTCGCGATCGACCATCGCGTACTCGGTGTCGTAAATCACCGACCACAGGATGTTGCCGATGAACAACAGCCAGCCCAGCGGCGGCACGTTGTTTGTCACCGCCGCGAACGCCATCGGGATCGACCAGCCGAACGCCGCGCCCAGCACCACCTGTGGCATGTGGGTGTAGCGCTTGCTGAACGGATACAGCGCGGCCAGCGCTGCACCAGCAAACGACAGCTCGATCGTCAACCGGTTGGTGAACAGCACCAGCACGAACGCGAATACCAGCAGCGCGGCGAACACGATCAACGCCTCGCGCGGCGTCACCCGGCCACTGGCAATTGGCCGTCCGGCAGTACGCGCCACTTGTGGGTCGAGCTTGCGATCGGCGTAGTCGTTGATGGCACAGCCGGCCGCGCGCATCGCGAACACGCCGAGCGTGAAAATGGTCAATGGCTTCCACGGCGGAAAATCGCTCGTCGCCAGCCACAGCGCCCACCAGGTCGGCCATAGCAGCAGCAACGCGCCGATCGGTCGATCCATCCGGGTCAGCACCAGATAGTCCAGCGCCTTCTCCCGATGGTGTGCCGGCAAGTTCTGCAACAACCAGCCGAGCACCCGGGTCGCGCGAGTGGAACTGTCCGCTGGGCGCACGGGTTTTTTGGCAGCGGTTTTGGCCACGCCGGGGTGCTGGCGCGTAGCCGGCGAAGGCGGCGGTTTGCGCGGCTGGCGTTTGCGGGGGGAAGAGGCCATTACCCCAGTTTAGCGTGAGCCGCGGCCCATGGTGGCGTGACGTGCCGCCCGAAATGGTGTCATCGATCGCATACGTTCATGGTGCGAAGATCAGGATATTGCCTTCCTGGCGTCTTCTCGGAGACTTTCCATGCCCAAGGCTATCGACCACATCGCGCTGATGGTTCGCGACCCGGCACGAACTGCCGGGTTATACGCACGGCTGTTCGACGATGCCATCGTCACACCCGGTCAGGATGACGGCGGCCACGGCAGCTTGTTGCAGCTGGGAGGTACCTGCTTTGTGCTGGTGCAGGGCGAGCCGCCGGCGAGCTGCAATGGGGACCACATCGCGCTTGCAGTGGGCAAGGCCGAACAGCTCATCTGCGCGAACAAGCTCAAGATGCTTGGCCTCGAGTATCAGTTTGCGCGAGGTGGCTCGGCGCTGTATTTCACCGATTATGACAACCACGTGTTCGAGCTGGATGCCGAGGGCGGGGGCGTCAAAGGCTAGCTGATAGGCCGGCGCGGGACCGCTCAATCGCGCAGGAGCAAGCGATACGCCGGGTGCGCACTCTCGTCCACATACGGATAGCCGAGCGTGGCGACGAAGCGCTGGAACAGCGGCTGTTCGGCGTCGGGTACCTGGATGCCGACCAGGATGCGGCCGTAGTCGGCGCCGTGGTTGCGGTAATGAAACAGGCTGATGTTCCAGTCCGGGTGCAGTTGGCCAAGGAAGCAGGTGAGTGCGCCCGGACGCTCGGGGAATTCGAAACGGTACAGCCGCTCATCCTGTGCCAGTGCTGAGCGCCCACCGATCATGTGGCGCAGATGCAGCTTGGCCAGCTCGTCGTCGGTGAGATCGAGCACGCCGAACTGCTGTGCACGGAACGCGGCGACCAGCGCTTCGCGTTCGTCGCGGCTGGCGGTCTGCACGCCGACAAAGATGTGCGCCTGGCTGGCGTCGCCGATGCGATAGTTGAACTCGGTGATGTTGTGCTGACCGAGCGCAGCGCAGAAGCGCCGGAAACTGCCGCGCTGCTCGGGGATCGTTACCGCGAACACCGCTTCGCGCTGCTCACCCAACTCGGCGCGTTCGGCGACGAAGCGCAGGCGGTCGAAATTCATGTTGGCGCCGGAGACGATCGCGACCAGGGCGCCGTCTTTGCAGTGGCCATGTGTGGCGACGTACTGCTTGAGCCCGGCCAGCGCAAGTGCGCCGGATGGCTCCGGCACGCTGCGGGTATCTTGATAAATGTCACGGATCGCCGCGCAGATCGCATCGTTATCCACGCGCAGCATCGCATCGACATGCTGCTGGCAAAGCGCGAACGTATGCACGCCGACCTGTTTCACCGCCGTGCCGTCGGCGAACAGGCCCACCTGGTCCAGCGCCACCCGTTCGCCCGCCTCAAGCGAACGCGTCATCGCGTCCGCGTCGATCGCCTGCACGCCGATTACCTGCACCTGTGGGCGCAGCGCCTTGATGCACGCTGCCACGCCGGCGAGCAGCCCGCCACCGCCGACCGGCACGAACACCGCATGCAGCGGGCCCGGATGCTGCTGCAGGATCTCAAGCGCCACCGTGCCCTGGCCTGCAATGACGGCCAGATCGTCGAACGGATGCACGAAAGTGGCGCCGCGCTCGGCCTGCAACTGCGCGGCCGCGGCCTGCGCATCGCTGAAGGAATCGCCGACCAGCACGACCTCCACCATCGCACCGCCGAGCCGGCGCACCGCGTCCACCTTAACTTGCGGCGCGGTCACCGGCATCACGATGACAGCGCGGATACCCAGCTTTGCCGCGGCCATCGCAACGCCTTGCGCATGGTTGCCGGCCGAGGCGGCGATCACCCCGTGCGCGCGTTGCGTCGCATCCAGCTGCACCATGCGGTTGTAGGCGCCGCGCAGCTTGAACGAGAACACCGGCTGCTGATCCTCGCGCTTGAGCAACACTTGCTGGCCGAGTCGCGTGGTGAGCAGCGGCGCGGGTTCCAGTGCGGATTCCTGCGCTACCTCATAGACGCGAGCGGACCGAATCCGCGCAAGCATATCAGTGGCCGCTACGTCATCGTCATCCGTGACTAGCGCAGCGGCGGTGGTCATGCCGCGAGTGCCGTCGCCGGATGCGCTACCTGCAGCACGTCAACCAGCTTGCGCGTCTGCTGCAGGATCTGACTGAGCGCGACATCGTCGCACTGCAGGCTCAGTGTCAGGCGCGAGACCGCGGGGTCATGCGTCGCTGCCACGGTGAGCGTGTCGATGTTGTAGCCGCGGGCGGCGAACAAGCCGGCCACGCGCACCAGCGCACCGGCTTCGTTTTGCAACAGGATGGACAGGGTGTGGTTCATGGTGGGCCTCATGCGTTGGCTGCGCTGCTTTTGTCGTCGTTCCAGCGTGTGCCGGGACGACGAGCTTGAGAACGAGGAACGTCAGAACATTCCGCTGGCGGTGGTCTCCTGCGGAGCCGGCGCATTGCGTGAAGCAATGAAATCGCCAGTGATCATCTGCGCGTAGCTAGCACCGGGGCCGACCATCGGATACACGCCGGCATCAGGGTCGATCATCACTTCAAGAAAGGCCGGGCCATCGAATGCGAGGAAGGCGGCGATCGTCGCCTCCAGTTCCTCCTTGCGCTCCAGCCGCTGGGCCCAGGCGAAGCCGTCAGCCTGCGCGGCGAGCACGAAATCCTTCTTGTGCAGACTCTTGTCAGAGGCAGCGAAGCGGCCCTTGAAGAACAGCTTCTGCCACTGCCGCACCATGCCGTCGCCGACGTTGTTGAGCACGACGACTTTTACCGGCAACGCGTAGGTAGTAACGGTCTCCAGCTCGCCGATATTCATGCGGATGCTGGCGTCGCCGTCGATGTCGATGACCAGTTTGTCCCGGTGGGCGAGCTGCGCACCAATCGCCGCCGGTAGGCCGAAACCCATCGTGCCCATGGAGCCAGAGGTGAGCCAATGCCGCGGTGCTCGAAAGTCGAAATACTGCGCCGCCCACATCTGGTGCTGGCCGACACCGGTGCTGATGATCGCGCGGCCATCGGTGTGTCGGTTGATCGCCTGCAGCACGGCATATGGCTGGATCAACGTACTGTCACGGTCATAGTTCATCGCGTGCACGTGCTTGAGCTGCGCCACATGCGCATGCCAGGCGTCGAGTGACGGGCGCAAGCCGTGCGCGCGGCCGTACGCGGTGAGACGCTCCAGTGCGCGCGCCAATGGGCCGACGTGGTGCCACTGCACGGGCTTCACTTTGCCGATCTCGGCCGGGTCGATATCGAGCTGCGCGATGAACTTCGCCCGCGGTGCGAACTTGTCCGGCACGCCAGCGACACGGTCGTCGAAGCGCGCGCCCAGGGTGAGCACGAAGTCGCAATCCTCCACCGCGTAATTCGCGTAGGCAGTGCCATGCATGCCGAGCATGTGCAAGGCCAGCGGATCGGTGGTGTCGAAGGCACCCAGCCCCATCAGCGTGGTGGTCACCGGCAGTCCGAACGTGTCGACGAATACGCGTAGAGCCGCAGACGCACCAGCAGCGACCACGCCGCCGCCGGCGTAAATCAGTGGACGTTTCGCCTGCATCAAGGCAGTGAAGAATGCGGCGCAGTCGGCATCGCTCAGTGCCGCCTGCTCCACCGCATGCAGTCGTGCACGGTAGCCGGCCAAGGCCAATTCGCCGTTGCCACGGAAACTGAGTGCGGTGTTCTGCATATCCTTCGGCACGTCCACCACGACCGGCCCGGGACGGCCACTGCGCGCAAGCGTGAACGCCGTGCGCATGGTTGCTTCCAGTTGGCTGGCGTCGGTGACCAGGAAAACATGTTTCGCGCAGGCGCCCATGATGTTGCTGATCGGCGCCTCCTGAAAGGCGTCGCTGCCGATCGAGCTGCTGGCGACCTGGCCGCAGATCACCACCAGCGGAATCGAATCGGCCATCGAGTCACGCACCGGCGTGACCATGTTCGTCGCACCAGGGCCGGAAGTGACCACCGCCACGCCGACCTTGCCCGAAGCACGTGCGTAGCCGGCCGCCATGAATCCTGCGCCCTGTTCATTGGCCGGCACGATCAGCGGCATCGACTCGTCGCCATCGTCGTTCAGATGGATCGCGTTGTAGCGGAATACCGCGTCGTACACCGGCAGGATCGCGCCACCGGAATAGCCGAAAAGTACCTCGACGCCTTCGTCGGCAAATACCTGCACGATGACGTCGGCGCCGCTCATCGGCTGGCCGGCGCGCACGTGGCGATTCGCTTCGAGTTCGTTTTCCAGCGGTTGCGCATTCACAAACAGGATTCCTAATAGGGTCGGTGTGCAGTGCTCCCTCTCCTGCGTGCAGGGGAGGGTTGGGGAGGGGTGCTCTTGATCTTTTCGCAAGCTCGGACAACCCCCTCCCAACCTCCCCCTGCGAGCAGGGGGAGGGGCCAAGAAGCCTCAGCCCGCCTTCTTCAGTGGCGTTGCGACGGCCGCCGCTACCGCCGCAGGCGCACTTTGCAACCACGGCATCCGCGCACGCAGCTTCGCGCCCACCTGCTCAATCGGATGATCGAGATCGGCCTGCTTAAGACGCTTGTAGTTCGGCAAGCCAGCCTTGTATTCGGCCGTCCAATTGCGTGCGAAGGTGCCGTCCTGAATGTCGTCGAGGACCTCCCGCATGCGTTGCTTGGTGCCGGCGTCGACCACACGCGGGCCGCTGACGTAGTCACCGTATTGCGCAGTTTCGGAGACGAACTCGAGCATCTTCGTGAGGCCACCTTCGTAGAACAGGTCGACGATCAGCTTCAGCTCGTGCATCACCTCGTAGTAGGCGATCTCCGGCTGGTAGCCGGCCTCGACCAGGGTCTCGAAACCCTTGATCACCAGCTCGCTGGCTCCGCCACACAGGACCGCCTGCTCGCCGAACAGGTCGGTCTCGGTCTCTTCCTTGAAGTCGGTTTCGATGATCATTGCGCGGCCACCGCCGATGCCGTCGGCATAGCCCTTGGTGCGTGCCTCGGCCTGACCGCTGACGTCTTGGTGCACGGCCCAGATGCAGGGGACGCCACGACCACGCTCGTACTCACTGCGCACCAGCGCGCCGGGACCCTTGGGAGCGACCAGGATCACGTCGATGTCCTTGCGCGGGTCGATCTGCTTGAAGTGCACGTTGAAGCCATGCGCGAACAGCAGCGCAGCGCCGGGCTTGATGTTCGGTTCGATCGCTTCCTTGTACAGCGCCGGCTGCACCATGTCCGGGGTCAGCACGGCGACCAGGTCGGCATCGCGCACGGCCTCAGCCGGTTCGGCGACGGCAAAGCCTTCGGCCTGCGCGCGCTGCCAGGATGGGCCGCCCTTGCGCAGGCCGACCACAACGTCGAGGCCAGAATCGCGCAGGTTCAATGCGTGTGCGCGGCCCTGGCTGCCGTAGCCGAGCACGGCGATGCGGGCGGTTTTCAGGGTGTTGGGGGAGGTGCTGGTGCTCATGCGGTGACTCCTGCAGGTTCGGTGATGGCGGTGGCTGAATGGGTTGTTTCTGCGGTGCGATGAATGGACGTCTGGACGTCTGTCGGTTGATTTGTGGTGGCACCGTCGGAAGCGGAGCCCACCAGGAGCGCATATTTGGCGAGCGCGCCGTGGGTGACTTTGGGTTTGCGCGGTTGCCAGCTCGCGCGACGGCTTTCCAGATCGGCGCTGGTGCGAAGCTCGCGGTGTTCGGCATCGATCACCACGCGGTCGCCGTCACGCAGCAGGGCGATCGGGCCGCCGCGCGCCGCTTCCGGTGCGATGTGGCCGACCATGAACCCGTGGGTGGCGCCGGAGAAACGGCCGTCGGTGATCAGCGCCACGTCGTTGCCAAGGCCACGACCGACCAGTGCTGCCGTCACGCCGAGCATCTCGCGCATGCCGGGTCCGCCGGCTGGCCCTTCGTTGCGGATCACGATGACGTCGCCAGCGCGGATGCGGTCACCTTGTACGGCGGCGAACGCTTCCTCCTCGCTTTCGAATACGCGCGCGGTGCCTTCGAAGTGGCCGCTCTCCTTGCCGGCAAGCTTGAGGATGCAGCCATCCGGGGCGAGATTACCGTACAGGATGGAATAGCCACCGCGGGGTTTCAGCGGACGGCTGACGGGATGCACCACATCCTGCGTCTGCGCACGCGGAGCGGCCGCGGCTTCGGCGAACAGGCTGCGGCCGGTGACGGTTGGCGCATCCTCCAGCATGCCGGCGGCGATCAGTTCCTGCGCCACGCACGCGCTGCCACCAGCGCCGAACAGTTCGACCGCGGTGTAGCGACCCGCCGGCAGCAGGTCGGCGATCACCGGCGTGTGTGCCGAGGCAGGCTCGAAGTCTTCCAGCGTCCACTCGATACCTGCTTCGCGCGCGATCGCCAGCAGATGCAGCACTGCATTGGTCGAGCCAGCGGTGGCGGCGACCATCCGCGCGGCGTTGCGAAACGAGGTGCGACTGAGCAGGTCCAGCGGTTTGCGCTCAGTGTTCAGACATTCCATCACCAGCTCGCCGCAGCGGAACGCGGCCGCGCCCTTGGCAGGATGCGTGGCGGGGATGTCGTTGAAGCCCATCGGTGACAGCCCCAACGTAGTCAGCACCATCGCCATCGTGTTGGCGGTGAACTGGCCGCCGCAGGCGCCCGCGCCGGGACAGGCATCGAGCTCGACGGCGGCCAGTTCAGCGTCATCGATCTTGCCCGCGCCATGCGCGCCCACCGCTTCGAAAACCTGCTGGATGGTGATCGGATGGTTGTCGTGGGTGCCGTGCGCGATGCTGCCGCCGTACAGCGCCACGCCCGGGATATTCAGCCGCGCCAGCGCCATCGCCGCCGCCGGTATGGTCTTGTCGCAGCCGCACAGCACCACCATCGCGTCGAGACAATGGCCGTCCACCGCCAGCTCGATCGAGTCGGTGATCACCTCGCGGCTGATCAGCGACGCGCGCATGCCGGATGTGCCCATCGCGATGCCGTCGGTCACCGCGATCGTGTTGAATTCGATCGGCGTGCCGCCAGCGGCGCGGATACCGGCGGCGGTATGTTCGGCCAGTTCGCGCAGGTTGAGGTTGCACGGGCTCACGTTCGACCACGTATGCACCACCGCGACTAGCGGCTTGGCGATGTCGGCATCGTCCAGGCCGGTGGCGCGCAGCATGGCACGGGCGGGGGCGCGGTCGGGTCCAGTTTTGATCTGATCACTGCGCATGTCGGTTCCGGTTTGGATGGCTAAACAGATTTCGTCTGCATTGCTTTGCGGGGAACTGATGGGTTCGGCTCCCTCCCCTGTTTGCAGGGGAGGGTTGTGGAGGGGTGCTTTTGATCTTCGTGCAAGCCCGGACAACCCCCTCCCAACCTCCGCCTGCAAGCAGGCGGAGGAGCAAAGCGTGTGGGCTCAGCCGCATGCGCGCACCCCACTGAAGAACGCCTCGGCGGTGTCGACGTGATCCTCGATGGCGGTGAGCACTGCATCGCGTACCGCGGCCGTGCTTGCATCGCCGCCAATGTCGCGGCTGTGCGGGCCGTACTGAAGCACCTGTTCGACGGCAGCCTCGATCGCTGATGCTTCCGTCTCCAGGTCCAGCGAATGACGCAGCAGCAGGGCGGCGGAAAGGATCGCGCCCACCGGATTGGCCACGCCTTGACCCGCGATATCCGGTGCCGAGCCGTGGATCGGCTCGTACAGGCCGCGGCGGCCTTCGCCCAGCGAGGCTGACGGCAACAGGCCGAGCGAACCGGCCAGCGCGGCAGCCTCGTCAGTGAGGATGTCGCCGAACAGGTTCTCGGTAACCACGACGTCATAACTGGACGGCTGGGTCAGCAACAGCATCGCCATCGAGTCGACCAGCTGGTGCTCGAGCTTGACGTCGGGATAATCCGCCGCGATGCGTTGCACCGTGCTGCGCCACAGCCGCGAGGTTTCCAGCACGTTAGCCTTGTCCACCGACGTGAGGCGATGACGGCGACCGCGCGCCAGATCGAACGCGCGGCGCACCACGCGCTCGACCTCGGCGACGGTGTACTTGCATTCGTCGATGGCGGTGTCGGCGGTGCGCGTTTTTGCGCCGAAATAGGCGCCGCCGGTGAGCTCGCGCACGAACAACACGTCGACGTTCTTCAGCTTCTCGTTCTTCAGCGGTGACAGGTTGGCCAGCGCCGGATGCACCTGCAATGGACGCAGGTTCGCGTATACGCCGAGCGCGGCACGCAAGGCCAGCAGTCCTTGTTCGGGACGCACGGGCGCATTCGGGTCGGACCACTTCGGACCACCGACGGCACCCAGCAGCACGGCATCAGCAGCCTGGCAGGCGGCCAGCGCGGCGGGCGGCAGCGGCGCACCGGTGGCGTCGATGGCGCAGCCGCCAATCAGCTGCTCATCGAACGTGAATGTGTGGCCATAGTGTGCGGCCACCGCTTCCAGCACGGCGACCGCTGCGGCGGTGACTTCAGGGCCGACGCCATCGCCGGGCAGGGTGACGATGCGAGCTTTCATGCAGCCTCCTGTTGAGTCTGGGTGCGTTTTTCGTAGGCGCCGATCGCATCGGCGTGTTGCAGCAGGTAGCCGAGCTGGTCGACACCGTTGAGCAGGCAGTGCCGTGCAAACGATTCCAGCTGAAAGCGGATGTAGCCGCCGTCGGGCAGCTCGATGAACTGCTCGCGCACGTCGATCACCAGCTCAATGCCGGGATGTTTGAGCAGCCAGCGATGCTCGACTTCGTCGATCACGATCGCCAGCAGGCCGTTCTTCAGCGCGTTGTTGCGAAAGATGTCCGCGATCTCGCTGCACAGCACCGCCTGCACGCCGTAGTCGAGCAGCGCCCACGGCGCGTGCTCGCGCGAAGACCCGCAGCCGAAGTTGCGCCCGGCGACGACGATCGAGCAGTGCTGTGCCTGTGGCTGGTTCAGCGGAAACGCAGGGTTGTCGCTACCGTCAGCCTGGTAGCGCCAGTCATGGAAGCACAGCTTGCCGAGCCCGCTGCGTTCGGTCGTGGTGAGGAAGCGCGCCGGGATGATGCGGTCGGTGTCGATGTTCTCGTCCGCCAGCACAGCGGTGCGTGAGTGAATGCGGGTGATGGGGCGCATTAATAAAATTCCTCGCTGTTTGCATTCGCCTCCTCTCCCCATTGGGGAGAGGATTGAGGTGAGGGGCGGGTGCTCGCCACGTTGTTGATCAAAGCGCGCTTCGAAGCAGGTGCCCCGCAAGATTGGCCCCGCACCCCAGCCCTCTCCCCGAAGGGGAGAGGGGGCAGAGCGCTCGCTTTGGCTCCTCCCCCTGCATTCAGGGGAGGGAGCAAAGCGAACGGCGTCGCGCTCATGCCGCCACCTGCGACAGGTACTCGCGTGGATCGGCAATGTGGCCGGCCAGCGCTGAAGCGGCAGCGGTGGCGGGACTGGCCAAGACGGTGCGCGCACCCTTGCCTTGCCGGCCTTCGAAGTTGCGGTTGGATGTGCTCACCACGAGCTGGCCTGGCTGCGCCAGGTCGCCGTTCATCGCGATGCACATCGAGCAGCCTGGCACGCGCCACTCGGCACCGGCGGCAGTGAACACCTGATGCAGGCCTTCGCGCTCGGCATCGCGACGTACCGCCTCGGAGCCGGGCACCACCAGCATGCGCACGCCCTCGGCGATGCGGCGACCGCGCAATACGTTCGCGGCCTCGCGCAGATCGGACAGGCGCGAGTTGGTGCAGCTGCCGACGAACACCACGTCGACCGGCGTTCCCTGCATCGGCTGGCCAGGTCGGCTTTGCATGTAATTCAGCGCGCGGCGTTCCTGCGCGTTGGTCGCGGCGGGCACCGGTGCATCCATCGCGATCGCCATGCCCGGATGGGTGCCATAGGTGACCGTCGGCTTCACGGCGCTGGCGTCGATATGCACTTCGTGGTCGTACGTGGCGTCGTCGTCGCTGCGCAATGCGCGCCAGCTTTCCACCCCGGCATCCCATGCTGTGCCGTGCGGCACATGAGGGCGCCCCTTCAGCCACGCGAAGGTGGTCTCGTCCGGCGCGATCAGGCCCGCGCGTGCACCGGCCTCAATCGACATGTTACAGACAGTCATGCGCTCGTCCATCGACAGCGCTTCGATCGCCGCGCCACGATATTCGAGGACGTAGCCGGTGCCACCGTCGACGCCGATCGTGCCGATGATGTGCAGGATCAGGTCTTTCGCGCTGATGCCTGGCGGCAACTGGCCGTCCACATGGATGGCCAGCGTCTTCGGCTTGCGCTGCAACAGGCACTGGGTCGCCATCACGTGGCCGACCTCGGTAGTGCCGATGCCGAACGCCAGCGCGCCGAACGCGCCATGCGTGGAAGTGTGGCTGTCGCCGCAGACGATCGTCATGCCCGGCTGGGTGGCGCCAAGCTCGGGGCCGATCACGTGCACGATGCCGCGGTCACGGCTGTCCCAACCATGCAGCTCGACACCGAACTCGCGGCAGTTCGTTTCCAGCTGGGTCACCTGTGCTTGCGCTTCGGCATTCGCATACGGGCGAGTGCCATCCGCGTTCGTCGGCAAGGTCGGGGTGGAGTGGTCCAGCGTGGCCAGCATGCGATCGGGACGACGCAATTGCAGGCCGCGCTCGCGCAGTTCGCTGAACGCCTGCGGCGAGGTCACCTCGTGCACCAGGTGCAGGTCCACGTAAAGCACGGCCGGCGTATCGGCGGTTTCGGGCACGACGACATGCGCGTCCCATAGTTTCTCGAACAACGTGCGCGGACTCATGCCGATAACTCCGTTTGTTTGTGCGCTCTTGCATGAGCGCCGAAATCAGCGAGCCGTGGCTCGCGGTCAGGGACGACCGCACTAATAAAGTCCAGCCAGCCCCAGCGGTCTTCGGTGCGGCCGTCGAACAGGCCAAAGAAGGCCTGCTGCAGCGCGCGGGTGATCGGGCCGGGCTCGCCGTTGCCGACGTTCTTGCGATCGACCGAACGCACCGGCGTAATCTCGGCTGCGGTGCCGGTCATGAACACTTCGTCGGCGGTGTACAGTGCCTCGCGCGGCAAGTCGCGCTCTTCCACAGTGAGGCCAAGATGCCCGGCTAGCGTGATCACGCTGTCGCGGGTGATGCCGGCAAGGATGCCTGCGCTCGACGGCGGCGTAAGCAGCTTGCCGCGCTTGACCAGGAAGAGATTTTCGCCGGCACCTTCGCTGAGCAGGCCGTTGTGGCCCAGCGCGATGCCTTCGTCGTAGCCGCCGCGGCGCGCTTCCAGTCCGATCAGCTGGCTGTTCAGATAATTGCCGCCGGCCTTGGCCCAGCTCGGCAAGGTGTTCGGCGCAGGACGGTGCCACGAAGAGACGCAGACGTTCGCGCCTTTCTCCACCGCATCGCCCAGATACGCACCCCAGTCCAGCGCCATGATCGCCACATCGACCGGCGCGCCTTCCTTCGCCAGCACGCCCAACCCGCCGGCGCCGCGAAACACGATGGGTCGCACGTAGGCCGAGCGCATGCCGTTCGCGCGGATCAGCTCGATGCAGGCGGCGTTGATCTCGTCCTCGCTGTAGCCGATCTCGATCTCGTAGATCGCCGCCGACTCGAACAGCCGTCGCGTGTGCTCGGCCAGTCGAAAATACGCCGGGCCCTGCGGCGTGGCGTAGACGCGTTCACCCTCGAACACGGAAGAGCCGTAGTGCAGCGCATGCGTGCTGACATGGACGGTGGCGTCAGCCCAGGGTTTGATGTGACCGTTGTGCCAGAGGAAAGGCGTGCTCATGGGTGCTACTCGCGATGACCGATGGGTGATTACAGGTTGGCGACAGCTGCCGGTGTTACGGCCGGCACCTGTCGTTCGATGCGGTTGACGATGGCGAGCGCGGCCTGCGCAGTCGCCTCGACGATGTCAGTGCTGACGCCGTGACCACGCCACTCGCGCGTGGCGTGACGGGCGGTGAGCTGGGCGTGACCCTGGGCGTCGCCACCTTCGCTGACGGCGCGCACCTTGAAATCAGTCAGCTGCAACGCGTTGCCGGTGGCGCGTTCGATCGCGCGCAGTACGGCATCGACCGGGCCGTCACCGATCGCTGCTTCGCTGGCTTCGCGGCCATCGTCATGGCGCAGCTTCACCGAAGCCGAAGCGCTGCCGCCCAGATGCGTGCTGGTGTTGAGCTGCACCAGTCGCCAGGGACCGGCGGCGTCCGGATCCAGGCCAAGCGCGATCGCTTCGAGATCTTCGTCATGCACTTCACGCTTCTTGTCGGCCAGCGTCTTGAAGCGCGCGAAAATCACATCCAGCGCCGCGTCGTCCGGTGTGTGGCCCAGCGTCTCCAGGCGCTGGCGCAACGCGGCGCGGCCCGAATGCTTGCCCAACACCAGCCGGGTCTCGGCGATGCCGACATCCTGTGGGCGCATGATTTCGTAGGTACCGCGATGTTTGAGCATGCCGTGCTGGTGGATGCCCGACTCGTGTGCGAACGCGTTGTCGCCCACGATCGCCTTGTTGCGTGGCACCGCCTGGCCGGTCAGCTGGGTCAGCAAACGCGAGGTGGGATACAACCGGCGCGTGTCGATGCGGGTATCGACGCCGAAGTGCGGTGCGCGCACTTTCAGCGCCATCACGATCTCTTCCAGCGCGGCATTGCCGGCACGCTCGCCGATGCCGTTGATGGTGCACTCGACCTGGCGGGCGCCAGCGCTCACCGCGGCCAGGCTGTTTGCCACCGCCATGCCCAGGTCGTCGTGGCAATGACTGGAGAAGATCACCTTGTGCGCATCGCGCACATGCTGGCGCAGGTAGGTGAACAGCTCGACGATCTCCGCCGGCGTGGTGTAGCCGACGGTGTCCGGTGCATTCAGCGTGGTGGCGCCGGCGGCGACCACGGCGCTGAACACCTCGACAAGAAATTCGGGCTCAGTGCGTAGCGCGTCCTCGGCGGAGAACTCCACTTCGTGGCAAAGCCCGCGTGCACGTTCCACCGCGGCCACCGCGGCATCGACTACCTGCGCCTTACTCATGCCAAGTTTGTGTTCGCGATGCAGCGGACTGGTCGACAGGAACACATGGATGCGTGCGTGCCGCGCTTGTTCCAGTGCCCGCGCGGCACTGTCGATGTCGCCGCTCTGGCAGCGTGCCAGCGCGCACACCGTAGTGGTCTTCAATGTCCGCGCGATTTCGGCCACCGCGGCGAAATCATCCGGCGATGCCTGCGGAAAACCCGCTTCCAGTACATCGACACCAAGCGCTTCGAGCGCTTGCGCGATGCGCAACTTGGTGCGGCGGTCCATCGAGAAGCCGGGCGCCTGCTCGCCATCGCGCAAGGTGGTGTCGAAGATGCGCACGCGATCGGCGGCAGCTTCGACGCTGCCGGATATTGTTTCGGTTGTAACTGATTCGGGGTTCATCGCTTAGCTCCACTGATGGGAGCCGAGGGCAACAAAAAACCCCGCGTCGTTGCCGGCGCGGGGTTCTTTGGGAATCTTCAGGTTACTGCTTAGTTACCTGGATACATGCCCTCAGCCCGCACCTCCGTTGATAATAAGGAGTACGAGTACAAGGGTAAGAAGGAGCGTGCCGCGAAGCTGCAGCAACCCGGCAACCGTCACAAGGCGGTTGGTTTCGGTGATGCGGCGGTGGTTGCTGCGTTGCGACATGTGATCGAACGTAAACCATGCGTTCGTGGGCTGTCAACAATTTTCTTTATGACGAAATCTACTAAGCGGATTTCTGTGATTCAGACGGCTATCCATCCAAATGAAATACCAGTTGATTAGCCCATGCGAGGAAAGGCCCGCTTAAAGTGGCTTGAGCAAGTCACCCAGATAGAGCTGAAGCGCATGCTGCAGCTGGTTCAACGCCAATTGCCGGCCGGCCAGTTTGGACTCCGCATTCAACGCCACCGCGGTCTTCATCAGCTGCAATACCACCACCGCGGCGGCACGTAGATCTGCCGCATCCCGATGCGGTGCATGGCGAGCAAGCAGCGCACGCAGTTGTTCGCGCAAGTGCTCGCGGATCGCCATGCTGCGTATGGCCGGCAGGGACGCAGTGGACTCCGCCAGCACCGCAAATGCCGGGTAACGGCGGCGGAACGCCACCAGTAGGCGGATCAACTGCGTTCCCAGCTGGTCGCTGTCCCAGTCCACCGAACTCGCTACCAGCTTGCTCAGGCGCAACTGCAATGCCTCCGCGTAACCGCCCACCAGCGCCAGCGCCAGCGCCTCCTTGGTCGGAAAGAACTGATACAGAGAACCGATCGAAGCACCGGCACGGGCGGCGATCTCGGTCATGGTGGCGGCGTCGTAGCCTTTCTCGACGAAGCAGGCGGCGGCGGCATCCAGCAGGGACGCCACGCGCTCGTGACCGCGCTGTCGCTGTGGTCTGCGTGCGCTTTCAATTGACTTTTGTGAGGGCATCCTCATATTCTCCAAAGTGAGAATAGCCTCACTTTCATGCTTGGAGAGTATCGTGGAAAAACTTGATCCGCGCAGCACTGCGCTAGTGCTCATTGATCTGCAAAAGGGCATCGTGCCGTATGCTGGCGGCCCGCATACCGCGGCCGATGTGTGCGCCAGGGGCGGTGCGTTGGCGGCGCGCTTTCGCGCGCTCGGTGCGCCGGTAGTACTGGTCCGCGTGGGCTGGTCGGCGGATTTCGGCGACGCGCTGAAGCAGCCAGTGGATCAAGCGATGCCGGCCAGGGAGCTGCCAGACAACTGGCTTGAGCTTGCGGATGAATTGGCTGTAGCAGACAGCGACATCCACATCACCAAGCGTCAGTGGGGCGCGTTCTACGGCACCGAGCTGGACCTGCAGCTGCGTCGTCGCGGCATCACGCAGATCGTGCTCGGCGGTATCTCCACCAACATCGGCGTGGAATCGACGGCGCGTGCGGCGTGGGAGCATGGCTACGCGGTAGTGTTCGCCGAGGACGCGACAAGCGCGGCGAACGCGGAGCAGCATCGCTTTGCGGTCGACAACATCTTCCCGCGGCTGGGTCGGGTGCGCTCGACGGCGCAGATACTCGACGCGCTGGCCTGATGTTTCAAGCCCCTCCCCGGCAAACGGCGGAGGGGCCCGGTTTCAAGTGGTGATGCGATCGAGCAGCCAGTGGCGTAGCGCGTGATCGTCAGCCGCCAACGGTTCGGCTGAGGCCGGGCGTGCCAGCATTGCCGCGAGCGATGCTGGCACATTGATCGGACGCCTGATCAGCGGCTCCACCACGCTCTCGAACTTGGCCGGATGCGCGGTGGCCACCACCGTCCACGTTGAGCTATCGCTTTCAGCGCGCAGGCGATCGAGCTGATGCACCGCGGTAGCCGTATGCGGACAGAACACCTCGTTGTGTTCGCGGGCGTGACTGGCGATGGTTTGCCGGATCGCTGCATCGTCGACGCTGTGTGCCTGCAGTTGTTGGCGCAGTTCGTGTTCGTCGGGATAGGTCCAGCGCAGTCGCTCAAAGTTGCTCGGCGCACCCACGTCCATCGCGTTGGCAATGGTGGCAACGGCTACACGTGGCGCGTACAGCGAGCCGGCGAAATAGTCGGGTAGCGTGGTGTTGGCATTGCAGGTCAGCTGTACCCGGCCAATCGGCAGCCCCAGTGCGCGCACCCACAGGCAGGCCATGGCATTGCCCAGATTGCCGGTAGGTACGATGAAGTTCATCGGCGTGCCGTGGGCATGCCACCAGCCCAACGCGGCGTGCGCGTAGTAGCTCATCTGCGGCAGCAGGCGGCCGAGGCTGATGCTGTTGGCCGAGGACAGCGGCCGTTGCTCCTGCAGCGTGGTATCGGTGAGGGCAGCCTTGACCATCCGCTGACAGTCGTCGAAGCGGCCGGCCACGCGCAATGCCCGCACGTTATCGCCGAAGCAGCCAAGCTGATGCGCTTGCCGCGGCGAGACCAGGCCATCGGGATACAGGATTACTACCTGTACCCCGGGTTGACGATGGAACGCGGCGGCCACCGCCGCGCCGGTATCGCCGGACGTGGCAACGAGAATGGTGAGCGGCCGTTCATCCGCTCGTGGCAGTCGGCGCATGCAGGCGGCGAGGAAGCGCGCACCGACATCCTTGAACGCGGCGGTAGGGCCGTGGAACAGCTCAAGCACGTTCGCGCTCTGCTGCGGTAGTGCGCGTAGCGGCGTAGCGAAATCGAGCGCCTCTGTGCATATCGCGGGCAGTTCCGCCGCCAGCGGATCGCCCGCGAAGAACGGTGCGAGCAGTGTCGCGGCAGTGTCGGCTAGCGAACCCCGCGGGTCGAACGCGGACGTATCGAGCTTTGGCAGCATCTCGGGCACGTACAATCCGCCATCCGGCGCGAGACCGGCGGCGATCGCCTGGTTGATCGGCACGGCTGGACTGCGGCCGCGCGTGCTGATGTAGCGCATCGGTTCGGTCATGCAGGCGCACCGTCAGTTGGTGCGTCGACCAGCGCGGCTGCTGGGCCATCGATGGGGGCGACGAACGGGTCGCTGTCCAGCCCGGCTTCGGCGAACGCTGCGCGCATCGAAACCGCGGCGGCTTCTGCATCGCTGCGTTGCTCGTACCAGCCGAATACGCTGGGGCCCGCGCCGGAGATGCTGGCGCCGAGTGCGTGATGATCGAGCGCTGCCTGTTTCACGCGGGCGAAGTTCGGTACCAGCGGTGCGCGGCGCGGCTCCACCAGCACATCTTTCAAACCTTCGCGCACCAGCGCCGCTTCACCGCGATAGCAGCCGGCCAACACCAGCGCGAGGTTCGCGCTCTGCGCCACGAACTCGCCCAGTGCGTAATCACCTGCCAGCGCGGCACGCGCCTTGCGCGTTTCCAGCACGTAATGCGGATGCACCAACGCGCAATGCCAGCCGGCCGGCACCGGGATACGCAGCAATCGGTCGTGGGTGGCCAGCACCAGGCCGCCGAGCAGCATTGGGCCGAGGTTGTCGCCATGGCGACTGCCGCTGGCGACCGCTTCGCCATCCAGCGCGAAGCCGTACAGCGCCTCGCGCGGTAGCGGCTTTTCGAGCAGCGCGTTGGCGGCGACCAGTGCGGCCACGCAAGAGGCTGCCGAGCCGGCCATGCCCGAGCCCAGCGCGATGCCTTTGTGCAGCACCAGTTCGAAACCGTGCGACAGGCCAAGTGCCTTGCGCAATGCCAGCAGCGCGGTGCCTGCCGTGTTGAGTCGCGGGTCGTTCGGTAAATCGGTGACGCAGCCGTGGATCGCCGCGATGCGCACGGTCGGCTCGTCGATGCGGCGCACTTCGGCGCGGTCGCCGGCACCGGCCATGCTGTGGCCAAGGATGTCGAACCCCACGCCCACATTGCCCACGCAAGCGGGAGCGAAGGCCGTGGCAGCGAGAGCGAGTTGCGGTGACATTTTCCTGGGTTCCTGAAGTAGGGCGTTCATGCGCGTGGCTCCAGCGCTTCGGCGATGCGCAGCAGATCGGCGAACACGCCGGCTGCGGTCACCTCCGGCCCGGCGCCGGGGCCTTGCACGAGTAAGGGATTGTCGCAGTAACGGCGGGTGGTGAATTGCACCACGTTATCGGTCAGCCGCGTATGTGCGAACGGATGCGCGGCCGGCAGCACGGCCAGCCGGACGCGGGCGTGACCGTGACGGTCGAGGCTGGCGACGTGGCGCAGCACGCCGCCTTCGGCGCGTGCTGCAGCCAGTTGCCTGGCCATCGGCGCGTCGAGCTCGTCCAGCCGCTGCATGAATTCCGCGCTGGACAAGTCGGCCAGCGCAGGCGGCACCAGACTTTGCACCTCCACGTCCGCCAGCGACAGCGCGCGGCCCGCCTCGCGCGACAGGATGACCAGCTTGCGTGCCACGTCGAGACCCGACAAGTCGTCGCGCGGATCGGGCTCGGTATAGCCCAGTGCATGCGCCTCGCGCAGCAGTGCGGAAAACGGCTGCTTACCGTCGTGTCGATTGCACAGCCACGCCAGCGTGCCGGAGAACATGCCGTCCACGGCGAGCAGTTCGTCGCCGGTGTCGAGCAGGTCGCGCAGCGTCTGCATCACGGGCAGGCCAGCGCACACCGTTGCTTCGTAACGAAAGCGCATGCCGCCACGACAGGCCGCGTGAATCGCCTGCCAGCGCGCCAGCGGACCGCTGCCGGCGAGCTTGTTCGGGGTGATTACATGCAGTCCGGCGGCGAGCCAATCGGCGTAGTGGGATGCCACCGCATCGTTCGCGCTGCAGTCGATCAACAGCGCGTGGCGGCCATCGTCGCCACGGACGTGCGCGGCAAATTCATCGAGATCGCTGGGGCGCCACGTTTGCGCGCGGTCGCAGCGGTTGTTCAGTTCGGGGTCGTCGCTGTCCAGCCACATGCGTTTGCTGGCGGCGACGCCACAGAGTTTCAGCTCCAGTCCGGCCAGTGCCAGTCGTGGCTGTGCGGTGCGTAGCTGGGCCAGCAGCGCGCTGCCCACGCGACCGGGACCGATCAGGCCCACCGCCAGCGCACGACGGCGTGCGTGGGTCGCGGGCAATGCGACGCCTGGTGGCTGGAGCTTACTTGCAGATTGAGATGCACAGAGATTCACGATTGCCTCCGGTGGAGGCCCGTGCTCGCTGGCGATGTCGGTGTGTGCCGGCCCGCCTCTTCGAGGGCGGGGCCGTTGCGTGATGAAGCTAGTCGCGCACGGACACCCACCCCGAACCTGTCGTGGTCGTGGTGGTAATCGTGGCGATGGACATGGTGCCCGTGCATGGCAGCATGCGCCCGGTAATGGCCGGGGCGAGCAAGCTGTGTGCTGGCATGAGAATCGATGACATGGCACCGACCTTAAAGGCGATGCTGCGATGCAGTCAACAGATACATTTGAAACCTGTTTCGACTGGGAAGACCATCGGCCTTCCGTTCACGGGTCGATGATCAGGGCTCCCGCCCACGATGCACGACGCAGTTCACAGCCATGAAGCGGGAGGAGTCCAGGTAGCCACCCAGGCGGGGATGGCTTCTGCCGGCATGGGGCGGGCGATGACGTAACCTTGTAGCTGCCGGCAATCCAGCGAGATCAGAAGCTTGCCCTGGGCCTCCGTCTCGACGCCCTCGGCAATCACGGTTATTCCCAGCAGACGCGCCGTGGTGATGATCCCTGCGGCAATCGCGATGTTTCGCGATTCCACGAGGATGTCACGCACAAAGCTCTGGTCGATCTTCAGCGTACCCACATCCATCTTCTGGATATGGCTGAGCGAGGCGCTGCCGGTGCCGAAATCATCCAGGCTCACGACTACGCCGCGCGCACGGCATTCGTCGATCACCAGCCGGGCTCTGACCGGGTCGAGCAGCGGGCCGGTCTCGGTAATCTCGATGCCGAGCAGCGTTGCATCAATATCCGCGTGTGCGGCAAGCACCTCGTCGAGATCGGCGACGAAGTCCGGGTGCATCAGGTGGCGGGTGCTGATGTTGACCGACACCGGCAGCCGGAGGCCCTGATCGAGCCAGATCCGGTTCACGCGCAATGCGGCATCCAGCACATAGCGGCCGATCGGGCGCGCGAGTCTGGCGTCGTCAAGGGCGTGATGGAACAGCGCCGGAGGCAGCAAGCCCAGCGCCGCATCGCGTAGCCGCAGCAGGGCTTCCGCGCCGACCACACGCGGAATGCTGGAATCGGCATCGATGGCGACGATCGGCTGAAAAAGCAGGGCCATGCTGCCTTCATCCAGCGCGGTGGCGACGCGCGCTTTCATGGAGCGCTGTTCAACGTTCGTCAGTTCCAGTGCCTCGGCGTAAACCTGGTCACGGTCGCGACCATTGTCCTTGGCGGTGTACATGGCCAGGTCGGCGTGGCGGATGAGTACTTCGGCATCCGCGTCGTCCTGGGGATACAACGTCCAGCCCACACTCCCGGTCAGGCGCAGCACCTCATCGCCCCACGGCACCGGATCGCGCAGCGCCTCAAGGATGCGGGTGCTGACCCGTTGCATGTCCTGATCGCTGCCAAGGTCGGTAAGCAGGAGGGCAAATTCGTCTCCGCCGAGCCGCGCGACGACATCGCCATCGCGCAAGGTATTGACTATTCGCTGCGCAACTTCCTTGAGTACGTCGTCTCCGGCCGCGTGCCCAAGATGGTCGTTGACGTGTTTGAAGCCATCAAGGTCCATCACCCCCACGGCCAACAGGGCCTGGTGACGTCGTGCCTGTCCACGTCCCCGCTTGAGCAACTCAAAGAACAACCTGCGATTGGGTAACTCGGTCACCGGGTCGTAGTAGGCGAGTCGCTCGACCTTGGCCTCCTGCGCCTTGCGTTCGGTGATGTCGATGTAATGCCACACGCGTCCATACAACTGGTCGTCGATGGTGATCGGCGAGAAGCTGCGCAGATACGTTCGCGCATGGCTCATCGAGGTTTCCTCGCTCTCCACCGGTTCGCCGCCCAGCAGAATCGCGCGTACACGCTCAAGCTCGCGATCGGGCTCCGCATACGCCGGGCGAGTCAGCTCGATCACACTGCTCGACGGCATCCCGATCAGATGCTCGGGTGCCTCGGCAAGATCGAACAGGCGGCAGAACGTCGCATTGCAAAACTGCACGCGGTCGCTCATGTCCATGACCAGGACGCCGGCGTACCTGCTGGCCAGGATGGCCTGGAAGCGGCGCAGGTTGAGGCGGAGTTCTTGCTCAGCCAAATTGCGTGCCTTGCGGGCGCGCAGTCGTTCCAGCCCCAGACTCAGCTCTTGCGCCATCTCCTCGAAGATCTGTATTTCCCCGTGTGTGAACGCATCTTCCGAATCGGCACCGATGACGATCACGCCAGTCAGTTGTCCAAGCAGGCACAGCGGCAATCCCAGCAATGCGCCAAGTCCCAGCGTGCGCGCATGACTGGCCCAGCTTTCCTCGCCGCCTTCGCGTGGCAGCTTCACCACTGGCGCGATGGAGTGGATGACGGCCGCCGTCACGCTTCCGGAAAAGCTCGAATCGGCGAGGCGGATCTTCAACGCCTGGTAGGAATCAGCACCTCGCCCCGCGTGCGCACGCAAGGCCAGTGCCTGGATCGAATTGTTCTCCAGCAGACCCATCCAGCACACCGGGTAGCCGCCCGTGTCCACCACCACGCGACAAGCTTCGCCGAACAGATCATCTTCCGTGTCTGCGTGGGTGGCGGCCTTGAGTGTTTCGCTCAGCAATCGCAATGCGCGTCGGCTTCGCTCCGCGGCAAGCAGGGCGTGATCTAGCCGGGTGCGTTGCTGATCGCCCTCAAGCGCGTGGCCGATGCTGACCGCGGCCCGTTCGAGCAATTGCAGCAGTTCCGGTGCGAAGAACGCGGGATCGCGCGAACGCAGGATCAGCGCGGCATGCACTTTGCCGAAGCAAAGCACCGGCACTGCCGCCGAGGCGCGGATACCGGTGCGGGCGTAGGCGGGTCGTAGCGCTTCCCTGCCGGGCGCGTCGACGATGTTGGGCTCGACCTCGATCTTGCCCTCCCAGAACTGAGGGCGTGCAAGAGTGATCGGCGCCGAGTCTGGATAGATATCCTCCATCCCCACGGGTGGTGGATCGGGCGCTCGCCGCCGCATGACACCTGCCTCGTAGTCGATCTCACCGACGAAGACCAATAGTGCGCCGACATGGCGTTCGAGAATCTGCACGATTCCGCTGTACAGCGCCTGTGGCTGGGGCATCGCCGCGACGAGATCCCCGATGTCAGCCAACGCCGCATAAAGGCGCTCCACCGTGCTGGTGGAAAGTGGGTGAACGGGAAGGGCGGGCGGAATCGACGACATGAATGATCTCGCTATGGCTCAAGCAAGGTTGCCTCGAAGGTGCGTCAGTATGTAAGTGGCTCCTTCCCCTGACGAACAGAGCACTGTCAGCGCACCGCGATGAGACCACCCCGGCCAGCCCCCTACAAGCCAAAGCAAGGGTACATGAACGATTAACGTCGTGCCGCTTGTGCAAGCTTTAGATTGCACGGCATTCAGCGCATTCGGGAGTGAGCGGAAATCGATCCCGCAGCTTCGGGCCGCAAGCCACCACTGGCCCGAACAATGCCGCGATTTGCGGCAGACGAATACCCCGTATTGATCGGATTACTGCCCTCCCGTTGGGTACGTGTTTTGGCGTTGGGCGACCAACTTGAACAGACGCGGCATCGCGTGGCACCTGCGCAACACCGGTGCTACCTTGTGCAAGTGATCGAGCGCCGCCTGCTGATGTTCACTACCTTGGTGATGCCGCTGCTGGCGGGCGCCGGCGATATGCCCGTTGGTAACACCGGCTTGCAAAAAAATGTGGTGTTTACCGAGTACTCGGCGCTCTCAAGTGGCACGGAACTGGCGCGACGTCTGTTGAGTCCGTTGACCGCGATGCGGGTGAGCCAGGAGTTGCTGCGTTCGGGGCAGGCTGCGCGCGAGCAATCGATCGATCTGGCGGTTGAGAAATTCGCTGTCTATGTGCCAGCTCACGCACCGCCGCATGGTTATGCACTGCTGGTGTTCGTGCCGCCATGGCAGGAAGCGGGCGTGCCGCCGCGCTGGATTTCAGCACTGGATCGCCATGGCATGATCTTCGTCAGCGCGGCGAACTCCGGCAACGTCGCCGATGTTCTCGACCGGCGCGAGCCACTGGCCCTGCTGGCAGCGCATAACGTCATGCAGCGCTATCCAGTCGATCCGGAACAGGTCTACATCGGCGGCTTCTCTGGTGGCTCCAGGGTCGCCATGCGGATTGCGCTCGGCTATCCGGATCTGTTTCATGGCGCATTGCTCGATGTGGGGAGCGATCCGATAGGCGACGCGCAGATTCCGCTGCCACCAGCCGAACTATTTCGGCAGTTCCAGGACTCGACGCGATTGGTCTACGCCACCGGCCAGCATGACGATGACAATCTCGACAAGGACGTGCACAGCCGGGATTCGATGCAGGCGTGGTGCGTGTTCCATCTGGACACTGTGGCGATGCCATGGGCCGGGCATGCGTTGGCCGATCCAGCGACCTTGAATGGCGCGCTGGATGCGCTGCTTAAACCCGCGAAGCCCGATGCGGAGAAACTGACCGCATGCCGCACGCGCATCGAACATGAATTGAACGAGCAACTTGAGCAGGTGGAAGACTTGCTCGCGGGCGGCAAGCGTGATGACGCACGGACGCTGCTGGACAAGATCGATGCGCATTACGGTGGCCTGGCCGCGCCGCGCAGCTCCGGGCTGGCGGAAAAAATCGATGCGCCACGTTGATCGCCAGTCCTGCCATTTCACCGAAACATTCGGTGTGGCTTGAACTTCAGCAGGAGTCTTTCGATGCGCAGCCTGCCCCATACAGGTCGTGATACACCTGGCTCACACGCTCTTCCAGTTCGCCACCCTGGCGGCCCTTGTTGAAGGCGTCGTTGAGCTGCTTCTCGGCAAGGTGAAGGCTACGCAGGAACCGTTTGGCTTCGCTTGAGAGAGCGAGATTTTCCATCTGCTGTTCCAGGCCCGTTTCCTCGCCTGCGATGGGTTCCTGGGGATTTTCAGCTGTGGTTTCGGTGAGCATGGGCGTCTTTGAGGTGGTGTCATTCATGGCCGGTAATCAAGCAAGACGCTTGCCAGCACCGCCTTTGCCCAGGCAACACCCAATGCCGCTATGCCCGGGACTGCCGTCTCAGGCCACCCGAACCCCCATCGAACGCCCCCTGGGCGTGAACCGTGCGCAAATCTGCATCGTGTGAAGTCGCCGCGTGACGGGCTTGCTTCGCTCGTCCGATGACGGCGAAAAGTGCCTCTAGCTGACGTTTACGGTCAGCAAATGCGTCCGCCAAAGCGTGGATTAGGGTCAATCGTTAAATAGCTGTCTAGTTACCTTTTTTTAGCGCATCCCCTATGGTGTCGATCATTCCCTGTCGCGAAAAAAATTATGCCGGCACTACTTCTCGAAACATGGCGCCGTGAGATTGCGGCCGTTCTTCAACGTCATCAGTCGCGGTTGCCGTCAGGTCTTGACGATCTCTGCGATGCTTTGCGCGCGGTCACTGACTCGACCGATTCACGGCGGGCGCTGACACACCGGGCCGAAGAAGCGCGTACATCCTATCGCCGCTGGCTCGTCGCCGAAGGCGATGGTTACTCCGCGATCCTTATCGGCTGGCCACCGCGATATCACACGCCGGTACACGACCACGATGGGCTTTGGGGTATCGAGCTGGTGCTATGCGGTGCGTTGCACGTTGATGAATTTCAACTTGGCGCTGCCGAGCCCAGGGAAGTGCGTGCGCTCGACCTGCAAAGAGATGGCGCCGCGATTTTCGACGATGCGGCCTATGCACATGCCTGCTCCAACCCATCGGCTGACGTGCCGGCTCTCAGCCTGCACGTGTACGGCGGCCCATTGTTGTCTTACTCGGTATATCCGCAGACCGCGAGCGAGTCTCCCCAACGCAAGTCGACGGCTACCGAGCCGCTCTGACGTGTATGCGGATGCAGTTTGGCGACTGGAAGCCTGCCACGCTGCATAACGGGCATCGATTGACAATCCTCATCCGTTACATTTTGTCGTGCTTTTTTGCAGCGGCCATCTAGATGGCTATATACATGTCCTGGCGTATCACGAAAGATTGAAGCGATCCAAGCTTCATTTGGCATAAGCATATGCCGTGAATGATCGTTTCCGGATACGCAAAGAAAGATACGCAGACTTAACGATGGACATGATTGACTGCCCTCCAGACTAAAAGCGGCATCGTGCTCCCGGTCAGGGTTGGCGAATAAATTCTTTGCTTTATTTGGGGTCGATTTCATGACGGATATCGCGATCATCGGTGGAGGCGCGGCGGGCGCCGCGGTCTTCGGAGAACTTCTCCGACGCAAGCAACCATGCACGATTCACTGGATCGTCAACCAGCATTCGCCTGGCCGAGGGGTGGCCTACAGCACGCGCGATGAGCGCCACCTGCTGAACGTGCGCGCCGCTGGCATGGGATTGTTTCTCGATCACTCGGATGAATTTCTAAGACACGCCAGCACCGAGCTGGGTCGTGTGAGCGGAGCGGACTTCCTCCCTCGTCGCGTGTTCGGCGATTTTGTGCAGGCGCAAATCGCTGCACTCATCCAATCCGCGCGGCAGCAGGGGCAGTCTTTCGAAGTACATAAAGCCGCCGCGGTGAGTATCGGTACCGCGGCGCACCACGGTTACCTCATTGGCTTGTCGGATGGGCGAACCATTGAGGCGGGCCATGTTGTTCTCGCCTTGGGCGCGTTGGCGCCGCGGCCGCTTCGAAGTGTCTCAAGCGAGACGCTTGCCAGCGGCGCCTACAAGCTGGATCCATGGGCCAATGATGAGCACCCGAAGCCCCCTCGGCGCGTCGTGGTGATCGGTACGGGGCTGACGGCAGTCGATACGCTGCTGTCGGCATCCACCCGTTGGCCTACTGCCGATCTGGTGGCGGTATCCAGGCATGGCTTGTTGCCCTTTGTGCACCCAGAGCAACCCGTGGCGCCGTTTCCATTACAGGACGGGCTCAACCAGAGCCTTCTGGAAAGTGACGGTGTTCCAGCCATGTTGCGACTGGTCCGCGCGGCAGTCGCGGCACACTGCGGAGACTGGCGCAGCATTGTCGATGGCATGCGGCCGATCAATACCAGGCTTTGGCAAAAGCTCAACCACCGGCAACGTCGACAATTTCTGCGACATGTTCGCTGGCTGTGGGAGGCGTCTCGCCATCGTTTGGCGCCAGCCTCTGCGCAAGCTATCGAGCAACTGCGTGACGAGGGCCGTCTGCAGGTGCAGGCAGCGCGGGTTTTGCGTGTCGAAGGGGTTGCACCGTTGCGGGTTGCGCTTCGTAGCCGGGCGTCCCAACTGGTCAGCACGCTGGAAGCAGATCTGGTCATCCAGGCGACGGGCCTGGACACCGCTTTAGCGTATACCGAGCACAAACTCCTTTGCAGTCTGCTGGATCACGGCCTTGCCGTTGCAGATCCGCTGCAGATGGGAATCATAGCCGAAGCTGATGGGCAATTGATCAACAGCTCGGGACAGCCGCAGCGTGGGCTCTTTGCGATCGGCTCCTTGTTGCGCGGCAGCTTGTGGGAATGCACCGCGATGCCTGAAATTCGCAAGGCTGCGCATCGCGTGGCGACACATCTGAGCGAGGAGTTCGTCAGCGCGCCCACAGTCAGTAATGGCGATAGTGGCGCGAGCCACTGATGCCAGCCAGGCAGCGCCTGCTCACGTTCTTGCTAGTGGCGGCCACGCTGCTTGGCATTGCCGTCGGCTGGGTGTGCAACCGCTATCTGACGCCGCAGCAGGCGGTCGATGTCGGGGCAGACCTGTCGATCATTACCGACGCGTTTCTGCGGTTGATCAAGATGGTCATCGCGCCGCTGGTGTTCGCCTCACTGGTGACGGCGATAGCGAGAATGGGCGGCGCTTCGGAGATCGGCCGCGTGGGCATCAAGGCGCTGGCGTGGTTTCTTGGCGCGTCCTGCGTTTCTCTGGTGATTGGCTTGTTGATGGCGCACTGGCTGCAGCCCGGCGCGGCGCTGCATATCGCGCAGCATCCGCTGGCGATGCCGGCAGCCGTGAGTAACGTCGATGCCACTGACTTCACCTTTGCGGGCTTTGTGACGCACCTGATCCCGCGCTCGTTCGCCGAAGCCATGGCTGGCAACGAGATCCTGCAAATTGTGGTGTTCTCGATCTTCATCGGGATGGCGGCGGGGGCGCTGCAGGATAGGGCGCAGCAGTTTGTGCAACTTGTCGAGCAGTTGGCTGCCGTGATGTTCAAAGTGACGGACTATGTAATGAAGGCGGCGCCGCTGGCGATCTTCGCGGCACTGGCCAGTTCGATCTGCACTCACGGCATTGGCATCGTGGGGACGTATGCACGCTTCGTCGCAGGTTTCTACCTGTCGCTGGGTATCCTGTGGGGCGTCCTGGTCGTGGCGCTGTTGCTCACCGTGGGTGCGCGTGGCTTGCGCTTGCTTGGCGGCATCCGCCAACCGGTGTTGCTGGCGTTCGCCACGTCGTCGTCCGAGGCGGCGTATCCGCGCCTGCTGGAAGCACTGGTCGCGTTTGGCATACCCCGGCGCATCGCGAGTTTTGTGTTGCCGCTTGGTTATTCGTTCAATCTGGACGGCGCGATGATGTACTGCACGTTTGCGATACTTTTCATCGCGCAGGCCTATGGCATCGAGCTTACGATCACGCAGCAGATCACGTTGTTCGGCCTGCTCATCGTAACCACGAAAGGGGTCGCTGGCGTGCCACGCGCAGCGATCGCGGTGATCGCCGTTACGTTGCACTATTTCAATTTGCCGGACAGCGGCATCGCGCTCGTGCTTGCGGTTGACCATATCCTGGACATGGGGCGATCGGCGACGAACATACTCGGCAATTCCGTTGCCGCCGCTGTCGTGGCGAAGTGGGAAGGTCAAATCGGGCCGACCTCGGACGCCGGTCCAGCGTGAGTGCGCGGCTCCCATGCCGCGAATGATTACCACCCCAACCGACGATGATTTCAGATGCCTGCCATTGCCTACCTTGAATGCTCCCGTTGCCACGCACGACTCTCGGCCGACACGCCGCAGACACTCTGCACGCAATGCCCCGATCAGCCGGCCGGCGCACTGTATGTGCGGTACGACCTGACGCATCTGCAAGGCCGCTCGCCGCAAGAGGTCGTCGGCAACGATGCCACCTCACCCTGGAGCGGCATGTGGCGTTACCGCGCCGTGCTTCCCGATGTCGAGCCGGTCACGCTTGGCGAAGGCTGGACGCCGATGCTGGGTAGCAAGCGTCATCCGGGTGTGTTGCTGAAAGAGGAGGGCGCCAATCGCACCGGTTCCTTCAAGGCGCGCGGGCTGGCGCTGGCAGTGACGATGGCGCGACATTACGGCCTGCGAAAGCTGGCTGTTCCATCCGCCGGAAATGCAGCAGGTGCATTGGCCGCGTACGCGGCTGCCGCAGACATCGAAGCGCACATTTTCATGCCTCGCGACGTGCCGCTGGCGAACTACGTCGAAGCGATGGCTTATGGCGCAAACGTAACTCTGGTCGATGGCGTTATTTCCGATTGCGCCAGGATGGTTGGCGAGCGCAAGCAGCACGAAGGCTGGTTCGATGTCTCCACGTTGAAGGAGCCGTTCCGGGTGGAAGGCAAGAAAACCATGGGCTACGAACTGGTCGAACAGCTGGGATGGGAGTATCCCGACGCGGTGTTCTATCCCACTGGCGGTGGCGTCGGCCTCATCGGCATGTGGAAGGCATTCGAGGAACTGGAGCAGCTGGGCTGGGTGAAACCAGGCAAGCGCCCGCGCATGTTCGCGATCCAGTCCGCCGGGTGCGCGCCGGTCGTGCAGGCTTTCGACGACGGAGCGGCGACCAGCCAGATGTGGCAGAACCCGGCAACCGCTGCCGCGGGCTTGCGCGTGCCGAAAGCCTACGGTGACTACATCATCCTGGACATACTGCGAGCCTCCGGCGGTATGGCAGTTGCCGTTACCGACGATGACATCTTCGCTTCCCTGCGGGACTGGGCAGCAAACGAAGGAATTTTTCTGTCACCCGAGGGAGCGGCGGCAACCGCTGCCTATGACCACCTGCTGGCCACTGGCGTGCTTGCTGCCTCCGACCGCGTGGTGTTGTTCAACACGGGCGCCGGCTTGAAGTACACGGATGTCACCGCGGCTGCCTTGCATCTCAAGCAGCCTTGATAGCGGCGAGTCTTATGTACTGCCCGCAACCCTTATCCCAGCGTCAGTGGGATAGATCGGTCGCGTAAGTCGCGGTGCCGTCGCCGTGATCCTTGATCTCGTAGATGTGTTCAAGCCCTGCTTCATGGGCCACATCCTGTTTGCCTGCGGCACCCTCGAACACGATCGTGCCGTGAGTCTTCAGTGGTGCGAAGCGCCATGAGGTGGGCTCGAGATCCTTCGCGCTGATCTGTCGGTGCTGCTGCAGCCACCTGACCAGGATCTCGCGGGTGCCATCCGGTGCGGCCAGCACCATGTTCCTGCCATCGAGACCGGGGAAGTTGCCGCCGCCGCTGGCGCGATAGTTATTGGTGACGACGATGAACGGCTGCGCCGGGGTGACAGGCTTGCCGCGCCAGGTCAGCGACGTGACGCGTTGGCCTGCTGGCTTCGATACGTCGATGACGTAGTGGATGCCGCCCTGGATCTGGTCGAAATTGAAGCCGGGGTAGCGGTTGTTGATCAGCGCCTGTTCGCCGGTCTTGCTCGGGTCGATGCGGTTGAAGCGTTCGGCGGATTGTTCGAGCCATGCCTTGAGGCCAGCGCCGTCGATCTTCACTGCGGCCAGCGTGTTCGGATAAAAATACAGGTCGGCGGCGCTACGTACGGTCAGCGGGCCAGCGGCGACGTCGGTGTAGTCATCGGGGCCGCCAAAGCCGGTGCGGAAAGCGGCTGCGGACGATAGCACCGGCACGTTCGCCAGCTCGGGATACTGCCGTGGCAGCTCTGCGCGCACATAGTCCGCCTGTGCGGCGTTGACGGCGGCCAAGGCGGTCATGTTGCCTTCGTCGGCAAAGTAGCTGCTCATGCGCAGCGTGCTTTCGCCGATCGGCGTGTTGACGTAGGCGATGGCTGCTTCATGCACGCCTTGAACCAGCGGCGCGATCTCGGGATCGACCGGCACGCACTGATTTTTTTGCGTACAGATGGGCCGTACTTCGCTGTGCGTGTTGTCGGGGTCGACTACCCAGCGGCCATGCTGGCGATTCAGCACTAGCTGGATAACGCCAAGATCCTTGCCGAAGAAACCACCCATCACCGCCGGTACATTGCGCACGAAGCCGAGCCGGGCGTCGACGTCCTTCATGCCCGCGTAGCGTGGTCCGGGAAACTCGGTATGTGCATGGCCGAGCAGCAGCACGTCGATGCCCGGTACGCCGGCCAGATACCAGCCCGCGTTTTCCATCTGCGGCGTGTATGGCGCGGTATCCAGGCCGCCATGAACAATCGCCACGATCACGTCGGGATGCTGTGCTTCAAGCTGCGGGAGGTACTTCTGCGCCGCCTCGACCACGCCGCTGACGGTGACCTTGCCGGCCAGGTTCTGCTTGTCCCACTGCATGATCGGCGGCGGCGTGAAGCCGATGATGCCGATCCTCAACGGAACGCTGACCTTGCTGCCATCCTGCGTGTAAGCCTCGATGGTTTTCGTGACCACCGCCCATGGCTGGAAGATCGGCGCGCCATCGCGTGCGCTGTCGACGTTGGACAGCACCAGCGGAAAGTGCGGGCCGGTGCAGCGGTTCGAATGACCGCCATCGACGTTCATCGGCGTGCCGGTGACCTGCGACAGAAAGCCCAGGCCGTAATTGAACTCGTGGTTGCCGATGGTGCCGCCGTCATAACCGAGCGCATCCATCGCTTGATAAATCCCCAGTTCCTGATCGCAAGCCACCGGCTTCACCAGCGCCTGATAGTCCGCCAGCACACTGCCCTGGATGGTGTCGCCGCTGTCGAACAGGAAGGTATTGGGGAATTCAGCGCGGGCGCGGCGGATCAGCGTGGCGGTGCGCTCGAAGCCGAGCGAATCGTCCGGCCTGAGCTTGTAGTAGTCGTAGCTGAGGACGTTCGCATGGATGTCGGTGGTTTCCAGGATCGCCACCTTGGCGCGCGCACCGTCGGACAGCTGGATCGGCTTGGCTGACTGACTGGTGGCGCAGCCGGCGAGCAGGATGACGGCTAGGGTGACGAGTGGCGTGAGACGAAGCGACATGATGGTTCCGTAAGAGGCATGCAGACCCTGAGCATAAAAACTAGCAGATCGGGATGACAGATCCAGTCGTGCCGCATCCGCAAAGGAGGGCGGCGTAGGTTGGGGTGAGCGCGGCGATGCCCAACGTGGTCTGGGGCGTGATGTTGGGCATCGCTGCGCTCACCCCAACCTACGAGAGCGTTGGTGTTCCGCGAGCACCCGCCCCTCATCCCAACCTTCTCCCCAAAGGGGAGAAGGGGCGAATGAAAAACGCCGCCCTGGGGGCTAATGCCAGTCAGTTAAGCTGACTGGCATTTTTCGTGGGGTATTTGTGGGGTCGACGTTTGATTTCACGAGGACACGATCGTTGTCGTCGTGGCGGCAAGAGATAGACGCGAGCTTGCTGTCGGAGCCAGGCCAGTCGTTTGGGAAAGGCGCCGGGCGTTTCCAGCGGGGCATGGCGCAGCTCGGCGACCATGGCGCGAGCGAACCCTTGGAAGCTTATCCGGGTGGGCGGTACGCCCAGTTCATTCGCGGTTTGATGTATCTCCCAGCGCAGCAGGTTGTAGGCGATCAGCAGGCCCCAGATTTCCTGTCGCACCAGCTCGGGTCGCTTGCTGCGCAAGACGCTGTCGTTGGCTTGCATGGTCTGCTTGATATCCCGGAAGCCCAGCTCGATCTCCCAGCGTTCGCGATAACACGCCGCCACCTGATCGGCGGGGTAGCGAACGGGATCGGCCAACGAGGTCAGGTAGCGCCGGCCGGCCGGACAGACGATCAGCCGGGCCTCCCAGAACGCCGGCAGCTCCGGATGCTGGCGCCGCGCCTGTGGCGAGACCGGCAAGCGCACCCACGCATCACCGTCACCGAGCGGGCGGATCACTTCATAACGTAACGGCGATTTGGCTCGCATCAGCCAATGACGTTGTTTTCCCGTGTGCTGCCACGCCAGCAGGAAGGCCGCCGAATAGTAGGCACGATCGAAGATCGTCAGCGAATCATCGGGTGCCGCGGCTGCCAGCTCATGCGCATAGCTGAGCTCGCCGGTCGTGTAGGCACCGAAGGCGGCGGCCCGGATCAGATGGGTGTGGACATCCATCAGGCACACGGCGCGCGCCTGCGGCCAACTGCCTTCGCCGTGCTGCGATCGCCCACCACCGAAGACCTCGCGATGCTCGGCAGTGTCCTGCGTCGACCACACCACGCCATCGACGGCCAACAGGCGAAGTCCCTGGAAGAGCCCGCTCGCCGGAAGGGGCGTGTGGCACCACGCACGGCTGAGCTGATCGAACAGATGCGCCAGCAGCGCTTCGCCCAGCCGCTGCCGTCCTTGGACAGTGGCGCTCGGTACCGGCACGACTTGCTCGGTGTCCAACGCCAGGCCCAGCTGACGCACGATGTGCCAGATCGGTTCGTTGCGAAACAACGCCAACCCGATCACCAGCCAGATCAACCGCTCGGCCGGCAGACGACGACGGCGCAGGGACGCCGTGCCGGTCGCTTGCAGGGCTTGTTCGATCCAGTCGGCCGGAATCAGCTGGCTGAAACGATCGAACGCGTCGGCAGACAGGTCGCCTACCGCATCAAGGTGGGTCTGCAGGGTAGTGATCAAAGCAAGAGGCTCATGGAAAACCATGAGCCTCTTGGGTCATTCCGGCGGCGTCAATACCTTAACTGACTGGCATTAGCCGGTAGGGCGGGCTTTTATCTGTGCGACTTCAGCGCAAGACTTACGACGCCAGCAATACCCGATTCATCCGCTGCACGAACGCGGATGGATCCGGAAGCTGTGCACCAGCGGCGATCTCGGCCTGGCCCAGCAACAGCAGGGCGATATCTTTCGCCTTGGCCTCATCAGTCTCTGCTTCGATGCGCTTGAGCAGCGGATGCTGCGGATTGATTTCCAGCGTCGGCTTGTTCTCGGGCATGTCGTGGCCGGCTTCGCGCAGCAGACGGGCGAGATGTGGAGCCATCTCGTAATCATTCAGCGCAAGGCACGACGGCGAATCGGTGAGACGCGCGGAGACGCGCACGTCGCCGACGTTATCGCCGAGCAGGTCCTTCAGCTTCTTCAGCAGCGGCTCGGCTTCCTTGGTGGCCTCTTCCTGCTTCTGCTTGTCCGCTTCGTCCAGCGGCAGCTCGCCCTTGGCGACGTTCTGCAATTTCTTGCCGCTGTACTCGCTGAGGCTGCCGAGCATCCATTCATCGATGCGGTCGGACATCAGCAACACTTCGACGCCTTTGGCCTTGAACGCTTCCAGCTGCGGACTGCCCAGCGCGGCGGCGTAGCTGTCGGCAGTGATGAACCAGATCGTGTCCTGGCCCACCGGCATGCGGCCGATGTAATCATCGAAGGAGACGGTCTGCGCGCTGCCCTCGCCCTTGGTCGAGGCGAAACGCAGCAGCTTGGCAATGCGCTCGCGGTTGTTCGCGTCCTCGCTGATGCCTTCTTTCAGAGTGTTGCCGAACGCCTTGTAGAACGTGGCGAACTTCTCCGGCTCGTCGTTGGCCAGCTTCTCGATCAGGTCGAGCACGCGCTTGACGCAGGCAGACTTGATGCGCTCGAGCTGGCGGTTCTTCTGCAGCAGCTCGCGGCTGACATTGAGCGGAAGGTCATCCGCGTCGACCACGCCGCGCACGAAGCGCAGGTAATTCGGCAGCAGCTCCTCGGCGGCGTCCATGATGAAGACGCGCTTGATATAGAGCTTGAGCCCCTTGCGCTCGTCGCGGCCACCCATCGCCAGATCGAATGGCGGTTGCGAGGGGATGTACAACAGCGTGGTGAAGCTCTGGTTACCTTCGACGCGGTTGTGCGTCCAGGCCAGCGCGTCGTTGAAATCGTGACCGAGTGACTTATAGAAGCTCTGATAGTCCTCGTCGGAAATCTCCGATTTCGGCTTGGTCCACAGTGCCGAGGCGGCGTTGACGGTCTCCCACTCGTCGGTCGGCTTGCCGTCCTTCTCGACCGGCATGCGGATCGGGAATGCCACGTGATCGGAATAACGGGTGATCAACGAACGCAACTGCCAGCGCTTGAGGAATTCGTCCTCATCCGCCTTCAGGTGCAGGATGACGGAAGTCCCGCGCTCGGCCAGTTCGACGGACTCCAGCGAATACTCGCCCTTGCCGTCGCTCTCCCACTTCACGCCCTCGCTCGCCGGTGCATCGGCGCGACGGCTGAGTACAGCGACCTTGTCGGCCACCACGAACGCGGAATAGAAGCCCACGCCGAACTGACCAATCAGCCGTGCATCGGCCTTCTGTGCACCCGACATCGCCTCCAGGAAACGTCGCGTGCCGGAGCTGGCGATGGTGCCGATGTTCGCGATCACCTCATCGCGATTCATGCCGACGCCGTTGTCGCGCACGGTGATCGTGCGCGCATCCGGATCCCAGCTGACGTCGATATGCAGCTCGCCATCGCCTGCCAGCAACTCGGGTTTGGCGATCGACTCGAAGCGCAGCTTGTCGCAGGCATCGGAGGCGTTGGAAATCAGCTCGCGCAGGAAAATTTCCTTGTGCGAATACAGCGAGTGGGTGACCAGGTGCAGGACCTGGGCAACTTCGGCTTCGAATTTGCGGGTTTCGGCGGGTGCGCTCATACGGTTCTGGCTCTTGCTTTGATTGAATTCAATGCGACAGGTTAAACGCTGAATCCCTCCCGGTGAGAGAGGGGCTTCAAAGTCAGCGGTTTGCCGAGGGATTTTGCAATGCAGCGATACGCTCTTCCAGCGGCGGATGAGTCATGAATAGGCGCCTGAAGCCATCGGCCAGGGGGCCTGAGATGCCGAACGCAGCGATCGTCTTGGGCAGTGTGTTTTCACCGTGGTCGACCTGCAGTCGCTGCAGCGCGGAGATCATCGCGCTGGTGCCGGCGAACTTCGCTCCCGCCGCATCGGCGCGGTACTCGCGCCAGCGCGAGAACGCCGCCACGATCATCGAGGCGAACAAGCCGAATACCAGCTGCAACACCATCACCACCACGAAATAGCCGATGCCGCCGCCATCGCGACTGTCGCGGCCGCCGGACAGCCAGTTGTCCACCAGCCGGCCGACGATCCGCGCAGCCAGGATTACCAGCGTGTTCAGCACGCCCTGAATCAAGGTCAAGGTGACCATGTCGCCATTGGCGATATGGCCGATCTCATGGCCCAGCACGGCGGTGATCTGCTCGCGATCCATTTGCTGCAGCAGGCCTGAGCTGACCGCCACCAGCGAGCTGTTCTTCGTCATGCCGGTCGCGAACGCGTTCATTTCCGGGGCGTCGTAGATCGCCACCTCGGGCATCGCGATACCCGCGTTCTGGGCATGGCGGCGAACGGTGTCGAGCAGCCAGCGCTCAGTGTCGTTCTGTGGCTGCGTGATCACTCGCGCGCCGGTGGACATCTTGGCCATCCACTTGGATATGGCCAGCGAAATGAACGCACCGCCCATGCCGAACACGGCGGCAAAAACGAGCAGGCCGGTCATGCCGCCGTAACCACGGCTGGCCGCCATCTGGTCGATGCCGAACAGGTGACAGACGATGCTCAGCAAGAGCAGGACGGCGACGTTGGTACCGATGAATAACGCGATGCGGCGCATGGCCGTCACTCTCCCTGGCAGTCATGAAGGATTGCGGTGTGGGCCGCGGATGAAGGTTCGGGGCGCAGACGCGCGGTTTCAAGGGTGCATGACGCATATGGGACAGCGGGGAGATCATGAACAGGCTCTAAAATGACCCCCATGACCTACCGCGGCCGCTTCGCCCCCTCACCCACCGGACAACTGCACTTCGGCTCGCTGGTGGCCGCGGTGGGCAGCTGGCTGTGCGCGCGGCACGCCGGGGGGCAGTGGCTGTTGCGGATGGAGGACATCGACCCGCCACGCGAACGCGCCGGCTCGGCAGCCAGCATCCTCGCCGCACTGCCCGCGTTCGGCCTCGTCGCCGATGGACCGACGCTGTTCCAATCGCAGCGCATCGGCGCCTACGAGGCCGCGTTCGAGCAACTTCGGGCGACCGACCAGGTGTTTCCCTGCTGGTGCAGTCGCAACGATCTGGCCGTCAGCAACGACATCCACCGGGATGGCCGATGCGTGGCTGCCGCCAGCGGGGATCGTCCACCGGCGTGGCGTCTGCGAGTGCCGAACGTGGAGGTGACTTTCGACGACGCCCTGCAAGGCCCGCAACGCCAGAATCTGCACGAAAGCGCCGGGGATTTCGTGATCCGCCGGGTTGAGGGTTTCTATTCTTACCAACTGGCGTGCGTGGTGGACGATGCGTTTCAAGGCGTCACCCAGGTGGTGCGTGGCAACGACCTGCTCGACTCCACCGCACGACAGATCTGGCTGCAACGTTGCCTCGACCTGCCGACGCCAGGTTACCTGCATCTGCCGCTGGCGCTGGATGCCGACGGAACCAAGCTGTCGAAGTCTGGAGAGGCGCATCCGGTCGACCCATTGGACCCGTTACCCGCGCTGCGCCGGGCACTGGCCTTCCTCCATCTACCACCGCCAGCCGCCGCGACCGACGTGCATGATCTGCTGACGCAGGCTCTTGCGAATTTCACGCCGGCACTTTTGCCGCATTGCAGCGGTCACTCTGTCGCGTGAAACGTTATAAAGCAGTGGTACACCACGCTGCATGTCAGTGGATTGCAGCAATGATTTTGCCATGATCCCGGTATACAAAGCCCACTGTTTCAGCTCATAGGAGATCCAAGCACATGACTCAGCGCACCGCATTGGTCACGGGCGGCACCGGCGGCATCGGTACCGCCATCATTCGTTACCTGGCCGGCCAGGGGCATCGTGTCGCCACCAATTATCGCGATCCGGACAAGGCTGAAGCGTGGCGAAAAGCGCTGGCCAGCGAAGGTATCTCCGTATGCATGGTGCAGGGTGACGTGTGCGACTCGGTCGCCTGCGAAGCGATGATGCGCGAGCTCGAGAGCAAGTGCGGGCCGGTGGAGATCCTGGTGAACAACGCAGGCATCACCCGCGACACCACCTTCCACAAGATGGACTACGTGCAGTGGATGGACGTGGTGAACACCAACTTGAACGCCTGCTTCAACGTCACCCGTCCGGTGATCGAGGGCATGCGTGAACGCAAGTGGGGCCGCATCGTGCAGATCAGTTCGATCAACGGTCAGAAAGGCCAGTACGGCCAGGCGAACTACGCTGCCGCCAAGGCCGGCATGCACGGATTCACGATCTCGCTGGCACAGGAGAACGCCAAGTTCGGCATCACCGTGAACACCGTCTCACCGGGATATGTGGGCACCGATATGGTGATGGCCGTGCCCGAGGAAGTGCGCGCGAAGATCGTGGCGCAGATCCCGGTGGGCCGTCTCGGTCGGCCGGATGAAATCGCCCATGCCGTGGCGTTCCTTACCGGCGAGCAGGCAAGCTGGATCACCGGCGCGAACCTGGCCATCAACGGCGGGCACTACATGGGTTGGTGACGCTTTGCTCCTCGCGCTTTGCTCCTCGCGCTTTGCTCCTCGCGCTTTGCCCCCTCTCCCCTTTGGGGAGAGGGTTGGGGTGAGGGGCCACGGTCGACGGATGTTGCATCAAAGCGCGCTTCGATTGACCTCCCCGCGAGCACCCACCCCTCATCTTCCCTACGGGCATCTTCTCCCCATAGGGGAGAAGAGTCACGGTTGGAGCAGCTTCTCCAGCACCTTCCCGACTGCTGCGAACGCGAACGCGCCAGTGACGTGGGTGGCCGCACCGAGGCCACCACCGCAGGCGAGATTCAACGCATCGCCACCGGGCGGCCGATTGCCACTGACCGTGCCATCGGGTTGCGGGTACTGCACGTTCTGCAACGAATAGACGGCTGATACACCGAAGTAGCGGTCGGGATTGCGCGGAAAATTGAAGTCCGTACGGAGCTTCTTGCGGATCAGGCTGAACATCGCATCGTGCTCGGTGCGCGACAGGTCGCGCACGCGGATCTGCGTCGAATCGGTGCGCCCGCCGGCCGAACCGACCGTGACGATCGGCAGCTTGCGGCGACGGCACCAGGCGATCGTCTCCAGCTTCACCCGAAAAGCGTCGCAGGCATCCAGCACCACGTCGTAGCCACGATCGAGCAACTCGTCCAGCGTGGATGGCGTGAGGAACCGCTCGACAGCATCCAGCTGGATCGCTGGATTGATCGCATGGGCACGCGCCGCGATCACGCCTACTTTCGACTTGCCGTATTCACCGTCGAGCGCGTGCAGCTGGCGATTGGTGTTGGACACGCAGACTTCGTCAGCATCGATCAAGGTGAGTCGGCCAACGCCACTGCGCGCCAATGCCTCAGCCGCCCACGAACCCACACCACCGATGCCGATCACGCAGACATGGGCACGCGCGAACGTAGCCACGCTACCGGCGCCATACAATCGTTCCACACCCTGAAAGCGCTCGATCGGAAAATCCACATCGCTCATACCAGCATGCTGCCGGGTGTGTGTCCGATCCGATGGTTAGGTGTCTTGGGTGTGCGTATCACTGGCCTGGCCTGCTGCAATGTAGTGGTCATTTTATCGCGACAACATGGATGTAACGCACGCAGAGCCTGTCTAAAGGCTCACCAGGCGAGTTATTCTCACGGACTTGTCGACAACCAGTGAGTCGAATCGATGCGCATTGCTCTCTTGATCCTGCTCGGACTGGCGATCGGCGTGATTGGCACGGTCAACGTCATGAATACGTTGGCCGAACGCAATCCGATGCCGAAAGCGGTGATGACAACGATGGACTATCACATGGGTCAACTGAGCCACGCTCTCAAGGCCGGGCATTGCGACGCGACCAGTATCCAGCACCATCTGGAGCGGCTGCAGTCCACCGCCCCTGACATCGTGCCGGTATTCGACATTGCAGAACAGCCGTTCACCGACGCTGCCAAACAGCTGCAAACTCGCGTGCAACAAGCAGTACAGGCAGCTCCCGCCGACTGCGCGACACTCGCAGCAGCGATCAAGCCGATCGGCGAAACCTGCAAGAGCTGCCATCAGAAATACCGCTGAGGCTGCGGGCGGAAACGATCGCGGTCAGAAACTTATTCTCCCGCGCAGCATCTGCCCGTACATCACCCAGTCGCCGAGCAGGCTGTACAACGGATGCTTGAAAGTCGCCGGGCGGTTCTTTTCGAAAACATAGTGGCCCACCCAGGCACAGCCGTAGCCAGCCAATGGCATCAGCCACAACCAGCGCAACTGGCCCGTCCACACCACCGCTACCAGCACCGCAATCACCAGGCTGCTGCCGATGAAATGCAGGCGGCGACAGACGCGGTTGCTGTGCTCGCTCAGATAGTACGGATAGAACTCGCCAAAACGGGTGAAGCCAGCCATGTGGGACTCCGCGCGGGATCAATTCAACCAGCGTGATCCTGCCGTTGTGCTGTTGCAACCGCAATGGTTACCCCGGCAAAGGAATGAACTCTTTGTCGTCACCCGGTACCTTGCCGAAACGCCCTGCCTGCCAATCGGCCTTGGCCTGTTCGATGCGCTCGCGTGAGCTGGCGACGAAGTTCCACCATAGGTGGCGCTCGCCATCCAGCGGCGCACCGCCGAACAACATCAGCCGGCTAGCCGCGCGTGCACGCAATGGTGGCGCCGACGGCCCAGCCTGCACTGCCATCTGGTTCGCACCGATTTCCAGCTCACCCCAACTGATCTCGCCCTCGACGACGTGGATACCGCGCTCGACATGCTCCTGGGGCAACTCCAGCTCGGCGCCCGCAGCCATTTGGACTTCCAGCAGGAACATCGGGGCGAACACCTTTACCGGCGAATGCTCGCCATACGCATCGCCCACAATCAACACCGCGTCCACCCCAGGTCGCCGAACCTTTGGCAGCGCTGCGCGATCGTGATGGTGGAATTCGGGCGCGATTTCTTCATCGATCAGCGGGAGCGCCACCCAGATCTGCACCCCATGCAACGTCTGCCCGTCGCGGCGTTGATCCGGCGGCGTACGCTCCGAATGCACAATGCCGCTACCGGCGGTCATCCAGTTCACTTCACCGGAGCGGATGTCGGCGACACTGCCCAGGCTGTCCCGGTGACGGATCATGCCGTCGAACAGCCAGGTCACCGTGGCGAGCCCGATATGCGGGTGCGGCCGTACGTCCATCCCGTTGCCGGCGGCGAACACGGCCGGTCCCATGTGATCGAAGAATACGAACGGACCGACGTGGCGCGCCTGCAATACCGGCAACATCCGGCGCACCGTAAAACCATCGCCGAGGTCATGCAGGCGACCTTCAATCAGTATCGGATGAGTTTCCATCACATCTCTCTCGATTTACCAGGCACGCTGATACTGGATCGGGCCATTGATGCTCGCGTCCAGCCGTTCCGCAGCCCGGCGCGGAAAATACGGATCACGCAGGCTTTCGCGTGCCATCAATACTACGTCGGCTTCGCCCTTGGCGACGATATCTGCCGCCTGCTCCGCTTCGGTGATCAAGCCTACCGCACCGGTGGCCATCGCCGCCTCGCGTCGAATGCGCGCCGCAAACGGCACCTGGTAACCGGGACCGAGCGGAATCTTGACGTTCGGCAGCAGACCCGCGCTGGAGACGTCGATCAGATCTACTCCAAGCGGTTTCACCTGTTTGGCCAGTTGCACGCTCTGCGCGATGTCCCAGCCGCCATCGACCCAATCGGTGGCCGAAATGCGTAACCACAGGGGCAACTCGGCCGGCCATACCTCACGCACGGCAGTGACCACCTCACGCACGATGCGGCTGCGGTTGTCGAAACTGCCGCCGTATTCATCACCACGCTGGTTGCTCAGCGGCGACAGGAACTGATGCAGCAGATAACCGTGCGCCGCGTGTATTTCGATCAACTGGAAACCAGCCGTCAATGCTCGCTGCGCGGCGGCGCGAAAATCGGCGATCACGCGCTGGATGCCTGCATTGTCCAGGGCCTGCGGCGTGTGCCAGGACACATCGAACGGTAACGCCGACGGTGCCACCGTCAGCCAGTCATCCTGCCCTGCCTCCAGTGGGCCATGCCCTTCCCACGGGCGCTGCGCGCTGGACTTGCGCCCGGCATGCGCCAGTTGCACGCCGGCAATCGCACCGTGCGATTTGATGAAATGCGCGATCGGCCGCCATGCGTCCAGCTGTGCCTGATTCCACAAGCCAGTATCGCCGTGCGAGATGCGCCCCTGCGCCGATATGGCGGTGGCTTCCGCGATCACCGCCGCCGCGCCACCCACGGCGCGACTGCCCAGGTGCACCAGATGCCAGTTGTCGGGCACTCCGTCGGTGGCCGAGTACTGGCACATCGGCGAAACGACCAGGCGATTACGCAAAGTGAGACTGCGTTGGACAAACGATTCAAACAGATTCATCAGGCTACCCGGCAAGCGTGAGTTAACCAACATGAGGCACGACTCATCAGTATCAAGTGATCGTGTTGCTGTGCAGTGAAACACCGCGTCCTGACGGGTTGCCCCAGGCGGCAGCCGGACCGCCCATCCAGCGGGCAATATGTTCGGCGATCGGCGCCGGGGTTTTCATCCAGCCGAAGTGATCGGCCGGCAACCCGCCCAGATCCTGTGGCGTGATGACTCCCAACTGACGCTGCGCTTGAGGCATCTTGCCGACCAACCAATCCAGCGACGCCGATGGTCCGAGCCAGTCATCGCCCAGGCGCAGCGCCAGCAAAGGCAGGCGCAGCGACGCAAGCTGCTGTTCGAAATCCTGTTCCACTCCAGCTGCCGCATAGCGGCCCGTGCGTCCGCTGCGCGCCCAGTCGGCGATCACCCCGCGCGCTTCGTTGCCGCCAAACCCGATCCGGCGCCCGGGCAGGTAGCCGAGCGCATCGGCCAACAGCGGTGCGCCGACATAGGCCGCGCCGATCAGCCAGCCATGTCGAAATCGGCGCCAGTAAGGCGAGCCGCTGGCCACCAGCACCAACCCGGCGTATTCGTCAGGGTGTCCGCTGGCAAACAGCGAGCTCAACTGTCCACCAAGGCTATGGCCGCCCAACCAACATGCCGCCTTTGGCCAGCGCTTGCGCACCGCCGCCACCGCTGCTGGCAAGTCTTCTTCCAGCAATTGGCGATAACCCCAATTGCAATGACGACCCGCACGCCGATTACTGGAGCCAATGCCGCGCCATTCATGCACAGCCACGGCCACGCCCTGCATAGCGAGTGCTTCGGCCAACGGTAGATAATGCCTGGCCGGCATGCCCATTGCCGGCAACCAATACAACAGCTGATGCCACTCAGCGACAGGATGGACACACAGCAATTCAATCCGCGAACCGTCATCCGTTGAAACCGGCAGCATGGTCTGCTCGACCCGCGGGGCGATTATCGACGGGATCGGGGAGGCTGCATTTTCGACAAAATGATCTGACATCCCTACAGATTAACCTGTGGCGCGATCATCGCAGCGCAACCATAAACAAAAGGAGGCCGGCTTGCGCCGGCCTCCTTTTGTTTTACTCACCCTGATTCATTCACGACGATCAAGCTGCCGTGACGTCCTCGGCCTGCAAGCCCTTCTGGCCGTCGACAACCTTGAAGCTGACTTTCTGGCCTTCCTGCAAGCTTTTGAAACCCGAGCCACTGATGGCGCGGAAATGCACAAACACGTCA
>Ga0302183_10000059_pt1 | contig 51469 bp, 41 predicted proteins | sample I_Palsa_N3_2_FD_200232 | JGI IMG/M metagenome (GOLD analysis project Ga0302183, IMG submission 200232) | Peat permafrost microbial communities from Stordalen Mire near Abisko, Sweden - I_Palsa_N3_2 | ecosystem: Environmental > Terrestrial > Soil > Palsa > Peat permafrost | place: Sweden...
GCTCTACCACGAAGTGGTTTCCGGGATCAGGATTCTTGCGTCCGCGGAATACGGCGCACGCCACCGCGATGGAGGCTGGCGCACGATGCGCGCCTCCGCCAGTCAGTTCTTTGACGCCGATTCCACGCTCGGCGGTGTGATCATTTCCGTTCGCGACATCACCACGGAGACGAAACTCGAGCGGCAGATCGTCCAGAGCGAACGTTGGGCTGCAATGGGGGCCATGATCGGGGGCGTCGCCCACGAGCTGAACAACCCCCTGACGAGCATTTTGGGGGTGAGCGAGCTGCTGGAAGATAGTCAGACCACCGAAGCCGCGCGCAAGCAAATCGCCATTCTGCAGCAGCAAGCCCGCCGCGCTGCCGAGATCGTTCACAACCTCACTTACTTTGCGCGTCCGCCCGCGCCCGGCAAGACTCGCGTCAGTCTTGGGGAGATCGTCGAACGCACGCTCAATCTTCATGCCTACTCGCTTCGCAAGAACAACATCACTGTGGACTTCCTGCGCGAGCCGGGGCTGCCCTACGCGGAAGGCGATCCGCACCAGCTGATGCAGGTTTTCTTGAATTTGATCCTCAACGCCGAACAGGCAATTCGCGAGGCTCGCGACCGTGGACTCTTGCGCATCCGCCTGGGCGCAACCGGGAACTCGGTTTGGGCCAGCTTTTTGGATGACGGTCCGGGAATCCCGGACGACATCCTGGCCAGCGTTTTCGATCCCTTCTATACGACGAAGCGTCCGGGGCGCGGAACCGGCCTTGGCCTCAGCATTTGCAAGTCTGTGATGAAAGAACACAACGGCACGGTGGAAGCCGCCAACGCGCCGGGAGTGGGAGCCGTATTCACCGTCACTCTCCCTGTGGCCTCTAAGCTAGCGGCATCAGCGCCCGACTCGGCTCCAACCAGCTAAACTCTCTCCACCGCCATGGCAACTGCATTGCCCCCGCCCAGGCACAGCGCAGCGATTCCACGCCTAGCGTTGCGGCGGGCCATCTCGTAGATCAAAGTGACGAGCACACGCGCACCGCTGGCGCCGATGGGATGCCCAATTGCCACGGCTCCGCCGTTCACATTCACCCTATTTGGATCGAGGCCGAGCTCCCGCATCACGCCCAGCGCCTGCACCGAGAAAGCTTCGTTGAGTTCGTACAGATCAACATCCTCGTTTTTCCAGCCAGTCTTTTCCCAGATCTTCCGCACCGCGTCCACCGGCGCCATCATGACCCACATCGGCTCAACTCCGCTGGTTGCCTGCGCTACGATGCGCACCATCGGCTGCGAACCAAGTTCCTTAGCGCGTTGTGCGCTCGTCACCACTACCGCCGCCGCCCCGTCATTCACCCCGGGAGCGTTGCCGGCGGTCACGGTTCCGTCTTTCTTGAACGCAGGTTTCAGCGAACGGAGCGCTTCGATGGTCGTATCCTCGCGCGGGCCTTCATCCTTCTCGAAGAACACCGGGGCTTCGCCTTTCTTCCTGGAAGGGATCTCCACCGGCACGATCTGCGACTTAAAACGACACTCCTTCATCGCAGCTACCGCCTTGCGGTGCGAGTGCACCGCGAACTCATCCTGCTCTTCGCGCGTGATGCCATATTTCTCGGCAACATTCTCGCCGGTGATGCCCATGTGATAGTCGTTGTAAATGTCCCACAGTCCGTCGTGCACCATGGAATCGATCACCTTGCCGTTGCCGAGACGATATCCCTTGCGCGCCTGTGGCAACAGATAAGGGGAGTTGGTCATCGATTCCATGCCGCCTGCGACCACGATGGAACTGTTACCCGTCTGCACGGCTTGCGCTGCGAGAGCGACCGCTTTCAATCCGGAGCCACAAACTTTGTTGATTGTCATGGCACCTGTTGCGGGCGACAATCCCGCGAAGATTGCCGCCTGCCGTGCCGGATTTTGTCCCAAACCGGCGGGGAGCACATTGCCCATGATGCACTCGTCGACCTGATCGGAATTCAAGCCAGCGCGCTTCACCGCCTCGCGCACCACGACGGCGCCCAGTTGCGGCGCGCTCAAATCGGTGAGACTTCCCTGAAATTTCCCCACCGCAGTTCGACAACCGGAAAGGATGACAACATCATCGAAAGCCGCCATTGATCATGCTCCCACGAAGATTTGCAGCCATTATTATAGATGCAGCGGCGAGCGAAATGATGAACTTCCGCGGCGGATTGCGTCGGCGTTCGATCTTCTCCAAGCGAACGGCCGTCACGTGTGTGATAGATTGCGCTGCGTTTTAATCGCTCGGGATCTGGTACTCGCAACACGTTTTGACTCGGCGTCTGTCGAACTTTTCTTGTTCGTTCTCGTCGCTCAGTGACTTTGGTACACCATCGCTCGCTTCCCCTCATGCATTTTTTTCTTGACTTCATTTTTCATTGACTCTATACAATCAATAAGTTGCAACAAATGATCGTTGCAGATTTTTCCATGAAAAATGGAAGGGAGAATAGAACCAATGGCAACGAAGAAAAAGGCAAAGAAGAAAAAGCATTAAGAAGGTCAGTACGAAGTCAAAAAAGGGGGACGCCAAAAGCGTCCCCTAAGTTTTTGTGGGGAAGCTTTCGGCGCAATCAATTCAAGGGCTTCCCAATATCTCTCGCCGGAGCCGGCACTCGCTTTTCCCGCGCCGGGCACAGCCCGCGAAACGCGCAAAAGTTGCAATGAAAATCGAGTTTGGCCTCGAAGTTCCCCTGCGCGATGCCGCGCGCCGCAGTCAGCACCCGTTCTCTCGCTTCTCGCAATTGAAACTCCGTGCGCTTGGAGACAACCGTGACGTTGCCTTCGAGGTTCTGAAATACCAGTTCGCCAACCGCGTAGCCCCAATTTTCGTGGGCAGCCATGGCATAGATCGAAAGCTGCAGACTGTCGTCCGCATCCTCCTGCGATCGAGCCTTCCCCGTCTTGTAGTCCACGATCCGCACGCTCCCATCGGGAGCACGGTCCATTCTGTCGATCCGTCCTGCAACCTTGGTTCCTGCGATTTGAACTTCAAACCATTCTTCCGTGTGCAAGACCTCTGGTGCAGGCGCCGAACGCGTCCCCGCCAGGAAGTCCTGTAACTGCTGCAGTCCCTGCTTCACATACAGATCCCGCTGATATTCGTCTTGAATCCCCGCCGCAGCCAGGTCGTCACGAAACAACTGCAGCAACTCGCCGTCGGTCTTTGCCCTGCCCAGGCGCGCGGAATCATAGTAGGTGCGAAGCACGCGGTGCATGGCTGCGCCGTATTGCAGGGCGGCATGGACCTGTCGCGCCAACCGCCACTCGCGCTCGAACTTGAACTGCAGAGGACACCTCTCATAGGTCTCAACCGCCGTTGCGCTCAACCGCGCGTCCAGTCCTTCGATTGCGGGGAGCGCCAGCCAGGCGGCCGTCCGGGAACCCCCGGCATGAGCGGCATCCGCTGCGGCGGCGATTTCTATCAGTTCAGGCTGCGAAGGAAGTGCAGCCCGCGACCTCAACCACGGTTGCAATCCCGGGTTGCCAATCAGTTCGCGCATTAGTCCGGGCGGAGTTTTGTCGCGTCCGATTCCCTGCTTTCCATAGAGGTGCAGCGAATCTCTGGCCCGCGTCATCGCCACGTAAAATAGCCGGCGCTCTTCCTGATCGTAGAGTGTCTTGTCGTCGTCGCCTCCCGCCGCCGAATCGGGATCGCGCAACTCCTTCGGAAACTCCACCAGCGTCTCCCGGTAACTCGCGGGAAACGATCCCCGGGTCGCCCGCAGGACGAAAACATGCTCGAATTCAAGCCCTTTCGCGCCGTGCGCCGTCATCAGGCGAACTGCGTCCTCGTCTTCATTCGCGGTCAGCGGAATCACTCCGCCAGCTTCGCGAAAGTAACCCAGGTAGTCGATCCATTCCCCCAGTTCCCCGGTTTCCGTGGTTGACTTGTTCTCCCATTCGGCCGCAAATTTCAAAGCCGCCTGCAGAACCGCGGAACCGGCGTCGAGCCTGAACTGTTTTCCGATAAGCTCCAGAGCGGCGCGCGTTTTCGCCTTCTTCCGGCTGGCTTCCTCTCGTGCCCCGCGCACCGCTTCCAACACCGAACGGCCGCCGCGGACTCCGTCCAACACCGAAGCAAGTGGAACCGCCACTCCCTCCTTCGATTCCTTCGCAATCGCGCGCAGAGCCGCCCGAAGTTGTTCCGGGTCCACATCGAACTGCGGCAGCGCCGCCACGCGAAAAAGACTGGCATCGGATTCGATATCCACCACAGCGGCTACGCAGGCGAACAGATCCCGCACTTCGGGTGTGTCGCTCACATCCATGCTTTCTATGGAGAACGGGATTTCCCTCTCGGCCAACTGATGCACGAGGTCGTCGCGATGAATGTGCGAACGGTACAGGACGCCGAAGTCTTTCCACCGGCAACGCGAACGCCGCCGCGTCTCCTCGATGATGCGGGCGACATCCGGCGCTTCCGCATCTTTGGCGGCAAAAGCAACCACTTCAACGGGAACGGTGGCCAGCGTTCTTCCTTCTTGCCGCGCGGCCTCTTCCCGAGCCGACTCCAGAGGAGTTCGCCGGTAGGCCAGCGTCTCGCGCTCGCCTGCCGCAAACACCGGAGGATTCTTATCGACCACAGCAAAAGCACATTGCAGAATTGGACTGGTCGAGCGCCGGTTCTTACCCAGCACGACCAGCTTGGCCTGAGGAAACTGCCGCCGGAAAAGATGAAACGCCGCGCTGGAAGCTCCACGAAAACGGTAGATGGCCTGATCCGGATCTCCGACGGCAAAGATGTTCCCCTTATCGCCGGCGAGGGCGGACAGGATTTTAATTTGCGCGAAGTTGGCGTCTTGAAATTCGTCCACCAGAATGAAGCGGGCTCGATCTCGTTCCTCGGCTAGCGATTTTTCATCGCACGCGAGCAACTCGTGCGCCCGCGTGATCATGTGGCTGAAGGTGCCTCGATTTTCTTCCCGCAGCCAACGCTCCGTCGTCGCGAACACGCGCGCAATTTCCTGGCACCGTCCGATCACCTCTGCGTCGCTCAACTGGTCTTTCGATTTTGCCACGCGGGGAACGGGCAACTCGCCGCGTTCCAGGCGCACGACATACTCCGCGTACTTTTCCGGCGTTACCAGTTCGTCGTGGCAACGGCTGAGAAAGCCCAGCAAATCGTTGAGAAACTGCGCTACATTCGCCGCCCGAACGTAGTGCTCCAGACACAGTTCATGAATTCTCTTGCGCAGATAAATCCAAAGATCTTTCTCGTCGAGCACATCGAACTTTTTCCCGGCGCGCGCCAGAAGGCTGTAGCAAAAGTCATGGAAGGTGGCAGCATGAATCTTCCGATTGCCCCCCAGTTGCGCGGCTACGCGAATGCGCATTTCTCCGGCAGCCGCCACCGTATAAGTGAGGGCGAGAACTTCCTCGGGCTGCGCTTGCCCCTGCTGCACAATGCGGGTGATGCGGTGGGTGAGGACTGAAGTCTTGCCGGTGCCAGCTCCAGCCACAACCAGCATCGGTCCGCTGATATGCTCAATCGCTTCGCGCTGGCGATCGTCGGGAACGAACGGGGCGGAATGAGATTGCAACTTGGAGACTGCCATTGCGGCTCAGAATACCACCTGCTTCAGCCGCGTGCGGGATTCGAAGCGCCGCTCGCGTAGCGATGCGGGAATCAGCGTGAGTACAGCGCTATCACAACCGCCGTGGCGGCGATGGCGGCCGTTTCGGCGCGGAGAATGGTGTTGCCGAGAGAAGCCGAAACCCATCCGGCTTGCTGGAAAGACTGTAATTCGGCTTCCGTCCAGCCACCTTCGGGACCTGCCGCCAGAACGATTCCGTGGCGTGCGTCGTCTTCGATGCGTGCGTCGTTGGGTTTTACGACGTCGCGAAGCAAAGCCCGCTCTTCCGATTCCGAGAGCACGATCCGCAAGGCTTCGGGAAAGCTCAAAGCTTCTGTACCCTCGACCGGCGCGGCAATCTCCGGGGGCGCGGTTCGGCGCGATTGTTCCGCTGCTTGCCGGGCAATCCGCTGCCAACGATCCACTCGCTTCGTTGAAGCGGCCGCCAGATGGGAATCCGTGCGGCGCGCGATCACGGGCACGATCCGCGAAACGCCCAACTCGGTGCACTTCTCGATCGCCCATTCCATGCGGTCGAACTTGAAGATCGCGAGAACCAATGTGAGTTCAACCATCTCCACGCCGGAAACTTCTTCGCCCAACTCAAACTCAACCCGGTCGTTTCTTACGGAAGTGATTCGGCCGCGCCGAACGGCTTCGCCGGCAGCGATATCGAACTCTTGTCCGACGCGAGCTCGCAACACTCGCACCAGATGATCCGCATGCTCCGCGACTAAGGCAGCGCAGTCACCTGAGACTTCGTCGGCAATCCAACGGCGGCGCGTCATGAGAATGGGGTATCAGGATCGAAAGCAGATAGACACGGCCTGATCATCGGTTCAGCTTGAAGGAGTCGCAGAACCTCTGAATGATCTTGATACTCTTGTTGTTTCAATTCGATGAGGAAGCAGGGACTCATAGTTCACTACCGCCAACCTGCCAGTTCGGAAAGTGTCGCCGATTGAAAATATGCTTGATAACCGGTTTCACCGGCTCGACCATTGAGGAAATTGTCGAGAGCGCCGCACCGGCCGCTATCCGAACATATCCTTCACTTTGCCCAGGAGCGACCGCACCAGAGGTTGATTATCCACCTTCGTGGTGGTCTCCAGTTCCTGCAACAGTTCTTTCTGGCGCTTGCTCAGTTTGCCAGGAATCTGCACCCGCACTTCCACATAGAGATCGCCCTTGCCGTGCCCATTCAGCACGGGCACACCTTTGTTGCGAATGCGAAACGTAGTGCCCGGCTGCGTTCCATCGGGAATTTTCAGAGTGTGTTCGCCTTCGAGAGTGGGCACGCGAATCTCGGCGCCCATTGCGGCTTGCGTCACCGAAAGTGGAACCGCGCAGTGCAGGTCATTTCCTTCCCGAATAAAAAACGGATGTTCCTTCACGTGCAGGACAATGTAGAGATCGCCGGCGGGCCCCCCGGCAGGCCCCGCTTCGCCGCCGCCGGTAAACCGGATTCGCGTGCCGTCTTCCACGCCCGCTGGAATTTTCGCATCCACCGAGCGCTGCCGCAGCACCCGGCCTTCGCCTTTGCACTTCAGGCACGGATCGGTAATCACGCTGCCCGTTCCCTGACACGCGGGGCAAGTCCGCGCGATGCTGAAAAAGCCCTGCTGATACCGCACTTGCCCTCGGCCTGCGCAGGAGCGGCACGTAGTAGGCCCTTTTCCCGGCGCGGCGCCCGATCCCCGGCAGTCCTCGCAGGCTTCGTGGCGGCGAACCATCACGCGAGTTTCCGTGCCGAAGGCAGCTTCTTCGAACTCGATGGTCAAATCCTCGCGCAGATCGGCGCCACGCTGAACCCGGCTGCGCCGCCGCCCGCCGGCTCCCGTGTCCCCGAAGCCGAAGAACTCGCCAAAAATCTCGCCGAAGTCCTGGAACACGGTGCCGTCAAAGCCCGCGCCAGGCCCCGCCGGACCGCCGACGCCAGCATGGCCGTAGCGATCATAGAGAGAACGCTTCTCCGAATCGGCCAGTATCCCGTAAGCCTCCGTTACTTCCTTAAACCGTTCTTCCGCCTCGGGATTGTTCGGATTCCGATCGGGATGCCACTGCATGGCGAGCTTGCGGTAAGCGCTCTTGAGTTCGACTTCGCTCACCGTGCGGCCTACGCCAAGCACTTCGTAATAATCGCGTTTTGCGTTCGTGGTCAGAATAGACGCCTTTCCCAATGAAAAAAATGACGAGAGAAACTCAATTTCATTTTATGATGGACCGCAAAATCGCTGCCGTCGGTTACTAGCTCTGCGCGGGACGGCTCAAAGAGGCTGCTGAAAAACTCGTCGTGAGTGTTTCCGCAAGCTGTCAAAGCCGTGCCCTTCCCAAGCCATATTATTTAAGATAGCTGCTGAAGCCTGGCAGAACTTACTTCCCGGGATTCCTGGCCACCTTAACCATCGCGGGCCGCAGCAGCCGGTCTTTCAGCTTGTAGCCGCGCTGCAACTCCTCGATCACCTGATGATCGGGTGCGTCGGTGGTTTCCACCATTTCGATGGCCTCGTGGTAATGCGGATCGAAGGCTTTGCCGGTCGACAAGATGGGGTGCACAGAGAGCTTTGCCAGCGCAGCCTGCAGCTGCTTGTAAATCAGGTCCACGCCGCCGCGGAGCTCCGCGGCATCCGATTTCACCTGCAGGGCGCGCTCCAGGCTGTCGAGCACCGGCAACAGGGACTTGATGGCGTCCGCCACCGCGTAATCGCGAAACTCCTGCTGTTCTTTGACCGTCCGCCGGCGCACATTTTCAAACTCCGCCTGCATCCGTGCCAGCCGGTCGAGCAGCGAATCGCGCTCCGCCTTCAACTTTTGCAATTCTCCTTCCGAGCCGGACGATGCCTCGTTTGCCGCCGTCTCTGCGGCGGTCTCGGCTCCATCCGCGGCTGGCAGTTCATGCTCCAAATCCAGCGTGGTCTTGTCCGCTTCCGATCTACCGTTCGCTTTGCTCATAAACAACTTTGATTACTCCGATTCGTTCAGGATTTTGTCGAAAAGACGCGCAATGTAGGAAACCGCGGTAATCGTGTGCTGATAGTCCATGCGGGTGGGGCCGATCACCGCCAGCGATCCAACCATGTCGTTGCCGGACCGCGCGGGCGCCCCGATCAGCACGAAGTTCTGCATGGAAGGCAGCGCATCATCCAGCCCGATCACGACCCGTACCGCCTCCTGCTTCACGTCGAGATACGCCCCTAGCAGTTGCGCAACTTTTTCCTTCTCCTCGAGAGTCTTCAGCATCTCGTGCAGCCGCTTGCGGTCCTCCTGGCCGGTCACCAGGTTGGCCGCGCCTTCCACGAAAACCACCTGCGCCCCAGACTCGGAGGCGAGCGCGCCCTGCTTGTAGAGTTGCTCAATCGAATTCATCAGACGGTCGTATTCACTGCGTTCCTGCTCAATCCTGCGCTCCAGTTCGGAGCGCATCGATTCCATCGTCCAGCCGCGAAAATTCTCGTTGATGTACCGGGCCGCAAGATCCAGTTCGTCTTGCGGCAGATCAAGCCTCAACACACGATCACGCACCACTCCGGAACGCGTCACCAGCACCGCCAGCACCTTTTGATCGCCGAGCCGGGAAAAGTACACATGCTCCAGCGCGTTCCTGGTGCCTTTGGCAGCCACGGTAACGCCAACGTTACGCGAAATCAGCGACAGCACATGCGACGTCCGCTCCATGAACTCCTGCACATCATTAATGCCGGCCAGCGAGTCCGAAATCATGCTCTCTTCCTGCGGGGCGAGCTGCGCGGTTCCGGAAATCTGCTCCACGTAGTAGCGATACGCTTCGGTGGTGGGTACCCGTCCCGACGACGTATGCGTCTGCTCGAGGAACCCGGCATCCGACAAGTCTGCCATTACGTTGCGAATCGTCGCCGGGCTGAGGCCTTCGCGGTTGGAGCGCGACAGCGTGCGCGAACCAACCGGCTCACCCGTGGAGATGAAGGTTTCCACAATCGCGGTTAGAACTTCGCGCTCCCGTTTGCCGATGTTGGGATCAGAGGGCATTTCGCACTAAAGGGTTTTTCCAGGCTTGCAGTCCGCGCAATCCACCTAAGTATTTTAGATGCAAAAACTTAGCTTTAGACGCAAACAGCGCTTCCTGCTTGGATTCTAGGAAGGCTCCACCTTCCTGTCAAGGACGCGGGTTGCGCGGTAGTGGGCCAGCCTGATTTTCACAGGCCGACTAAAGTGCCTCGACACACCCTGTTACTGGGACGGCGCTGATGGAGTCCTCTTTACTGTCCGACGGAGCCGTTCCGGTGGACCCGGCCACCTCGAAAGAAGCGGTGACGCACCATGCTTTGGATAAGAAGGAGAAAGATGACCGCCAGGACGACTGCAAGCAGGAGCTTTCCAACTCCGAACGAGGGTGGCGTTGGTTCTGCAGGGGCGGTATTGTTCAAATGAGTCGACCTCAGAGGTTGCGTCTTGGCTAGGGCAAGCCTTTGCCACTTTCTCGCCAGAGCCTTCAGGATAAGCCCTTTGTCAATACGGTTTATCCATGACGCCAAGATGCCACGGAATCGGCGCGGATGCGATCCTCGTGGAAATCAGGCTGACCCACTACGGTTGTGCATTTGGTGGGGCAGGGTAGGCACGGAATGCGAGCATGCCTATGGCGCCTTTGCGAACCATTCTTCGAACCACTCGAGAGTGCGCAGGTCGTAGTCACGTGCGTCGGCGGGCTTTGTAAACGCGTGTCCCTCATCGGAGTAGACCACAAGCTTGGCGGGCACATGCAGGGTTATGAGCGCGTGCCACCATTCGACCGACTGCTCCATGGGAACCTCGCCGTCGCGGTCGCCGACCAAGATCAGCGTCGGCGTCTTCACCGCTTTGACGAAGTGCATAGGGTCGCTCTTGGCGTACACGGCCGGATCGTCATACACCGATGCGCCGAAGAACGGAATCATCCACTCGTCGATATCGTTAAGGCCATAATAGCTCAGCCAATCGGAGAGGCCCGCGCCTGCCACTGCGGCGGCGAACCGCTGCGTTTGGGTCTCGGCCCACATGGTCATATATCCGCCGTAGCTGTGTCCGCGAATGCCGATGCGCTTGCTGTCGATCGGGTACTGCTTGGAAATCGCATCCACTCCCGCCATAATGTCACGGAAATCGCCACCGCCGAAATCCTTCACGTTGCTCTGCGTGAACGACTCTCCCTGACCGTAGCTGCCGCGCGGGTTTGGGCAGAGAACGAAGTAACCCATCGCCGACAAGGGGCCCATGCCCCGCTCGTCCCAGCGCGAGGCGCACGCCGCCGACGGCCCTCCGTGCACCGTTACGATAAGCGGATAGGTCTTGCCGGAGGCAAAATCATTGGGCAGCATCAACCAACCTTGCACGCGCGTGGTGCCGTTCATCCAATGCGCTTTGCGCATCTCGCCCCACGCCGGTTTGATTCCGGCGTTCAGGTTGGTGAGTTGCTTCCAACTGCCAATCGGACCGGCCCACACTTCCGGGGGAGTGCTCGCCGATTGACGCACGATCGCGGTGATGTCCGTTCCGTCCCGGGAGGCAATCCACGCCGTGCCCGCTGGGACAGCCCATTCCTCGCCCGTCCAAATTGTCTGGATCGCTCCGCTTTTGGCGCTCACACTCCCGAAGCCTGAACTTCCGTCCACGTCTTCGACGAACGTAATGCGGCCGGACGTCTTCCACCCGAGCGCCGAGGGGGACGCTTTAATGTTGGGAGTGAGATTTCGCGCGACGCCTCCCGCGAGCGGGACGATCTCGATCTCGCCGCCCGTGGAGCCTTCATCGCTCATCAATCCTTCGATGAATGCCACGTCGTTGCCCTCGGGGCTGACGCGCGGCTCGGCAATCTGCAACTTCGGCTTGTAAATCTCGCGCATCGAGCCAGTCTGTGCATTCACGACGTAAAGACGCGCGATGTACCAGTTCGCGTCGCCGGAGCCATGGGCCGCGGTCGCGGCCCAGGCTTTTCCGTCGGGAGTCCAGTCGTACTCGTACACGTACACGTCGGCGGGCGTGACCTGGGTCAGATGGTTCGTCGTCAGGTCAACGGTGGCGATACGCTGCTCGAAAACCTTCTGGTCGATGACTCCTGCGAGTGGCGTCATAGGTTGTAGCGGACCTGCAATGCGGGGCATGCCATCGATGAACAGGAGCGCCAGCTTCGATCCATCGGGCGAGAATTGCGGTGCTTGAACATACCCGGCCAATTCGGCATGTTTCGCGGGAGCGCTCCCATCGGCCGCTGCAGTCCAGACCTGGGCTACCGGCACATCCCCGGGAAGATCGGCCAGGAATGCGAGGCGTTTACTGTCCGCGGACCATGCCACATCGCGAAGCGCAAGATTGCCTGCGACAGCGATCGTGTGCGATGGGCCGCCAGTTACAGGAGTAACCCCGAGTTCTCCTTTTACAAGGTAGGCGACTTGAGTGCCGTCCGGAGAGAGCGCAACCAGATCGATCTTCTTGGTGTGCGGCATGGAGTCGAGCACGGCTTCGGCGCGGGAAGGGGCGGCAGTTCGGTCCTGCGCCAAAAGACTGCTGCAGACGAGTGCGGACGCTAAGACGCAAAGCGGCACGGCCCGCCGACAGCGTGGGTTCATTCTTGCTTTCATGGAGGAGGGAGTATAACCGATTGGAACCTTCACGCGCATCTTCCCCTGCCTGGTTTCTCCGCGTATCCTCAACTCGCGTGCTCCGCAATTTTAGATGAAATCCAAACCTCACATCGCCGTCGTCGGAGCCGGCGCCTTCGGCGGCTGGACCGCGCTTCATCTTGTGGAAAGTGGAGCCCGCGTCACCCTTCTGGACGCCTGGGGCCCGGGCAACTCGCGCGCCTCCTCGGGTGGAGAGACCCGCATTATGCGCGGCACCTACGGTCCCGACCAGCCCTATACGAAATTAGCCGCGCGCGCCCTCAAGCTGTGGCAGAAGTACGAACGACGCTGGAAGCGCCAATTCCTCCACCGCACCGGCGTTCTCTGGATGGTGAGCAACCGCGATGATGCATACGAGCGCGGCTCGCTCGAAGCGCTTCGGCAAGGTGGGATAAGGTTTCAGGAACTTTCCACGCCCGAGATGAAAAAACGCTGGCCGCAGGTCAACTTCGCCGGCGTTTACTGGGGAATCTTCGAACCCGAGTGCGGATACCTCGACGCCCGCGCCAGTTGCCAGGCCGTGGTCGATGCATTCGTCGCCGCCGGCGGCACCTATCGGCAGATTGGAGTCTTGCCGAGCGGGTTAGAGAGCGCGCCCCTTCGCAACTTAATTCTCTCCGATGGCTCGCCGCTTAAAGCCGATTACTACCTCTTCGCCTGCGGCCCGTGGCTCGGCAAACTGTTTCCTGAAGCTCTCGGGAAGATCATCCGCCCGACCAAGCAGGACATCTTTTTCTTCGGTGCGTCCGCGGGAGATTCTCGCTTCGACGACACGCATCTTCCGGTGTGGGGCGATCACGGCGAACGCTTTTTCTACGGCATTCCCGGCAGCGACCGCCGCGGCTTCAAAGTAGCCGATGACACCCGCGGCCGCACCTTCGATCCCACGTCTGGCGAGCGAGTAGTGAGCCAGGCAACGCTGAAGCGCATTCGCGAATATATTGCCTTCCGGTTTCCCGCGATGAAAAACGCTCCGCTGATCGAGACCCGCGTCTGCCAATACGAACAAACTCGCGACAGCAATTTTATCGTCGATTGCCATCCCCGAATGGAAAACGTCTGGCTGCTCGGCGGCGGCTCCGGGCATGGGTTCAAGCACGGGCCGGCGTTGGGAGAGATGATGGCGAATTTGATCCTGAAGGATGGCGAACCTAACGCGATTTGGCGCCTGTCGCGATTTTCGAAGCGACAGCCAAACCCTTAACCACAGAGGACACAAGGGTCACAGGGTATTACCCCCGTGTGCCTCTGTGCCCTCTGTGGTAAAGATTTTGGCTACTGAATCTGAATCACGCTGGCCGACTCGCCCGCCTTGATCTCCGTCACGCGCGCAACAACTCTGCGCGCGAATTCGAAGATCGACTTGGCGTGCGGCGAATTCTCGCCCTCGAGCACGATCGGCTTCCCGCCATCCCCGGACTTGCGCACCTCGGGATCAAGCTCGATGTTTCCCAGAAACGACACGCCGTAATGCTGCGCCATCTTCTCCGCTCCCCCGCGCGAGAAGATATCGATCTCGTGGTTGCAGTGCGGACACGTAAAAAAGCTCATGTTCTCGACCACGCCCACCAGATCCACCTTCATCTGGCGGAACATTTCGATCGCTTTGCGCGCATCCTGCAAAGAAACATCGGATGGCGTCGAAACCACCACCGCACCCGTCAGCGGCACGTTCTGCACCAGGGACAACGCGATGTCGCCTGTACCCGGAGGGAGGTCCACGACCATGTAATCGAGATGACCCCACTCCACCATCCCCAGGAACTGCTTCACGATCTGGTGCAGCATCGGACCGCGCCAGATGATGGGCTTATCCCCAGGGTTGAGAAACCCCACCGATATCACCTTCAGCCCAAAGGCCTGCAGCGGCTCGATGCGGTTTTCTCCAACCATCTTCGGCTGTCCGCTCACGCCCAGCATCAGCGGGACGTTCGGCCCGTACACATCCGCGTCCAGCAGGCCGACCTTGTGTCCCATCTTCGCCAGAGCGACCGCCAGGTTCACCGACAACGTGGTTTTCCCCACGCCGCCTTTGCCCGAACCCACGGCAATGATGGCATCGACTCCGGGCAACGGTTGCGGCCCCGGCGCGGCTTGGCCGGGATGAGGCGGCATATGTGCATTCAAGGGATCACACTCCAATGGATGAACTCAGGATGGATCGAACACTTGATTATACAGGGGTGACTCAGCCTACCGCGGCTTCCTCCGCCGCGAGAGTTCCCCTCGCCGAATCTCACGCCGCCGCCCTGCGTCGTCGTAGCGGCGGCGCTGCTCGTCCGTCTCGGGAATCACCGGCGCGACTTTCAAAGGACGACGATTGACGTCGACCGCCACAAACGTCAGATAGGCAGACGCCACGTGCTGCGCCGTATCGGCAATATAATTTTCCACGAAAACCTTCACGCCAACCTCGATCGACGTATGAAAAACCCGGTTCACCGACGATCTCAAAATCACCAGATCCCCTACCCTCACCGGGACTAAGAAATCAATGTGATCCACGGACGCGGTCACCGCGTAACTCCGCGAATGGCGATGAGCCGCCATCGCGCCCGCCAGGTCGATCCAGTGCATCAACCGCCCGCCCAGCAGTGCGCCCAGCGGGTTGGCATCATTCGGCAGAACAATCTCCGCCATCTCCGACTGCGAATCCCTTACCGGCCGGGGCATCTGCATTTCTTCGTTCATAATGCTCTTTCAGTTCGTCGTGATGCTGCGTCAGGTTGCACCGCAACTTTTCGTAGAATGTTAAGAAGTTCCCATTCTACTGACCTCGACGAAGGCAAGCCAAGGCAAAAGCACCCTAGGTAGTGGCTCAATTTGAATTCTTCACGATTGCGCCCTCTCTGGAGTCATCCCGAAGTCCCGCGTTTTCACCAGCGGGAGAGGGATCTCGCGTGTGCACACAAGCGTCCTGAATCATACTGAGCCACTACCGCACCCTACAATCCGGAAGCGAAGCTGCCATTTGTAGTAACCTCATCTCAGCTGAGAACCGGGAACCGCTCTATGGATCGCATCGCCGCCCTCAACGACGTCCTCACCCAGAATCCAAATGACACGTTCGCCCGCTACGGCCTGGCCATGGAATACTCCAAGCAGGGCGATCTCGATCGCTCGCTGGCCGAATTCTCCATCCTGCTCAAAGCCAGCCCCGACTACACTCCCGGCTACTTCATGGCCGCCCAAACGCTGGCCAAAGCCGACCGGGTCGCCGAAGCCAAAACCATGCTCGCCGACGGCATCTCGTCCGCCCGCCGCACTGGAAACCTCCACGCCCAGGGCGAGATGGAAGCCATGCTGGCAGAGTTGGGGTAGACACTGCCGATTATTTCGCCATCCGCCCCATCGTCCACTCCACCAGCCCCGGAAAGTGCTGATAAATCCTGACCGCCACCCACATCGTCCACGGCACAATCACTTCACGCTTCCGCTTCAAATATCCCCGCAACGTAGCCCGCGCCACACGCTCGGCGCTAATCCCGCGCACCGAATCCGGCCGCACTTTCTTCTGTTCGTTCCCCAGAACCACATTCTTGCTGAACGCCGTCCGCACATATCCGGGACAAACCGTCAGCATGTGGATCCCATCCTTCTTCAATTCCACGCCCGCGCCCTTGCCAATCGCATTCAGCGCAAACTTGGTCGCACTATAAGCCGCATGAAACGGCAGCGGAATGTGTCCCGCCACGCTCGAGATATTGACGATCGTCCCCGCACCCTGCCGCCGCATCACGGGAATCACCGCCTGCATCGCCATCACCGCTCCGAAGAAGTTCGTATCGAACATTTCGCGGCACGCCGCCATCTCCATCTGCGCCACCGAATCCAGCAGCCCATGACCCGCGTTGTTCACCCAAACGTCGATTCTCTGGAAATGATGCAGCGTCAACCCGATCGCGCGGTCGATTTCCTCCCGGTGCCTGACGTCGCAAGCCATCGCGAGGGTTCGCTCGGCATGCCCCACGCGCCCTCGCGCCGCTTCTACCCGGCCCGCATCGCGCGACAGCATCACGACGCTCGCCCCATGATCGGCAAAAATCTGGGCGATCGCTTCCCCAATCCCCATGGAAGCGCCCGTCACCACCACAATTTTTCCCGCAAGTTCCATAGCGCGCTTTTATTCTTCCGCACCTGTGAAGTCAAGTGCTGCAGTACAATCAGGACGGCGCGCTCGTTTTCGCGTTCATCCCCGCGCTCGCCGCCGGAGACTCCGTGGACGCCCTCATCCCTCTGTTCCCGCTCGATGTCGTCCTGCTCCCCGGCACTCCCCTGCCCTTGCACATCTTCGAACCACGCTACAAAGAAATGATTGGCGAATGCCTGGCTCAGAATCGGGTCTTCGGCGTGGTGCGTGCCCTGGAGCAGGGTCTCGCCGATGTGGGATGCACGGCCGAAATCGTGACCGTCGTGAAAGAGTATCCCGACGGCGAATTCGATCTGGTCACCGAAGGCCGGAGGCGTTTCGAACTGGTGCGGATCGATCACGAACGGTCTTTTCTCCGCGCGGAAGTTCTCGCGTTCGACGACGAGCCCGGAGCGGCGCCACAGGAAGACACCGCGCGCGCCATCCAGTTGCATTCGGAACTCCTGGCCATTGCCGGCGCGCACCAGGATCTCTCCCTTGCCGACCCGTCGTTGCTTTCTTTCTATCTCGCCGGCTCTCTGCCCCTCGATCTGGATTTCAAACAGAAGTTGCTTGCCCTGCGCTCCGAACCCCAGCGCATTACGTCGCTCATCTATTACCTCGAGACCATCATCCCCAGGCTCCATCGCGCCGCCGGCGCCCGCGAGAAGGCCAGAGGCAATGGCCACGTCCACTGACCTGAATCTCGCCGCCGCAAACCCGCGTATAATTCAGAAAAGTATTTCGTCTCGGGGGTTCCCTCATGAGTCTTCCGCGCACGCTAGGCGAATTGCGCCGCAGCGCCTTTTCCGAAGAACGTTTGCGCACCCGCCGCGTGAAAGATGAACTCCGCGAAAACCTGATCGCCCGCTTGCGTCTCAACAACGACGCCAGCATCTTCCCCGGCATCGTCGGCTACGACGACACTGTCGTGCCGCAAATCGTGAACGCTATTCTCTCGCGTCACAATTTCATTCTGCTCGGCCTGCGCGGCCAGGCCAAAAGCCGCATCCTGCGCGCCCTTACGACGTTGCTCGATCCTCACATGCCCTGCCTCGCCGGCTGCGAAATTCGCGACAATCCCTATGCTCCTATCTGCCGCCGTTGCCGCGAAGAAGTCGCGCGCCTCGGCGATGAGACACCCGTCGCCTACCTCACTCCTGACGACCGCTACGTGGAAAAACTCGCCACGCCCGACGTCACCATCGCCGACCTAATCGGCGATATTGACCCCATCAAAGCCGCCCGCGGCGGCCACGAACTGGGCAGCGAGTTCACCGTTCACTACGGCCTGCTGCCGCGAGCCAATCGCGGCATCTTCGCCATCAATGAACTGCCCGACCTCGCGGGAAAAATTCAGGTCGGCCTATTCAATATCATGCAGGAAGGCGACGTGCAGATTAAGGGCTATCCCATTCGCCTGCCGCTCGACGTTGCCATCGTCTTCAGCGCGAATCCCGAAGACTACACCGCTCGTGGAAAAATCATCACGCCGCTCAAAGACCGCATCGGCTCCGAAATTCGCACCCACTATCCAGCGACGGTCGATGAAGGTATCGCCATTACCTCGCAAGAGGCCTGGACCAGCCGTAACGGCCACGCCATGCACCTGCCTGTTTATATTCAGCAAGTGATCGAGCGCATCGCCTTCGCCGCCCGCGAAGATAAGAAGATCGACAAGCGCAGCGGCGTCAGCCAGCGCCTGCCCATCTCTGCGATGGAGAACGTCATCTCCAACGCCGAGCGCCGCGCCCTCCGCAACGGCGAAGAACTCGTCGTGCCCCGTGTCAGCGATGTTTACGCCGCCCTGCCCGCCATCACCGGTAAACTCGAACTCGAATACGAAGGCGAGATGAAAGGCGCCGACTTCGTCGGCCGTGAACTCATCCGCGCCGCTATCGCGAAGACTTACGACGAATACTTCACCGGAGCGAACGTGCAGCAGATTGTGCAGTGGTTCGACCTCGGCGGCGAGATTCAACTCTCGGATTCGATTGCCGCGCTCGAAGCTCTCGAAAATCTGAAGGAGATTCAAGGCCTGATCGACAAACTCGGCCCGCTCGGCATCTCGCAGAAGGAAAGCCCCGAGCAACAAGTCTCCGCGGCCGAATTCATCCTCGAGGGCCTGCACGCCCACAAGCGCATCGGCCGTAACGAAGAGCGCGTCTTCAAAGCCGGAGAAAAAAAGCCCGAACCCCGCGAACGCGAAAAAGGCTTCGAGAAAGAAGAACCGCCGTACCGCCAGAGAAGACAGTTCAATTAGCAGCTTCTAGCTGCTGGCTACTAGCCAAACCGGTTTTAGCTAGGAGCTAGTAGCTAGAAGCTAGCAGCTATCATGAAACGCATCCGTTACTCCAAATACGTCCCCGACCCCGCCGGCGAAATGAGCATGGAGGACTTGCTCGGCGCGCTCTCCGATTACCTGCTGCAGAGCGGCTTCCAGAGCGACATGTGGTACGAAATGCCCGAGGGCGAGCAAACCCTCGACGATCTTCGTCGCGCCATCGAACAAGCCCTGATGGAAGGCGATCAGTTCGACGAAGACATGCGCCAACGCCTGCAGCAAATGGCCGCGGACGGAGAACTCGACGATCTCGTCGAAAAACTCATCCAGCGCATGCAGCAGGAAGACTACATCTCAATTGATCGTCCATATGAAGACCAGCCGCCCGATCCATCACGCCAATCGGGCGTCGGCGGCCAAACCGCCGAAAACGCCCAGCAAGCGAAATTCGAAATCACCGACAAGAGCCTCGACTTCCTCGGCTTCAAATCTCTGCGCAACCTGCTCGGCTCGCTCGGCAAATCCAGTTTCGGACGCCACGACACCCGCGACCTCGCCACCGGCATCGAAGCCAGCGGCGCTTCCCGCACCTACGAATTCGGCGACACCCTCAACCTCGACATCACCGCCACGCTCTCGAGTGCCATCCAGCGCGAAGGCCTCTCGCTGCCGCTCAACATCGAATACTCCGACCTGCAAGTCCACCAGTGCGAATATCAATCGTCCTGCGCCACAGTCCTCATGCTCGACTGCTCGCACTCCATGATTCTTTACGGCGAAGACCGCTTCACCCCCGCCAAAAAAGTCGCCATGGCGCTGTCGCATCTCATCCGCACGCAATATCCCGGCGACTCGCTCTCGCTGGTGCTCTTCCACGACTCCGCCGAGGAAATCCCGCTCTCGCAACTGGCCCGCGTCAAAGTCGGCCCCTACTACACCAACACCCGCGAAGGCCTGCGCCTGGCGCAAAGAATTTTGCAGCGCCAGCGCAAAGACATGAAGCAGATCGTCATGATCACCGACGGCAAACCCTCCGCCCTCACCCTCGAAGACGGACGCATCTACAAAAACGCCTTCGGCCTCGATCCGCTGGTCGTGAGCCAGACGCTCGAAGAAGTCTCGAAATGCAAGCGAGCCGGAGTCCTCATCAACACCTTCATGCTCGCGTCCGATTACGGCCTGGTACAATTCGTCCAGAAAGTAACCGAAATGTGCCGCGGCAAAGCCTACTTCACCACGCCCTACACGCTAGGGCAGTACTTGCTCATGGATTACATGTCGAGGAAGACCAAGACCATCCACTGAACAAGAGTCTCAAGCAATACCCTGTGATCCTCTGTGCCCCCTGTGTTAAAGATTTTTCTCTCCCCTGCTGATACTCTTTACTGTTTATGGCAAACTGCATCCGATGTGGCCGCCAGCTTCCCGGTTTCACCTTCGGCAAGAAGATCTGCCAGTGGTGCGTGCAGCACGAAGCCGCGCAGCGCGGCGAGCTCTCCGAGAACGCTCCGCAGCGCGTCATGCCCACTCCCTGGGTCCGCCGCGGTGAATCCACAATCGGGCTCACTCAAGTAATTTTCGGCATCAACGCTGCCGTCTTCCTCGGCATGGCGCTCGCCTCCTCCACCGTCATGGACTTCACGCCCCAACTGACCATCGCCTGGGGCGCAAACTGGGGACCGCTCACGCTCTCCGGCGAATGGTGGCGGCTGCTGACCTGCGTCTTCGTTCACGGCGGCATCATTCACATCGCCTTCAACATGTGGTGCCTGTGGAATCTCGGCGCGCTTTCCGAATCGCTCTACGGACGCTGGACCTACGCCGCCGTCTATCTCCTCTGCGGCGTGGGAGCCAGCCTCGCCAGCGTGGCGTGGCATCCCGGCGCGCCCAGCGTCGGAGCCTCCGGAGCCATCTTCGGCCTCGCCGGCGCGCTCATCGCCGCATTCAAGTTAGGCGAGTTCTCCGTGCCGCGCTCCGCACTCTCCGGCACGCTGCGCAGTCTTGCCATGTTTGTCATCTACAACCTCATTTTCGGGCAGGTAATCGGCACCACCGACAACGCCGCGCACATCGGCGGCCTCGTCACCGGATTGATCCTCGGCGCTCTCATCGCTCTCATCGCTCCACAGCACGACCATGACGGGCGTCGCGTCTTCATTTTTCTTGTGATAATTCTCGCCCTCGTCGGCGGCGCAGCCGAGTTGGCGCATTATCACGGCCTGCCACTACGCCTCGGACGAGCCTCAAATTTCGCCGATGACAACCACTCCGACCGATCCATCGCCTCGCTCCAGAAGATCGTCAAGCAGCGCCCCAACTTTGTTCCCGCGCATTTCGATCTCGCGCGCGCCTATTTCAATCAATCTCAATTCGATCAAGCCGAAACGGAATTGAAGCGCGTCCTCGAACTCCAGCCGCAGGATGCACGCGCGCGTTCTTTCTTGGGAATGGTGTACCTAAACCAGAATCGTCCGCAGGATGCCAAAGACGCTTTCACCCAGTTGCTGACGCAAGACGCAAACAACGCCGACGCCCACTTCGGCCTCGGCCTGGCGCTGGCCGCCGAAGAGAACCATCCCGCCGCCATCGAAGAATATAAAACCGCCGCCCGTCTCGCTCCGCAATCCGCCGGTGTCAACTACAATCTCGGCGTCTCCTACGCCAAACTAAACCAGTACGACGACGCCATCGCCGCCTACCTCAAAGAGCGGCAACAGAACGGCGACGACTACGATATCGAAACCGCCCTGGCCGCCGCCTACCAGGCCAAAGGCCAGACGCAACAGTCGGAAGACGCCAAACGCAAAGCCGATCAACTCAAGACCGCGCCGTAAGCGGCCCGCAAACCCGGGGACAAACAATCATCCTGGCATAGCCCTCCGCCAGCGGTGGGTCCGATATTCTTGCGGCAGCAACCCTCTGCATCCCGATATATATTGACATATATCGATATACGATCCAGTTTTGCTAGGTACTAGGTACTCGCTACTAGGTACCCGCCGCTAGCCCTTCAACTCTCCCACCGCCCGCCACGCCTGATTGATGGCCTCGTCCGTATACGCGTAAGCTCCCGCATCCGCGTTGGCGATCGCGATTCGTCCGAAAGTTTTTCGCGCCACTTCGCATGGCGTCTCCCCGCCCTCCAGCCAGAAAGAATCCCACAACGAGTTGTATTCGTAAGCGTAACCATGCGGCCAGCGGTTCACTGTGATCGCTGCGATGTCGCGCGCCGCGTCGAATCCTCCCGCGCCCAGCGTCCGCGCCAACTGCTCCCGAATCTTGCGCTCCATGGTTTCGAACGTTGTGTTGTAAAGCTCAATGCGCCCGGCCGTATGCTGATCCCGCGACGGCCTTCCCGGCTTGCATGGCGTCTTCATCATGTGAGCCACAATCGGCTCCTCCGGCTTGCGCGCGCATTCGTATCCGCCAATGCTCACCGCCAGGTCGAGACCAACTCGCGTGTGATAGCAGCCGGGAGCGTAAACCGCATTCGTGTTCAGCTTCTGAAACGATGTCCAGTTGCGCAGCGCAACATTCGTATAGAGCAGGGGAACTTTCTGCGCCGAAGCCAGTGCGTCCTTCTGCTTTTGCGGCAGCTCTTCGCAGATGTAAGGAATCACCATATGCCAGCACGCCAGAATACAATCCTTCGCCCGCGCTGTGTACACCTTGCCGCCGCGCGCATACGCCACTTCCACTTCCTTCGCCGTCGCCGCATCGCCCACATGCTTCACCCGCACCGCCGTGCTGTTCAAGCGAATCTTCACAGATGACGCAGCCGAATCGAGCCTGGCATAGTTCGCCTTCGCCATCACAACGTCGCTAGCAGCCGTTCCCGCGATCACATCCGGAATCAGTTTGCGCACCAGCAGCCGCGCGACCGTCGCATTGCCATCCGGAAAGTGGAAGAAATATTTCTCCGCTTCTTCATTCGGAATCGCGTCACGATTCATTCCCTTGCCCGGCGCGGGATCGAGCTTCATCCCCACAAACCCTGGCAGGTCGAATCCCCACGCATCCTGCGCTGAAACCGCATCGATTCCCAACCCAAACAGCGGCTGTGGCACAGCCTGGAAAACTTTCACCACGTCCTCATGAACTTTGACAACGTCGCGCAAGAACGCGGCATAGCTCATGCGCGCCAACTTCGCCTTCTTCCCCGTAGAGGTGAGTCCCGGAAAATAATCTTTCTCATCGCGAAGCAGCCGCTCGAAATCGCTCTTGGCCTGCGGCGCGATCGGAGCCTCCGCCAACAGTCGCTTCCACGCCTCGCGCTCGTCGGAATCGACGAAGTCTTTTTCGCCGCCGCTGAACGAGGCGGGACTGGTGACCAACTTATCTGCGCCGAATGTTTCTCTGTCGAAAAAGATTTTCGAACGCAGCCCCAGTGAGCGATACAGCTTCGCGTCGTGATACTTGGAATAGGAAGCCACGTCGATGCCCAGCTCCTCGATCAGGCCGCGCGCCTCTTTGCTGTAAGGCGCGGGACTTTCAATCGAATACGTCCCGCCAAAACCGAGGCGGAACGCGTTGCCCACACGGAATTCGTTGCGCTTGGCGTGTCCGCCAAAGTCGTCGTGGTTGTCAAGGATGAGGATGCGCGCGTTCGCGCCCGCGGCTTTGCGATAGAAGTGCGCGGCGGAAAGGCCGCTGATGCCTCCCCCAACAACGATGAGGTCGTAACTCTCGCCGGTGTCTTGCGGCGCGCCCGCTGCTTCCCAGAAAGTGCCATCGCGCAAAGAGTGCGCCGCGTCGAACGAGCCGGGATGGCTGCCGCGCAGTCCGATGAGCGCGGGCGGGTAGTAGTCGGCTGACTTTTCGGGATCGCCATTGCCAGCGGCGAGCAACTGCCATGGCATCATGGCCGCGCCGGCGGTCACGGCCACGCCGTTGAGGAAGTCACGGCGCGTGATCTTGCGCTTCATTCCTAATTCACGATCAGTCAGTACACGATCGCTTTGGTCGCTCATAGGGCCTCGAAATCGCTTGAATGTTCCGGCCGGAACATTCAAGCGTTATGTTCCTATCGGAACATTTTGTGCTTATTGTTTTGTACGTATTATCTGTAAGTTATACACCCTTGCAAGTCACGCCGAATCAACGGGTTGGCGGCAGCCAGTGTGTCTCTTGCGCACTTGGTCAACTCCGAGAGGCTCTCCCGGTTTCACACAGGATCGAGCGGGCGGTCCTCTGTAGATTTGGCCTGCTGCGAGCTGCAAAAACAGCAGGTCCCTCCACTCCGCTCGCTTCGCTCCGCTCCGGTCGGGATGACAGAGTTTTGCGTGATCTCTAGCCGGGCTAGCCTTCGGCTTTCTTGACCGCCAGTTCCGCGCCCTGGAATCCGGTGCGGCTGTGCGTGCCGTCGCAAAAGGGTTTGTTCACCGAGCCGCCGCAGCGGCAGAGAGAAAATGCGGGCTTGCCGGTGAGGTCGTATTGGGTTCCGTTGACATCGACGAGTTCGACCGAACCCTCGGGCGCCTCCACACGGTAGGGGCCATTGGGACGGACTGTGATCTTTACCTGAGCCATGACTTTGATTCCTCCAACCTTACGGGTTTCTAGTAAGGGTAAAAAGATACCATTATGAGGGGGTGGGTGTCGCGGGGGGCAGCACTGGCCGGTTTGATCGGGGCCCAAGCGGGCCCTGGCAAGTTGCCGGTGCTGGCTAGTCGCCGGCGACCGCGAGTTGAGTTGCCGGGTCCAGTGCAGCGAGAGCGCTTTGGATTTCTTCGTTGATCTCTGATTCTTGGACCTTGCTCTCCAGAATGATTGGGACGTCTGTGGGCACGAGGTGCGACACTCTCTGAAAGGCAAGAATCGATTCCAGGCTTAGGGAGTCATGCTCGCTTTGGGTGTTCACTTCACTCACATGAATTTGTTGGATTCGGCGGCTGAATCGCTGGAGGATCGCCGAGGCCTCGCTCATCGTAGGGTCTACCTGGCGGGCGTGTCCAATATCGAAGCAGAAGGACGCATTGGGCAAATCCTGGAAGATTTCAGCGAGATCGCTGGCCGTTTGGCCGATCAGCTTCCTTTTGTCCATGTTCTCTATGCAGAGCCTGTTCCCGAGCCTCGCCCACTCTTGACGGGTATACATGGCATCGGGATGCACGATGATTGGCCATCCACGGCGCGCGACCTTTTCAAGGTACCGCAAGGCCGTTGCCTCAAAGCCAGGTTCCATCGAACTGGGGGCGTGAAGCGAGACGTACTCGAAATGGCTCAAATCCAGTCGATCAAGCTGTTCAACGAGTGGAGCGAGTTCGTGCTGCCTCAATGCCGACAGCTCCACAGCCGAGCTGTTTTTCTCCGCCAACATGTGCAACGCCGCGCGGAAATCCCCAAGTGCCAGGGCGCCTGTGGAAAAGCCGATGCTCCTCATTAGAAAACCCCGTATTTTCGAGTTAGCGGCGCTATGCTTCGATTCTCGAAGAAAATGTGATCCAGAGCATCTTCGAATGCCCTGCTGATTTCTCTCACGCGTTGAAATGTCGGATCCGTCCTGGAGTCAGAAGCACGAAGCGTCTTGAGCGCCTCGCGTGACTTCTCATGGTCGAGAAGTCTTAGAAATTCAGCGTAGGCTCCAAACAGGCCTTTTGCGGTCGCTTCAGGAACCTCATATTGTTCCATCGACTTTGCCAGGATTTGCAGGGGCGTCTTCCTCACATGATCTCTGATGTGATTGATCAGTTTCAGCTTTATATCATCTCTGTCGGTGGAAATCTTACCGTTTAGCTCCGGGTCCAAATTTGAACTGAAGCAGACCAGCAGTCCGGAAGCGAAGATCAATTTTCTGGACATTCGCAGCTTTGCGTTGCGCAGTCCCCAGCCTGCACCCGCGCGGTCCCTTTGCTTGTTAGCAAAATCAACCGCCATCGTCCTCCAGAATCGAACGATGTCATTCAAAAGAAAGCGAGGCACCCGATATCTCTTGGAATCGTGGGTCAGTGGGTGGACGTCCTCCTCAAGGTACCGATTTATCACGCCACGGATGACCCGCTCGTATGCCTCTGTTCTCCTGCCGATCGGGCACGATTCGAGCAAAAGCAAGATCCGCTGGGTTGTGTTCTTGTTCGTATCGTGCTGCCCGCCGATTTGGTGGATGACGTCATGGCTAAAGGCCATGTTTCCAAATGTTCCGGTCGGTCCCGGTTCTTCGTATCCCTCCTCCCGAAAGAGCCTCTGGATGTGTTGACTGATTTTCAGGTGATCGGAATTGGCTTCGCCGTCGATCAGGTATGTCCAATCGAGGTCGCTCTTGGATGTCCACTCTCCTCTGGCGAGCGAGCCGAAAACGACAAGGCTCGTGTCTTCGGAGGTGAATTTTCCGATCCCGGCTGAGAAGCCGGTCCAACTCTTCTCGCGTCTTTAGCGAAGCTTCGCGAGCTGTCCGCAGGACCTCCGAATCGAGGAGCCCTGTCGAGGCGGCTGCGGTAGGGTTGGCTTCTGGCATCGAGCATCATTCTAGCAACGTTTCGTCAGTTCTCACCTGTACGCACCTTCTCAGATACTCCGAATTGTATGTGCCGTCCCTGCGAGACTTGGTTCTGTCTTGGCAATTGTGGCACGACCTTCAAGGCGTGCCCTTCCCGATCCTGCGGATTCCTCGCAGTCGGCTCTAAGCCGCCACGGAGTCGGCGGGCATCAGGCTGCGATAGAGCTCGAGGTAGTCGTCGATCATGCGCTTGGTAGTGAAGCGTTCACGGGCGCGGGCGAAGGCGCGATCGGCGTAGGCGTGGCGCAGGCCGCGGTCGGCATCGAGCTGGCGAAGGGTTACGGCCAGGCTGCTGGCGTCGTTGGTGCGGAAATAGAGGGCGGCGTCGCCCCAGACTTCGCGGAAGCTTGGGATGTCGTTGGCGACGATGGCGCAGCGCGAAAAAGCGGCGTCGAGCGGCGCCATGCCGAGCGGCTCATAGCGCGGGGTGGCGGCGTAGACGGCGGCGCGGCTGTAGAGCGCGCGCAATTGAGCTTCGGTCTGCGGGCCGCGGATGGCGACGCAACTCTGGTCGGTGGAGACTTTCACGTCGGCGCGAATGGGAATGCGCGGCTGAGGCACGGTTTGCTCCGCGCCCACAATGCACACGGAAAATGGCTGCGCGTGTTGCGTCAGCAGAAAAACCTGCTTGCCGGCATCGAGCAGGCGGCCCACCGAGAGCACGGAATCGTCTTTGCTGATGTAGGGATTGAAGAAGATGGGATTGCGTCCGGGATAGATCACGGCCTCGCGGCGCGGGCGGGTGTAGGTGGCGCGAATGGTGTCGAGCATCCAGGCGGAGGGCGCAACCACGGCATCGGCGGCGGCAATACCGCGGACGACCGTATCGCGATACCACTGCAGCCAGCGCGTGGGGCGCGGCGTGCAGCCCTGCACGGCCTGAGTCCAGCTAATCAGGTCGCCGTGGGCCAGCACCACGCGAGGTGTGTCCACGGGCAGATTGCCGTAGCAGAATTGGTGGAGATGAAGCACGTCAGGCTGAACTTCCCGCACCAGGTTGGCGAGGTATTCTGAGGATTCGGGAAAGTCTTCGGGAGCTTCGTGCATCCACTCCAGACGGAAAGCGGTGGGCCGGTAGTCGAGGCCGTGGAGCAGCTCCATCCACGCGGTCTGGCCGGGCAGGGGAATCTCGCCAAAGCTGACCAGCGTGACCCGGACGCCGCGCGTGACCAGTCCCGTGACCAGTTCACGGGTGTAGGTCCAGGAGCCGGACATGGTATCGGCAGTGACGAGAACGTGCACCAGAACCTCCGGGAGACGGCGGATGCCGCGATGGAAGCGGAATCCGGCGCGTCGCGTTCGCCTATTCTAGTGCGAATGGGGTGAAGCGGCGAAGTATTTTTGCAGGGGACGCGGGTATCTGCAAAACCTTGCGCGGCGATTGGGCTCGGGCTCGGTGGCGCCGGGCAAAGCTGTACCTGGGCGGGCCGTGGACCTTGGAAAAACCGATCTTCGAACCGAATCAGTTCGCGCCCAGCCTTAGGCGCATTTCACGCGCCAGATCGTCGATGATGCGGATTTTCTCCGCGGCGGGGGCGGGGACCTCGGGCACGGACATGGCCAGTTCACAGGAGAGAAGCATGGCGGTGAGCGATTCGCACATCTCGCTGCGAAGCTGTTGCTCGACCGAGCGGCGGGCCTGGGTTTCCTCGCGCTTGCGCCGGTGCAGTGCGGACCGAACTTCGCGCAGCAGGCGCTCCATTCCGCTGACGGCGAAGTTGAGATAAACGGGAAAAGCCGTGCCCAGATGTTCGAGCACCTGGTCGCCCTCGGTGGGCTCGTTTTCCAAGAGGAATTGATCGATGACGACCGCCGTGTACGTCTGTTCTCGCAGCCGCACCAAGGCTTGTGTCAGATTTTCCGCCCAGTGGGTTTCGTTGCCGGTGGCATTCTTCAGATTGCCAGCGCACTCTTGGCCGCGTGCCGACGGTGTTATGAGTAAAATCATGCTCTATCTATTGCACGCCAGCCGCCACAACCATGGAGATTGAAAAAACAAGGGTTAGGGATCTCGGCAGCATGCGTTCTTCCCGTAACGGAACGCTCGCAATCCCGGATTTATTTCAGCGGTGAACATTTCACGATGAAAGTTCGCTAGCTCTGCGCCGCGTAATCCTTCAGCTTCCGGTAGAGCGTTGTCTTGCCGATGCCCAGCAGGCGCGCGGCCTGCAACTTGTCTCCGTTAAGTTCCGCGATGGCGTTGAGAATGCACTGCCGTTCCAGCTCCGCCATGGGAACGATCTTGTTTTGGCCGTGTCCGTTGCCGTTGGCGGGCACTGACATGCGCGTGCTGGCAATCGCCGGCGGAAGGTCGGGCACATGGATCAATGGTCCGCTGGTGAAGGCGCAGGTGCGTTCCAGGCAGTTTTCCAGTTCGCGGACGTTGCCCGGCCAATCATAGGCCAGCATGGCTTTAAGGGCTTCGTCGCTCAGGATTTTTTCCTGTCCCGAAGTGCGCGCGGCCCGCTCCATGAAATGCGTGATGAGCACGGGAATATCCTCGCGGCGCTCGCGCAGCGGCGGAATGCGCAGGCTGAGAACGTTGAGACGGAAATACAGGTCGCGGCGGAATGCGCCTTCCATCACCGCCTGTTCCAGGTCGCGGTTGGTGGCGGCCAGGATGCGCACGTTGATCGGAACACGGCGCGTGCTGCCCACCGGCCGGATCTCCTTTTCCTGAATGGCGCGCAGAAGTTTGGCCTGCAAGTCGACGGGAAGCTCGCCGACTTCGTCGAGAAATACGGTCCCGCCTTCGGCGATGGCCAGCAGTCCATCCTTGGCTTGATTGGCGCCGGTAAACGCCCCGCGGACGTAGCCGAACAGTTCGCTCTCGATCAGCGTGGGCACGAGCGAGCCGCAGTCGACGGGAATGAACGGCTTATCGCGAAAAGGTCCGGAGTAATGAATGGAGCGCGCCACCATCTCCTTGCCGGTGCCACTCTCGCCGAGAATCAGCACGGGGTGGGAACTGCTGGCGGCCTTGGCAATGATGCGGTAGAGCTTCTCCATTTCCGGAGCGCGGCCGACCAAGCCGCCGTAACCTTGCTTGGACTTAAGCTTCTCGCGCAGGACGCGATTTTCGGTTTTCAGCTTGAGGTGGTTCGATACACGCTCCAACAAGTGCTTGAGTTCGTCGGCGCTGAAAGGCTTGGTGACGTAATCATACGAGCCGTTTTTCATGGCCTGCACCGCCGACTGCACGGTGCCGTAACCCGTCACCACAATCACGAGCACTTCGGGGCGCTGGGCTTTGATCTGGCGGAGAGCCTCCAGCCCGCCGGCGCCGGGCAACCGCAGATCGAGCAGAACGGCATCGATGTTTTGGGTCTGCAACAAGCGATAGGCATGCTCGGCGGAATCGGCCACGTGGGTGGTAAAGCCCAGCGACAGGGCCACCTCGCGGCAAGCATCGCGGATGGATCGTTCATCGTCGACGATGAGAAGGTTAAGAAAGTTGGCGGCCATGATCTGAGGGGTGGCGATGGAGGGGCTTACGGCTGCTGACGTCATAAGAGTGATTCCTTCTTGATTTCTTGAAATTGTGTTGCTGCTAGGGTCCCTGAACCTGAACTGGCTGAACGATTCGCGGTGTCGAGAGAAACTGGATCGGCGGACGGCCCTGCGCGGGGGAGCAGGATCATCACGCGAGTGCCACGGCCAGGTTCGCTTTCGAGGTGAATCAGTCCGCGGTTGGTGGTGACGATGCTGCGGACAGTGGTCAAGCCCAAGCCGGTGCCTTTCCCGGAACTCTTGGTCGTAAAAAAGGGCTCGAAGAGATGTTGACGGGTTCCCGCATCCATGCCGCGCCCGTTGTCACCCACGACGAGGAGCACGCAGGGAAAAGCCGCATCGCTATGTTCCAACGGTGCTCCACCCACGGGTTGAAATTTGCAGTTGCTGGTCTCCACCGTAATCCGACCGCCGTCCGGCAAAGCGTCGCGCGCATTGAGGACAAGGTTGAGCAGGATCTGCTGCGCCTGCGCCTGGTCGATCCTGACCAGGCCCAGTTCCGGGTCGAGACGCAGTTCGAGCGCAATGTGTTCGCCGATCAGGCGGCTCAGCAGGTTGTACATGGCGCCCGCGACTTCGTTGAGGCACAAAGTCCGGGGGTTCGTGGCTTGCGGCCGGACGAAAACCAGCAACTGCTGCACCAGCCCGCTCGCCTGCACGATCGCGCCGCGAACCTCATCCGCATACCTCCGGCGCCGGTCGCGCACGTCCAAACTGGAGAGCAGCAGATCGCAATACAACATGACGCCGGTCAGAAGGTTGTTGAAGTCATGCACCACACCGCCCGCCAGCCGGCCAACTGCCTCCCATCTCTGGGCCTGGAGCAGGCTTTCCTCCGCGGGGACGATGTCGACGCTGCGCTCCGCGATCAGCAGCGCATGGTCCGGCTCTCCGCCGCGTCCGGGCAGACGCCATGCGGTCCAGTCTGCCTTTCCTTCGATGTGTATGCTGTCGCGCTTGGCGTCGATCAAGTCGCGCAGCAACAATTCGGTTTTGTGCTGATCTCGCGGACGGACCAATTCGAAGAGCCATAAAGAGCGTCCTTTTGGCAGATCGCGGTCCAATTGGCACTCACATGCGGGATTCATCTCGACAATCACTCCCTGTGGGTTGCACCGGGCAACGGCGATAGGAGCGTGTTCGAAAATGGCGCGGAATCCCGCGCTGGCATTCTCTGTTGCGGAAGGCGACGGCCACGGAAACGGAAATGGACTCGCGGTGCTCATACTGATACTTTCGCGGGGACGATTCCCAAAAGAAACCCCGCAATGGGCTATTTGATACTTTGGTTTTCCCGAAACGGGGGCGGCGATTCCCAACTTCTCATCCGCCGTTCCAATTTCGCTCCCACTATAGGAGTTCCAATCCGACACTCAAAAGGGCAGATGTCACTAAGATTGGGGTTTATCCTGTGGAAAACTCGGAAGTAGTTTATTTTCTATGGCCGGGCGGGAGTAATAAGCGCTGGATTAATCGGAAAACAGTCAGGAACCGGCGCACTTTCGCGCTTAACGCGCAGGCTCGGGGTCTTGCCGATCGGCAACTGAACTCGTCTCGCCGAGCGTCAGCGGAGCTGTCAATCGGAACGTAAGCGGGCGTCCCTTCAGAATAACGCCGCCGGGATCTGATCTTTCGCCGCTGGCAAGGCCGATCGGCTGAACTGCTCCTTTGGCAAACAGACTGGATGTCTGAAGCGCCAGTTGCCTTCCCTCGACGGTTATCGCCGTCAGACTGAGCCGGATATATCCCAAGCTCGATCCCGGTCCCAGGCCTCGGCCGGCACGATTTTCGGGTGTTTGCGCGGATTCCACTCGTCCGCTTACCGAAGTGCCACGTTCCACCAGCGTATCGCCGTCAATAATCAGTGGCCCCGCGACGGACGCCGTGAATGGGTCTCCGGCTCGAACTTTCGAAGGAACGAGCGAGCGCTCGAGTTGCACAGTCACCAGCGTTCCAGCAGGCACTACGCGCGGATGCGACCCAGTTCGAAATGGCAACCCTCGAGGCGATCTCAGATCGGGAGGAACGGCCGGCTGTTCAGCATCACTGGCGGATGGCTGCTCCTCACTTTGATGGAACGGAAGCTTTTGTTGGCTGGCCGACGAATTCGCCTCCGTCCGATGGAACGCTCCGGGACGAGAGCACCCTGAGCCCAAGCCCAACGCAAGACAAGAAATCCCGAAGGCGGACCAGAACTGAAGCGCCCCTCGAACTCTTCTCATCGCATACATCGTCGCCCGGCTTTCCGCCCCGTAATAGTGGCAAGTTAAGTACCAGACCGGAGTTCAACGAAATCAAGTACATGCGGACCAGCGGCAACCGCCGTCTGTGTAGAAGTTGCCAGACCGCAATTGCCGTATTCACGGAGTGTGGTGGTACAGTGCGCTCAAGCGCCGTGATCTTCCTCGAGACAGAACGATTGCTCTTCCGCTCGCACGAGGCGAAGGATGAGGCTGATTTCGTCCGCATGCACTCAGACCCCGAAGTCCGGCGCTTCATGGGCGGGCACGGCTGGCCGTTGGAGAAAGCGCAGGATCGCTTTCGGAATCAATATCTCGGTCGGCCCAGCCGGACTTACGGCCTGTGGGCGACGATTCTCAAGCAAGAAGCCAAGTACATAGGATGTTGTGGTCTGCGAACCGCGCGCGGTGAGAAGTCGGCATATCTGGGCTACTTGATTGCCCAGCCCTACTGGCGACGGGGGTTTGCTTCGGAGGCTGCCAATGCATTCATCGACGTTGCATTTACCCGCTTGCGCTTGCCTCGCCTCCTGGCTGACGTGGAACAGGGCCACAGCGTGTCCGAACACATTCTAAAGAAGTTCGGGTTCAACTACCTGCGCCGGGAAGAGATTCCCGGCAGCGGCCGCGTCATACTCTTTTACGAGCTTGCGAAAGCCGAATGGGCGCGCAGAACACCCTGATACCGGCCGCTCTGGTGGCGCGCCCGCTCCGATTGGATCGCGAAGATCCTCGAGAGTGGCCGTCCTCAGATGCCGTAGTATAAAAGCCGACGCCGGTTCTTTTGCGACTGTGATGTCTCCTTCAAAACGAGTCTTCCTTACCGCCCAATGGCGAGACCTTGTAATGTTGAACTACGAAGTTGACCCCAGCCTGCTGCGCCTGCACGTTCCACCCGGCACGTCGCTGGATTCATTTCAGGGAAGAACATACGTCAGTATTGTGGGCTTCCAGTTCTGCCGCACCAAACTGCTTGGCTGTTTGCCGGTTCCATTTCACTCCAACTTCTGCGAAGTGAACCTGCGCTTCTACGTTCGTCACAGCGAAGGCGGCGAAGACCGACGGGGAGTCGTCTTTATCTCCGAGGTTGTGCCCAGACGCGCGATTGCGGCAACCGCTCGGCTCTTATACGGCGAGAACTATACTGGCCTTCCGATGAGGCGCCACGTTGAGACCGACGAACCGGGGAAGACGTTAGAGTACCAGTGGCGGGTCGGCGCCCAGTGGTGCAAACTCTCCGCCAAAACTGGCGGCCTGCCAATGCATCCGAAGGACGGGAGCTTGGAACAGTTCATCACCGAGCACTACTGGGGCTATTCGAATCGACGAACGGGTGGTTGCATCGAATATCATGTTTCGCACGCTCCGTGGAACGTGTGGGCGACCAGTACCGCTGGATTCGAAGGGGACGCGAGTGCTCTTTATGGGGCTCGACTCGCAACGGTTCTTCAACGGCGCCCCGACTGCGCTTTCGTGGCCGATGGCTCGCCTGTCATAGTCTTTAAGGGCAATAGAATCCGATGACGCTGCCGCGGCATAAACCGGAATCCGTTCTCCCCCGCGAGGGCTGGATACTCTACGATGGCGGCTGCGGGTTCTGTTTTCGTTGGGTCCACTTCTGGCAGAAAGCAGTTGAGCCGCGGGGCTTTGCCATTAAAGACTTGCAGGCCGCTTCTGAGGACGGCAGCTTGCGCGTTCCGCAGGAGAATCTACTGGACGACATACGGGTATTAACCCGCGCCGGAAAACTGGAATCGGGTGCCGACGCGTACCTTTATGTGGCTCGGCGGATCTGGTGGGCATGGCCCTTCTACGCAATCTTCCGTTTGCCCGGTCTTAATTCCATGCTTTGGTGGGGCTACCGCTGGTTTAATCGAAATCGATATCGAATTTCCCGCCATTGTCCACTACCCCGACAAGCCGAATCGGCGCACGTCCCGAAAGACACTACGCGATAAGACTTGGCCCGGCAAGAAGCAGGCACAACCATCTTGCGCAAAACAAATCGCGGAGAGCGTCACCGCTCTCCGCGAAGGTCTTGATTGAGAAGCGTTAGCTAGTTGGATCCGCCGCCAGCATTGGCGCTTTGCGATTCGTTTTCCGGCTGCGCGATCACGCCGTCGAATGGAGTTGCAGCCACATAGCGCCCGTGCACCACGCTGACGCGGCGTAGCGGGAAGCCGGAATCCGGTCCACGCTGCCACGTGCTTCCGCCATCGCTGCTCTCGAACACCACGCCGGTCTGGCCGCTGGTCGCGAGCAGACGCTTATGGCTGCCGTCATACGCGACGGAAGTGATGTCCTTGTCGGGCAATCCCGCCACTACGTGGTTCCAGCTCTTGCCGGAATCGGTGCTGCGGAAGACGCCTTCGAGGGTAGCGATGAAGACTTGTCCATCCGGCGCAACGGTCACGCCGCGCACGTTAATCTGGTAGGAAGCCAGCACCGCGGGCTGCCAGACTTTTCCTTCATCCTGGGAAACGAGCACGGCAGAGTGGGTCGCCGCGACCACCAGGCCGTCCTGCGCCTGCACCGAAACGAAATCCTTTTCACCGGCCACCGGCCCGCCCATCCAGACCTTACCCTGATCCTTGCTGGTGAACAGTCCGATGGAAGTCGCCGCAAACCAGCGGCTCGATCCGAGGTCGGTCTCGTTAACCCGGCCTTCCAGCACCGAGTGTGTACTCGTCGTCGAAGTCACGATCTTCGTCTTGCCGCTCGTCAACTTCACGCTGCGCGAAACCGTCTTCTCCAGCACAATGTTGTTGATGGGATGCCACGCCGCACTGCCCGAGAGGAGTTCAAACACGCCGCGGTTGGTTCCGGCGATCAGCGTTCCATTGCTGGCCTGCTTCAGCGTGAAAACATCGCGCCCATCCAGCCCGGAACTCTTCTGCTGCCAGCTCTGCCCGCCGTCGTGACTCGAGAACACGCCGCCAAACTCGCGGTCGTTCACCACTCCGATGTAAAGCGCGTTCGATTCCTTGTTGTCGGCCAGAATGGAGCTGACATATCGGTGCGTATATCCGTGGTTCGAAGCCAGGAAGCTTGCCGCCGAGTCGTCGCTGGCCAGCACGCCGCTTCGATCCGTCGCGAGCAACACACGCCGCGAGTTGCGCGGATCGATCAGCACATCGTTCACCACAACCTCGGGACCGCTCATGTTCTTCCAGGTCTTGCCCTCGTCCAGACTCTTCCACAGGCCCTCGGTCGTTCCGGCATAGACCACCGCCGGGTTGCTCGGGTCCTGCTTCAGAACGCGCGTGCGCCGCGCCGTAAACGGAATGCCCTTGATTTTCTCGAACAAGTCGCCGCCGCTGCTGCTCTTATAAATGCCCGAGCAGGCGCTGGCGAAGACTTCCGAAGGATTGGCCGAACTCACGATGATCGAGAAGACGTCGGAGTCGTCGATCATGCCTTTATTAATGTGCTGCCAGTTTGCTCCTCCGTCGCTGGTTTTCCACGCCAGATGCCAGGTACCGGCATAGACCACGTTAGGATCCTTGGGATCAACCGCGATGGATTCGATGTTCTTGACGATCCCGTCATTCGAGGAAATCCGCTCCCAGCTGTTGCCGCCATTCGTGCTGCGGTAGACGCCATCCAGCGCGCCCGCAACCACCACTTTCGGATCGGAAGCGGAAATCGCCATGGCACGCACCGACTTGCCGTGCATGGCCGGCAGAGCTTCCCATTCCTTGCCGCCATTGTGCGTGCGGAATATGTCGCCGGCGCTCTGATCCTGCACGCTCCACGCGGAGACGAAGATAATCTTGGAGTTATGCGGATCGATCGCAATATGATCCAGCACATAGTCGTCGCCCGAGCCAAGTTTGGCGAAGCGCGACCAGTTGTGTCCGCCATCCTCTGAGACGAAAATCACTCCCGTGCTCGTTCCCAGGAAAACGCGGTCCGGGTTATGCGGATCATAGGCCAAGCTTCGCACATCGCCTCCATCCGGACCCAGAACCGCCCACTGCCGAGTTCCCGCGGCGGCACAAATCGAAGCTAACATCAACATCGTCAGCAACTTAAGCCATGCAAGTTTCATTTCGGATTCAGCCCCATAACGAAAAAGATTGGATGCGATAGCTAGCCTGACAGTCCAAGTCTGCCACGGCAAGTTACTGAAGGACACAAAAAAAACGGGGCCGGTCGACGTCGCCGACCGGCCTCGCACTGCACTGCCAACTTCACTGCGCTCTCTTGGCAGCCCTTTTCTTGGCCACCGGCTTGGGATGATCCGGAACTGCCATCACTTTGGATTCATCCACCGTTTCGGTGCCGGTTGAGTCGAACGTCGCGCCCGGAGGCACGATCCAGTACTCAGCCGTCTTGGTGCCGCCGCTGCCGGTGCGGACTTCGACGCGGCTCGCATCGATGCCCTGCTTGGCTTCGCCGCCCACCAGATACGCTTTGGAATTGACGGCCCGTTCGCCCGCCAGATTCTTGCGCTTCTCCGTTGGTTCGGCATTGCCCACGATCACCAGCTTGTTGTCCGGGTTCTGCTGCAGGTTCTTGGCTACGTCGTCCAGGATAGCCTTGCAGGTGTTGTCGACGCGCCAGGGCTTCTTCTCGTTGGGGAAGTCGCACTGGCTGAGCTTGGCTGCCTTCGGCGGCGGAGGCGGCGGGTTCTCCACCGTCACCTGCGTCGAGGCTTGACCGGTCAACCCGCGCGAATCCGTGCAGGTAGCGCCGATCGTAATTGCGCCCGGCGCCGCTCCGTCGGTGGACAGACTCGCCGTGTTGCCGCTGCCGGAGATCGTCCCGCTGCTCGCAGTCCAGCCCGAGACGGAAACGGGAACGCTATCCGGACTCGTGCAGCTGCACGTCACCGTTACACTTGCGCCCGCCTGCACAGTCGAGGGACTCGCCGTGCAACTCATAGTCGGGGGGTTCTTCGGCGGCAACGGCTTGATCGTGTAGCTCGCCGTGCAGCTCGCCTCGTTATTGTTCTTCGCTTTCGCATCCGTCACATGAACGGTAACGGCGTAACTGCCCGGGGCCGTGTTCGTCGTATCGATCTGCGCGGTCGTGTCTTTCCCGGTGATCTGGCCGCCGTTGCCGCTCCACGCATACGTCACGGTGTGTTTGGGATTGAAATTGCTGGCGGTCACCGTCGCCGTGATGGGCTCACCCACCATCACTTCGGTCGGCTGCACTGAGCAACTGGCGGCCGGCGTTACCTCGGGCGCTCCACCCCAGCTGAATACAAAGCCAGTGCGCAGGCGGGCGCCCTGAAACGACACATGCGCCAGGCCGGGGTTGTCCAGGGGAGCCGCAAACTGGGAGTAGTCATGCTTTCCCCAGACGTAGTCGGCTTCAAACAGCCGGAACGCGAGCCACTTCCTGATGGGCAAATCCATGCCGCCGCCTAGAACGGCTCCAATTCCGTTCTGCGCATTGAGGCCACTCACCGACGCTCGATTCAGACCTATCAGAGTGTGCAAAAAGTAATTCGCACCGTCCGTGCGCCACATCAAGCGTGGCCCTACCGATACCGTTGTTTCGTAATTGCCGCTCCCCCAGTTGTGACCAAGATCGAACTCTGCACCCAAATGCCGATCGAAGTTGTAAGTAAGAGCGCTCCCAAATCCCTTAGCCATATCCGGCACGTTGAAGGGAGTAGGGTTGTTGAAATCCGCGAACGGCGTGGGCACCGTCCCGCCCGGATGCAGCCATTGATATCCTGCAAACAAGTCCCACTTTGGGTTCGAGTCGCTTTGCGCGAGCAGGGGACTCGAGATGAGTGATACTGCCAGAACCGCCATCAAGCCGACTACCACACGGCTTTTGCTAAATGAACAAAGTGACATTCCGTCCTCCAAAATGTATACGCGCTATGTACGCGGGATACGAGCTTTTCCTGGCCTTCGGCGCGTGCCGCGCTAAAAACGTAAAGCTAAAGCGAATTGCTTGAATCTGCGCCCTGTACTTGGAACCGGCAATTTTAACGCACGGCAATAAATTAAGTCCAAACTATGACATCATCTGGCCAGTGAAAGTGTGCGCTATTGCTCATAATCCATGGCTTTCGAAATCGGCTTTCGACAATGGTTTCCGACACGGCTTCCGTACGCTCCAGAAAATAGTTAGACAGAAATACTACACGAACGCTTCAATTTTCAAGCACTGCTTTGCCGTCTCAATTTGACATCCGAACCCAGCCCGCAGAAATCCACTTTCGGATGGTCTGCCTCCAGACCTTGCCCCGCGGGAAGCGGCCCGCGTATGGTTGTAGTCTCGGTGCCTGGAAGGCGCCGCCGCTGTGGCATATCCACCGGGAGAGCGGCCAACTGAGCGAGGAATGAGCCACGAAAAAATACTAATTGTTGAGGACGAAGAGAACGAACGAACCGGGCTGGCCGAGTTAGTTTCCTCGTGGGGCTATCGGGCCGAAACCGCCCGCGACGGCGTGGAAGGCCTGGAGAAAGCGGCGCAATGGACTCCCGCCATCGTCGTTACCGATCTCAAGATGCCTCGCATGGGCGGCATCGAACTGCTCGAACGCCTTGCCGACCAATCCCAGGCCATGGCCGTGATTCTGGTCACCGCCCAGGGCACCATCGACAGCGCCGTACAGGCCATGCGCATGGGCGCCTACGATTACATCACCAAACCTATCGACACCAATCGCCTTCGCACCATGCTGCAAAACGCATCCGCGCTGCTGGGAACGCGAGCTGAGCTGGAGAGCACGCGCCGCAAGCTGCGCGATTCCGGTTCCCTGGGCCAACTCCGCGGCGCGTCTCGCAAGATGCAGGAGATTTTTCGCCTCATCGAGTTGGTCGCTCCCAGCACCGCATCCGTACTAATCACTGGAGCCAGCGGCACCGGTAAGGAGCTGGTGGCTCGCACCATCCATCAACTCAGTCCCCGCCACGATCGCCCTTTCGTGGCCATCAACTGCGCCGCCATTCCCGAAACTCTGATTGAAAGCGAAATCTTCGGCCACGAAAAGGGCGCTTTCACCGGTGCCATGGAACGCCGCACCGGCTGCTTCGAACTGGCGGAAGGCGGCACGATCCTGCTGGACGAAATCGGAGAAATGCCCGTCGGCACTCAAGCCAAGCTGCTGCGCGTACTCGAAGACCATAAATTGCGCCGCTTGGGCAGCAAAGTGGAAACCTCGGTCGATGTGCGCGTTCTGGCTGCCACAAACAAAGTTCCCGACGATGCCGTCGCCAGCGGCGAGTTGCGCAGCGACCTCTACTACCGGCTCAACGTCTTCAACGTCCACATGCCTCCCTTGCGCGAACACAAAGAAGACATTGCCGATCTCGTGCACCTTCTTCTTTCGGAAATGAGCGCAAAACACTCCCGCAAAGTCGCCGCCGTCAGCGAAGCGGTGATGAATTTATTCACCAACTATTCCTGGCCGGGAAACGTCCGCGAACTGCGCAATACGATTGAACGCGCCGTGATCGTTTGCGACAGCGGCTTGGTCGAAACCAAGCACCTCCCGCCCGGATTCGGCCACGCGCCCCTGCGCACCGCCGCCAATGACCCGGACGCCGTGCGTCTGGGCGTTGGCACCACCGTCGGCGAAGCGGAAAAGCTGCTCATCCTCAAGACTCTGGAATCCACCAGCAATAACAAGACAAAAGCCGCGGAAATTCTCGGCATTAGCCTGAAAACCTTGCATAATAAGCTTAAAGAGTACGGCAGTAGCGCCCCGGAAGCGGCCCCTGAGGAAACGCAGTGATCAGTGTCCAGTGTCCAGTGGTCAGTGGCCAGCACCGCTGAAGCTGCGAAGGTTTAACTGGCCACTGAACACCGACCACTGTCCACCGCTTTTATGCGACGCAAAACCATCATCGTGATCGGCATCACCCTCATGGTGACGGTGATGGTCGCTGCCTTCTCCTACCTCTACATCTCCCAGATCCTTCGCCTCCGCATCACCAATGCTTACGAAAGCGCCAACCGCCTCGCCCAACAACTTATGTTCCTCGCCAACAGCGACCTTCCGGATTTGAGCAGCACCCGCATCGATACCAACGACCCCGCCGCAGTCCGCCGCGCCCTCTCCGAATACCTGGCGATGGATACGTACCTTTTGAACAATCTTGAATCGGATCGCGATTATTGGCTCTACATCTACGATATTTCCATCGCGGACGCCAACGGCAAGGCGATCATCCATACGAATCCCCAACTCGAAGGCAAGCCGGTTGCCGAACGGCCCGATTTTCACGCGCTCACCACCGCTCGCTTCCGCCAGCAGCTTCGCCTGGTCTACAGCCCCGTCACCGTCTATGACGTGAGTTATCCACTGGAACTCAACGGAGCGCCTTTCGGCACAATCCATATCGGCGTTTCCACGACCTTTCTCAGGAGTGAAATCGAGCCCCGCCTGCTGCACGCCCTTTATTTCTCCATCGCGTCGATTTTCGCTTCGCTCCTGCTCGCCGCCGGCGTGTCCAATCTCGCCCTGGGACCGCTCAAGAAGATCAGCCGCAACCTGGACAGCGTCACCTTGGGCACAACCGAACCGCTCTCGGGAAACGAATCGGAACACGACGAATTCGGACTGGTCACGCTGAAGATCGCCAACCTGGACCGCCAGATGCGCGACAGCCGGGAAATCTTTTCCGCGCTGAAAGACAACGTCGACCAGCTCATGTCCAAGCTGCAGGATGGCTTGATGCTTTTCACCCGCGACTCCCGCGTCGTGCTCGTCAGCGCGCCCGTCGAGCGCTTCCTCGGCCGGCCTCGCGCGGAGCTTCTGGGCAGAACGGCGCGAGAGATTTTCGCCGGCGATTCTGTCCTCGGCGCGCTCGTCCTCGATGCTTTCGAGCGCAAGCGTCCGCTCTTGCAGCGCGAATTGGTCGCGGCCGCCGGCAGGCGCGTCCAGGTCTCTCTGGATTTCGTTCAGGAAAAAAGCACTCAGATCGGCGCTTTGCTGATCGTTCGCGATGCCGAGTCGGTCCGCCGCATCGGCGACGAAATCGAGATGTCCCGCCGCCTCTCGGCTAGCGGTCGCGTCACCGGAGGTGTCGCCCACGAAGTCAAGAATCCCATCAACGCCATCGTGCTCCACCTGCAGCTTTTGCAAAACAAGTTGTCCCAGCTCGATCCCGATACCCGCCGCCACATGGATATCATCGGCAGCGAAATTCACCGCCTCGATCGCGTCGTGCAAACCCTCGTCGACTTCATGCGCGCCCGCGAGCTCCACCTCGTGGAGGTGGATTTCCGCCGCTTGCTCGATGATGTCGCGCTGCTTGCCGCCCCGAACGCCGAGCAGCACGGCGTCACCCTCCAGCGCGACATGCCGGAGGAACCCCTGCCCATCAAGGCCGACCTCGATTTCATGAAGCAGGCCCTGCTCAACGTCGTGCTCAACGGAATTCAAGCCATGCCTCAAGGAGGCGTGCTCGCCATGGCCGCGCGCCGCGACGGCGATGCCGTGATCGCCGAGGTCCGCGATCGCGGCGTGGGCATTCCTCAGGATGTCCAGCACAAGATTTTTGAGCTCTACTTCACCACCAAGAAGGAGGGCAACGGCATCGGCCTCGCCCAGACTTACCAGATCCTGCAATGGCACTATGGCTCAGTGGAATTTGAATCGACCGAAGGCGAAGGCACGACGTTCCGCTTCCGCATCCCCCTCGCTACCTCAAGCTTGGACTCGGATCGCAGCGCCGCTTCCCACTTCGAAACCGAGATGTCCAAACCCAGACCGTGATTTCCGCAACAAAATTCTCCGAGGCGTAAAATCCAAACAGCCGCGTAGCGGGACCGAATATGACTCTGGCCGCAATCCTCGCCGTTTGCTTTCTAAGCTTGGGATGGCTGCCGTCCGGCATCCGCACGCTCTCGGCGCAGCCCGCACACCAGCAGCCGGCGGCATCCTCGAACTCGCCAACCCCCGAAAGCCAGGCCAGCCCGGCTTCGCAGCCGCCATCCGCGCAACCCACTCCCGCGCCGCCAACCCAGGACTCCACAACTCAACCCAAGCCCACTCCCAAACCTCACCATCGTAAGAAAACAACCACGTCAAATTGCTCGACCACCCCACCCGCGCCCAGCTCCGCCGAAAACTCCACACCCCCAAAGCCTTGCCCGCCTCCCAGAAAAGTTATCCGCAACGGCGGATCCGACGAGCCCACGGTCCAGCTCACGGGTGGCGCAACTGCCGAACAAGCCTCCTACCAGCGCTCCACCACTGCCCAGCTCGCGGCGGCCACAGAAGAAAACCTGAAGAAGATCGCGGGACGCCAGCTCAGCCCCAGCCAGCAGGAGATGGTGAATCAAATCCACCAGTTCAGGGATCAGTCAAAAGCCGCCATCGCCGCCGGCGACCTCGACCGCGCCCACAATCTCGCCCTCAAAGCTCGCCTGCTCTCCGACGAACTGGTCAAACCCTGAATCGGCACCTCGGAGGACGCTCTTTACCTCCTGCCCGGCTCCCGGCTTGCGGGCTGCTGTCGCTGCTGCAACTGCTGTTGCTGCTGTTGGTGGGTTTGCTGCAATTGCTGCGTCTGTTGCTGGTGCCTCTGCTCTACCTGCTGCCTTTGCGCGTCATTCGCCTTCTGTTTATCCAGCTTCACGTGCTCCTGGTCCTGTTTCTGCTGGAGTTTGTCTCGTTCCTGCTGCTGCTTCGCAATTTGCTTTTGTTGCTGCTGCTGGTACTTCTTGTCCAGCTTCGGGTTGCCCGTATTTGGAGCGCTCTGTGCCAAGGCCGGAAGGTCGTGAGGATGGACGGCCGTGCTGGCTCCAGCAGCGTTGTTCTCTGGACGCCCCTGATTTCCGCCACGATTGGCTGGAGTATATGGCGCTCCTGCTTCTTTGGCCGGTAAAGCGCCACGGTCATTAAAATCTCCGGGCCTGGGTGTGGCTGCCACGCTTGGCTTGCCCATGTTCACCGACGCGCGTTCCTGCGGGTTCGCTCGGGCTGCCTGCGCATGTTGAGTCTGAGCCGCTATCGGCGGGATGTGTCTGTCACGCCCCGCAGCCTCTTCTTCAGTCGTCGGACGCGCGTTGATTCCACCATTGCCGCCGTTGTAGCTGACGTGGCTCTCGTTGTTGTGGTTTACGGGCGTGTTGTAAACATTGTGAATGTTGGTGCTGTCCACGTTGCTCACAGAACGGTTGTAGAAAAAGTGTCCGTTATCCCAACGTCCGCCTTCAAAGCCCACACCGAAATAGCCAAAGCCGTAGTTGATCCCCCCGTAAAAGCCTACGTTCGGACCCCAGTAGCCGTCATAGAAAACAAATCCGTCGCCGCCCCAACCCCAATAGGCTGGAGTCCACAGGAAACTGATTTCCGGCGACATCACCCATGTGCCCGGCACCCAGTAGTAATCGGTGACGTCGTAATCGTAGCCCCAGTAGCCAGGCGTCCAGAGATAACCGTCGCCCGGACAAAGAGGCTGCTCATAGACAGGCAGCGCGGGCGGGCCGATCCGAATGGCCACGCCAATTTGCGCCAACGATGCCGCCGACATCGACAGCACGACGAGCCCGAACAACAGCGTACGCACGAAACGAATATGCATTGTGATTCCTTAATGGCCCTCATCCCTCGCTTGCCCGGTGATGCTCTGCCGACGCGGGTTGCGTGGACTGAGGACCGATCTCTCCGGCAAATGGACACAAATTTTCGCATTTCGGTGATGTCGAAATCTGAGCAAAAAAGCTCACCGGCCGTAGTCCGCTTACCTGAGTAGTGCGCTTACCTGAGAGGTGGGACCCACGTGGTTGACGCAAAGTCGCCATTGTCGGCAAGAAACTTACTGCTTCCTCACGAGATGCGCTATGAGTTCCAGCCCTCACTTCCCCTTCGCTCTCGCCGCGTTCACCTTGGTCAGCAGATCCTGCGACATGGCCTGCACCGGGCCGGCAATCTTCACCGCCTCCGTCAACACCTCGCGTGCCTCGCCAATCTTGTTCAGCTTGGCGTAAGCAAAGCCCAACCGATAAAGCGCGATAGAATACTGCTGCTCGTCCTGCCCCTTCAGCAGCCCCACCGCCGACTTCAACTCCGGAACTGCGGCCGTCGCCTTGTCCTGTTTGAGGTAGGCGTATCCCACGACCGAATGCGCCACTCCCGCCGAAAGCTTGCGCGACTTGTCGGCATCCGGCGCGTCCGCCTTGGCCACCACAATCGCCTTCTGCGCATACGTAATCGCCTTGCCCACGCTGCCCGGCTTGGCATCGTCCACATACGTCCCTGCCAGCAGCAGCAAAGCGGGCAGCGAGTTCGGATTCGCCGCCAGCGTCTTTTCTCCATACGCAAACAGCCGCGCCTGATCGTTCAACTGCCCTGGTCCCAGCGTATACATCGCATAGCTCGAAACCTGATCCTGAAACACCGAGTCCGGAAACGCCGCCGAAAACTTCTCGATGTCTGCCATCCGGCTCTTCGCATTGTCCTCTCCGGCAATCACATTGAAACCCGCCGACTCGAGAAAATTGCACGTATTCTTAACGTCGCTTTTGTCCTCCGCCACCTGCCGCTTGAAATCCTCGTCGCTCATGCCCTCCGGCTTGGCTTGCTTGCCGACGGAACCGCAAATTTCCCCTCCCTTGGCCGCGTAGTCCATCAACTTCGCGTTATCCTTCGCCTGCTGCGCGATGCTCGCCTGCGACACCAGAATATCCAGGTTCCGCGGCGCCCCCGCCAGCGCCTTGTCTCCATAGTCCAGCGCCTTGTTCAAGTCGCCCGCCGTCTGGTAAGCCTGCGAAATTTGCCAGTCCCCATAAGCCACCGCCGCCGGATTCGACGCGTACTTCTGCACAAAATCCAGATACATGGCGAGTTTCTTCGCCGCGTCCGGCTCGCTCGAAATAGCCTGCAAATCATGATCTTCCGGCGTGCCCGCGGGAATCACGATTTTCTCCGTCTGCGCGCCCGCTCGCAGCGCGACCAAGAGAAAGCAGAAGAGAGCGACCGCCAGCACCAGCGACCCCGAGTAGCGTTTCATAGGTCACCTCTGCACCAGATTAGGATGTCCAATCACAACAGCAGCGAATCCTACCGCCGAACCCGCCCGCAAGCAAGCATAAGCATGAGGAGGAGAAGGCGGCCCTTTGCCATTCTGGCCGGGGTATATGGCCTCTCGTTCGTGGCTGCCAGTTGGCCGGTGGAAGCTGCAGTTGTCGACGGAGCGGGTGCAGCGGAGAGTTAAGTCAGCTCCGGTCGGCGCAGTGCTCGCCCGCGCGTTTCGACCAATTTAAGAAGAGCGGTGAAGACAGGAATCCCGCAAACAACAAAAGCCCCCAGCCGCGTGGTAACCAGCACGGCCGGAGGCATATTCCAAAGCAGGTGGCTACGGAGCGACCCGGTACACGGTACCAGCGTTATTGGGGCCGCCTTGGCCGGTTGTGCCGAAAAGCGCGCCGTCATGAACCATTGCCCCTCCCTCTGGAACCGCTCCGTCGGTATGGCTGGTGCTGGAGTACAGGAAGTTGTGCAAGATGGTTTCGATCCAAGGACTGCCCGGGCTCGCCGGTGGCGCCAGCTCGAACACAATCCCGTTGCCGAGAGATCCTCCTGCGGTAGTCGTGCCGTAGATGGTTCGTCCCGCTCCCAGCGTAACATCGGCGCGCGAATCGGCTCCGTCACCCGAGCTGCCAAACACATGAATAGTCTCATACATCCACGCTCCGCCGGAGATTGCCGGAGGCCGTAAAGCAAATACCGTCCCAGCACTTGCGCTCGATCCACCCTTACTCGTTGCGCCGAAAACCGTTCCGGATGAATTAATTGCCACAGCGCCGGCCGGGTTGGCGCCATCCCCGTTCCCGCCAGCGAAGCTGTGCAGCACGGTTTCCGTCCACTCACCGCCGGGCAGAGATGGAGGCGCCAGCCGGAAGACCACGCCGCATCCCTGCCCCCCGTATGGGCAGCTTCTGTTGCCCCCGGAATATGTGGTGCTATACAGATTGCCCGACGCATCGAACGTCAATTGGGCAAACGGCCATAGCCCTTGTACCAAGGCAGGGAAGCTGAAAAGAGTGGTTTCCGTCCAGGCGCTGCCCGGCGAGGCTGGCGGGCTAAGCTCGAAAACCGATCCCGGGTCATTGAACGTGCTATCAAATCCGGAGCCGGATGCCGTCCCATAGAGATTGCCCGCATGATCGAAGATCAGGGCAGCCCGAGGCGCGCCAGAATCGCTGCCATACTGAAAGTTGTAAAGAACATTCTCTGTCCAGCTACCGCCGGCAATCGCGGGAGGCGATAGCTCAAACACCACCCCACAGCCGATGACCACGGCCAGCACGGTGCACGGTCCATTGCCCCCATAAACTGTCGTCCCGTAAAGGTTGCCGGCTGTGTCGATGGCCAATCCGGCCGTCGACTGAGCCCCGTCTGGACCGTTGAAGTTGTACAAAATGGTTTGCGTCCAGGCGCTGGCGGGCGGAACCGGTGGGCTGATCTCGTAGACAATGCCCAGATTATTTGACCCTCCAGCCCACGTTGTGCCATAAAAATTCCCCGCCGAATCGGCGACGAGATTGCCTTGCGGACCTCCGCTGGTGGTTGTGCCGTTGAAATGGAAGATTACTCTTTCGGTCTGCGCCGATGCCGCGAGAGCGAACATAACCAACATTGTGGCGACGCCAATCGAGCGATTGACGATAAGCGAGACTCTCTTGCGATTCATACGGTTCCTCCTGGGGAACGATGGTGAGACAAACGTCGGCCTTCGGTTGTGCGGAAAGAGCGTTGCTGGCGTCCTGTGACCCAGCGGGGAGGAGAGCCGAATTCTACCACGAATTCCATTCTGCCTTCTGCCTTCTCTTCCCACCTGTTATCCTTTCCCATTCCAAGGAGCCCTAATGTCCTCTGACCTGCAAGGCCGCAATGCCGTCGTCTTTGGAGTCGCCAACAAGCGCTCCATCGCCTGGTCCATCGCCCAGGGACTTCACGCCGCCGGCATGAACCTCGCCATCACCTACCAGAACGAGCGCCTGGAGCAGGAAGCCAAAGACCTCATCCTTTCCCTCCCCGGCGCCGAAGCCTACATGTGCGACGTCAGCAAAGACGAAGAAATCGACCGCCTCTTCGCCACGCTCAAAGAACGCCACGGCAAACTCCACACTCTGGTCCACTCCGTCGCTTACGCGCCCGCCGACGAACTCAAAGGCGACTTCCTCAACACCACCCGCGAAGGCTTCCGCATCGCCATGGACGTTAGCGTCTATTCTCTGGTCGCCGTCTCCCGCGCCGCCGCCCCGCTCATGGAAGACGGCGGCTCCATCCTCACCATGACCTACTACGCTTCTCAGAAAGTCGTGCCCCGCTACAACGTGATGGCCGTAGCCAAGGCTGGCCTCGAATGCACCGTGCGCTATCTCGCCTACGAATTAGGCAAGAAGAAGATTCGCGTCAACGCCATCTCCGCCGGCCCCCTCAAAACCCTCGCTTCCCGCGGCATCCCCGGCTTCAGCGACATGCTCAAAGGCCACGAGGAGCGCGCCCCGCTCGGCCGCCGCGTCGAAATCGAAGAAGTCGGTTCCACCGGAGTCTTCCTCGCCTCCAACACCAGCAGCGGCATCACCGGCGAAGTGATCTACGTCGACTGCGGCTACAACATCATGGGCTTCTGAAATTAGTCCCGCATCTCGGTTATCGACGGCACGGCGTCATCCCGAGCGCAGCCGTTCTTCAGGCGGAGCGAGGGATCTCGCGGGGAGCGGATGTGCGTGGAAACGATCCGCTGAGTACGTCTGCCCATGGGATAATCGAAACCATGCGAACCCGCCGCCTAACTTTCGCCCTCTTCGCCGCCGCCATCCTCTTCTCCATGGTGCGCGAATGGAGCGCTCCGGTAGCCTGCATCCGCACGATTCTCATTCGCTAGCAATATTCGGGTGCCCGCTCTTGTCCCTGCGTTTTGTGCGGGGATAGGGCGGGGAATTTGACTTTCCCAGGCGCTTCAGCAAAGCTAAACCTGAAACTGCACCGTCGACTTCCCCCCGTTTCCGATGCTGATCTGCCGCGCACTGATTTCCGCCGTATAATTGCCGGCACCGAGTTCAGTTTGCCCAACGTACTGGCTGTTGAAGTTGAAACTCAAGTTCACGGGCGGCTGCACCGTGGGCTTCACAATTTGCGCGAAGACTTGAAAGTCGTTCGGGATCCACGGGCTGTTGAGGTTGATTTCGCACCCGCACATCATCGTAACTTTCGTCTTCAAGTTCACCAGATTTCCCAACACCACAATTTCTGGCTGCACCCACAATCCCGGAATCTCGATGACAAATCCGGGAAGGCTGGGTTGTGGGCCGGGAGCGACCATCGTTTGGGCGATTGCGATCTGATCGCCCTGCGCCGCCGGCAGCGGCACGCGAGCTTCGACGGTAAGCATCTTCGGCGCTGAGAGATTGAAAGACGCGATGTAGTTGACCGTGGTATCCGCAGCTACTACCCAATAAGTGGTTGGGGGTAGAAGAGGTGTCCGAATCGCGTACGGCGACGATCCCGGAACTTTGCTCGTCGATCGAGTGCCGGAATCTCCCTGATTCGTGAACCCAGGCCCAGCAAGAATGGTAGGGCCGTCTCGAACGGTGATGATCGCGCCGTTATAACTGTCGGGGCCCAGAAACATGCCGCCCTTTGCCTGAGCCCGGATCGTGAGTTGGGTATTGGTCGTCATGGCGATTTTCCTGTGTCAAATGGATTTTAGCGCGCAGACATTCTCGCCGATTTTGCCAGGACAAGCTAGGAGGAAATCAAAAATTTACGCGCGCTTTCTCCGCCGCGCTCCAAAGAAGTCTCCACATCCCTCTCGCGCACGAACCACGGAAATTTTTCTCCCCACTCGATCGGCAAAATGCCGCTGCTGTCGGCCCGCAGATCGTCCACCCGAGCCGGGTGCCCCATTTCTCGCGTCTTTTGCGAGAAGTGGGCTTCCACGAACGCTTCTCCATTGGGATTTCCGACTTCCGCCAACGCTTGGCTCCAACTCATCCGCAAGGAAAATGGTTTCAGGAGAGCGCAGCTTCGGCGCTCATGGCATAATTTACCTCTGTGCGCTCCAAACGCTTGACTTTCGCACTCTTCGCGGCCGCCACCCTCTTCTCCATGGTTCGTGAATGGAGCGCGCCTGCCTCCTGTTCGCGGACAATTCTAATCCCGACCGCCACAGCCCCGGCACGCTAACCAACAATCCTGATCCTTCTCCCCGTCTCCCCATCCCGCTCCAAAGAAATCTCCAAATCCCGCTCCCGCTGCAATCGCGGAAATTTCTCCCCCCACTCAATCAGCAAAATCCCGCCCTCAGCCCGCAAATCGTCCAGCCCCAGCGTCTCCAATTCCCGCGCCGTGTCCACGCGGTAAAGATCGATGTGGTAAAGATTCGCCCCCGCCCCGCGATACTCATGCACCAGCGTAAACGTCGGACTGGTCACGTCCTCTTCTTCCGCCGCCCCAAACCCCGCCGCAATCCCCTTCACCAGCGTCGTCTTCCCCGCCCCCAGATCGCCGCGCAGCAGCACCAGTTTCGGCGGCCTGAGCAACTCCACCAGCGTCCGCCCCAACGCAATCGTCTCCTCCGCCGACCGCGTAGTAATCTCCCGCATCATGCCCTCAGTATATCGAGCGATGTGGAAGAGCGGCGCTTCAGCGCCGCCTAAAGCGTCCAGGAATCAATGCGGACTTCAGAGTCTGCGGGGACAAAACGGGAACATTCCCCATTTTTCCCGGCGGGCGGCGCCGGAACAAGCTAATACAGCCCCTTCTCCCCCGGCGGCCGCGTCTTCCACCTGCGGTGCACCCACAGCCATTGCTCCGGATACTTCCGCACGTAGTCTTCAATCACCGAGGTAAATTTCTGCGTGTTGGCCTTGATGTCGGCTTCTAGGTCGCCCGTGCGCACCAACTCCACCGCCGGATCAAACCGTAGCCGGTATTTCCCCAGCACCGCGTCCCAGATCGTAAACGTCGGCACCACCGCCGCATCCGTGCGCAGCGCAATCCGCGCCAACCCGCTCGCCGTGCATGCCGGGATCCCGAAAAAATCCACAAAGATCCCCTGCGGCGGAGTCATGTTCGTATCCATCAACATGCCCACCACTTCCCCCGCCTTCATCGCCGAGAGCAGCCCGCGCACAAAGTCATCTTTGTCGACAGCTTTATTCCCGTGCATCGTGCGATAGCGCAGGATCAACTCGCCCAGATACACATTGTCCATGCCCCGCATAATCACGTGCATCCAGTGCCCGTGCATCGAGAGCACAAAAGAAGAAAGCTCCCATCCCCCAAAGTGTCCCGCGAACAACAACACGCCCTTGCCGCCGGCGTGCGCCTGTTCATAATTCTCGAAGCCGTCATAAACGACAACCTGCCCGACGTTCTCCAGCGTGTACTTGGGAAAGCGGCAGACCTCCGCCAGTTGCCGTCCCAGCGAAGCGAATTCCCCACGCAGAATCCGCGCCCGCTCCGCCTCACTTTTTTCCGGAAACGCCATGGCAAGATTGCGCATTCCCACCTGCCGCAATCGCACGTGCAGAAGATAAACCACCCAAGCCAGGCCAATGCCGATGGCCCGCGCCAATGGCCGCGGCAAAATACCGAAAATTTTGATGAACGGCCAGGCTGCCGCGTACTCAAGTCGCTGCCGCATTAGGGGAAGCGGAACGGTACCATCGTCAAAAATTACTTGTCAAACAAAGTGAACGGACACCCACAGCGTTGTCATCCCGAGCGAAGCGAGGGACCTTGGTGTCTGCCGCTGCCCGCGATACACATGGCGCAGGCAAGAACCAAGATTCCTCGCTACTCGGAACGACAGTTCTGAAGAGAGACACCTACTTCGCCGCTTCTTGCGCCCACTTCGCCAACGAAGTCAGAAACGCATTCGCGCCCGCCGGCGGATCGATCTCCCCCGTCAGCGAGGTCCGGAACGGCACCATGCGCCCATAAAACTCGCGCGTGCTGTCCTTGTCCTGCTTAATCGCCGCTCCATTCAGACTCACGCCGGCAAACAACCCGCGCGCCCGCGAATAGGTCAGCACCTCGGCCCGCAGCTTCCAGTCAGTGTTGCCCTCGGCGTGACGCCCCACCGGCCCAGCGGCCACAGAAGCGTCCGCACCCAGCGCAAACTCGCTCGAGAGCAGATGCTTCATGCCGTCTTTATTCATGATCAGCATCACCAAATCCACCGCCTGCCCGCCGATCTGAAACCCAACGCTGCCGCCCGTGACCACGAAAAACGCCGGAGCGCTCCAGCCCTTCGGCGTGCGGCAACTGGCCAGCCCGCGTCCATATTTCGCGCCCACAATAAAGCCGCCCTTGAGCATCGACGGCACCACCGCAACGCACTCCGCCGATCCCAACACTTCTTCGGGAATGCCCTTATCCGGCGCGCCTTGAATGTCGTCCAACACATCCGCCGCGGCTTGCACGCGGTCCTGCGCCTTCGATTCCCTCGGTTCGTCAGCTGCAAAAGAGGCGGCACACATCGACAGCAGCACGATCATAGACAGCAAAACTTTCTTCATGATCCCTCGCGGAGACATCTTCAAGATTTCTGGCTCAAGATTTTCTGGGAGCTTGGCCTTCAATTGTAAATCAGGTGACGTAAATTCGATTGTGTAAAAAGCGAGAGGGTGTAAGTTGGCTTTGGCCTCGCAAGCT
>Ga0302183_10000074_pt1 | contig 44430 bp, 31 predicted proteins | sample I_Palsa_N3_2_FD_200232 | JGI IMG/M metagenome (GOLD analysis project Ga0302183, IMG submission 200232) | Peat permafrost microbial communities from Stordalen Mire near Abisko, Sweden - I_Palsa_N3_2 | ecosystem: Environmental > Terrestrial > Soil > Palsa > Peat permafrost | place: Sweden...
AGGTCGGATTGGCGCGGCATTGACTACTGTCCTTAGATCGCCAAGGCGGTTAATGACAGTGCTTTTTGCCGGCCGTTTGCGTCAAGCCAATGGGGCTCAGCGAATACCACCACGTCATGAAGGGGTTCACCCCCATGACCTCATTTCTTCATGAAGCAGCGCTCTTTATATCGGTCAGCGGCGTATTCCGAATACCGCTCTCCACGGAATAGTCGATGACGCCCTGATCGACGTACGCGCTGCCCAGGGCCGCGAGCTTCACCAGCTTCTGACCGCCGAGCACGGCACGCTGACGTCGGTAAGGCGGCGTGTTCCCTAGTTCCTCGCCTCGACCTTTAGCAAAGCAGGCCGTCCGGACCTAACCCGCGCACGCCATCGGGCACAAACGGTGCCACTTCGATGCGTTCCAAGGGCTAAAAAACATCTAGTAACCCGCGCGCCGCAGCCATCGAGGCGTGCACATACAACAGAAGTAGGCGAAGGCCTTCACGTTTTTAGTCCTCGGACGGCATGAATTGCCTGACCGAAAAAACATCATGCAAACCGCAAGAACTTGTTGCTATATCGTTATTTATTTCGCTGTGTTCTTGCGGTAGGTACAAATAATTTCTTCTTAACTGGCATGTGGAACCAGCACGGGGAAGGCCTAAGGGCCTTTCGTTACCCCGTGGCCGGGCTCCACACGGCTTTCAAGTTTTTTCGTCAGCAATGATTTAGGGGAGTTCGACATGGAATCGTTTGATCAAGGCAAGCTAGTCATTGCCGTGCGTGTGGCCTTGGCCATGGGTGCACTTATCACCGCGGGGTCGGCTTTCGCCCAGGATGCCTCTGGCAACACGGATGCCAGTTCCAAAGCAGCCAAAAGTCTTGAAACCGTCGTCGTGACGGGCTCGCGCATTCGCAGCGTTGACGTGGCAACCGCGCAGCCGGTCTTCACCATGACCCAAGCGGACATCAAGAAGACAGGACTGGTCAATGTAGGTGACATCCTGCAGAACCTTACCGTGATTGGCGAGCCCACATTCAGCAAGGCAGCCGTGCTGACTTCTAACTCAGAGGAGGGCGGCCAGTACGCCAATATGCGTAACCTCGGTACAAGCCGTACGTTGGTGCTGGTCAATGGCAAACGCTGGACCTCCAGCCTGGCCGGTTATACCGATATGTCGACCATTCCGTCCGCGCTGATCGAGCGCATCGACGTGCTGAAGGACGGCGCCTCGTCGATTTATGGCTCCGATGCCATCGCGGGTGTGATCAACATCATTTTGAAAAGTAGCTACAGCGGTGCCGAGACTTCAGCCTATGTCGGTCAAAACGAGAAAGGTGACGGCACGCAACAAGCCTATTCGTTCACCGTGGGCTCGACCTCCGACAAAACGTCGGTCATGTTCAGCGCCAACTACACTCAGGAGGACGCGATCTGGGCGAAAGACCGCGACATAACCGCCTATACCTATGGTCCAAACCATGCCGAGGACGGACTGAGCGGAACCGGCCCATGGGGCCGGTTCCGTAGCGTCAACCCGATTACGGGCGCTGCCACCGGTTCTACTTACACGCTGAACCACACGGGCACATGGAATGGCCAAGGCGTGGGTCAGGACTCGCGCAATCTCGCGGATTACCATGCGGGTAGCAACCCCGCGACTGATTATTACAATCCCGCACAGCAGATGAACTGGACGGGCTCGAACGAGATGAAGTCGATCTTCACTTCGGCAAGCCACACGTTCAACGACTACGTCACGTTCAAGACGAATGCCATGTATTCGGAGCGTGACAATGATCGCCAAGTCGCGGGCTATCCGCTGAACAGTCGCAGTCAGCCGGGCTTTCCGGTTTACCTCAGCGGTCAGAGCTATTACAACCCCACGCCGGGCAAAGATTTGTTCTTCTACCGACGCACCGTGGAAGTGCCCCGCGGAACCAACTCGGAAGCGAAGTCCTATCACTGGGACGCCGACCTCGAGGGCGCGCTCACGCTGGGCACACGTAACTGGAACTGGGACGCAGGCGTCAACTTCAATCAGTACGACACTGTCCTGACCGAAACAGGCAATCTCAACCTGTTGAGCTTGCAACAAGCACTCGGCCCCTCGTTCTTGAACAGCAATGGCGCAGTTCAATGCGGCACGGCAGCCAAGCCGATAGGGCTCAATCAATGTGTACCACTCAATATCCTTGGCGGCCCGAGCGCCTCCACGCCGGCAATGATCAACTACGTCATGATGACGGGCCTGGAGAAACTGCAGAGCCAGAGCCGCGAATACTTCGCGAACGTCACCGGTGGCTTGTTTGACCTACCTGCTGGTGAAGTGGCAGTTGCGGCAGGCTACGACTATCGTCAGCTTTCCGGCTACGACCGCCCCGATTCGATGATCAGCTCGGGCTATTCCACCGTTCCAGCGGTTCAGCCCACTACCGCGAACTACAGCATCAATGAGTTCTACGCTGAGCTCAATGTGCCGCTGCTGAAGGATCTTCCCGGCGCGAAACAGCTTGCGTTGGATATTTCCAGCCGCTATTCGGACTACAGCAGCTTCGGTAGCACCGTGAACAGCAAGTACAGCCTTACATGGAAGCCGATCGACGATCTATTGATCCGTGGCACATATGCTCAAGGCTTTCGTGCGCCGACACTGAGTGATGTGTTCGGCGGCGGCACGCAAACATTCGATTACTACACCGATTCATGCGACCGAAAATTTGGGGCAACGACTGATCCAAAAGTAGCGGCTGCATGTACGGCAGCGGGCGCCGGTCCCGGCTTCCGCCAGACGGATATCAATGGCAAGCCAGTTACCGCTCCCAGCACGCAAGGCAGCACGCCGTTTATTGCCGGCGCAGGCAACGCTTACCTGAAGCCGGAGAACAGTACGACGCGCACGGCAGGCATTGTGTACAGCCCATCTTGGGTCGCCGGCTTGGATGTTTCATTGGACTGGTATGACATCAAAATCACCAACGCTATTACAGCGCTCGGCGCAACCGATGTTCTAAATAACTGCTATGTCCGCAATATTCAGGGCTTCTGCAACGCGTTCCAGCGCGACCCGGTAACTCACCAGGTGATTAACCTGTATCGCGGCAACGTCAACGAGGGTCTGCTGAGCACGGCAGGCTATGATTTCGGTGCGCATTACCGGCTACCGGAGTTTGGATTCGGAAAATTTGCTATCGGCCTGGACGCCAATTATCTAGCGTCTTACAACCAGCAAGCCACCTCCAACTCGCAAGCCTTCGGCTCCGCGGGCTATTACAATCAACCGCGTATTCGCGCGAACCTTAGCCTGGATTGGAGTAACGGCAACTGGGGCGCGACGTGGGCTATGCGCTATTACGGCGCTTTCCGCGATACATGCTGGTCGCAGTATGTGCCGGCCCAAGGGGGCGATCCTGCTGAGCCGGCTATAGAATGCAACCAACCAAACTATGCAGCCAAAAACTGGTCCGGCGTAGGTGCAAACCGCAAGGGCGCCAGCGTATACGACGACGCGCAGATTCGTTACGCGTTTCCGTGGAAAGGCACCTTCGCGTTTGGTGTCAAGAACGTCTTCGACAAGAGCCCGACGATCACCTACTCGGTGGACGACAGCAGCACAGCGAAGGTTGACCCGGCGCTGCCCATAGATCGCTACTTCTATGTTTCGTACAACCAGAAGTTCTAAATCTTTCCAGCGTTCCCGTAATGAAGAAGAGCCCGCAAGGGCTCTTCTTTTTAGCTTGATTTATCTTGTCGGCGACCCGTAAATCAGTACCACTCTAAATTAGAGGTCACGGGGCGTCTACCCCTTCGGTACCGGTACTTCGCTGGCTCGATTGAAGTCGCCGATCGCACCGACCAGATCGGCCACGGCGGCCTGCTCGGCTTCGCTGAGATCGGGGTTCCAGCTGTCGACGATCAGCACTACCCGGGTCTCGCTGCTGTTGTTCCATGCTTCGTGCAGATAGGTGTCGTCAAAGGTGACGCAACGGCCTTCTTTCCATTCGTGGACCACCCCGCCGACGCGCAACGCGCAATCGGGCGGCACGATGAGCGGCAGATGGGTGACCAGGCGCGTATTGGTGACGCCGCGGTGCGGGAGGATATGCGTGCCGGGGCGCAGTACCGAGTACAGCGTTTCCGGCGAGTGCTCGCGCACGCGGGCAAGCGGCAGCGTGTCAAGCAGCGCGGCGGTTTGCGGGCAGCGCGCGGCGTGCTCCTCATAACGTTCGCCGTGCCGGTGGAAGAAATACGCATCCCAGGCTGGCTGCTGGACACCGGATGAGCGCAGCAGGTCGGCTGCGTCCTGCGGCGAATCCGTCTGCAGAAATGACTCCAGGTCCTGCGGCTGCGACAGCACGACGCGCAGTTCCTCCCGGATCATCGTGGCGTTGGCCTCAAGCTCTGCCAGCCACGGAAAGCGTTCGCGTGGGTAATACGGCTGGCTCGGTACACCCGGGAAATATAGAAACTTGGGCTGCTGCCGTGAATCGGGCAAGGTGGCTTTTTGCGCACCGAGGTAGATGGCCAGACATTGTTCCACCCGTACCAGCTCCGAGGCGCCGTAGCGTTGTCGCAACGGCTCAAGGACGCCATTGAAAAGGCTGGTCTGCCCTTCAAGCACGTATTGCATGGCGCGCTTCACGACATCCCGCAGCTCGGGTGCGGTCGTGTCATCGCTGAGCCAGCGTCCTTTTGCCTGCGCCGTATTGAGCGCGTTGAAAGTGGCGATGAGGGCTTCGTGGGTTTCCCCCAGCTGATCGAGCAATATCCCCAGGCGCAAGCGCGCCAGGAACATCTCGGGCTTGAGTTCCAGCCCACGGCGCAAATCAGCGACGGCCTGCTGGGTATCGCCATTGGTCATCCGCGCCGAGCCCAGCTGATGCAGCGTGAACGGATCTTGCGGATGGGCACGATGTGCGATGGCCAATAGCTCGATTGCCCGATTCACGTCACCACGGCCGAGGTTGATGCTGGCCAGCTGCTGCAACGCTTCGAGGTCGTTGGGAAGAGTCTCGAGCAGATGCTCATAGGCCTGCTCCGCCACGGCCTGGTCCCCACGGCGCAAGCCGGACCGGGCCCTTTCGCGATGATCTACAGAGTGCTGATGTAACTCATTCTTCATTGCTGGATTCACTATCGGATGGGCAGCGGACCCCCTGAAACGGTACCGCAGCAAGCTTAACTAGCCGGCATAATACGCGGTGAGGCATGCCATTGCCTTCGTCGGCGCCAGGTCGGCTCGAAACATGGCATGCGCTGCGCTACATTGGTGCATCCACCCATCGCCTACCATCAGACGCAAGAAAGAGCAGAAATGAGTCCTCGTTTACAGGGGTTGAGCCCCGCCACCCGCACGCACATCATGGTCGCGGGCGAAGCGCTCGAAGCTGGCCGGGTGGACGAAGCCGAACGTCATCTTGCCAACGCGACCGCATCTGACCCGCATCACCCCGAAGTACTGCGGATGCAGGCGGGTATCCATAGCCTGCGCGGGAGGCCCCAACAGGCCCTCAACGCCATGCAGCAGGCGTTGGCGCAACGTCCGCAGGACGCGTTGTACTACAACACCATGGGCACCCTGTTGGGCAGCATCGGTGATTTCGATGCGGCGATTGCCTCGCTGCAGCGTTGTTGCGAATTGCAACCCGATCTGGCCATCGCCTGGTACAACCTGGGTGTCATGTTGACCCGGTGCGTGCGCAACGACGAAGCGGTAGTTGCCTTGCAGCGCGCTGTGACTCTGGCGCCGGATCATGTGGCCGCACGTGCCTTGCTGGGTGACATGCTGCGCACCCGCGGCCAAGTCGAGGCGGCTGCGGGAGAGTATCGCAAGGTGCTCGCGGAGCAGCCCTGGGCTGGCGCAGCCTGGTGGGGTCTGGCCGATCTCAAGACCACGCGGTTTGCTGACGGTGATATCGAAAGCATGCAGGCAGCGATGCGGTTGCCGCGGGCAGGCGATGACGATCTGATTTCCATGGGTTTCGCGCTGGCCAAGGCGCTGGACGATGCCGGCCGCTATGCCGATTCACTTGCCGCACTTGCCGAAGCCAATGCCGTTGCCAGGCGGCGACAGCAATGGAATGCCGCCGCATTCTCTACGGGGATCACCGCGGTCAATCAGGCCTTCGTGCCTCCGCCTGCTGGCGCGACGGAAGCGCTCGGCAGCGAGGTCGTCTTCATTGTCAGCCTGCCGCGAGCCGGATCGACGCTGGTCGAACAGATTCTTGCCTCGCATTCGTCGGTCGAAGGTGCCGGTGAGCTGCCCGATCTGCCACTGGTACTTGCCGAGGAATCGCGGCGCCGGGGCCAACCCTTTCCACGCTGGGTAGGCGCCATGCAGCCTGCCGACTGGGAGCGGCTCGGCAGGCGCTACCTAGAGCGCACGGCGCATTGGCGGCGAGAGCGTCCGGTATTTACCGACAAATTGCCCAACAACTGGATGTATATCGGCGCCATCAGGGCGATGCTGCCGTCGGCACGCATTGTCAGCTGCCGTCGCGATCCGCTGGAAACCTGCTTCTCCTGTTATCGCCAGCATCTGTCGAACAACGAATACACGCGCACCTTCAGCGATCTGGCCAGCTTTTGGGGCGATTTCGATCGCAGCGTGAATCAGTGGACCGCCCTGCATCCGTCCCGTGTTCTCGAGCACAACTACGAAGATCTGCTGGCCGATCCGGAAGCACGGATTCGTCGCCTGCTGGATTTCTGCGGCCTGCCCTTCGAACCCGCTTGCCTGCAGTTTCACGAAACCGAGCGGGAAGTCCGCTCACCCAGCGCGACCCAGGTACGCGAACCCTTGCGTCAGGATACCGCCAGCGCGCCGCGTTACGGCGCGCTGCTCGATCCGTTGCGGGAGGCATTGGGCATTCACCCTGAGGGCTGAGGCACCGGCTACGCGAGCGCAGCTACGCGCTGCGCTCTGTCGAAATAGTTTCGCGGAATTTCGCCAGTTGCCGCTCGTAAGGCCGCCACTCTTCAAAGGCGCGCGTATGGATGGGCTCGCGCACCTGCACCATGCTGAGGGTGGAGACCACTGACTTGTTGCGGGCGAGATCCGCGCAGCCGGGTTCCCAGTCGAGCCCACAGAATGCGAACACCTTGCGCGCCACGTCCTCGGGTTGGTGTACCAGGTCGCCGTAGTTCACATCCAGAATCTGCCCCGGCATGGCGCTGTGCCAATGCGCGATCACGCGGCGATACTGCATGTAATGCGCGGCCAGAGCATCCAGGTCATAGCTGTATGGAAACGAGTCGCCCAATAGTGCGCGGTAGTTGGAGAAGCACACGTCCATCGGCTCACGCACCAGATTCAAGATGCGCGCCTGCGGCAATGCGCGACGGATCAGCCCCGCGATCATCCAGTTCCGCGGCAACTTGTCGATGAAGAATCTTGCACCCGGCGCCCGCCATTGGGTCTGCACGAGATAACCCTGACCGATATCCGCGTAGTCAAGGTCGGGCAGTCGCTGCAGGATCTTCTCATCCAATGTGACCCGATGACCTGCCACTCGCCGCAACTGCCGACCGAAATCATCGAGCTCGCCAGCAGAACTCACTTGCGAGTGGTTACTCAGTATTCGATCAAGCAAGGTGGTGCCGGAACGCGGCATGCCTATGATGAAAATAGGCTGTGGTCCGTCGAAATGCGTTTCGTGCGGCTGCAGGAACTGAGGGGTGCAGCGCTGGATCAAGCCTTCGAACAGATTCCATGCGTACTTCGAATCGACTTCCTTGCGGGCGTACATAAGCGCGTTGCCGCGCGCGAGCGCAAACCACGCCTCGTCGTAGCGACCCAAGTCCGCAAGCTCTTCATACAAGGCAAATTCGAAAGAAGCGTGGTTTACCGTGCCAGGCGCGACGTTCCGGATTCTTTCAAGAAGAAGGTCAGGATGGTTCGACGGCGCTCGCTTGCGCATACGGGCCAGCGCCAACGACGCCTGACCAAAGGTCGGATCGATGCGCAAGGACGTTTCGTGTTCGCTCTGTGCCTCCTGCAGGCGTCCGTTATAGGTCAGCGCCAGGGCCCGCTGATAATGAAAATTCGCGTCGTCGATACCCGCCGCACCCGCGCGATCCAATAGCCCCAGCGACTCCGGATGCTCTCCCTGCATTCCGCGCAATTCGGCCAGGAACATCAACACAGCCCCATCCTGGGCAAGCACCGTCGCACGATCCATACAGGCGCGCGCGGCAACGGTCTCGCCGACCTTATGCAGCAAATCCGCCACATTGCTGATCAGCAGGGCATCGTCGGGAAGGTTCTGGGCCGCCGCAGTCAATGCATGACGCATGGCATCAGGCAGGCGATATTCCTTCCAGGCGATGTTGCCCAGAATCACATGCGCCTCGGCATCCCCGGGATCGCGTTGCAACAAACTTTCGAGGACGAAACGCGCGGCAACCGGCTGACCCTCGGCTATATAGCGTCGAGCCCTGCTCCAAAGACGATCATTGCTCATAGTGATCTTCTAGTCGTTGCAGAATAGTCACGCTTGTCGATGATGCCGGTGGTCAGCTTGCCCGAAGCGAGCTACACCCTCACTTCGCTGTCAGCCGGAAACCGCTTCACGAAGCTTGCTCATATGCTGCTCGTAAGGACGCCATTCTTCAAAGGAGCGGGTGTGTATGGAGCCGCGCACCTGCACCATGCTGAGTGTGGCGACTGTCGATTTGTTGCGGCTGAGATCCACGCATCCGGGTTCCCAATCAAGCCCGCAGAACGCGAATACCTTTCGCGCCGTGTCCTCAGGTTGGCGTACCAGATCGCCATACTCCACATCCAGAATTTGTCCGGGCATGGCGCCATGCCAATGCGCGAGCACACGACGGTACTGCAAGTAATGCGCAGCCAGCGCATCCATGTCGTAGCTGTAGGCGAATCCATCGCCCAAATGAGCACGAAAATTTGAAAAGCACACATCCATCGGCTCACGCACCAGATTCAGGATGCGTGCCTGTGGCAAGGCACGGCGGATCAGCCCGGCGACCATCCAGTTCCGTGGCAGCTTGTCGACGAAGAACCTTGCGTCCGGCGCACGCCATTGGGTCTGTGTAAGGTAACCCTGGCCGATGTCTACGTAGTCGAGATCTGGCAGTCGTTGCAGGACCTGCTCGTCCAGCGTGAACCGGTGGTTGGCCGCTCGCCGCAACTGGAGCCCGAAGTCTTCAAGTTCACCGGCAGACGCAACCTGTGAGTGGTTGCTCAGTATTCGATCGAGCAAGGTAGTGCCGGAGCGTGGCATCCCCAAGATGAAAATCGGTTGCGGCCCGTCGAAATGCGTTCCGTGCGGCTGCAGGAACTGAGATGTGCAACGCCCAATCAAGCCTTCAAGCAAAGCCCGTGCATACTTCGAATCCACTCCTCCTTTAAGGGAGTACATGAGCTTATTGCCGAGCTCCAGCGCAAGCCAAGCGTCATTGTAGCGGCCCAGATCCTCGAGTTCCTTGTAACGGGCAAACTCGAGCGCAACGTGATCTTCGGTTCCAGGCGCAACGTTTCGGATCCGCTCGGCAAGAAGATCGAGATGGTTCGATTCGGGCGTCTGCTTGCGGAAGCGAGTCAGTGCCAGCGCGGGGCGGCCGTAGGTCGGATTGATCCGCAAGCATGCCTCATGTTCGCTCTCTGCTTCTTGCAGACGTCCGTTGAAGGCCAGCTCCACACCCCGCTGATAATGAAATTCAGCATCGTCAATGCCCGCAGCACCCGCTCGATCCAGCGACGCCAGCGCCTCCGCGTGCTCCCCGAGCATCCTGCGCAGCGAAGCAAGGCGAACAAGCACAGCGCCATCTTCCGTATGCGCCAGGAGCGCGTGCCCAAGACAGGCGCGCGCAGCTACGTTTTCACCCAGCAGCAACAGCAATTCGGCCGCATTGCTGATGAACATGGCGTCGTCGGGATGATTGCGCGTCGCCATCTGTGCATGGCGAAGGGCATCCTGCAAGCGACCATCCGCCCAGGCGATGTTGCCAAGAATCAGGTGTGCCTCGGCGTGCGCGGGATCGCGTTGCAGCAAACTTTCAAGCGCGAAACGCGCGGGAACCGGCTGGCCCTCGGCCAGGTAACGCTGAGCCCGGCTCCACAGACGATCATTGCTCATAGTGATTAGCCATTTGTTGCAAAAGGGTCGCACCTATTGACGCGGGCGATGCTCAGCCCACCGCCATGTTATCGAATCAAGACCGTGCCTTCGCCGCGCACATGGCACTGTAGCAAGCAGCTTCCGATCAGTCGCGCAGCTCGGCGGGGTAGCCCCAGTGACGGAGCATGGGCTGCAGTATCGGCCACACAGGTTCGAATTCCTTTCGATAGCCCTGCCAGCGATTCAATCCCTTTTTATTCACCGGCACGATGACCTGGCTGTAGCTGGGTGTCGCAATATAGTCCTTACCACGCGCATGCTGATCGAATGTCAGCATCGGCGTGGCGTCTTCCAGCTCCAGGAATTGAGCGATACGCTGGGCCTGTAGCGGGAAGTTCGCGACCAGATCCTCATACCGCGACACCAGGACGTTTGGCTGAAAAGTCTGCACATCCTGCAGCCAATGTTCCATTGCCTGCACATAGGCCGCGGCCAGTCGCGGAATACTGGAGGCTGCCGCACCCAGGATGCTCGCGCGAAAATTCTGCATGTAGCAGCTGAGGATGACATCGCATGGGTGGCGCAACGCAAAGATGAATTTCGCCTGCGGAAACAGGCGATGGATCATCGGCATCCACAACATGTTCAGCGGATTCTTGTCGACCAACTGGGTGTTCCAGTCGCGCGGAATCGTTTCGCAAACCATCTTCAGGTAGAGCTTGCGCAGCTCATCGCAGTCGCGCTGTTGCAGTACCCCAAGATCCTGCAGGATGCGCGGATCGTGCGAACGCAGTTTGTCGGCAAGCCGGTTGAAAAATGGATTTTCGTCCATCGACTGCAGGGAAGGATGGGCGTCCAGCATCTGCTCCAGCAACGTGGTGCCGGAGCGAGGAAAGCCGACAATGAAAACCGGCGAATTGGCGGCATCCGGCGCGTGGGTCTGCGGCCAATGCCGGTAGGCCTCCGGCGACACACGCGGAATGGGAATCTCCGCGGGCAGCGCCGAGGCATCGGGCATGAAATGCTCCGGCGAAGCAATCGTCAGCTCGTCCACCTGGATCGCATGCGCCGCGTGCAGCGCCTGCATGGCAAGCTCCGATTCGGCGGACTTATCGTAGATCTCGGCTAGTTCGAAATAGTGGGCCATATCATTCGCGTGACGCGGTCCGGACTGCTCAAGCAGCGACCGCGCCGTAGCCCGGTCACCCTTGCGTGACGCGAGCTTGGCGAGCTGGTGATCCGCCTCCTGCTTGTCGGCGGAGCTCAACGCACCGCCAAGCGCGGCAATCGACTGCACCAGCGCTTCGGCTTCGGTTACCCGGTTCACGCGTTCGTAGACGCCGGCGAGCAGGAACTTCGCCTCGAGGTGGCTTGCGTTCCGCTGTACTACATCCTCAAGCAACGCCTGTGCACTGCTGGCGTCACTCAACAATATTAATAGTTTGGCCAATTCCAGCTGCAATGGATCATCGTGCAGCGGCAGCCATTCGCGCCAAGGTCGGAGCAGGTCCAAGGCACCATTGAAATCCTGGCACAGACAACAGGCGCGGGCGCCATGTACGCGCGCCAGCGGGGCTTGCCGATCCAGATCGAAAGCATCCAGCAGCATCTCGCGTGCGCCAAGGTAATCCTTGCGCTCGATCAGCATCAGGCCCAGATCGACCCGGGTCACGGGGTTGCGCGGATCCAGGGCGATCGCGGTGCGGTAGCCAGCCTCGGCCTCACTGAGAAAACCTCCCTCACGCAGGGCGGTGGCATGGTTTGCCCAGTGCACACCCTTGTCGGGAAACAGCTCGGTCAAACGCGCGTAGGCGGCGATCGCCTCGGCGGTGCGGTGCTGCAGATGCAGGCTGACAGCCAGCAATAACAGCAAGTCCTCATTCTCTGGTTGCTCCAGCAGGTCCACTCGGCACAGGCCTTCGGCAGCCGCGAGGTCACCGGACTGTATCGCTGTGTTGATTTCTTCAAATTGCATTGATGCCATGCCATAAAAAAAACGGGGCCGCGCAATCATATTGCGCGGCCCCTCTAGGTTAAAACATTAAGCCAAACTTAGAACTTGACGGTGACGCGGCCCCAGAAATAACGACCCAGCAGGTCGAAATCGCTCGGATCGGTATCCGCGTTGAGCGTGTTGTTGGCGTACAAGACCGGCGGCTGCTTGTCGAACAAGTTGTTGACGCCGAACTCGACGCGCGTGTTCAACGGTTCGATGTTGTAGCCCAGCGAGACGTCGTTGTAGACGGTCGCACCGTACTTCAGCTCGCCACCCTTGATCGTGCACTGGTAGGTGCCGCCAGCCGGATTCGGCGTGCCGTCGTAAGAGCAGGTGCCGAACGGGAACACGTCCTGCGTCGGGTTCGCCGAACCCAACTGGAAGCGGCCGATGTAACGCAGGCGCCACGAAGCGTCCCAGTTACCGTTCTGCCAGTTCACGTAGCCCTGACCCTTCCAGCGCGGGAACAAGCAGTTGCCGGAAGCACCCGGGCAAGCTGCAGCCTGGGCCGAGCCGAACGGCATGAAATGGCCGGCGTCGTTATAGGTAACGTTGGCGGCCGTACCTGGCGAGGTCTGCTCGTTGAAGTACTTCAGGTAGGTCGCGTTCACGCCAACGCTGATCTTGCCGAACGAGAACTCCGGCAGCTTGTAGTTCAGCGAGAAGTCGACGCCGCCCGTGCTGGTGGTGCCGAGGTTGCCGGTGGGCTGCAGGGTCTGCGCCGTCAGCTGACCCTGGTTGGGGCCACTGGCATAGCGCTGGATGAACTGGCAGTAGGTGAGGTCGCCGGCCGAGCAGAGGTCCAGCTCGCTCTGGACGCCCACGGTGGTGATGACGTCATTCAGGTACAGATGCCAGAAATCCACCGTGGTGGACAGGCCCGGTGCCCACGACGGGCTGTAGACGGCGCCAAAATCAAACGTCTTGCCCTGTTCCGGCTTGATCGGGAAACCCGCATAGGCGGAACCCGAAACGATGCCTTCACCCTGCAGGTTCTGCGTTACCAACTGGTTGCTGAAGGTGCCGTTGGTGGGCACATTCACGCAAGCCGGGTTGACCGGAGTACCGGTATAGCCGGTGCAGGGATCACTGGAGATGCGGTATGCCGACGAGCTAGCTGCACCATAGACCTCACCGAGGTTCGGGGCGCGGAACACTTCGGCCATCGTGCCACGCAGCAACAGGTCGTCGAACGGCTTGTATTCAACCGCGAACTTCAGGTTGTTGGTGGTGCCGAACATGTTGAACTTGGAGTAACGGTCGCCGATGTCAACGTTCAACGATTTGACGAACGGCAGATCGTTGAGGATCGGGAAGAACGCTTCGGCGTAGGCTTCCTTCACGTTGTAGCCGCCCTGCAAGCCGGAGCTGCACTGGCTGCCCAGGGTACAGGTGCCGGTGGCCGGATTAATGGTCAGCAAACCATCGACGTTGTCGTGCTCGTACTCGGTACGGTAGTCCGCACCGACCGCGAGATTCACGGTGCCGGCGGGCAGGTCGAACACACCACCGTTGAAGTCGGCGTGCCAGACCTTCTCGATCGAGTCACCCTGCTCAAGACCCGGGGAAGAAGCAGCCTGGAGTGCAGCAATCGACTGCGGGGTATGGATGTCGAACGGGTTGAACGGAATGCAGCCGGCAATGATGTTGCCCGGGGTGCCGCAAACGATCGTGCCACCGTTATTGAACGAGGGCCCAGCTTCCTGATTCAGGATGTTCAGATTCACCAAGCCGGTGATCGTGCTGGTCGTCGTGATATGGCCATAGTCCAAACCGGCATCCCACTGCCAGGTCTGGTCGCCGATCGGGAAGTCTCCCTTCAACCCGGTATGGATCTCACCCGTGGTCGTGCCGTTGAAACCTTCGCGCAGGCCCAGTGACGTCAGGCGCACGCCCAACGAATTGTAGCCATTGGCAAACTGCACGCCGGTGCCCGGAGTAAAACCGCCAGGATTACCGGGCGCATAGGTGAACGGGTTGTAATAGTTCTGTCCCGAGACTACGAAACCACCAGCAGTGGTCAACGGATCCGCCGCCAATGCAAAGGCGGACGAAGTCTTGTCAACATACAGATTCATGTACGCACTGACATGATCGGTCAGATTGTAGGTGCCCATCAGGAACGCATTGGTGCGCTCCTGCGGCGTCAGGATCAGGTTGACCGTGGCGTAGTTGTACTTGTCGCTATTCGGACCATTGTCCTGGAAGCAATGATAGTCCGAGGCGGCATTGGTGCCGGCACCTGGGTTGTGCGCAGCATAACCGCTCGCGCAGCCCGGAAAGGCACCAGCAAAGTTAGTACCCGCCAACTGGATGTGCCCGTTCGGTGCCGTTGCGGAACCGCCAACGTAGCCCTGCGGCGCACCGGCGCCGCCCGGATACGTTCCGTTCGTGCCGTACAGCGTCACTGAATTCTTGGAGAAATTACGGCTGCCAGCCTGGACGCCGTCGGTCTTGTTGTAGTCCACGCCGCCCATGATGCTGCCCTTGTCGGACGTCTGGCCAAACGTGAAGGTGTAACCCTGCTGCTCGCCGTCGTCATGGTCGGACTGACCAAAGTTCGTGGAGAACTCGGCGCCCTGATAATCCTTGCGCAGCACGAAGTTGACCACGCCGCCAACCGCGTCGGAACCATAGACTGAGGACGCGCCGGTGGTCAGCACTTCGATATGATCGATCATCGATGCCGGAATCGAGTTCGGATCAACGCCAGTGGCGACGCCAATGACGCGGTGACCGTCGACCAGGATCAAGGTGCGGTTCGGGCCCAAGCCACGCAGACCAATGCTGGTGGCGCCGGTGCCGCCCGAGTTGTTGACCTGCGGGTTGGTGTTGCCGCCGGTAACGGCTGGCAGATCCTGCACCAGGTCACCCAGGGTCAGCTTGCCGCTGGCCTGGATCTGTGCGCGATCAATGGTGATGACCGGGCTGGCCGTTTCCAGATCCACGCGGCGAATGTGCGAACCGGTAACCACAACCGTCTGCAGGGTGGCCGCTTTTGCCGGCGCGGCAGGGGCGGTGCCCTGAGGGGCCTGACCCTGTGTGGACTGGTCCTGTGCGAATGCGGCGCTCGAGGCACCGACCGCGAAGACAGCACCCAGCGAAAGCGCCAGCTGAACTGCCGATGAAAGTTTTTTGACCCCAAGTTTCATGAACACACCCTCCGATTAATTATCATCAATGGGTCAGAAAAAACGTTCTGCCCAAAATCCCACATCTTGGCCCGACCTTACCCAGACCGATCAACTTCAGACCCCTGATCTGCTGATCTGGGTCGATACTAACAGGCAAATAACGCTACGTGAACACGCTACATACTTGCGGCCACATACTTGTGTCGACCAGCAAGTGGCGGCTCAACATTGCGTCTTGACGCCTTTCCCTAATCCCTACCCACGCGTTTCACCGATGGTTAAGCGTCTTTATCACGCCTCTTTTACACATTGTCAACAAATTTTGTACGGCAAGAAGTTGCGTATCGCGTGGGTTCAGGTCGATGCTTCAGACGTACGCAAGCGCATGGCGATCGCCTTCGCGACCGCTTCTGCGAGCACCGGCGGGACGTCAGGGCAGGCGGATCACTCCCCTTCCGGGCCCTGCTCGAAACGCAAATGTTTGACGCTGCGGCCATTGCGGCGCACCAGCTTCAGGGCCTCAATACCGATCTTGATGTGTGCCTCGACGAACCGTGAAGTGACGCTGCCGTCGCTGGCCTCGGTCTTCACGCCCTCCGGAATCATCGGCTGATCCGATACCAGCAGTAACGCACCGCAGGGAATCCGGTTCGCAAAACCCGCCGCAAAGATGGTGGCGGTTTCCATATCCACCGCCATGCAGCGGGTGCGGCGCAGATAGTCCTTGAACGTCTCGTCGTGCTCCCATACCCGCCGGTTGGTGGTGTAGACGGTGCCGGTCCAGTAATCGTGACCCAGATCACGAATCATCGTGGACACCGCACGCTGCAGTTGGAACGCCGGCAGCGCCGGCACCTCCGGCGGCAGGTAGTCGTTGCTGGTGCCTTCGCCGCGAATTGCCGCGATCGGCAACACCAGATCACCTAGCTGGTTCTTTTTCTTGACGCCGCCGCATTTGCCCAGGAACAGCACGGCGTCCGGTGCGACCGCTCCCAGCAGATCCATCACGGTCGCCGCGTTGGGACTGCCCATGCCGAAGTTGATCAGGGTGATGCCGTCGGCCGTGGCGTTTGGCATCGGTCGGTCGCGGCCCTGCACGTCCACTCCATGCCACTTCGCAAACAGTTCGACGTAATGACCAAAGTTGGTCAGCAGGATGTATTTGCCAAACTGCTCCAGCGCGGTGCCGGTGTAGCGCGGCAGCCAGTTGGAGACGATCTCATGCTTGTTTTTCATTGCGTGGTATCCGAGTCGCGTTACCGGCGACGCCACGCCGGCGAGATGTCCGTTAGGTCACGCCATCTTAGGGCGCGCGGACAGTTTCGCGAACTGGAACAACTTGTCGTGTGGACTGCCCGCGGGCGCTGCCATCCACGGGCTGCATGGTGCTATGTTTCGATTGCCATTCTTGAGGGGGCGACGCGATGCGGATGGGCCTGGCTATCGATGCAGCTTGCGACCTGTCGCAGGCATTCTTGCAGCAGCACAACATCGCGGTGATGCCGATCACCGTACGAGTGGACAGCGAAGTCTTCATGGACGACCGCGAGCCGGCGGAGATCCAGCGCTTCATCGACCGCCGGCTGGGCAGTCGCAGCCACTCGGCAGAAACCGAACCGTGTCCGGTGGAGGAAGTGCAGAAGCTGTTCCTTGGCCGCCTGGTGCTGGAGCAGGACTGCGTGTTCTGCCTGACCATCACCGCCACGCGCAGCCCGATCAACGAGCATGTCAACCGCGCCAGTTTTGCGATCCTCAAGAACTATCGCAAGACGCGCGAGGAGGCGGGCGTTCCCGGCCCTTTCATGATGCGGGTGGTCGACACACGCAATATCTTTGCCGGCGCAGCGCCAGCGATCTACGAGGCGGCCCGGCTAATCCAGGCCAACGAGACGCCTTCAGCGATCCGTGAGCGACTCACCTATATTGCCAATAACAGCTACGGCTACATGCTACCGCGCGACCTTTACTATCTGCGTGCGCGCGCCAAGAAAAAGAATGACCGCAGCGTGAGCCTGTTCAGCGCCATGCTCGGCTCGGCGCTGGATATCAAGCCTCTGCTGCGCTGCTACCAGGGCGAAACCGGCCCGGTGGGCAAAGTGCGTGGCTTTGATCACGGCGCCGAAGCGCTGTTTGGCTATGCCGCGCAACGGGTACGCGCAGGCCTGCTGGTACCGATGGTCTGCGTCAGCTACGGCGGTGACCTGGCGACACTGTCAAACCTGCCCGGCTATGCCGGTCTGCGCGAGGCCTGCGAGGAATGCGCCGTCGAGTTGATGGAAGCGCCCATGAGCATTACCGGCATGGTCAACGTGGGCGAAGGTGCCGTGACACTGGGCTTTGCCGCCGAGGAACATGTCGCCGAGTTTTGATGGGGCGCGGATGGACTCGTGAGCCGACGGCGCCGTTCCAACCCTGTCGCAGCCGCATCGAGGCCGGACTAATCGCCAATCCCACTTCTTGTATGAGCGCGGGAGAGAAGCGCCGCGCTGGTCAGATGCATTGCTCCCTCCCCTGTTTGCAGGGGAGGGATGGGGGATAGGCCCTGGCCTCAAGTCAAAAGCTTTACCCCCTCCCAACCTCCCCCTGCAAGCAGGGGGAGGAGCACCCACCGGGGTCACTGCAATTCTCTTGTTATATGAGTGCAGGATCGATGGCGCCTGCTGCACGGCGGAGTCTGACCTCAGGGATACGCTAAACCGCCGGGGCTCCCTCAGTAGCCGTAATTCAGAAACCCGCCATCAACCGCCAGCACCTGGCCAGTGATGTAGCTAGCCGCGGGCAGGCACAGGAACGCGATCGCGGCGGCCACTTCCTCTGGCTCACCGATCCGCCTGAGTGGCGTGTGATCGAGCACTTCGTCCAGATAATCGGGGTCGGCCAGTGCCGGCTCCGAGCGTTGGGTGCGGATGTACCACGGCGCCACCGCGTTGACCCGAACACCGTCGACCGCCCACTCCGCCGCCAGATTGCGCGTGAGCTGGTGCAGCGCCGCCTTGCTCATTCCATACGGCGAGCCGGTACGCACGTGCGTGATACCCGACACCGAACCGACGTTGACGATCGCCGCATTCGCATGTTGCACCAGGTGCGGGTGCGCCAGGCGACACATCTCGAATGCCGAAAACAGATTCTGCTCGAACACCGCGCGGTATTCGTCCTCGCGATAATCAAGCGTCGGCTTCGGCTGGTTGCCGCCGGCATTGTTGATCAGCAGCGATACCGGCGCACCCAGGTCGGCGATCCAGTCGAACACCGCGAGGCGTTCTTCCGCCTCGGTCAAGTCCGCGCCAAATGCCAGGATCTCGATGCCAGGGAAATCATCCGTCAGCTCGACCCGGATCTGCTCAAGATAATCCTCGTCGCGCGCCACCAGCAGCAGGTCAGCTCCCAGGCCGGCCAGTTCGCGTGCGACGGCATAACCGATGCCCTTGCTGGCACCGGTGATCAGGGCGGTATGGCCTTGCAACTGCCAGGCATCGATGCGAGCGTTCATCGGTGCAGCTTAAAACGTCTCTGCCGACACGCATAGCTGGCCCGACTGTCCACACGGTTCTTGCCTGCAAGGACGCGCGGCGGGACACTCGACACTCCACCGTGCGGGAGAACCACCATGAAGCCGCTGCCGATTCTGCTCTGCGTCTTTGCCCTTGGTGCCTGCTCCGGCAAACCACCGGAGCCCCGAGCCAAGCCCGATCAAGTCGCCACCCCCTGGGACGCGATGAAGGCGGATGAGCAACGCGCCAAGGACGTGCAAAAAATTGTCGACAAGCAAGCTGAGGAACAGCGCAGGCAGATCGATGCGCAACAGGCACAGCAATAAGTCGCATAGGTCAGGGTGCGCAGAGCGCTCCGTAGGTTGGGGTGAGCGCAGCGATGCCCAACATCCCCTGGACGCCATGTTGGGCATCGCTGCGCTCACCCCAACCTACCTTGCTGCCGGGTCTAGCGCGGGCTGCAGAGGCAGTCGGCGTAGACGTTGGGGGTGCCGGCCTTGGCGTTGCGCAGCAGTTGCAGTTCTGGCGCCAGCGCGGACAACTGGGCGAACCAGCTCGGCAGACGAATGCCCCACGACTGCATCACATGCACGCTGGCGCTCTGGTTGAGGCCGATCAGGAAGCGCTCGAAGCCGCCCAGTGGCGCCTCCTGATAGCGCACCGGATAGTCCTTGCCCAGCTTGGCCCGGCTGGCGGCATCGGCGACGGCCTCGTCCAGCCCACCGAGCTGATCGACCAGACCACGATCCAGTGCCTGCTTGCCGGTCCACACGCGACCCTGCGCGATCGCATCGATCGCGTCATAGTTTTTACCGCGCGCCTTGGCCACGTTGCCGACAAAGTCGTGGTAGCCCTTGTCGATGATCGCCTGGATCACCGCGCCGACCTTCGGATCGAGCGGGCGCGTGATGTCGAACGCACCGGCCATCGGCCCGGTGCCCACACCGTCACTCTGCACACCGAACTTGGCCAGCGTATTGGGTATCGTGTAGTACATGCCGAAGATGCCGATCGAGCCGGTGATGGTGTTTGGCTCGGCGTAGATGCGATCGGCATTCATCGAGATCCAGTAGCCGCCGCTGGCTGCCACATCGCCCATCGACACCACCACCGGAATGCCGGCATCGCGGGTCAGTTCCACTTCGCGGCGGATCTGTTCGGCCGCATACACTTCGCCACCGGGTGAATTGACCCGCAGCACCAATGCCTTCGTCTTGCGGTCTTCGCGTGCAGCACGGATCAACGCGGCAGTGGACTCGCCGCCGATCGAACCGGGCGACTGCTTACCGCTGGCGATCTCGCCCTCGGCGACCACAATCGCCACGCCCGGCGTGAATGCCTTGCCATCGGCCGGCAAATTGGCGACATACCGTGCCAGCTCAACCTGACGGAAGCTGTGGCCCTTGTCATCGGCAGGCACCCCTTCCTTGCGCATCATGCTGATGATGTCGGCGCGGGTGGCCATGCCATCGACCAGGTGTTCATTCAGTGCCAGCTGGGCCAGATCGCCCTGGGTGCTGGCGATGTTCTGCGGCAGATTGTCGATGTCCGCGCGCAGCGTGGCCGGATCGAGCTTGCGCAACGCGGCGACCTCGGCGAGGTACTCGTCCCACAGGCCGCCCATCCAGTAACTGTCGGCCTGCTTCGCTTCGGTGGAAGCATGGTCGAGGATGTACGGTTCGGCCGCGCTCTTGAACTGGCCGACGCGGAACAGGTGCACGTCGACGCCGAGCTTGTCCAGCAGATCCTTGTAGAACAGCCGGTAGTTGGCCAGCCCGGTGATGAGTACGCCGCCCTGCGGATCGATCAGCACGCGGTCGGCATGCGCGGCGACGTAGTACTGACCCTGATCCAGATTGGCCGCCCATACGATCACCGGCTTGCCTGCCGCACGGAAGCGGTCCAGTGCCGCGCCGACTTCGCGCAACGCGGCAAAACCACCGCCCTGCATTTCATCCGGCAACAGCAGGATGCGGGTGATCTGTTTGTCTTTCGCGGCCGCATCGATCGCGGCCACCAGATCGCGCAGCTGCACCTGCTTTGGTGCGTTGCCGGACAAGCCGTCCATCGCGCGTTGCAGTGGGTCGATGCTGTATTGCTCGACCAGTTGCCCTTGCGGCTTGATCACCAGCACGCTGTCGTTCTGCAACGTGCGCCCCACCCGGTTGCCGGCAAATCCAATGACGATCAGCAACGTCAGCAGAAACAGCACGGCAAAAAACAGCAGGTTGATGATCACCAACCTGACCATGTTGATGCCGCGAAAAAAAGCCCGCCAACCGCTCGGTCGAGGCGGATTCTGCAGAGGCCGGTTCTGACGGGACGGATCCTGACGAGGCAGATCCTGACGAGGCGGAAGTGGTGGGATCATGCGTGCTGTTCCATGGTGGTGGCCAAGCGTAACCGGTCAGGCCGGCGCGGTCATGCTGAGTGGCACATGACGCCAGCGCTGTTTCCAGGCACTGCGCCAGAAGCGGACGAACAACATCAGCGCGGCCACCGACAGGCCGGCGATCAGCCCCATCCACATGCCGCGCGCACCCATGCCCTTATGGAACGCGAGCCACCAGCCCACCGGCATGCCGATGATCCAGTACGCGAACAAGGTGATCGCCATCGGCACGCGGGTGTCCTTGAGGCCGCGCAGCGCGCCATTGGAGGCAACCTGGATGCCATCGGAAAACTGGAACAGTCCAGCCAGCACAATCAGCTGGGCCGCCAGCCCGATGACCTTGGGATCATGCGTATAGAGAGTAGCGATGAAATGCGGCAGTCCCAGCATCAGCCCAGCCGAGAACAGCTGTGTGACCAGGGTCAGGCCGATCCCGCAGAATCCGGCATAGCGCACGCCGCGCTCATCGCCGCGGCCCACCGCGTTGCCTACCCGCACGGTAATCGCCATGGCCAACCCGAGCGGGATCATGAAAAACAGCGAGGCAATATTGATCGCCACCTGATGACTGGCGATCACGTCCTCGCCCAGCGTGCTGATGATCAGCGCCGTCGCCACGAATAGTCCGGCCTCGGCCAGCAAGGTGATCGCCATCGGCAGGCCAACGTGCATCAGCGCGCCGATGCGTCGCAGGTTTGGCCATTCGAAATGATCGAACAGGCCCAGGCCCCGGTAGTGGCGATGACACAATACATAGATGCCAAACCCCAGCATCTCCAGCCACAGCACGGTGGCCGTGGCGATACCGCAACCATGCGCACCCTGCGGCGGCAGCCCCAGCTTGCCGAACATCAACACATAGCCCAACGGCACCAGCAGCACCAGCCCGGAAAAACCGAAATACATCGAGGGTTTCGTCAGTGACAGGCCTTCAGACAAGCCACGCAGCGCGAAATAACAGGTCAGCGCCGGGGCGCCCCAGCTGATCGCCTGCAGAAACGCCTGCACGTCGTGACGCAGGCTAGCGGTCACCCCGATCAAGTCGATCAGCGGCGCCGCATGGCGTACGGCAAACCACAGCAGCACGCCCATGCCCAGCGCGAGCCATAGCGCCTGGCGAAACACCGCGCCGACTTCGTGCCGGCGACCAGCGCCGTCAAGCTGCGCGACCGACGGCGGCACCGCCATCATCATGCCGATGCCACTGACGATCGCCAGTGACCAGATACTGGCACCGACCGCCACCGCACCGAGTACATGTGCACTGACGTGGCCGGCCAGCACGGCATCGATTACATTGCTGCCGATCGCTGCCAGCTGGGCAAGAATCAACGGCAACGCGAGATGTACGGTGGCACGCATCTCGTGCGCCAGACGGGCACGTTCGGGGCGAAACGGTTTCATCGACACAGCAGGCTCCAAGGCTGGTCATTCTACCTGACTCATAAGTCACCACTGCTGACGATAGATCGTGTGCGAAGATCGTCCGCTGCACTGTAAGGGGGATCACTCATGAAGCCGTTGACCAGCCACGAAGGATTGCATTGCGCCAACTGCGGCATGCCGATGCAGGGCGAGTTCTGTCATGCCTGCGGCCAGTCGATGCACAGCGTTCTCAAGCCGGTGCACGGCATGCTCGAAGAGGCGGCTGAGACTTTGCTGCACATCGACGGACGCATCGTGCATACGCTGCCACCGCTGTTGATCAAGCCCGGTTTCCTCACGCTGGAATATTTCAGCGGCCGGCGGGTGCGCTACATCGCGCCATTCCGGCTGATGTTCGTGTTGTGCCTACTGGCGTTCTTCGTCTGCCACCTGCAGCTGGAAAACAGCCAGATCACCTTGGGTACGAAGGCGGTGGCGGTCAACACCGTGGATAACCCGTTCAATGCCGCCACTACGCCGGCAGCCGTGAAGCTGTCACTGCAGCAGAGGCTGTCCGACCTGGAGCAGGCGCGCCAAGCGACCAACGCGGTGGGCGGCGACGCCAGGCGAGCGCTTGATTCGGCCGAACATGTGCTGCGCCAGCAGGCCTCGCAACGACTGCTCGTGCTAGGCGTCGGCTCGCTGGGCGACGCAGCGCTGAACCCGCCGTCCGCCAGCTCATCACCCACGCCAGCCGCAACAGGTGATCAGCCGCCGGGCGGCTATTCGAAGATCAGCGACAGCACCCTGGCCAGCCCCTCCCGAATTGACATCCCATGGCTGCCCGCCTTCTTCAATGAGCGACTCTCGCGTGACGCCGACCATCTCAAGGCCAACGTGTTTGCCATGAAGCATGGGGGTCCGGGCCGCCAGGAAGCATTCGACCGGCTGGTGGGCAATTTCTTCAGCGTGCTGCCGCAGACCATGTTCGTGATGATCCCGCTGTTCGCGCTGCTGCTGAAGCTGTTCTATGTGTTCCGCCGACGCCTGTACATGGAACACCTGATCGTGGCACTGCACAGCCACGCCTATTTGTTCCTCAGCCTGTTGCTTGGCGTGCTGATCAGCGCCCTGTCCAGTTGGGTGGCGCCGCACGCGAGCTGGGCCACCCACCCCCTGACCTGGCTGGAATGGGTGTTGGTGCTGTGGGTGCCGGCCTACCTGCTGATCATGCAGAAGCGGGTCTACCGGCAGGGCTGGCCGATGACTGTGTTGAAATTCTGCTGCGTCGGCTGGTGTTACCTATGGCTGCTGCTGATCGCCCTGGTCATGGCCGCCGTGCTGGGCCTGGCGTACTGAGGGCTGGCCACCGCAGCGCTGCCTAAAAGGCCGCCGACATAGCCTGTCTGCGGGCTCGCCGCAAGGGGTTTTACACAGCGTCATCAAGCTGTCAAGGCAAGTGACGGCTTTTTGTCAATTATGTGAAGGGCAAGTTGAGGCGATTTGTAAGTTGCTGAATTAAATCACTTTTGTAGCGTGACTAAAACTTCGTCAAGTTGTAAAAGGCGCCACGACGGGCCTCGTGGGCGCCCCTCCCCGTTACATCCACAGACTTATCCACAGGTCTTGTGGATAAGCGGAAAAACTCCCCGAGCTGAGCCACTTACCCTCAACTTCTCGATAGTCGAGCAGCAAGTGCGCGCAACTCATGGCCAGCAGACTCAGCCGACCTTGCGACCATGCTGCGACGATGTCGCGGTTACACTGAGCCGCCATGAGGTAGCCATGCCAGCCGTCCTTCGCGTTGCCCTGCCGGTGCCCCTTTTGACCCTGTTCGACTACCTGCCGCCCGCGGCGGGTGAGGCGAGCGCGGGCAGTCGGGTGCTGGTGCCGTTCGGCCGCGACAAGCTGGTCGGCGTGGTGGTTGCGATCGATGCCGAGGCCGCGGTGGGCAGCAGCCGGCTGAAACAGGTTATCCGCCTTCTCGATGACACCCCGTTGCTTGACCCCGAGCTGATGCAGACGCTGGCCTGGGCTGCCGACTACTGGTTGGGCGCGCCTGGCGAGGTGTATGCGAATGCCCTGCCACTGGCCTTGCGCGAAGCGAAGCCATTGCCGGCCCTGGGCGACGAATACTGGTTGTTGAACGCCGCCGGTCAAAGCGCCCACGATGCCGGCAGCCGTCGCGGCGGCAGCAAGGCATTGCTGGCGCTTTTGGCTGGCCGCGCGATGAGCGCGCAAGAGCTGACCGAATCCCTGCCCGGCTGGCGTGAGGCGGCCCGTCGACTGGCCGGCGCCAGCCTGCTCGAACGCAGCGAACGACCGCCGCTCAACCAGGCACTGCCCGCTTCGTTCGCACCGCAACTGAATGACGAACAGCAACAAGCCGTCGCTGCGGTCGGTGCCGGTCTCGGTCAGTACCAACCGTTTCTGCTCGATGGCGTCACCGGTAGCGGCAAGACCGAGGTGTATCTGGCGCTGATCGAACAGGTGCTGGCGCAAGGCCGTCAGGCGCTGTTGCTGGTACCGGAAATCGGCCTCGCTCCGCAGACCGTGCGACGACTACGCGAGCGGCTTGGGGTGATCGTCGAGGTGTTGCACTCCAACCTTTCCGAAGGCGATCGCGCCCGCGCCTGGCTGCGTGCGCGCAACGGAAGCGCGCGGGTCATCCTGGGCACCCGTTCGGCCGTGTTCACGCCGCTGCCGCAAGCCGGGCTGATCATCGTGGATGAAGAACACGACAGCGCCTACAAACAGCAGGAAGGGTTCCGTTATCACGCCCGCGACCTCGCGCTGGTGCGCGCCCGTGCGCTGGGTGTGCCGGTGGTGCTGGGCTCGGGCACGCCATCGCTGGAATCGCTGGCGAATGCCGACAGTGGCCGCTATCGCACGCTGCACCTGCGTGCCCGCCCCGGCGCGATCCGGCCGCCGCAAGTGCAGATCATCGACATGCGCGCACAACGGCTCGATCACGGCATGTCGCCAGCACTGCTGGCGGCAGTCACCGACACCCTGACGCGCGGCGAACAGGCCTTGGTGTTCCGCAATCGCCGCGGCTATGCACCAGTGTTGCTGTGTCACAGCTGTGGCTGGCATGCCGAGTGCCCGCGCTGCGAACGTCCACTGACCCTGCATGCCGGCCGGCGCCAACTGCTCTGCCATCACTGCGACTACCACGCCCGCATGCCAGCGACCTGCCCCACCTGCGGTGCCGGCGATCTGAAGGCGCAAGGCCAGGGCACCGAGCGGCTGGAAGAAGCACTCGTCGCACAGTTTCCGCAGGTACCGGTGCTGCGCGTCGATCGCGAAACCACCCGCCGGCGCGATGCGTTCGAGCAACTGCTGGCAACGCTGAAGGACGATCAGCCGGCGATCCTGGTCGGCACGCAGATGCTGGCCAAGGGCCACGACCTGCCCAACCTCACGCTGGTCGCGATCGTTGGGGTGGACGAGGGTCTGCACAGCGTTGATTTCCGCGCCAGTGAACGGCTGGCGCAGTTGGTGGTGCAGGTGGCGGGGCGCGCCGGCCGCGCACGCAAACCCGGCCGCGTCCTGCTGCAAACCCACCAGCCGGAACATCCGCTGCTGCGCAATCTGCTGGCGCACGGTTATGCTGCCGCCGCTCGCGAACTGCTGGCCGAACGCCGCCAGATCCAGCTGCCTCCGTACAGCCACCAGGTACTGCTGCGTGCGGATGCAGCACAGCGCGAACACGTCGACGCCTTTCTGGCCGCTGCGCACGCTGCACTGCCAAACAACGATCAGCTACAGATCGCCGGCCCGATGCCGGCGCCGATGCCACTGCGTGCTGGGCGTCATCGTGGCCAGCTACTGCTGGAGGCGGCCAGCCGTCAAACGCTGCATGGCATGTTGCGATCGTGGCAGCTGATGCTGACCACACTACCGGCTGCGCGGAAGGTGCGCTGGTCGCTCGATGTCGATCCGATCGATCTGTACTGAGGTGAGCTGTTCTGCGTTGATGCGGTCGGCGCTGAGGTAGTGCTGTCGGAAACCTGCTGGTTCCGATGGGGGCGACTTATTTAATGAGCGGTACCGCGAGCACCCGGACCCTCTCCCACAGGGAGAGGGGGCAGAGCCTGTCGTGACTTGGTCAGGTCGCGTCTGGCCTCAGCGACCCGGGCTTCACCAACCAGCGCACGGCCAACACACCCAGCTCATAGAGCAGGCACATCGGGATGCCCAGCATCAGCATCGAAGTGATGTCCGGCGGGGTGATCAGTGCGGCGATCGCGAACGCGCCGACGATCGCGTAGCGTCGGCCGCTGCGCAGCTTTTCCAGGTCGACGATACCGACCGCGGCGAGTATCACCACCGCTACCGGCACCTCGAAGCACAAGCCGAATGCAAAGAACATCAGCATGACGAAGTCGAGGTAATGGGTGATGTCCGTCATCATCTCCACACCTTGCGGAGTTACCGCGGTGAGGAAGCGGAACGCCGCCGGAAGCACCAGAAAATAGGCGAATGCGCAGCCTAGATAAAACAACCCCAGCGCAGCGATCAGCAAGGGACGGGCAAGGCGCTTTTCATGTTTGTACAAGCCTGGACTGACGAACGCCCACAGCTGATACAGGACCACCGGCATGCTGATGAAAAGAGCCGCATAGAAGGCCAGTTTCAAAGGCGTGATGAACGGGCTGGTGACTTCGGTGGCAATCAGATGTGCGCCTTGCGGCAGGCGTGCCACCAGTGGCGCAGCCAACTCGCTATACAACCGATTCGCAAACGGCACCAGCGCCACCAGCACCAGCACCACGGCAGCTACCGCCTTGAGCAGGCGCGTGCGTAGCTCGAGCAAATGCGAAAACAGGCCTTGCTGCAAGCCATCGGACTCGGGCTCGTCTGGCTGTTGCCCGTTGAGTTCAGGTGCTGCCATGCGGAGATTCCTTGGACGACGCCGGCGTCGCGGACAACTCATCCAGCGGTAGCTCCGCCTGCACGTTCGTCGGCGGCTCGTCGTGGGCCGCCATGGGGGCAGCCGACGGTGCGGGCCGTTCCTGTTTCATCATCGTGGCGGCGGCGGCGAACGGTTCGTGCGCCTGGTGCAGGGTTTCTTTCAAGTCATTCTGGACGGCTTCGGCACGGGCGGCAGCCTCACGTGCGGTGCGCTTGATCTCTTCGATCTCCAGTTCGCGTTCGACCTCGGCGCGCACATTGTCCCAGCCACTGCGAACACGTCGCAGCAGGGCGCCGGCCGTACGCGCGGCGCCGGGCAACTTCTCGGGGCCCAGCACGATCAGCGCGATCAGGGCGAGCAACACCATTTTGCCGAGACTGATCTCGATCATTGCCGCGCTCCGCCCATCGCGCGCTTACTTGGTTTCGCTGGAGTCGCGCTGACTCTGCGTGGTGGTATCAGCGGCCGGCGGCGGGTCCGCGCGCAGCTGTTCGGCTGCCTTGCGCTGGGCTTCGTCTTCCTTCTGCTTGGCTTCGTCGTCACCGCTCATGCTTTTCTTGAAGTCGCGGATCGCGGCACCGAGATCCGGCCCGAGGTTGCGGATCTTCTTGGTACCGAAGATCAGCAACACCACCACCAGCAGGATGAGCCAATGCCAAATACTGTCAAAACCCATGATCGACCTCTAGGCGGCGGATTCTAGCCAAAATATCTTGCCAAACCATCTTGGCGCAGATCGCGCCGACACTTCCCGACAATTACCGCGAAGTGTACTCCTCAAGCCGATCGCGAAAATCGACGATCGGTCCCGGCACATTGCCGATACCGCCTTCGAAGATCCGCCGTGGCGTGATGCCGGCGCCATAAATGGCCTCATTCGCGTCGTAATCGATGCGCAATGCCGCACCATCGATCGCCACACCGGCAAACAAGCCGCGGGCGCGTGAATAGGAGTAGATCTCGGCCTTCATCTGTTCATCGGTGGACGCGCTGGTGGTGCGACCGACCGGACCGGCAGCCGCAGAAGCGTCAGCACCGATCGTGAACTTGCCGCGTACGATCGAATCCACGCCACGCTGGGTGCGAAACACCAGGATCACATCGGTCGAGGACACACCGGCCTGAAAGCCTACGCTACCGCCGGTCATGCTGATGAAGCTGGGATTGGACCAGGTGCCGTCCGGGCCCTTGACCGAGATCAGGCCTTCGCCACGACGGCCGCCGAAGATGAAGCCGACCTTGAGCATATCCGGGATCACCGCGATCGCACGCGCTTCTTTCAGCAGATCCTGCGGGATCGACTTGTCAGGCGCCTGCATGATGTCGTTGAGCACCCGCACTGCATTCGTGGCGCGCACCAGCGGCGGATCTTCGGCATGCACGGCCAGCGCGGGCAACAGCAGGGCCATACCGATCAGCAACAGGCGATGCAGTGATGTCTTCAACATGGACGACTCCAAGCGGGGTAAAGCACAGGTTCGGGGGACAAGATGGCGCACCGGAGCGCACCGGGCTTATGGCAGACTCCACAGCTGGTTCAGCCACAACTGCCACGATGCCTCGCAGCAATCACTATACCGGCCTCGCCGGCTATTCCCACGGCCCCTCCGTTCAGCCCGTTCAGGCAGGCGTACTGCTGGTCAACCTGGGTACGCCGACGGCTCCCACGGCGAAAGCGGTGCGACCGTACCTGGCCGAATTTCTTGGCGATACGCGGGTCATCGACTACCCGCGCTGGCTCTGGTGGCTGATCCTGCATGGAGTGATCCTGCGCACGCGGCCGGCACGCTCGGCGCACGCTTACGCGCGGATCTGGACCGACGAAGGCTCCCCGCTACGTTTCGGCAGTGAGGCGCTGGCGGCTGGTTTGCAGGCCGAATTGCTGCGACAGCGACCGCACGGCCCGATCCGCGTCGCCCTGGCGATGCGCTACGGCGAACCGTCGGTGGCGCATACGATCGAACGGCTGCAGCGCGAAGGTGTGCGCCGGTTGTTGGTGCTGCCGTTGTATCCGCAGTATTCGGCCACCTCCACCGGCTCGGTGATCGACGCCGTCGCCGACACGCTGAAGACCCTGCGCTGGCCACCGGAGCTGCGCCTCGTCAACGATTATCACGATGATCCGGGCCATATCGAAGCACTCGCGCTAAGCATCGAGCACTGGTGGCAGACGAACGGCCGTGGCGACAAGCTGCTGCTGTCGTTTCACGGCATCCCCGAGCGCTATGCGGATGCTGGCGATCCGTATTCCCAACAGTGCCATGCGACCGCGCGATTGCTGCGCGAGCGGCTGCGACTGAGCGAAGACCAGTTGATCATCAGCTTCCAGTCTCGCGTCGGCCGCGAACGCTGGCTGCAGCCGTATACCGACGCCATCGTGCGCCAGCTCGCCGCGCAAGGCGTGAAAAAACTCGACGTCGCCTGTCCCGGCTTCGCCGTGGATTGCCTGGAGACGCTGGAGGAAATCGCCATGCAGAACAGCGAATTTTTCATCGCTGCCGGCGGCCAGACACTGCGCTACATCCCCGCGCTCAACGACAGCGCCGAACAGGTCGGCAGCCTCGCTTCCCTGATCTTGCGGCACACCCAGGGCTGGCCGGAGTTCGCTATCGACCACGATGCCGCGGCAACGCCGTGACATGATCGCACCCACTGAACATCGCATCGCACTGCCGCATCTCACGCTGCACGCGCAACTATGGGGCGACCAGGCCGCCGCGCCGCTGCTCGTCCTGCACGGCTGGCTGGACAACGCGGGCAGCTTCGCCCGACTGGCGCCGCTGCTGGCTGAGCGGTACCGGGTGATCGTGCTGGAGTTGCCCGGTCACGGCCACTCCGACCACCTGGCCGCGGGCGCCAACTACCGTTACCTCGACTATGTGCAGGCCGTGCTCGCTGCCGCCGAAGTGCTGCAGCTGGACCGCTACTCGCTGCTCGGCCATTCGCTGGGCGCCGGTATCGCTGCTCTGGTCGCCGCCGCTACGCCCGGGCGAATCGAGCAGTTATTGCTGATCGAAGGACTGGGTCCGCTCGGCGACGACGGCATACACACCTTGCAGCGCTTCCGCGACGCGTTCGCGCCTCGTGGCCAGCATGCCAAACCACTGCGGGTATTTCGCAGCATCGAGCAGGCAGCCAGCGCGCGCAACCTGGTCAGCGGCCTGGCGGCCGAACTGGCGCAGCCGATCGCCCTGCGCGGCCTGATCGAAACCGAAGGCGGCTGGCGCTGGCGCAGCGACCCGCGGCTGACCCAGCCCAGCCCGGTGCGCCTGGCCGAATCCCAGATCCATGCCCTGCTGCGCGGCATCGAGGCGCCGACTGCGCTAATGCTGGCGCAACCGGCGACCTCCTATCTGCCCAGCGCACCGATGCAGGCGCGTGTCGCATGCGTACCGAACATAACCGTGACCCACCTCGACGGCGGCCATCACCTGCACCTCGAGCACCCCACCGCCGTCGCTGCATGGATCGACGCTTCAAAATAACGCAGCTTGCACACGTGTAGCGTCATCGCTGTTCGGCTATCGTGCGTATCCCATCGCTTTGCCACGCCCCATGGATCAGCTACCCACCCTCGCCGCTCCGCGCCACCGCGCCGCACTCAACTTCATTTTCGTCACCGTCATGCTGGACATGCTGGCGTTCGGCATCATCATTCCGGTGCTGCCACATCTGATCGTGCAGCTGATCGGCGGCAGCATCTCCCAGGCCGCGGTGTGGTCGGGCGCGTTCGGCGCGCTGTTCATGCTGATGCAGTTCGTGTTCTCGCCGGTGCAGGGCGCGCTGTCCGATCGCTTCGGTCGACGCACGGTCATCCTGATTTCCAGCTTCGGCCTGGGTATCGACTTCATCGTGATGGCGTTGGCGCCGGTGCTGTGGCTGCTGTTCATTGGGCGTGCGGTATCTGGTGTCTGCGCGGCGAGTTTCTCCACTGCGAATGCCTACATCGCCGACATCATCCCGAAGGAAAAGCGCGCCGCCGCGTTCGGCACACTGGGTGCGGCTTTCGGCATCGGCTTCATCATCGGGCCGGCATTGGGCGGCTTTCTCGGCCATCTGCATATCCGGCTGCCGTTCTGGGTAGCCGCAGCGTTGTCGCTGATCAACTTCGGCTACGGCTACTTCGTCTTGCCCGAATCGCTGCCGAAGGAAAAGCGTAGCCCGCGCTTCGACTGGCGCCACGCGAACCCGTTCGGCGCCGTGGTGCTGCTGCGCCGCTACCCACAGGTGTTCGGCTTGGCGACGGTGTACTTCCTGATCAATCTGGCGCAGTTCTCGCTGAACTCCACCTACGTGCTGTACACCGATTATCGCTATGGCTGGGGACCGCAGGCGGTCGGCTACACGCTGGGCCTGGTGGGCCTGTGCAGCGGGTTGGTGCAGGCGGTGCTGGTGCGGCGGCTGATGCCGAAATTGGGTGAGCGCCGGATGATCATCGCCGGACTCCTGCTGTGCATCGTCGGCTACGTGTTCTTCGGCTTCGCCTCGGCCGCGTGGATGTTCCTGCTTGGCATCCCGTTCCTGTGCCTCGGCGGGCTGTCCGGTCCACCGGCGCAGGCGATGATGACCCATCAGGTCGATCCGCACGAGCAAGGTCGCCTGCAAGGCGCGCTAACCAGCCTGGCCAGTCTCGCCGGCATCTTCGGCCCGGCACTGTTCGCGAATCTGTTTGCGCTGTTCATCAGCGACCATCCGCCCGTGCAGCATCTGCCCGGCGCAGCCTTCGTACTGGCCGCGCTGCTGCTGTTTGCCGCCGCACTGATCGCCGTGCTCGTGATGCGTCACAAGCCTGCCGCGACTCCCTTGGCGGCACCAGGCGTGGCACCCATGATTCCGTTCAACGAGCTTTCATCCGAACCGCTTCATTCCGACTCACTACCGCACGATCCACCGGAGCAATCCCCATGACACTTTCCATGTACCAAGCTTCCGTCCCCGTCTTTGTTCGCGCACTCAGCAACCTCGCCCATGTGCTGAAGAAGGGCGAAGCGCACGCGAAGTCCAAGAACGTCGCCGATGAAGTGCTGCTGCAAACGCGGCTGATCCCCGACATGCTGCCGCTGATCAAGCAGGTGCAGATTGCCGCTGACATCGCCTCGCGTGGCGCTGCTCGCCTGGCCGGCGTCGAGCCGATGTCGTTCGAAGACAATGAAACCACGCTGGAGCAGGTCTACTCCCGCATCGATCGCGCGATCGAATACATCAAGACGTTCAAGCCCGAGCAGATCGACGGTAGCGAAGGCAACACGATCGTGATGAAGACGCGCACCGGCGAGACGACGTTCGAAGGCCAGGCCTACCTGCTGGGCTTCGTTCTTCCGAACGTGTTTTTCCATTGCTCGACCGCGTACAACATCCTGCGCGTGGCCGGCACCGAGATCGGCAAGACGGATTTCATCGGCCAGGCGTAATCGGCCCCGGCGCCACGGCCACGGCCGTGGCGCCACATCCAATCGTCACGCCCGCACGATATCTGCGAAAATCCGCCGGCTTACTCTAATTCCGGATTCCGGCGAATGTTGCGACTGACCGACCTCAAACTGCCGCTGGATCACCCCCAGGACACGCTGCCCCGGGCGATCCTCAAGCGGCTGGACATCGAGGCAGCGGCGCTGACCAGCTACACCATCGCCAAGCGCAGCTATGACGCGCGCAAACGTGGCGCCATTGCGCTGATCTATGCGCTGGATATCGAAACCACCTGCGAAGCCGAGTTGTTGCAGCGCTTTGCCGAAGACCAGCACGTCCAGCCAACACCCGATACCGAATATCACTTTGTCGCCAGCGCTCCGGCGCAACTGAAGCTGCGTCCGATCGTGATCGGCACCGGTCCGTGTGGCTTGTTCGCCGGGTTATTGCTGGCTCAGATGGGTTTGTGCCCAATCATCCTGGATCGCGGCAAGGCCGTGCGCGAACGCACCAAGGACACCTGGGATCTGTGGCGGAAACGCAATCTGCATCCTGAATCCAATGTGCAGTTCGGCGAGGGCGGCGCCGGCACGTTCTCCGACGGCAAGCTGTACAGCCAGATCCGTGATCCGCTGCACCACGGCCGCAAGGTGCTCGCCGAGTTCGTCAAGGCTGGCGCACCGGAGGAAATCCTCTACGTCAGCAAGCCGCACATCGGCACGTTCCGGCTGGTGACGATGGTGGAGAACATGCGCGCCACGATCGAGTCGCTGGGCGGAGAAATCCGTTTCAGCCAACGCGTCGATAATTTGCAGATCGAGACCGATGCCAGCGGCAAACGCCAGATGCGCGGCGTGACGCTGGCCAGCGGTGAAGAAATTCGCGCTGACCATGTGGTGCTGGCGGTCGGCCACAGCGCGCGCGACACGTTCGAGATGCTGCATGCGCGCGGCGTGTATCTGGAGGCCAAGCCATTCTCGATCGGCTTTCGCGTCGAGCACCCGCAGTCGATCATCGACCGCGCACGCTTCGGCCCACAGGCCGGTCATCCGCTGCTCGGCGCCGCCGACTACAAGCTGGTGCACCATTGCAAGGGCAGCCACGTCGGCAACGGACGTTCCGTCTACAGTTTCTGCATGTGCCCCGGCGGCACGGTGGTGGCGGCCACCAGCGAGGTCGGCCGAGTGGTGACGAACGGCATGAGCCAGTACTCGCGCAACGAGCGCAACGCGAATGCGGCGATCGTGGTTGGCATCGAGCCGTCCGATTTTGCGCCCTACGATGACAGCGGCAGCCCGCTGGCTGGTATCGCGTTGCAACGCGCGCTGGAAAGTCACGCGTACATACTTGGTGGCGAAAACTACAACGCGCCTGGCCAGCTGGTCGGCGACTTCATCGCGGCGCGCGCCTCGCAGGAATTCGGTGATGTGCAGCCCTCGTTCAAACCCGGCGTGACACTCGGCAGTCTCGACAGCGCGCTGCCCGACTACGCGATCGCCGCGATCCGCGAAGCACTGCCCGCGTTCGATCGTCAGATCCGGGGTTTCGCGTTGCACGACGCCGTACTCACCGGCGTGGAAACCCGCACTTCCTCGCCGGTGCGGATCAAGCGTGACGAACGCCTGCAAAGCCTCAACACCACCGGCCTCTATCCCGCCGGCGAGGGTGCTGGCTACGCCGGCGGCATCCTGTCCGCTGCAGTGGATGGCATCAAGGTGGCCGAAGCGGTAGCGCGGGACATCGCGACTCAGGGTTCATAGCGCAGGGCTTTCAACTCAAAAGTTGAAATGTCTCACTTCAACCTGTAAGTTGAATTGTATCAAATCAACCCATAGGTTGAATTATGCGCTCGACACCCATTCTCCTCCCCACCCAACTGGGCGACATCCTTCGCAGCGCACGCCTGAGCCGCGGACTCACCCAAACCGACATCGCCCGACAGCTGGGTATCAGTACACAGGCCGTCTCCAAGCTGGAGAATAACGCCGCCCGAGTCTCATTCGACCGCATCCATCGGCTATGCCAGGTATTGGGACTTGAACTGCTGCTGCAGGAAAAATCCACGATGAATCTGCGCGACACAGACGCGCCGGAATGGTAGCCGCGCCGCGCTCACCAGCCTTGGGCATATGGATGAATGGTCTCTACGTCGGCACCTGGGAACGCCCCAAAGGGACTGCCGACCGGCTGACCTACGACACCCGCTGGATCCAGTCCGACACAGGACGCCCGTTGTCGCTGTCGTTACCGTTCGGCCATGCCCACCGCGGCGATGGCGCGCAGACCTTGCGCGGCGACAAGGTCGCCGCGTATTTCGAGAACCTGATTCCGGACAACGAGCGCATCCTGCAGCGATTGCGTGATCGGTACGGCGCGCGCTCCACCACCCCGTTCGACCTGCTCGCCGCAATCGGCCGCGACTGCGTTGGTGCCATACAGCTGCTACCGGCGGGTACGGAACCGGGCGACATCCGCCACATCGAGGCCACCTCGCTCAATGAAGCCGGCGTGGCGAATGTGTTGCGCAACACCACCCTGTCCCGACACCCGGGCGAAGCGCCCGACGATGACGCGTTTCGTCTGTCCATTGCCGGCGCGCAGGAAAAGACCGCGCTGCTTCGGCATCGCGGACGCTGGTGCATTCCGCACGGCGCCACGCCATCCACCCACATCTTCAAATTGCCACTGGGACTGGTGGGCAACGTGCAGGCCGACATGCGCATGTCGGTCGAACTGGAATGGCTGTGCATGGAGCTCGTGCGCGAATACGGCCTGCCTGTCGCCCATGTCGAAATCGGCCGTTTCGAGGATCAGAAGGCCCTGATCGTCGAACGCTTCGACCGCGTCCGGGCTCGCGATGGCCATTACTGGCTGCGCATTCCGCAGGAGGACTTCTGCCAAGTCACCGGGTTGCCGCCGAACCGCAAGTACGAAAGCGACGGCGGCCCCGGCATTCGCCGGATCATGGATATCCTGCGCGGCTCCGAAAACGCCGACGCGGATCGCGAGAACTTCTTCCGGACGCAATTGCTGTTCTGGATCATGGGCGCCACCGATGGCCACGCCAAGAACTTCAGCCTCACCCTGCTGCCCGGGGGGCGTTACCGGCGCACGCCGCTGTACGACATCCTGTCCACCTTGCCAATCCATAGTCGCGGCGCAAACCGGATGGATCCCCACAAAGCCCGTCTGGCCATGGCGGTGGAAAGCGGCAATCGCCACTACCTGATCCACGACATCCATCGCTGGCACTGGGTTGGCATGGCTGAAAGCCTGGGGCTCGCCGACCGTGTCGCGGCGGTGATCGAGGATCTCATCGAACGTACCCCGCGCGCACTCGATGCCTTGGCGAAACGCTTGCCGGAGGATTTCCCCACGGAGCTGTTCGACACCGTGGCGAATGGCATGACGGCCGCCGTCAAACGACTGGCAAGAGAACCGGATCGCCGCTCAGTCGCGTCGGTCAGGAAGCGTTGAGCTGATCCGCGCCCACGCCACGTCCCAGCCGATCCGTTCCTGTTCCAGCCGCACGCGCACGCCCCAGCGGTCACTGCGCAGGTCGCGGTACAACGCCTGCTCGGCGGCATCCAGATGCTCGATGGCGTCGGCGCGGTGAGGCTGCGGTTCGGTCACCCACAAAGCGCTATGCACCAGAAGCGTTGCCTCGTCCATCAGCAATGACCGCACCTGCGGCAGGTGGCCGCGCAGGCGACCGAGGATGGCCAGACCGTGGGTGTCCAGGTCACCCCAGTAATGCACCGCATTGGCGGCACGCAGCCATGGCAGTTCGTGCAGGCGCTCCACTGCGTAGCCACGCGCCATCAACACCACGGCACCCGGCAAGTCGTCGAAGGCCAGGCCGGTCTGCTTGTTCTCGACGATGAAGACGCGGCGCACCGGCAGGTTCAGCGCGACCAACTCATCGAACGGCGCATGGATGTCGCCCAGACCGCCCACGCGGGCGCGCAAGGCAGGATCGAGCACACGCAGGCGCAGCCGGTCGGGTTCGCGGCGCAGGCCGCTGGCCTTCCAGAAATCCGTATCGCGCGGCATATCGGCCAACGTGCGCAGCCAGTCGCCAAGCAGGCCGGTGCGGGTTTCCAGCCACTTGCTGTCCAGCCCGGCCACCGGCAGTTGGCGGGCAAACAGGTTCGACACGGGATGCATCTGCAGCCACATCAGCATGTCGCCGAGGCGGGTGAATTCGGTGTCATCCGTATCAGCCAGCAACGCGTATTGACGGCGCAAGCCTGCGGCCAGCGCCGGCCAGCGTTGCACCCACCTGTCGAACCGTGCGCGGGCTCGGTGCCAGCGCACGGTTTCACCGAGCAGGTCGGCCAGCGCACCTGCGTCGGGCACCGACAGGGCTTCGGGCACGGCCTGACGGCCGAGTAGCGGCCAGCGCCGTTCGGCCCAGCTCACCTCGCCGCCGCGCCAGTCCTTCCACGCGGATCGCCATGTCTCGAACGCCGCCCAGTGCGCACTGGCCTGACGTTCGCTCGGTGCCGCCAGCGATATGCGCAACGGCCATTCGCCGCTACCCTCCAACAAGTCGCCAGCCTGGCGCTGCCAGTGGCCGCGCAGCAGTGCGACGGCCTGCTCAGGGCTGCGCATCGTCGCCCTCGCGCGCGGCGCGCGGCAGGTCGAGACGCTGGCTGGCGGCGTCGTACTCGATCATCAGCACACCCGAATCGTGGCGGCCGTTGATCTCGACGAAACACGCGCCGCCGATGAACGGCTCCAGCGTCATCACCGACTTCAGCGGCGTGGCCACGATCATCTGGAAACCGAAGTTCTCGAAGATGCGCATGGCCATCGCGGTGAACTCGTTGTCGGCCTTGTCGAACGCCTCGTCCAGCACCACCGCCGCGTACTGTGGCACGCCACCGTCCTCGTCGCCGAGCTGGTAGCGCAGCGCGGCGGCCAGACAGGTGGTGGCCAGTTTCTGGCGCTGGCCGCCGGATTTGCCAGCACCGCTGCGGTAGACCTCCAACTGACGGCCAGTAGCGGCATCGCGCTCCTCGCCAATGAACTCCACGTGCAAGCGCACGTCCAGCACCTGTTCGCGCCAGCGCTTATGCTCGGGATCGGTCGAGGCCAACCGCGCGACCAGCTTGCGCAGGCCCTCGAACTGCGCTTCGGCGCGCTCGTGGTCGTCGGTTTTCTGGTTGCCCAGCACGCCGGCCAGCTGCTGGCGGAACTCGATCACCTCCGGTAGGCGGCGATCCTCCGGCTTGATCTGCAAAATGCTGCCACGATTGAACGGCACGTTCTCCAGGCTGGCGTTGACGTCTTCCATGCGTGCGCGGATCGCCTTGTGCGCCTGCGCGATGTACTGCTGCAAGGCGACCAGGTTCTGCCCGCTCTGCGTGCGCAGCATCTCGAAGAAGCGCGCCTCGTGCGCGGGCAGGCCATCGCGTTCGAGCCGTTCCAGCCGGGCGAAGAAATCCGCCGCGCTTTCCAGATTGGCCTGCACGTCGCCGGCGTCCTGCGCCCAGCGGCGGCGGAAGGTTTCGAAGCAGGTGACGACGCGATGGGTCTGCTCGCCGGCTTCCGTTTCCAGCGCGCCGATACCTTGGTTGAGGGCACGCTCCATCGCCAGCGTGCGCTCGGCCAGATTGCCCAGCGTGAACGGCGTGCCTGCCTCGCAGCGCGCTGTCAGGCCTTGCTGTTGCAATGGAGTCAACGGCCGGACGGCCACGTCTTCGGCACAGCGTGCGCGATCCTTGTCCAACCGCCCGCGCTCACGCTGGTAGCCGTCGCGTTCGACGCGTACCTCGTTCAAAAGACGCTGCGCGGTGGCAACCTGATTGCCCTTGGTCTCGATGCGTTCGCCCAATTCGCGCAAGGCCACGTCGCCTTCGCGCAATTCCTTCAGGGTGGCCTCGATCGCATCCAGCCGCGTCAGCAAAGGCGCGACGTCGATGTCGCTCCAGCGTAGATTGGCCAGCGACTGCGCCGCGGCGGCATGGCTGACCTGCCGCATACGCTCGGTCTTGACCGCCGCGATCGCGTGGTCGGCCTCGGCGATCTGCTGCGCCAGCGCGCCGGCTTCGTCCTTGTACAGCGCCAGCTTGGCGCGGCTGTCGAAACCCAGCACCCATTGGCGGCGGTCGTCGACGGCGTGGCGGTCGTCCTTCTCGTGCCGACTGCGGCCGTGTTTGACCTGGCCTTGGATGGTTATCGCGCGTTCGCTCTGGCGCAGCGCCTGCACGCTATCCACGCAGGCGTAGTCGTAGCGGCGCAGCAGTTCGGCATGCAGCCATTCCTGATGCGCGTGCGGTGCCAATTCCAATTTGTGCAGCAGCGAGCGCGGCGGTGGCGCGGACACGTTCAACACATCGGCGGCGCCGATGCGGTGGTATACCAGCTTGCCGCCGAGATGGGTGGCATCGACCCACGCGGCGACCTTGGCGTAATGCCGTTCGTCCACCAGCAGCGACAGCGCGAAGCCGTGCAGCAGGCGCTCGATCGCGCCACTCCACGCCTGTTCGTCCGCGCGCACCTGGATCAGCTCGCCGGCGAACGGCAGCGCGGTCTCGGCCAGATCCACTGCGGCGCACAGGCGGCGGCGTAGCGCCTGCAAGTACGCGGGGATGTTCGACGGATGCGCTTCCAGCGCCGCGATCTCGGCACGGGCGTTGGTGAAAGCCATCTCAGCCTGCTTTTTCTGCAGACCCAGTTCCAGCATGCGCTGGTCAGCGCTGGCGGAAGCATCCTGGCCGGCATCGAGCAGGCTGCGCGCCTGTGCGAGTTGTTCGGCAAAACCCTGTGGGGTGTCGGCAAGCGGCCAGTCCAGCGTGCGGCACGCTGTCTCGGCGCCACCGCGACGACGCAGGCAATCATCGCGATCACGGCCCTTGTCGACGCGCTCGCGTTCCAGTTGCTCGACCTGGTCGCCGCCCTGTTCGCGATGGCGCGCCTGCAGCTCGCCGAGTTCGCGCTGATGCTGTTCCCATGTTTGCTGACGGCGGCCTTCCTCGCCTTCGAGGCCGCGATCGAGCGTGTCCAGCTCACCCAGCCGCGCGTCGAGCAGGCGCAGCCGCTGGCGCTCGCGGTAGCCGTCCACGCCTGCCAGCAGTTCGTCCAACTCGCTGCGCTCGCGTCGTACGGCCATCAGCCGTTCATGCGCTGCACGGGCCGGCCGCAAGGTCTCGATCTGCTCGCGCGCGGTGACCACTGCCTTGTGCGCCTCGTCCAGTTCGGCGAATTCGGCCACCAGACGGTCGGCCACGGCGAAGGTTTCCGGACGCTCCAGCATGAAGTCGCGCAGGAAGTGGTTGAGGTCGCCCAGGTTCTTCGCCGACTGGGTCTTGTGCAGCAACCTCAGTGCGGTGTCGTTGCCGATGCCGAGCAGGCGGCGGAAGCGCTCGGCGTAGGCGTTGAAACTGTCGTGATGGTGCACGTCGGCGAGGCGTTGCTTGAGCCGGCGCAGGTCCAGGTCAAAACCTTCCAGCTCCGTGGCAAGATCGAACGGCCGCTCGGCAACGATGAAATGCTTTTGCACGTCGGCCGCGGTGGAGCTGTTGCCGCGGATCCACAGCAGCCGCACCAAAGTCACGCAGCGACCCAGCGCGTTGCGGTATTCCAGCGCCAGCGCCGACCAGACCGGGCCGCGGCGCAGGTACTGGGTGGCGACCTCACCCGAATCCTCGTCGTGCTGGTCGGCCCAGGCGCCACGCACGTAGGACACCAGCGAGCGGTCGCGCCCGCTGCGCTCGGCTTCGCGCGCAGCGGCATTGAAGTCGACCAGTGCGGGCGGCACCAGCAGCGCCGACATCGCATCGAGCAGGGTCGACTTGCCCGAGCCGGAGCGGCCCACGAACAGGAAGCCGCGCTCGGCGATCGGCACCTCATGCAGGCCGGAGAAAGTACCCCAGTTGAGCACTTGCAGGCGGCGCATGCGGAACTGTTCCTCGCGCGGCGTGGGTAGCTCGGAAAGAAACAGGGCGGGCGCGCCATCGGACTTTTTCATCGCTCATCCTCCTCGCTATCCACGTCCGCACCGCCACGCTGACCGGCCAGATGCTCGCGGTAGACCGCGCCCAGCGCCTGCACGTCTTCGGCGGAGAACAGCAGCTTCAGCGTGGGCGATACCTCGTGGCGGCCCTCGCTGCCGCGGATCGGCTGCAGCACGTTGTTCTTTTTCATCTTCTCGATGGCGGCGTTGAGCTTCTTGGTGAAACCGGCGCGGTCGGTGCCCTGCGGCGGTTCGTAGACGGCCAGTTGTGCATGCAGTTCGTCCACCTCCACCACCGCGCGCTGACCTTGCGCCTCGGCCTCGGCCAGGCGCTGGCGCAGGGTCAGCAGCAGCACTGAATCGATGAAGGTGAGCGGGCTGGAGCGCAACAGGGTGGGCGTTTCCAGCTCGCCGGTGTCGGCCTGGCGCACGAAGGCCACGCGCAGGTCGCGATCGAGCACCAGTTCCAGAAACAGCTCGCACAGGCGCGCGCGAATGGCCGTTTCCTCGCGCAGCAGCACCGGCCACAGCAAGGCATGGCGTTCGGCGTCCACGCTGGGGCCAGCCAGCAACTGGCACAGCACGCGGCGCGCCTCGAACGGCAGGCTGCCGCTGTCGCCGGGGAACAGGCCGGCGTCGCCCACGCTGTCCGGCGACGGGTTTTCCGGAATCGGCTCGGCCATGTCCTCAGACCAGTTCATCGCGTTTTTCCTTGACGAAGTACAGCAGGGGAATGCGTGCGTGGCGCTCGTGGCCATCCTCGCCGAGCCAGCTCACCGATTCGTGGCGGTTGGGCACCAGCAGGCCATGGCGGCTGCCCAGCGCGACGTAGCCGACCACGCTGCCCAGGCCCTGCTCGGCCGGATAGTGCTCGAGCACGGCGCCGACGGAACACTGCACATGCTCGGCGAGCAGCGCGCGCACGCGCTGCTTCAGCGTGCGGAAGTCGATCTCCGACTGCGCTACCAGTTCGCCCACGCTGTCCAGTGTGATTGCCGCACCCTCGGCGCGCACGATGCTGCCGTCGACCTGGCTGCTGCGCGGATCGTTGAGCCGCCAGCGCGACAACGAGTGGAGCCGCGCGCTGCTCAGGGTCAGCGTGTAGTCGATGCCCTCGTTGCTGCGCACCTGGTCGCGCAGCTTCAGCGCCTCGGCCTGGGTCTGCTTGAGCAACTGGTGCAGGCGCCGCTGCTCCAGGTAGGCGCGGCTCTGCACGAAGCCTTTCAGGCTGCGCGCGAAATGCTGCAGTACATCGTGGACGTGGCCACCGCGGTCGAGCAGGGTGCGGGTAAGGTGCAGCAGGAAACTGCGTTCGCGTCGCTCCAGCTGACGCGCAAACGGACGGCCGGTAACCGCGTCCACCGCCGCTTCCAGCTGGCTGCTCTGCTCGGCGTCGGTGAGTAGCCGCCAGAACGCATCGAAGCTGCGGCCCGATTCGCTTTCGGCAATCACGTCGACACCGGCGAACAGCGCCTCCAGCATCTCGCCGCGCTGGCGCTCGTCGTCGATGATGCGCTCGCGGAAGTCGCGGTCGAGCTGCTGGAAGTCGTCGCGCACGTGGCGGAAATCCTCGGCCAGCTCGTCGGCCAGCGCGATGATCTCGCGCGAGCGTTCCAGCGCGCGGGCGTTGTCCAGCACGTCCACGCGGCCCTCGCTGACCGCGGCGATCTGCGCGTCAATGCGCTCGCGTTCGGCCAGCAGTTCGGCCAGCCGGCTGTGCGGATCGCCGTCGGTCTGCCGGGCCAGTTGCACCAGCTGCTGGATCACCAGCGCGAGCCGGCTTTCGGTGGCCACGCTGCGGCTGGCGTCGAGGCTGCCGAGAAAACGCAACGCGCCAATCGCCTGTGTCGACAGCTCGTACAGCTCCTCGTTGGCACCCTCCGGAAAGCGCCGTTCCAGCCAGCCCGCGCCCAGCCACTCGGCCACGTAGGCCTGCGCGGTGCGCGGCACGGCGTGGCCATGCGCGCGCAATTCCTCCAGCTCGCGTGCCAGCCGCTCGTGCAGCAGCGAGGCCGGCAGTTGGCGCTCACTGTCGAGCAGCAAGGCCTGCAACAGCGCAGCGGTCAGCGGCGCGTTGTCGGCGGCCAGCAGTTTCCAGGTCGGCTGCTGGCGCAGGCGCTGCCAGGTGGCGATGCGCGCGCGCGTCTTCATCGCGGCACCGGATGGCACGAAGTGACCCGGCCCGAAACAGGCGCTATCCCATGGGTTGTTCGATGATGTGGCATGCACCTGCTCGTGCGGCAGTACGAATCTGGCCTCCGGGCAATGATTGCGCCCGGGTGGCCGCCCAGTGTAGTCGGCGGCATCTCATCCGTTGAGATTTTCATCATCTAACGCCGGCCAGGCGTCTTGAAGCTGCCCACGCCACCCCAATCTCCGGCTTGTTCCCCCTTGGCAGACATCCCATGACCTCTCCCGCCTCCGTCCGCATCGACTTCGTCTCCGACGTTTCCTGCCCGTGGTGCGCGATCGGGCTGGCCTCGCTGCAACAGGCTCTGGCGAAGCTGGATGGCGAGGTCGCCGCGGAGATCCATTTCCAGCCGTTCGAGCTGAATCCGCAGATGGCCGCCGAAGGCGAGGATTCCACCGAACACCTGGTGCGCAAGTACGGCAGCTCGGCCGAACAGATCGACGCGAATCGGGAGGCGATCCGCGCGCGTGGCGCGGCACTGGGTTTCACTTTCAACATGGATCGGCGCAGCCGCGTCTACAACACGTTCGACGCGCACCGGCTGCTGCACTGGGCCGAGCTGGAAGGGCGGCACATCGCGCTGAAGCAGATCCTGCTGCGCGCGTATTTCACTGATGGCGAAGACGTGAGCGCGCACGAGACGCTGGTGCGGCTGGCCGTCGAAGCGGGACTGGATGCAGGGCGGGCGCGGCAGATGCTTGCTGGTGACGAATTTGCCGACGAGGTGCGCGCGCAGGAGCAGTTCTTCATGTCGCGCGGCATCCACTCGGTGCCGGCGACGATCATCAACGGTCAGCACCTGATTTCCGGCGGACAGCCCCCCGAGGCGTTCGAGCAGGCGTTGCGGCAGACCACCGCGGCACTTCCACGCTGACCGTCACGCCAGCTCACTCAGTGTCGAGGTGAGCGTCCAGCCAATGGGCGATCGGTGACGGATGGCCCAGCAGATAGCCTTGCCCCAGCTCGCAACCCATCGCCATCAGTGCGTTGCGCTGTAGCTGCGTTTCGATGCCTTCGGCGATCACCTGGATGTTCAAGGCGCGCGCCAGCGCGAGAATGGCGGCCACCACGGTCGTGCTGTTGGTGTTGCGACCCTTGTCCAGCTCCTCCACGAACGCACGGTCGATTTTCAGCATGCGCAACGGCAGCGAATGCAGATAGCTGAGCGACGAATAGCCGGTGCCGAAATCATCGAGCGCTGCGCCTACTCCGACCAGGCGGAGCCGTTCGAGGGTAGCGCGCACACGCTCGGGATTGTCGAGCAGCGCACCCTCGGTGACTTCCGCGACCAGGCGGGAGGCGGGCAAGCCGGTAGCTTCGAGCAAGCGGATCAGGCGCGTATCGAAATCCGCATGGCGCAGGTGCAGTGCTGACACGTTGAACGTCATGAACGTGTCGTCCGGACCATGCCGTGCGAGCAGGTTGCAGCTGATCTCGAAGATGCGCCAGTCAATTGCCTCGATCAGCCCGCTGTCCTCGGCAATCTTGATGAAGTCCGCCGGC
>Ga0302183_10000128_pt1 | contig 35634 bp, 37 predicted proteins | sample I_Palsa_N3_2_FD_200232 | JGI IMG/M metagenome (GOLD analysis project Ga0302183, IMG submission 200232) | Peat permafrost microbial communities from Stordalen Mire near Abisko, Sweden - I_Palsa_N3_2 | ecosystem: Environmental > Terrestrial > Soil > Palsa > Peat permafrost | place: Sweden...
GATCCGATTTCCAGGGCCCAAGACCGCGCTGATCTTGACCATCGCCAGCGAGAAGGAGGAGATGGTCAAAACCCGTCTTCCATCCCGATCAATTTGGAATTCTTCTGGGAACGGAATTTCGCTCTTACGATTTTCAGGTATTTTCATCCACGGGACGGTAATAACACCAAGGTAATGCGACGGTTCAACCTCTCAAGCCGATAGTCAACCTTGAGTTTAAAAATATCGAGCTGTCAAGTAAGTGGCTTCTAAGAGAGGGCGCTGTGGCAAGAAGTAGAACCAACGCTCGCATCCATTGCGCATTACTTGTGCTGCTTTTGGCTCTTGCATCCTGTTGGGCGCAGAATGACAGTCCCAATTCCAGCGAACACGATCAGGAAACCATTGCCCACCTGGTCGAGCAGATCAAGCAATTGCAGCAGCAAGACCATGACCTGCTGGAGCGGATCAAGATTCTGGAAGCCAAACAACAAACCTCGCCCGTTGCGGAGACCGATACGGCCTCGCCGCCCATGCCATCGCCGGAGCCTGCGGAGCAAACTCCTCCGCCGCAGTCTGCGCCAGGCGATTGGCGCGAGGTGCGCGGAATCCAGTGGCACGGATTTGGAGAGACGGACTACAAGGTCCTCAACCAGCGACAACCGGAACTAGGAACCTACGGTTTCGTCCCCGGTTCGGCGGGAAACTTCTACACCGGCGACTTTGGTTTGTTTCTCACTTCAAGACTCACCGACAAAACCAGCATGCTGTCGGAGATTATTTTCGAGGACCGCGACGCGCAGAGCTACAAAGTAGACCTGCGACGGATGTTGCTCAAATATGACAGGAATGAGCATTTGAAGTTTTCCTTTGGCCGTTACCAGACCAATATCGGATATTACAACTGGGCGTTTCGCAGCGCAGCCTGGCTGCAAACCACCGCTGACCGGCCGCTGGTGATGGAATATGCCAGCAATGGCGGTTTGCTCCCCACTCAAGCGATCGGCCTTTCCGTGACCGGCGCGATTCCGTCGGGAAAGCTAGGGCTGAACTATGTTGCCGAATACGGATCCTCGGACACGATTCGGCCTGATATCAACGGCACAGGTTTAGTGAACGATGAGAACAACGGCAACCATGTGAATGTCGGGTTCTATGTGCGCCCCGAGGTTGTTCCGGGATTGCAAATTGGAGCGTCTTATTACCACGACAAGATCAGCAACTTCATCCAGGGGCCGTCGTTACGATATGGCCAGAGCATCGTCAACAGCTATTTTGTCTATGTAGGGCACGGAGTCGAGTTTCTCAACGAGGGTTTTCTCATTCGCGACGCGGCGTTGCATTTCAGTGACGTTGTCTTCAACACTTCGGCGTTCTACTCGCAGATTTCCAAAAAATTAGGCCCAATTCGTCCATTTTTTCGTTATCAGTATGTGAATGCCAGCTCCAACAACTCAATCTATGACGATGTCGGCTTGCGCGCCGGCCCTTCCCTCGGGGCACGCTACGATCTGAACGATTACATCGCTTTCAAGGCCCAATTGGATAACACCGTCCGCCGGGGTGAGCCAGACCTGGATGGCCTACAACTACAGTTGGCGTTTACTTTTTGAGACGAGGAGACCGCATGGGCGTGAAACCAAGGGCAACTCCACTTCTCCTCGGACTCGCCTTTCTCTTGCTTACCTTGCGGGCCACAGCTCAGGTCGCCATAGCCGTGGTAGTCAACCCTGGCAATCCAATCACCAACATCAGCCGTGGCGATCTACGCAAGATTCTCGCGGGAGAAAAACACTCATGGCCGCGTGGCCAGCCCATCAAGCTGATTGAGCGCGGCCCGGGATGTATTGAACGGCTGGTCTTGTTGAGGTTCCTGGCGATGTCGGAGAGCGAATACAAACAATATTGGACCGCGCAGGTCTTTCGGGGTGACGCCGACGCCGAACCTTTAACCGTTCCCTCCGTCGGCATGCAGAAGGAAGCGATGGCGCTCTTTTCTGGCGCAATCAGTTTAGTAGATGCCAAGGACGTTAAGCCCGGAATGAAAGTAATCCAAGTCGACGGTCTGCTGCCGGGTGCTCCGGGATACCCCCTGCACTAAAACTCAGGTCAGGATTTCCTTTCCATCCATTCCGCCAGCCGACAGCCGTCTTCCTCCAGCAAGAATGTTCCCGCGCCGAAGCATTCGCCGAAGATGCGATGCGACTCCTGATCGCGGGCGGCTCGTGAAATCCATTGTTTCCCCACTTGGTACTGGGCTGCCGTAAACCATTTCTGCGGCAACACTTCCACCAGCCCTGCCTGCAAATAGAGCACAAAGAGCGCGAAGGCCGGATCGTCGTTCGACATCGCCTTGTAACTGGTGGGCACGATCAATTCATCGACGGCCGCCAGTTCCGCGGGCACTTCGATCTTATGCATTCCCGGGCTCAGAGTAAGCGGCATCTCGAATTCAGCAATCGGCGGGGTCTTGGAATATATGCGGTCGGAGGACTGTTTGAACCATCCTGCAATCTCCGCGAGCTCGAATGTCTTAAGTTCGTCCGGATCGAAACCGGTGAAACGAATACTGCGGCCTTCTGGACACCAAATGCCCAGGCAGCGCGGCGATACCATGAAAGGCCGGCAGTAGGTGTTGAGCGCCAGCCTGGGCTTCTCGGGCTCTCCCTGAAGGGATAGAGAGACTACATATCCGACGGCGCCTTCGCTCCCTTGATGAGTCCAGACAAAGGGCTGCCCGTCCGCGGAAAGGAACGCCGGGAAGGTTTTCCAATACCAGGGAGCAGGACCGACGGTGCGCTGAAGTTGTTGACGAATACTGGTTAAGTTTGGAACTGGCATGCGTAGGAAATGGCTCATCGGGCAATCGGTTTCGTTAACGATTGAAAAATCTTAGAGGGTTCACCAGTACCGAGTGCACAAATCTAGCCCGGCAGAACAGCGCTCTTTACGCTTGCACGAATGAACTTCACGATATCGTCCATCGCGGTGCCGGGCTGGAAAATCGCGGCCACCCCGAGTTTTTTCAGGGCATCGATATCTTGATCGGGAATGATTCCGCCCACCAGCACCAGAACATCGTCCATCTTGTTCTGCTTGAGCAGATCCATGACGCGAGGCACGATGGCGTTATGCGCGCCCGAAAGAATCGACAGACCGATGACTTGTACATCTTCCTGCAAGGCTGCGCTCACAATCATTTCGGGAGTCTGGCGCAGTCCGGTGTAAATCACTTCCATGCCGGCATCACGCAACGCACGCGCAATTACCTTGGCGCCGCGGTCGTGCCCGTCGAGGCCTGGCTTGGCAACCAGCACGCGGATTTTGAGGTCAGCCATCGCTATTCATTTAACCACATTGGCTGGCGTCGAGCACAGAGGCCAAGTACGGAGGCTACCGCGGTCAGAGCGTTTTTGTATCGATGCTTTTCCACAAATACCAGCAGGCCACGCTGCGATAAGGCTCCCAGCACGTCGCGATTTTTTCCATCTGCTCCGGAGTGGGCAACTTGATCTTCCGCCTCGGGGCTTTTTTAGCTGCCGCAGGCTTTTTCCCAATGGAGGCCTTCTTGGCCGCCTTCGCCCGCTGCCGATCGAGATAGTGCTTGTACATCGCCATGCGCACTCCGAAATCGCCTGTGGGCAGCACGTTCTCGCGCTTCAAGGTGAACATCAGAAACATCTGCGCCGTCCACACCCCGATTCCTTTCACCTGGGTCAGATGCTCGATGACTTCTGTATCCGGTAGCTTCGGCAGCCGCGAAAAATCCACCAGGCCGGCAGCCGTTTTCGCGGCGAGATCTTTCAAGTAGGCCGACTTCTGCTTCGACAACCCCGCGCGGCGCATCTGTTCGTCGCTGAGTGTGAGGATGCCTTCGGGCGTCAGCGGTTCGCCCGCCAACGCCGCAAATCGTTTGAAGATGGTTTCGGCAGCTTTGCCATTCAATTGCTGGTAAACGATGGCTTCGGCCAAGCTGTGAAATTCGGGTGGGCCAAATCGCATGCGGCACGGCCCAATGCGTTCGATAATCGCATGCATTACCGGATCCGATTTCTTGAGATGGCTCACCGCTTTTCGCATGGCATCTATCTTTAACACAAAAGGCTGCATTAGGCGAATAGAAAACGAAACCACAAAAGGGTAAAAGGTAGTTCGGGATTTAGTGCGAGTGACGTATGGCGGGAGAACCTCGCCAGTATAACTAGCCTCGAACTTTGCCTGCCGGGAGCTGAAATCCGATGCGCTTGCGCGGCGGATCCTCGGGTGTCATGAGCTCTTTGATCGCTTCAATCAGATCCTGAATCGTGGAATAGTGGGTATCTAAACGGGTTTCCAGTTCATCGATCTTTCCGGCGAGGTGGCGGTTGTTGGACAGCATCTCTCGTAGCCGCACGAACGCCCGCACTACAAAAACGCTCATCTCCACGGCACGCTCGGAATTAAGTACAGTTGCAGCCATGATCGCGCCGTGTTCGGTGAACGCATAGGGCAGATAACGCCGCCCACCCCGTCGCTGCTTTGAGGTCACAAATTGTGACCTCAAAACTTCGTGCTCTTTGGACGTGAGCTGGAAGACGAAATCCGCAGGAAAACGCTTTCGGTTGCGCTTGATCTCTGGTTGAGAACTTTCACCGGCACTCCGTAGAGCTCGGCAATGTCGGCGTCGAGGATTACACGCTGATGGCGAAGAAACAAGATACGCGATTCCACGGTGAGAACGGGGGTATGTCGTTTCGGCATCTTGAGCAGAGTTGCATTGATCTTTTTTCGCATTTGAGGTCACAAAGTGTGACCTCAATCATAGTCGCAGCTCGGTCCACATTTTCATCGAGGGTGCGGCAAACTTTTCCCGGCGTGCCATTTTGGGTTTGGGGAGGAACTCTCAAAACAGAGTTCTTGTGCGCTTAATCCCGACGAACGATTATCGGGTCTAGGTAATGCTCACTTCCGTATAAGTCCCATACACTTCGCGCAGCGCCTCGCAGATTTCGCCTACGGTGGCATAGGCGCGTACCGCATCCACGATGTAAGGCATCGTATTGGCGGGAGAGATCACGTTATGGGCGCCCACTTTCGGTTCCTGCGCCGCCGCTTTTTTTAGGGCGTCGAGGCAGCGACCCACTTGGTCATTCGAGCGCCGGGCGCGAAGAGCCTTAAGTTTTGCCGACTGTTGCCGGGCCACGCTTTCGTCAATGTAAAGAATGTGCGGCGATTCCTCTTCCACGACAAACTCATTTACGCCCACAATGACTTTCTCTTTAGCTTCGGCCGCGCGCTGGTATTGGTAGGAGGCCTCGGCAATTTCCTTCTGCGGATACCCGCGCTCGATGGCTTTCACCATGCCGCCCATCGCATCCAGCTTGGCGAAGTAATCGAACGCGCCCTTTTCCATTTCCAGAGTCAAAGATTCAAGGAAGTACGACCCTCCCAGAGGGTCGACGGTCTGCGTCACGCCCGATTCATAGGCGATGATTTGCTGCGTGCGCAACGCGATCCGCGCCGCTTCCTCGGTGGGCAGGGCTAATGCTTCATCGTAGGAGTCGCAATGCAACGACTGGGTGCCTCCCAGCACCGCAGCCAAAGCCTGTAGCGCCACGCGCGCAATGTTGTTCATCGGTTGTTGCGCGGGCAGAGATACGCCTGCCGTCTGGGTGTGGAAACGCAGCAGCCAGGTGCGCGCGTTTTTCGCGCCGAACCGCTCCTGCATTACTTGCGCCCAGATCTTGCGGGCCGCACGGTATTTGGCAATCTCTTCGAAGAAATCGTTGTGGGCATTGAAGAAGAAGCTTAGTCTCGGACCAAATTCATCCACATCGAGCCCGCGTCGACGCGCCCACTCCACGTACTCCACGCCGTCGTATAACGTGAACGCCAGTTCCTGCAGCGCGGTCGAGCCGGCTTCGCGGATGTGATATCCGCTGATCGAAATGGTGTTGAAGCGCGGCGTGAACTTCGACCCGAACTCGAATGTGTCGATCACCAGGCGCATGGATGGTGCCGGAGGATAGATATATTCCTTTTGCGCGATGTATTCCTTAAGGATGTCGTTCTGAATCGTGCCGGAAATTTTTTTCCAATCCGCGCCTTGTTTCTCGGCGACGACCAAATACATGGCCCATAGCACCGATGCAGGCGAATTGATGGTCATTGACACGGTGGTCTTTTCCAGGTCGATGCCTCCGAAAAGAATTTCCATGTCTTCGAGCGAGTCGATGGCGACGCCGCACTTGCCCACTTCGCCCTCGCTTGCGGGATGATCGGAGTCGTAACCCATGAGTGTGGGCAAGTCGAACGCGACTGAAAGGCCGCCGCCGCCGTGCTCCAGCAAATATTTGTAGCGCTGGTTGGTTTCCTCGGGCGAAGCGAAGCCGGAGAACTGGCGCATGGTGAACAATTTGCCGCGATAGCCGGTGGCGTGAATGCCGCGCGTGTAAGGCGGTTGGCCGGGGTATCCGAGATATTTTTCCTCGCTCCAGTCTTCTGGGAGATCGGCGGGCGTATAGAGGCGGCGTATGGGGACGCCGGAAATTGTGGTGAAGCGCGCGTGGCCCTGTTCGTCGACGTTCACCCCGGTCGGCGCACCAATTGCGCGCTCCGGAGCTTTCTCGATGGTGGGCGCAAGGGTTTTCTCAGCCCAATTCTTTTCCCCAGCAGACGGATGACGATTCTCGAAAACGTCCGCGGTGGGACTTTCGGCGACTTTAGACCGCTTTTTCTGCATACGAACCCCAGTGCTCTATTGCGATGATAGGGAAGTAAACGCCTCCGGGCAAGGCGCGACAGTTCAGTTAAACGACCAGTCGGTTAGTTCATTACTCCTTGCGTGAGAGTTCCCACGCCTTCGCATACTTCCACGAGACATAAACCGCATGGTAAAGATGCAGCAGCAAGCCTTCGCGACCATCCAGAAAGCCGAAGCGAAAGAAGTAGTTGTAGACGAAAGTTGCAAGCGGACGCAGGGCGATATGGATGACGCTAAAGCGGACTTTGCCTTTCGCCACGACCATTTCCGCGCCCAGCGACGAATAGCGGTTCATGTGCTCGATGTAGTCGGAGAGCGTAGGGTAGGAATGGTGGATGAGATCGATTCTTGAGTCTCCCATCCAACTCCAGTGCAAACTTGGATCCAAGATGCTCTTACCGGGTTTCAGCGCCACGTCTTCGTGAACCAGTCGCTCCTCAAATCGTCCGCTGCCTCGAAAAAAGAGACGAAGCTTTTCTTCGCGATAGAAGCCGCCATGCCGAATCCAACGTCCGAGGAAATAGTTTCGACGGCCAAGCAAGACGCCGCCTTCGAATCCACGATAGCTCGATGCAACGATTCCGAACAGGAAGTCGAGAATAAATCCTTGAGCCACGGGGCCAACTTCCTCATCCGCGTCTAAGCTCAAAATCCAATCCCCCGTCGCCTTGTCGATCGCCGAATTCTTCTGCTCGGCGTAGCCCTTCCATTCCTCGACGAAGACTTTCGCGCCGAACGATTTCGCGATCTCCACGGTGCGATCGGTCGAGCCCGAGTCGACGACGATGACTTCTCCTTTGCCATTGCTAACCAGCGGCTGCACGCTTTCCAGCGTGCGGCCGAGGTTGGATTCCTCGTTATGAGTGATGATGACGATGGACAAGGTCACGGGAGGAAGCATACAACGCCGGGGCTCGGACAGAGAATTGACGGCGAAGCGTCTCCCTTTTGGCGGAGGATTTCGCTATGACGATGGCGGCTGAGGAGATGCCCCCTGTGGCTGAGCGGGATGTTCGCTTGGGGTTGTATCTTGCCGAGGCGCAACATAAGGAACATTCGGTGCGCGCGTGACCTGGCCACGCGTAGCTTCGGTGACGTCGATGTTGGAATGATCCAGCAGGAGTCCAGTCGCACGATCAAGCTCGATTCGTGATTTCTCATAAGCCGCTTTGGCGGAAACCAGATTTGACTCGGAAGTGGTCAAGACGGAAGCATCCTGCAGAATCGCAGTTGTGGTGGTGAGACCTACTTTCAGCTTTTGTTGATCGGCGTCGAGAGTCTGGCGGGCGAAGTCGACGGCGTACTGGGCCGCCTCCACGGAAGCTCGGTTCTGCTTCACGTCAAATTGCGCGTTGCGAACTTCGATACGAACTTGATTTTCGAGCTGGTGCAGCCGTACCTGGGCCTGCCGGTATTCGAGTTCGGCGCGCACCTGGTTGGCCTGCGCTTGGCGATTGCGCAGCGGGATGTTTAATGTCAGCCCAACGCCTTTGTCGGGGGCAATCGAGTTAACCAACTGGTTTAGAGCGCTGCCGTAGCCGACTGGACCTCCAGTGGCAAAAGGCGGCGGCGCGCTGGAGCCATTGAAGCAATCTGAGACTGCCGGATTACAAGTGGGTGGCAGAACCGCCGGATTCACGTTTCCGCCCACGCCGGATCCGCCGTAATAGGCGAAGGCATCGAGCGTGGGCAGCAGGGCGTTGCGGACCGCCTTGCTGCTGAGGTCACGGGAGTTGAGATCGATGCGTGATTCGACCAACTCGGCCCGATGATCGAGAGCCTGGTTGATCAGGTCTTGTGTGGGGATGACGGGCTCCTGCTCGGGAAGCTGCATGGTCGAGGTAGGAATCACATCGGCCTCAGCCAGGACGGGGTCTTCGATGCTTCGGCTGAGTGCGTTCTTCATCAGCAGCTCTTGCAATTGCAGATTGTTTTGCGCCAGGATCAGGTTTTGCTGATCGGTGGAGACCGTGCTCTGCGCGCTCACTACTTGAATCGGCGGCACGGTGCCGACTTTGGCTTGCTGCTTCGAATCATCTAACGCCTTTTGCGCATAAGTTAGAGCCTCCTCCTGCACACGCACGTTTTCGTAGGCGTAGACCAGGTCCCAATACATGTCTTCGATCTGATCGACGGTGGTGATGATTTGCAGGCGGAAGGCAACGTCGGAAATCTCGCGATTATTCTTTGCGATGCGGACGAAACGCAGGTTGGGCAGCGAGCCGAAGCCTTGCAGAAGATTTTGCGTGATCCGGAACTGGAAATTCGAGTTCAAGTCGGGCGTCAGCAAGCTTGTCGGACTGTTGGTCGTGACATGAGTGTTGTTGAACCCGACGGACAAGGCAGTGCCCCACTGAAAGCCTTGCGTGTAGGCGAAGTTGGCCGTGTAGGTGTTCTGCCCCACAACGGGGATGGGGCTGAGGACGCTGGTGGATTCGCTGTCGTTCTTATCGAGTTGCAACGTGCCGGTGACGACCGGGTCGAAACTGGTAATGGGTGAACCGATTCCGAGCGTGGAACTGACCAAGCCGTTGGTGCCGGTGCCGATGCCGCTGGCCGCGACGGTAGTCCCTCCGGTGCCGGATCCTACTGTGCCGCCCAGGCCGCCCACGCCGCCGCCCGGAGTATTCTGCACGATGCCGGCATTGACTCCGAGGATGTTGGCGCCGGACTTGGCGCGCAAGTAATCCGTATCGGCAATGTTCAGGTTGTAACGGGCGATATCGATATCGAGATTGTTTTCCAGCGTCAAGGCGACGGCGTCGTTAATCGAGAGATAGATTTTGCCATCGCGCATGAGCGAGTCGATGCGCGGCGAGTTGGCAAGATTGGGCTGCGCCAGCTCCTGGGCCCGGTAGGGCTGAAGGATGCGAGGAAAAGGCGAAGCGGGCTTCGAATAATCCTGCAAGTGAACCAACTGCGGCGGTGCGGAAGACGGCGTGGGCTGCGGTGCCGGAGCGGCCGGGACATTCTGCGCCTGCAGGGTCGGCGGCAGTTGCGCGCTAACTAGAATCGCCGCGGTACTCAGCAGCAGGCCGGAACGCAAGCGGGCTGCTGCCCAGAAGTTTAGGAACAAAGACATAGTTCGTCTCCTTGAACGGGAACAGTCGTGCAGACAAAAATGAATTGAAAAATTGGATGCGCCAGTCATGCGGTGCGTCTCACCATCTTAGCGGGACGGGCCGGGATAAAACCGATGCGGGTTGTAAAGAATTGTCAGAAAAAACGGGCGCGGCCGGTTGACCGCGCCTGTTTTGGCTCGACGACGATTACTGACGATGATTACTAACGACGATTACTGAGGTGGTTGCGGAGCGCTGGGCTGCGGCGGGGGTTGCGCTACAGAGGGCAACTCCTTGCGCGGAGCGATATAGGGGACGTTCGGCATGCGCGTGACTTGTCCGCGGGCGGCATCGTCGACACTGATGCCGTTGTGATCGAGCAAGGTCCCGGTGGCGCGGTCCAACTCGATGCGCGACTTTTCGTAAGCCACGAGGGCATTGACCAGAGTCGACTCCGACGTCGCCAACTGACTCTGGTACTGCAAGACCAGCGTATTGGTGGAAGTGCCGAACTGATATTTCTTCTGCTCGGCGTCCAGCGATTGCCGGGCCAGTTCAAGCGTGGCTTTGGCGGAATCCACGCTGGCGCGATTTTGCAGCACCGTGAATTGTGCGTTGCGTACTTCCACCTGGACTTGATTTTCGATTTGAGCCAGACGCATCTCGGCCTGCTGGTATTCGAGTTCGGATCGGACTTGGACAGCCTGGGCCGCGCGATTGCGCAGCGGAATGTTCAGCTGTATGCCTGCGCCTTTATCCGGAGCGGTGGAATTGATGAGCTGATTCAGAGTGCCACCATAGCCGACCGGGGGGGTGATGGGGATGAACGTTTGGCCAGGAGGAATTGTGGCGCCGTTGGGTCCCGCGCAAAACCCTGAGCCCTGCTCGGCCAGAGGCTGATTGGCGCACAAGTTGGACGGATTTTGCGTGCCGCCCAATCCATAGCCACCGTAATAAGCATAGAGGTCGAGGGAGGGCAGCAGGGCGTTACGCACCGCTTTGTTGCTCAGGTCACGGCTGTTTAAGTCGATGCGCGATTCGACCAGTTCGGCGCGATGGCGAAGCGCATCGTTAATCAAGTCCTCGGTGGGAACGACCGGCTCCTCGCGGGGAAGGTCCATGGTTGAGGTTGGTATGACTTCCGCGGTGGCCAGCACAGAGTCCTTCAAGGAGCGGCTCAGCGCGTTTTTCATCAGCAACTGCTCCAACTCCAAGTTCGATTGAGCAGCCGTAACCAGTTGCTGATCCTGCGCCACTGTGCTCTGGGCACGGACCACTTCGATGGGCGCCAGGCTGCCGATTTCGACCTGCTTCCTGGTGTCGGACAAGGTTTTTTGTGCAAAGGCGAGCGATTCGTTCTGCACGCGAGCATTTTCGTAGTTGTAGACCAGATCCCAATAGATGTTTTCAATTTGATCGAGACTGTCGATGATCTGCAGGCGAAACGCCACGTCGGAGAGTTCGCGGTTATTCCTGGCAATGCGAATGAATCTGGTGTTGGCCCCGAAACCGAAGCCCTGCAGGAGGTGCTGCGTTAGCTGGAAGCGGAAATTAGAGTTCAACTGCGGACTCAAGGTAGTGAATGGGGCGTCGCCCACCGTGGTCCGGGTGTTATTGAATCCGACCAACAAATTGGTGCCCCACGCGAATCCCTGGTTGTAGGCAAAGTTGCCCGTGATGGTGTTCTGCGGGGACGTGGGACTAAAAGAACTGGAGGGGAGAATGTGGAAGCGATCGGATTGCAAGGTTCCGGTAATGACCGGATCGAAGCTGGTGATGAGCGATCCGAGGCCCAAAGTCGAGCTGACCAAGCCGTTGGTGCCGCCGCCTGCGCCGCCCGCGCCCAAGCTGGTGCCGCCGGTCGACGCCCCAGAATTTGCACCGATAACGCCCACGCCGCCGCCGGGAGTGTTGAGCACGACTCCGGCGTTGACGCCGAGGATGCTTGCGCCGGCTTTCGCGCGCATCACATCGGTGTCGGCGATGTTCAAATTGTAGCGCGCGATGGCGACGTCAAGGTTATTTTCGAGCGCCAGCGCGATGGCGTCGTTGAGCGAGAGGTACAATTTGCCATCGCGCATCAAAGAATCGATGCGCGCCGTGTTGGCTAGATTGGGCGCGGCCAAATGCCGCGGTTTGTAAGGGCCGATCGGGTTGGGAAAATGCGATACCGGCTGGGAGTAGTTCAGCACGGGCAGGGGACGGGCCTCCGGTGTGTTTTGTGGAGTGGGCGCGGCGGGCGGTTCCTGGGCCGCAGCTGCGAGCGTCAGCGTCGCGAATAAAGCTGTAATGACGGCCAGCCTGATATTAAAACCTACGCGTGCGAATGGCATCTACTCATCTCCGTTCACGAGAACTGCTTGCTGGAAACTGGTTTCACTTACGATCTGCCGCACAAGCATCCGGGTAAATAGCCTCACGGCCATCTCCGCTGCACTGAAAGCCCTACTCAAAAGCTAGTACGCAATTGGAGGCATCCAAGTTCCTCAAAAGGTTCTCCGAAAAGCCTATGCCCTCGAAAGGTGCTTGGAACCATTTTGCAATTGCAAATTCGGTCCTTTTGGTGGCTGCTCTCTGGCACTACATAGACGGGCGGTCCGAATCCCGCACTTGAAATGAAAGTTCTGGAAACGCAACAGTATATCCGATGTGAAACTGTTAAAGTGCTCGCGATGCAGCACGTGGTTCGGAAAAAGGCAGCGCGCAGAAGACCTCAATCCATGAAATGCTTTGGATGAACCGGTACCGCGTTCGGACTCGAAAGATCGCATGCGCAATCTCAAACTGATTCTCTCCTATGACGGGTGCGATTTCGCCGGCTGGCAGGTGCAGCCCGACGCAGTTACAGTTCAAGGCTCACTTGCCTCAGCCATTGGACGAATCACCGGCGAAAAGGTATTGCCGCAGGGCTCGGGACGGACCGATGCGGGCGTGCATGCTCTGGCGCAGGTTGTGACATTTGTCACGGAGTCTTCCGTCCCCACGGCAAATTTTGTGAAGGCACTGAACGATATTTTGCCGGCGTCGGTAAGGGTGCTGGAAGCAGAAGAAGCGGCGCCGGATTTTCACGCGCGGCATTCGGCGCGGGCGAAGACCTATCGCTACCGGATTTACCGCGCAGCGATTTGTCCGCCGTTTCTGGCGAAGTATGTGTGGCATTATCCGTATCCGCTGGATGAGGAGGCGATGAATGCTTCCGCCGGATTGGTGGAGGGCGAGCACGATTTCACCTCTTTCGCGGCAGTCGATCCGGAGCGTAGCGCCGGCGTCCCGCCGGCTTTGGCGGATAGAGAGAATGCCCGGGGAGGCGACGCCGCGCAAATCTCGAACACCCGGCGCATCTACACTGCGAACTGGGAGCGCCAAGGAGACGAGTTTGTCTACACGGTGAGAGGATCGGGTTTTCTGCACCACATGGTGAGAAATTTGGTAGGCACGTTTATTCTGGTGGGCAAAGGAACGTTGCAGGCTGAGGACTTGACGCGAATTCTTGAGGCGCGCAGCCGCTCTGCCGCGGGGGCGACCGCGCCGGCCCGCGGACTGTATCTGGTGAATGTCGAGTATTGAGTCCAAGGCCAGGCATGTTCGGCAGGATGTTGAGTCATGACAACGGTATTACAAACCGCCGTGCGAAAGATTTCGTCGGTGAATCCAGCGACCGGCGAAGTTCTGCGCCAGTTAGAGTGCGCAAGCGCGGATGAAGTTCTGGCTGCGGTGGCACGAGCCCGGACGGCGCAGGCGGCGTGGGCGGAAATGGGGGTTCGAAAACGGATCGCGGTCCTGCGCGAGTTTCAATACCAGCTACAGGAGAAAAGAACCGGGATCGCTGAGGCCGTCACTCGCGAAGCTGGCAAACCTGTAGCGGAAGCCCTGACTACGGAAGTATTAGTGGTGCTCGACGCGGCGCGATTCCTGATTGAACATTCGTATCGTCTGCTGCGCGACGAACCGCTGCCGCACGGAAATCTCGCCACCAAGCTCAAGACGGGGCGGCTCTTGCGCGAGCCCTACGGCGTCATCGGAATCATCTCACCGTGGAATTATCCGTTTTCGATTCCCGCGACGGAGACGCTGGCGGCGCTGGTGGCGGGTAATGCCGTGGTGCTTAAGCCCTCCGAATTCACCTCGCTGGTAGCGCTGGAATTGGCCTCTCTGCTCCATGCTGCGGGCGTGCCTAAAGACGTTTTTCAGGTCGTGCTGGGTGACCGAGCGACCGGTGCAGCGCTGCTCGCGTCTCAGATCGACAAACTGGTGTTCACCGGCAGCGTGGCAACAGGGAAGCGTATTGCTGCCGCTGCGGCTGAACGCCTCTTGCCTGTAGTTTTGGAGTTGGGCGGCAAAGATCCCATGCTGGTCCTCGATGATGCCGACGTGGATGTAGCCTCGAGCGCGGCGGTATGGGGGGCCTTCGTGAATGCCGGGCAAACTTGCTTATCGGTTGAGCGCTGCTATGTGCATCGCAGTCTGTATGAAGCGTTTCTGAAGTTGTGCGCGGGGAAGGCCAGGAAGTTGCAGGTGGGACCGGGACTCGATCGCGCCACCGATGTAGGTCCGATGATCCACGAGCGCCAGTTGGAAGTTGTAGAAGCCCATGTGGAAGACGCGGTGGCGCGCGGGGCGCGGGTTTTGGCCGGAGGGTCGCGACGGAGAGATCTCGGGCCGAATTTTTATTCTCCCACCGTGCTGGCCGACGTGACCCAAGAAATGCGAATCATGCGCGAAGAAACCTTCGGACCCGTGCTGCCCGTCGCACCCTTCGACAGCGACGAGGAAGCGGTGCGGCTGGCAAACGATTCGGAGTTTGGTTTGGCCGCCTGCATCTGGACCCGCGACAACGCCCGCGGCGAACGGCTGGCGCGGCGCGTTCAGGCGGGCACTGTCATGGTGAATGATGTGCTCTCGTGTTTCGGCATCAGCGAGGCGCCGCACGGCGGTGTGAAATCCAGCGGCATTGGGCGTGCGCATGGCCGCTTTGGATTGGAAGAAATGGTACGTCTGAAATATCTCGACATAGACTTGACGCCATCGATGAAAAAAGTTTGGTGGTACGGTTACGGCGCGGCTTTCGCGCGCCAGATGGAAGGCTTCCTCGACATGCAGTTTGCCCGAGGATTTAGTTCGCGGCTGCGAGGAGCACTGCACGCTGCTGGCGTGCTGCGGCGGAGGAGACTGTGAAGGGCACTGGCTTGAGAAAAAAAACGCTCATATCGTGGAGCAGCGGCAAAGACAGCGCCTGGACGCTGCACCTGCTGCGTCAAGCGAACCAATACGAAATCGTTGGCTTGCTAACCACGATCAACTCCAGCTTTGACCGGGTTGCGATGCATGGAGTTCGCCGTGAATTGGTCGAAGCCCAGAACGAGGCTGCCGGACTTCCTTTGTGGAGAGTGCCGCTGCCGTGGCCCTGTTCGAATCAGGAATACGAGAGCGCGATGGCCGTGGCTTGTGCCAAAGCGGTCGATGCCGGAGTGGAAGTCGTTGCGTTCGGCGATCTCTACCTCGAAGATGTGCGGAAATATCGCGAAGACCGCATGCGTGGGACGGGTCTTACTCCTGTATTTCCTTTATGGAAGCTTGATACGCGGCAACTGATCAATGAGATGTGGGCCGGCGGAGTGCGCAGTCGAATCGTTTGTCTCGATCCCAAGAAGCTATCCGCCTCGTTTGCCGGGCGGGAGGTGAATCAAGAACTCGTTGACGAATTTCCGCCCGGAATCGATCCCTGCGGGGAGAACGGCGAGTTTCATACGTTCGTGTATGACGGCCCAATGTTCGCGCACGCGATTCCAGTGCAAAGCGGAGAGACGGTAACCCGCGATGGATTTGTTTTCACGGACCTGTGTCTGCCGGCACGGACAGAATCGACCGCCGACTCCATCGTTTGAAAATCATTCTGTAATCCGGTCTCCGTGGCTTGGCGGCTGAGAGATCACGAGAAAGCGCACAGCACCGGAGGACGGATTGCTGATCTGGTGACGCGCTCCCGGCAGGACGCGGATTCCGCTGCCGGCACGAACTAACGTGGTTCGCCCCTCCGCTTCCATCATCACTTCGCCAGATAAAATGTAGAAAAACTGCTGGGCTCTCTGGTGATAATGGCGGACTTCACAGCCGCCCGAGGGAATGAACTCTTCGATCACGCTGAGGTTTTCATCTTTCACCAGATGCCAGCCGTCGCAGTCGTTTCCCCAGCGGTAGTGCTCGGCGGTTTCGCGGCTTATGGAACCCGGCTGCGCGGAATCTTTGCGCATGCTTTCCATCTCCTTTTCCTCGTCTCCAGCTTTTCGTTCCCTGCGATCAAGTGTATCTTGTGTGCATGAATCCCTCTTCGAACTCAGATGCGAAACGCGAATTTCTGCGTCACGCTGTGGCTACGGTGGCCTACCGCGGAGGCAAAGCGATCCGCAATGCTCCCTCCGATTTTGCTAGTTATCAGTCCGCGGAAGGCGTGCGCACTCCCGGACAAATTTTGGCCCACATCGGAGATCTCTTCGGCTGGGCGCGCTCGATCGCCGCCGGCCACCGGACTTGGAAGGACTCCAGTCCGTTGCCCTGGGAAAGAGAGACTGAACGATTCTTTGCGGCGTTGCAAAAGTTTGATGACTATCTGGCGTCATCCGAGCCGCTTCACGTTACGCCGGAAAAGTTGTTTCAGGGTCCGGTCGCCGATGCCTTGACGCACGTTGGACAGATCGCGACGCTGCGGCGCATGGCCGGGGCTCCGGTTCGCGGCGAGAATTATTTCGACGCGGAGATTGCTGTAGGCCGCGTTGGGGCAGAGCAGACGCCGCCGAAGCGCGAGTTCTGAGTACGTCACGCTAGTCTTCCGCAGATTATTTCGAGCGGTTGCGATAAAGAGACGAGTCGACTTGACTCGTCATTGCGGACACATTTAGTTCGAGTTTAAGGAATTGCGCAATTTTCTGTGCGACGATTTCCGGATCGCCTAACACTTCGTGATAAGGAACGCGCAGAGTTTTAACGTAAGCTTTGCTGTCGAGCCAGGCGTGTACTGCACGCAGTTCCTTCTCGAACAGGGCTGCCATCGTGGCGTTGGAGACGCCGGCGGTTCCGCGGTTGCGCATCATGACTTCCTGCGAGGCGAGCACTTCGGGCAGCGGGCGCTGCATGAATATGACGCGATACTCGTGGCCTTCAGGCAACGAAAGCAGAAGGCGCGAGATGACTTTGACGACCTTGCCCTCGGCCTCGGCAATGCAGGCTGGATCTTTGGGGAGTTGCTTGATGCGCTCCCACTCGAGATAACCGCGAGGATTATCCACGTCGGCCTGTCGTTCGCCGTCGGAGAGCACGGGCATCCCTCCCGCGGCCAGCATCTGCATCATCAATGAAGTGCCGGAACGCGGCAACCCCGAAACGATCGTGATCATGAATCTCCTCAGCTGATTCTTCAGCTTTGATTCTTGAGCGGCACTTCCGCCCGGTAGATGGCCTGCCAATGGCCCGCTTTGAGGATGTAAACCGAACTTCCGTTCATGTGAACGGGAACTTTTTCCCCATTACACACTGCGTACTGCTCGGCTTTGTAAGTGAGCAGGTAAGCGCCGTCGGTGAGCGGCAGAACTCCGAAATCGGAAAGGCCGTAGCCATCTACTTTACAGGCTTTTGCGGCAGCTTCCTGCTCCTGCAATTCCTGGTCGCGGGAGAACGTTCCGGAGTCGTTCCAGAAGATTCCGTTCTCGGCGATGTGTTCGCGGAAGTAGGCCTGGTCTTTCATCTTCCACGCTTCGAAAAAGCCGGTTTCGGTGCGGACTAACTCCTGTTGAATGCTGGTGAGGGTAGCCGGTTTCTTCTGCGGAGTTTGCGCGAGTGACCCAAGCGGCAGAAGACATAGAGGGAGCAGAATTGCTACGCAGGCTGGAAAGGTGTTTGAGACGCGAGATATCGGACGATTCATGGGACGCTCATTCTGGCGCTGGATTGCCGGTCACGAGAATAACGCCTAGCATACGACATCCGGGGCTTGGGCTCGACTTTCGGCTTCGAGTACAATGACGCTCGTAGGGCCGAATCCGGCGGCGCGAGCGCCGCATGAACGAGGGTGAGTGCTTTGGCCACTGGCGAAATCACGACCGCGACTCCGCAAACTCCGGCGCAGCTTGCGCATCATAAAGTCAAAATCAAAAAGGCTGGGCAGCGCGCCTGCAACGAGAAAAACGAAAAAGGCAAATTCTGCGGCGGCCACTTGAAGCGCTGGTCCTACTGGGCCGACGTGGTGGAGCAAGCTTGCGGCGATGCGGAAAAGGCCTGGGGGCCGGACGCCGAAGTATATCGCTGCGAGCATTGCCAAACGCTGTATCTGCCGAATCCTGCGGAAGCGAAAGTGAATGTTGCAGGGCAGGGAATGATTTCGGTGTTCGGGCTGACGCTGCCGCCGAAAGAGAAGTAGAACCGAGTACCTAGTACCGAGCCGCAAGCGAAGCGCGGGTTTGACTCGGTACCAGGTACTGGGTACCAGCAACTTTCTTCCATGAATACTTCCGAACTCATCTACGACTGGAACAAGAATCATGCGCCGGGGCTGAAGCCGGCGGGGCCGGTGCTGCTCAACGACGAGAGCCTGCGCGATGGCTTGCAATCGCCTTCGGTGCGCGACCCTTCCATTCCAGAGAAAATTGAAATCCTTCATCTGATGGAAGCGCTGGGGATCGACTCGCTCGATCTGGGACTGCCGGGCGCAGGGCCGCGCGCGGTGGAGCATGTGACGGCGCTGGCGCGTGAAATTGTTGCGCACAAGATGAAGATTCGCGCCAACTGCGCGGCGCGCACGCACGAGAACGACATCCGTCCCATTGCGGAGATTGTGCAGAAAACCGGGCTGCCGATTGCGGCCGCAACGTTCATCGGATCGAGCCCCATAAGAAGACTTACCGAAGGCTGGTCCGACGATTTTCTTTTGCAGACCACCGAGAAGGCGATGAAGTATGCGGTTTCGCTCGGCCTCGATCCGATGTACGTAACCGAAGATACGAGCCGCTGTGATCCGGAGACGGTGAAGCGGCTTTATTCGACCGCGATCAGTTGCGGGGCGCGGGCCATCGTCATTTGCGATACGGCCGGGCACGCCACCCCGATGGGCGCATTCGCGCTGGTGAAATTCGTGATCGAAGAAGTGGTGAAACCTTCCGGGGAAAAAATTCGCGTGGACTGGCATGGGCACAGCGATCGAGGACTCGCCATCGCCAACTCGATGGCGGCGGTGATTGCAGGCGCGAACTGTGTTCACGGTTGCGCGATTGGCTTGGGCGAACGTGTGGGGAATACGCAGATGGATCAGATGCTGGTGAATCTGAAGCTGATGGGGATCGCGCCGTGGGACGAGCGGGATTTGACGAAGTTGAAGCATTATTGCCGGGCCGTGTCGCGGGCCATGGGCGTGCCGATTCCGGCGAATTATCCGGTAGTGGGCGAGGATGCCTTCCGCACGGCTACGGGCGTGCATGCTGCAGCGATCATTAAGGCGTATCGCAAGAACGACGTTGTGCTGGCGAATACGGTTTATTCGGGTGTGCCATCGCATGAATTTGGACTGGAGCAAATCATCGATATTGGTCCGATGAGCGGGAAGTCGAATGTGCTGTTCTGGCTGGAGCGGCGCGGCATTCCGGCGACGGACGAATTGGTGGACCGGATTTACCAACGCGCCAAAACCAGCGACCATACGCTGAGCGATGCCGAGGTGGTGGAGTGCCTGCCCGCAGCCACAGTGAAGCAAAACTGAAATCATGTCCGACGCAATTTCCAAGCCGATGCGGCATGCGATTCTGGGAGCGGGGGGCATTGGCGGCCTGATGGGCGCGTGTCTGGCGCATGCGGGAGACGCGGTTACGATGGTGGTCCGGCGCGAGAAGTTGGCGCAGTATCCTAAACAACTTCATTTAGAAAGTCCTTTTGGGAATTTCACGGTGGATGTCGCCGTTGCTGCGGAGGTTCCCGAGGCCGATGTTCTCTGGCTCACGGTGAAGGCTACGCAGTTGGAGCCGGCGCTTGCGGCTTTCAAGAATCCCGGTGCGATTGTGCCGCTGCTGAACGGGATTGATCACGTGGCTTTGCTGCGGTCGAAGTATGGGGCGCACCGGGTGATTCCTGCGACTATCGCGGTCGAAACCGAGCGTGTGGGTCCGGGGCACATCGTCCATCGATCGCCGTTTGCGCGGCTTTTTGCTTCTTCCGCTGGGCGTGCGCTGTTAGGCACCACGCTTGATGAGCTGCAGAAAATTGGGTTCGCTTGCCGCTTCGTGGATGATGAACCGACGCTGATGTGGGGCAAGCTGGTTTTTCTAGCGCCCTTTGCGCTGAGCACGACTGCGGCCGATAAGACGGTTGGCGAGATTGTCTCCGACCCGCAGTGGCGGAGTTTGGCAGAGGCTTGCGTCCGGGAGGCGTGCGCCGTGGCGGTTGCCGAGTCGGCCGCCGTGGATGCCGACTCGATCCTCGCCTGGGTGAAGACCGCGCCGGCAAATATGCGCAGCTCGATGCAGAAGGATGTGGAGCGCCACAACCCGCCGGAGCTGGATGCGATTGCGGGACCGATTTTGCGCGGGGCGCGGAAGCATGGGATCGCGGTCCCAGTGACGGAAAAATTGGTGGCTGCGGTGGAGCGGCGAGCGGGGTTGACGCGGCTGGGGTGAGATTCCGGATTAAAAAAAACTACGGATCAAACGCGTAAAATCTCTTGAATCAATGACTTGGCGGCGGCCCGATCCGGATCGGTCCCGCTAAATCTATCACTCTAAAGGGCTTGTCGGTAAAATCTTTGCAATCAATGGTTTAGTGGTGATCTGTTCTCGCTAAGTCCTTTGGAATCAGCAAACAGCCTCTGAGCGCCCATCTTAACTAGTTGATAGCAAATGAGTTGCTCGTAAAATATTGCCAACGAAGGAGTTGGCCGGGCCTATTCTATTTTCAAAGAGTTTACAGCCTGGAGCAAACGGGCGGCGCTGCGCCCGCATTGGTTAGGATTGTGCAGTTTGGGGGCGGGGGCAAGGTTGGATGTCACAACGGGCTGTGGAAAGCGCAAGTTCTGGCGGTAATTCCTTCCGAGGGTGAGAAAGTGCAATCCCATATCTCGTAAAAGAGGTGAGACGCTGGGGACCCGGCCAATTCTCAATGAGTGTAATCGCTGTTTTCGTCAGCCAACGCATTCCAGTAATATCCTTTCGACCTGCAAAAAGCATCTTCCATGGCGAACTTGCTCGATGTAGTGTGCAGAATTTGGCCGAAGAGTTCGGACAGTTCAGGCCCGGCCCCAGCCGCGAAGAACTAAACCACATGCTCAACCTGCCTCAATAAAATCCGTCATTTAGACCATCCTTCGTCTCCCCGAAAAATAATTGATTAGATTCCGTTCTCATGTCGATTCGGCCACACCCCGTTCGACGTATCAGCAGAGAGCCAGTACGATAGCGAGCAACAGCGATCCAACTGCGCTCTCAATCTGAGTTCACCGGTTAGCCAACAAATAGCTAAACCCGAAAACAAGCCACTCAACCATCGCTCAACCCAAAGGAGATTTCGCAATGCGATTCATGGTCATCGTCAAATCAACCCCAGAGGCAGAAAAAGAAGGCGCCCTCCCCGATCCACAGCTCCTGCTCGAAATGGGCAAGTACAACGAAGAGCTCAGCAAGGCAGGCGTCCTGCTCGCCCTCGACGGCCTCCATCCCAGCTCCAAAGGCGCACGCGTCAAATTCTCCGGCAAGTCTCGTACCGTCGTCGACGGCCCCTTCACCGAGGCCAAGGAGCTCATCGCCGGCTTCTCGATCTTGCAGGTCAAGTCCCTCGAAGAGGCCATCGAGTGGGTCAAGCGTGGCCCTAACTGCGGCCCCGGCGACTACGAAGTCGAAATCCGCCAAGTCTTTGAGATGGAAGACTTCGCACCCATCCTGTCCGAAGAGCAGATCCAGCACAAAGTAGCGAAGCGGGCGAAGCTGCCAAATCAGACCGCCAACAAATAACCGCTCTTGCATCCACGGATTGAATCTGGTGTGATCGGTAGCGGTGTCCGCTACCGATCCACATCACGCCACAGATCAAGCCCTGCATCGCACCGTCGAAGCCGTATGGCGCATCGAGTCCGCGCGCGTCATCGCCGGCCTCACCCGCGACTTAGACCTAGCCGAAGATCGTTCGGCGCATCTCCTTAAGAATGAATGCCTTACTGGCTTGACCTATTTTTATCGCAAAATGACCGCTGTTCCATTTACACCCCTTTGCGGCTGCGGTAAGCAGACAACATGGGCGGGACCCCTTCCACTCCACGTTTACCGCTGCTTCGTACCTGTCACTCGATACCCGCGCAAGCTTGGGAAACACCTCGCAGTGCCCCTTTAGTCAAGAAAAGCGAGTGAGTTATGGCATAGGCCATGCCTGAGATTATCGCTCTTGTCGGTTGTTGGCGAAAAATCCCAATAGCGCTCATTGACTGATTCTGTGATACTCGTCACACCGGTCGGCCCCGATTCGAAAGCTACCGTCTCAGCCCACATGAAAGCCGCCGTTTACACCAAAGCCAAAACCGGAAAGGTCCTCGAAATGAAGGATCTCGAACAGCCGGTTCCGAAGAACAACGAAGTCGTCATACGGGTTCGCGCCGCTTCCATCAATCCTCTGGACTGGCGCATGAAGAGCCAACGGCCCGGCGTCGATGCCGCTGGCCAGGTAGCAGCGGTCGGAGGAGCTGTGACGCAGTTCAAGATCGGTGATGCTGTGTTCGGCCTCTGCAAAGGGGCCTTTGCCGAATACGCCTGTGCTCTCGAAGCCAAGTTAGTCAGGAAGCCGGACAGCCTGAGCTTCGACCAAGCGGCTGCTGTGCCGGTTGCAGGGCTTACCGCGTTGCAGGGGCTTCGCGACAAAGGAAGCCTTCAGCCGGGGCAGAAGGTCTTGATTAACGGCGCGGCGGGAGGAATTGGCACCTTTGCCGTGCAGATCGCAAAATCGTTTGGGGCTAACGTAATTGGCGTGTGCAGCACGAAGAATGTCGAATTAGTGCGCTCGCTCGGTGCCGACAGGATCATTGACTATACCCGCGACGATTTTACTCAGGACAGCGAACGTTACGATTTGGTTCTAGATAACGTTGGGAACCGCACATTGTCAGCGATGAAGCGGGTTCTGACTCCGAGCGGAAAGTGTGTCATGGCGGGAGCGCCTAAGGAACTCTGGGCAGTATTTATCCGATTGCTCAAAGCATTCGCGTGGTCCCCGTTCTTGAAGCAGAAGTTCATATTCTTCATTGCGAAAATGAATAGAGACGACCTGACGACCCTTTGCGGGCTTATCAAGGCCGGAAGACTCACCCCTGAGATCGACCGACGCTATCCGCTGGATGAAACCGCCGATGCCCTCGCTTACGCAGAAGAAGGACATGCCCGAGCGAAAGTCGTCATTGATTTCTAATAGGACTAGGAGACGCTGCCTGACACTCCTCTGTTCAAGGCGGTCTATCAATCTTAATTGTCGTAAAATCGCCACACTTACTTGACCCCAACCATCCCCATCCACTGCTTGTAAAATCAGTTCTCCCCTGAGCGGATTACTGCCAGTTGCTCAGTGCGCATAAAGACAGAAGCATCCTCGTGGTGAAGACTTGGTTCTATGATGACGAAGCACGAAGAGAACCCATCCGCTCATATTGAAGTTATCCCCGCAACATTGGAGCAGAAGCCGATCCTGGCTAACCTGCTTGAGTTGTACGGGCACGATTTCAGCGAGTTCCACGATATCGATCTAGGACCAGATGGCAGGTTCGGCTACAAATGCCTGCCTCTTTACTGGAGTGAGCCGGGGCGACATCCGTTTCTTGTCAGGGTAGACGGCAGACTGGCCGGATTTGCCTTCGTCAAGCGAGGGTCGGAAGTTTCTGGAGATGAAACGGTGTGGGATATGGCAGAGTTCTTTGTGATTCGTGGATACCGGAGGCGGGGAATCGGAACGCAAATAGCGCACGAGGTATGGAGGCGGTTCCCGGGGCGGTGGGAAGTTCGCGTGATGCAGTCGAACGCTTCGGCATATCATTTTTGGGAGCATGCCATTTCGATGTTTGCGGGTGAGGCGATCGATCCTATTCGCATCGAGAAAAGCGGCGAATGTTGGAAGCTTTTCTCATTTGAATCCAGGCATGTTTTGTAAACACCGGAGTGAATGCCCTTCGGCCTCGCGTTGGGCGTTGCCGGTCTCATCTTGTTCCTTCCTCTGACCGCCGGCTCAGCCGCGCTCCGAGTGGTGCGCCGAGTGCACTTGTGTCAGGCCGCGGCCTTGCGGGCTAGTGCGCTGGTGAGCTATGGATCTCGGCGATGTATCCCCCGGGAAATTCGACAATTGCGGTGGTGCGGTCTTGTGCGGGGTAGGGCGCGAATAGAATTTTAACTCCGGCGGCTTTGGCTTTGTCGAGGGTTGCGCCGAGATCCGGCACACGGTAGCCGGTGATCTCGTAGCCGAAGGGATAGGGAAGATGGCCGTCCGTCACGAGCACCAGCATATTGCCGAAGAGGGACCTGATCTCGATGCGGCGGTAGGTTTCTCGGGCTTGGCCGATTTCTGCGGCGTCGGCGTGCGGGTCATCCGAGACTACTTTGCCGTTGGCGAAGCGGACAAAGCTGGCCACAAAGTTATCGGCCTCGTCGCGCGACACGTAGACGCGGTTTTCGGGAACGGTTTCGAGCGGCGGATTGGTGTTGGTGGAGGGAGTGAAGTGCCAATAGATTTGCATCTTCAGGCCGCCAGGCCACTCGATGACTGCATCCATTCCGATCGCGTCTTTGAACGGCTCGACGACGACCTCGGCTCCGGCTGCTCGAGCGGCTTTGATGGCCTGATCCATATCGGTGACGAGATATCCGGTGCGCTCCTGGCCAAAGGGGAAGGGAATGGGGGTCTGGTAGGCGAAGATGGATAGGGCGCCGACCGGAGTCAGCAGGTATTGCATTTGGGTGCTGCTGGTCACGGGCAGGACGTTCGCCACGCTACGCTTGGAGGGCTTGCCGCCGAAAGTGGCAACGAAGCTGTTGACGAAGGCATCGAGGTCGGCGGGAGCAATGTAGACATGGGTCGTGTCGTATTGTGGGCCGACGGCAACGCCTGCGGCTGGCAGAGTTTGGGCGAGCGATGCGGAGGCCAAGGGAAGTAGCAGGGCGGCCACCAGAGTCGTCGGGTGGCTGAATGCGATCAGGCAGGTTTTTCTTCGAATTGGGAGTGGGCTGGATCTGGTAATGGTCGTCATTGGCATGGAGGCTCTGGGTAGGTTGTAATCGTTATGATCGAAGACTGCAACTGAGTTTTCCTGGATCACTCTTGGGCCGGTTTTTCTTGACGACGTGGTGCCTCGAAGGATCGTCAGAAAGGCTTCAGGTTTTCTCGAAGTACTTGAACGCTTTGCATGACGAGCATGCGCCGATTTAGCTTTTTTCCCGGTTTCGAAGTCGATCCAGCAACAGGGAAGGCTCCACTTCGTTGCTAAAGAATGCGAGAAATGGGGCGCCCGGCTCGTAACCGAGATGCCTGGGACGACCACCCTTAATACTCCTGCCATGCTGAGTGCGCGTTGAGCGAGTCATGGCCGTAGGGCTTGTGTAAAGCCTGTGTAATGGGCGGTTTGACTTTCGATACCAAGCTGTGAAACCATTATTTCGGCAGGGTGCAATCGCAGCTCTGCCCGCACACTTTAAGCTGTTCTCGCCCTTCTTGCGCATTTATCTATCCTTAACCTCTTAAGGAAGTTGGCTTTTAAGGAAGTTCCTTTGCGCTCGGAACTCTTGGAGAGGGGCAGATAATGACCCGCGTGGCAGCAGCGAAGAAACTCAGCAAGTTCGATCCCAAGACATTCCTTTCGACCATCAACGGTGGTCGAAAGATCGAAGCTTTTTCCAAAAAGCAGACGATCTTTGCTCAGGGCGACTCGTCCGAGGCCGTTTTTTTTATAAGGGAAGGAAAGGTCAGACTCACCGTTGTATCGAAAATCGGGAAGGAAGCCACAATAGGCGTCCTAAACAAGGGAGATTTCTTCGGGGAAGGTTGCCTTACAGGGCAACCTCTCCGCCTGTGCTCGGCAACCGCAATGACCGATTGCTCGATAATGAAGATCGGCAAGAAGTCCATGATGGAAGTGCTTCACCGGGAACACGCGTTTTCCGATATGTTCGTGGCGTATTTGCTCACTCGGAACATCCGGTACGAAGAAGATTTGGTGGACCAACTTTTCAATTCCAGCGAAAAAAGACTGGCCCGGATCCTGCTACTGCTGGCTCATTTCGGCAAGGACGGTAAGTCCGAAACTCTAATCCCCAAGATGAGTCAAGAGACCATGGCAGAGATGATAGGCACCACGCGGTCGCGGGTTAGCTTTTTTATGAATCGGTTCAGGAAGTTGGGGTTCGTCAACTATCACACCGGCGATGAATTACAAGTTAACAGTTCACTTCTCAACATCGTTCTCCACGACTAGAACTTCCTTGCGAGAGGACGGAGTTCTGCTCTCTCTTGCGATTTGGAACGGGCACACTCACTACCTTCGGGCGTGGTATAGTGGCTGCGAGGCGGTTACCCTTATCCTCTTTCAGGTCTTCTGACCTAAGCCAGTCCATCTGAAGTTCTCCCACCTTAGGTTTTGCAGCGAGAGAGGTGTGCCCATGCTTTTCGAAGCGATCTTGCGCGAAGTCGATCAACTCCACAATGTCAGTACGCGTCTTGAGGGATTGGCGGACCGACATCCACCCGTCTCAGAACCACTCATCACTATCGCGGGAAGCGTTCGCAACACGGCTACTCTATTGGAGGTGCTGGTTGCGACTAAAGGTCCCAAGCCGATCTGAGGAGGGCTCCGAAGCGAAGACGCGCCGGCGTCCTTAGGAAAGCCATCGCCCGAACTGTGCAATTTGGACCAGTCGGACCAATCCTTGCGAGCCTATGCTGTGTCTATTGGAGAACGAAGAAAATGAACAGTTGCAGCGAGGGCGCTGCTTCGCAAGGCTCCGCAACCACCTCTGTCGTATCCCGGCGCAACGCCCGACTCAGATCGTGCCAGGAAGCCACCGCTCGCCGAGCCTTCGGCTTCCGGCCAGGAACTGAATCCCGGAGATCGAGTCGAGGGCTTGGGCAACTTCGGAAAGCCTACTGGAGAATTCGGCACAGTGGAGCAAGCCAACGACGACGACGCAGTGGTTAAATGGGATGATGATGACGGTCGTAGGCGACTCCATCAACCGTCGCTCAAGAAGGTTTAGCCCTCCACCAGACTGGTCCCAGCTGTCTGAAGCCGATCGGCAAGTTTCAAAGACTTGCTTTTAACAGAGTCCCACACTTCGAGCCACCGTGGACAGACACGTACTCACCCACCATGGTCGGCAGAGCGCACCTCAAAAGTGATCCCCCGTTCCCGCTCTTGCCAATGCCCATCCCCTTCCCATGCGTTGTAAGATGACGCAATACTTGCCATGAGCCCAATTCCCCCGCGCGCGGACTTGCCGGATGTTGAGCCTACGGTGCAGCAGGAGGTGGCGCGGCTGGCGGCGGCGCCAGAGGTGCGGTCGGCGTTTAACTGGCTGCGCACGCAGGAGCCGCAACTGGCGCAATGGCAGATGGAGGTGGCGCGGATTGCTGCGCCTCCGTTTGGGGAGTCGGCGCGTGGGGCGTGGCTGGCGGAGCGCTTTCGCGAAGTCGGGCTCGACGATGTTCGCATCGACGATGTCGGCAACGTGTTCGGAGTGCGTCCGGGATTCGGGCAGCGTTATGTGGCATTAAGCGCGCACATCGATACGGTGTTTCCGGCGAACACGCCGCTGAATATTCGACAGCAGAGCAGCCGGTTGTATGGGCCGGGAGTTTCCGACAACGGAGCGGGGGTGACGGCGATGCTGGCGATTGCCGCGCTGCTGCGCGCGGTGCGGCTGCGGCACGCGCTCCCGTTTGTGTTTATCGGCAACGTCGGCGAAGAGGGCGAGGGCGATCTGCGTGGGATGCGGCATATTTTTTCCACGCCGCGCTGGAAGGACTCGATTGCCTACAGCGTGGTGCTCGACGGCGCGGGCGCGGACACGATTGTGGCTGAGGCGCTGGGCAGCCGGAGGTTTGAGGTGATTGTGCGCGGTCCGGGCGGGCACTCGTGGAGCGATTTTGGCGCGCCCAATCCGATTGTGATTCTGGCGCGGGCGATCGATACGTTTACGGCTGCGCCGGTGCCTACTACGCCGAAGACGACTTTCAATATTGGAGTGATTCGTGGCGGCACGTCGGTGAACTCGATTCCTGAGTCGGCGAGCATGAAGGTGGATATCCGGTCGACGTCGATGGCGGAGATGGAGCGGCTGGAGCAGACGCTGCGGCTGGCGCTGAATCGTGCGGTGGAAGATGAAACGCTAGCGGCGGAGATGAGGTCGGCGGCGCAGAAGCGGCCTTCGGGAGTGAATTGCGAAGTGGTGGCGATTGGGAATCGTCCGGCGGGTGAGTTGGCGGTGGGATCGCGGATTTTGCATGTGATTCGGGCAGTGGACGCGCAGTTGAATAATGCGGCGCAGGTGCAGCGGGCGTCGACGGACGCGAACATTCCGTTGTCGATGGGGCTGGAGGCGATTGCGATTGGCGGCGGAGGGTCGGGCGGCGGGGCGCACACGTTGCAGGAGTGGTTCGACTCGAATGGGCGGGAATTGGGATTGAAGAGGATTTTGTTGACGATGCTGGCGCTGGCGGGAGCGGGGGAATGATGAGATTCGTAACGCCGAGAGTAAAGAAGCGGTTGGAATTGTGCCGTCCCTGCGGGACTGACTCCTTCTTTGTGCTTCCACCCGGCACTGCCGTGCCGGGCTTTCACATGCCGTCACTTCGTGATTGGGTTGTCGTAATCTCACTCTTTGTTTTTATCGCCATCTTTTCAAACGTGCCGGTTTCGGCTCAGAACGTTCCTGCTGCTTCGGCGGAATCGAAGCCGAAGGCTGACATTATTTTCGTCCACGCGAATGTCTATACCGGGGTGCCGTCGAACGCGCAGTTCAGTTCTATTTTGCGCGAGGAGGCGATTGCGGTGCGCGGGGATCGGATTCAGGCGGTGGGGAAGAATGTAGACATTCAGAAGCTGAAGGGGCCGCAGACGCAGGTTGTTGATTTGGGCGGGCATTTTGTCATGCCAGGTTTTAACGACGCGCATTTGCATCTAGCTGACGCTGGCTTGCAAAAGTTGAATGTGGATTTGATTGGAGTGAAGACGCTGGATGAGCTTCGCAACCGCCTGCTGGCCAAGGTGGAGACGGCGAAGCCGGGGGAATGGATTCTGGGCGGAGGATGGGATGAGACGCTGTGGCCGGTGAAGGCTTTGCCCAGCCGGTGGGATCTGGATGAAGTGTCGGGCGGGCATCCGGTGTTTCTGGATCGTGTGGATGGTCACCTGGCGGTGGCGAATACGCGGGCGCTGCAGTTGGCGAGCGTTACGATTGCGAGCCGCGATCCGGAAGGCGGGCAGATCGATCGCGATGCCAACGGCCAACCGACGGGGGTTCTGCGCGATACGGCGCAGCATGCGGTGGAAGTGGTGCTGCCGCAACCGACGCGCGAAAAGCGGAGGCACGGGATTGAAGTGGCGCTGGCGGATTTGGCCGAGCACGGGGTGACTTCGGCGCAGGATTACTCGCCGGATTGGCAGAATTTTGAGATTTACGAAGATTTAGAAAAGGAAGGCAAGCTGACGGCGCGGATTTCCGAGTGGCTGCCGTTTGACGATTCTATCGAGGAATTGCAGAAGAAGCGGGATTCGCATCCGCAGGCCGATCTGATGTTGCACACGGGAATGCTGAAGGGATTTATGGACGGTTCGCTGGGCGGGCATACGGCGGCGCTTTTGGAGCCTTACTCGGATGATCCGAAGAACTCGGGATTGCCGCGCTATGAGGCGGCGAAGCTGAACGACATGGCCAAAGAGCGCGTGCTGGCGGGCTTTCAGCTGGGATTCCATGCGATTGGAGATAAGGGTATCCAGATGGCGTTGGATGCTTTTGCCGAGGCGGAAAAAGCGGCGCGCGAGCAGAAGGTGAAGGGCCCGAATGGCGGAGACGATTTCCGGTTACGCGTCGAACATGCGCAGGTGACGACGCCGGCGCAGATTGCACGGTTTAAAGAATTGAAAGTGATTGCGTCGATGCAGCCGAGCCATCTGACGACCGACATGCGATGGGCGCAGGACCGGCTGGGGGCGAAGCGGGCGGCCACGGCTTATGCGTGGGCGGCGTTTCTGAATAAGGGAGTGACGCTGGCGTTTGGAACGGATTATCCCGTGGAGCCAGTGACGCCGTTCCGCGGACTGTATGCGGCGGTCACGCGCAAGAGCGAGGATGGCAAGCAGGAATTTTTCCCGGCGCAGAGGCTCACCATGGATCAGGCGATTGCCGCTTATACGACGGGCTCGGCCTTTGCCGAGTTCGAAGAAAAAGAAAAGGGGAAGCTGGTGCCGGGGATGCTGGCGGACTTCGTGGTGCTGGACCGCGATGTGACGGCGGCTGCGGCGGAAAAAGTTCTGGCGACCAAGGTGCTGCGCACGGTGGTCGGTGGAAAAACGATTTACGAAGTGAAGTAACTTCTTCAGACGCGAGAGCGGTTTTGTGCGTCTAACCCATTTGTGGCCGCATTCTTAGCGATCATTACCCGGCAGTTCGGTGCTGGGCCAAATCCTTGTTGCCGAGATCCGAAGGACTCAATTCGGCAGTTTCAGTGGTGAAAAGTTAACAGCCAGCAGCCGTCCGTCGTTCTTCACCGCGTAGGAGTACGCGTGATGCGGTGGCTCCGGAGCGAACTCGACCAAAATGTAATTCTCACCTTCCAGGTGCTCGTCGAAATGCTGCATATACTTCTCGAACTCGCTCACGAATGATCGCTTGGCCCAGTAGACCATGATTTTTAGAGGAGACTTCACGCATAGCAGTTTGTGGAAGTCGTACAGCACCTCATCCTGGGTTCCCCACTCTGATTCCGCAGCCAGATGGATTGCCCCGCTCGTCTTGTGCAGCCAGATCAAGTCGAGCAGCCATCCCGGCCCATCATCACCGGGATAAACGAAATAGTCTTCTTTGTCGGCCAGGTTGCGGAGCGCCTTTTGCACTGCGGGGGTTCGAATGCGCCTACCGTCTGGCAATTCCTGAAGGGTTGAAATAAGTTTGTCCGCGACAATGATGGGATCGATCAGCGGCTTGCGGAAAACTCCCATACTGAGGTTACTTCTTCCTAAGTGGAATGATCTCACGTAGCATCGATCAGGACAATCGGCATTCGACCCTCCCGGGGGACACGATTTGGCCCGGACTCGGCAACACGGAATTAGCCCACTACCCGCAGTTCCGTTTTTGAGCCTGCGCCTTGGCCAACGGGTATAATTAATCCCTATACGTCTTCGGAGGAAGCAGATTTATGGATTCGCGGGCATTTTGGCTGCGTTTGAAAACTCATCGCTGGGTCTATTCGTTCAGCATTGTGGCTACGCTGGCGCTGGGTATTTTGATTGGTTCGGTGGTTTCCTACGGAGTGAAAGGCAAGGAAGGGCAGAAGTCCTCGTCGTCCGACGCGACTCCGTTGACGGTGCCGTCTCCCAAGCAGCTTTCGGGCGAGTTTTCCCAGATCGCCAAGCAGTTGGGGCCGACCGTGGTCAACATCAACACCGAGTCGACGATCAAGAATCCGCATCGCCGGCGCGGCGGGCAGGGGCAGGCTCCTGATGACGACGAGAACGGTGGCGGCGGCCAGGGCGGGATGGACGATTTCTTCAACCGCTTTTTCGGCGGACAGGGCGGCCCGCAGGGTGACGCGGCGATTCGCGAGCGGTCGCTGGGTTCGGGCGTGATCGTTGATTCGAAGGGTTACATCGTCACCAATCGCCACGTAGTCGAGAAGGCGGATCGCATTCGGGTGCGTTTGCAGGACGATCCTCCCGGCGTGCAGCACGACGCCAAGGTGATTGGCGAGGATTCGGAAACCGATTTGGCCGTCATCAAGATTGAAATGAGCCGTCCGGTGCCGGTGGCCAAGATGGGGAACTCCGACAGCATGGAGGTAGGCGATTGGGTGCTGGCTATCGGCAGCCCGTTCGGTCAGGTGGGTACGGTAACGGCTGGCATTGTGTCGGCCAAGGGGCGCGATATTGTGCCTGGCCGTCAGTTCCAGACTTTCATTCAGACCGATGCCGCGATCAATCCGGGAAATTCGGGAGGACCGCTGGTGAATCTGGAAGGCGAAGTGATCGGCATCAACACCGCGATTTTGAGCGAGACCAACGCGTATGCGGGCGTGGGATTCTCGCTGCCGTCGAATACTGTGGTGCAGGTTTATAACCAACTGATTGGACCGGAGCATCGGGTGGCCCGCGGATCGATCGGCATTATGTTCGATGCGGTGGAAAACCCGGCAATCACGCGGGTTTATGGTAATGGATCGGGCGTGACCATATCGAGCGTGGTGCCCGGCAGCCCGGCGGATGAAGCTGGGTTGAAGGTGGGCGACACCATCACCACGGTGGACGGCCACAAAGTGACCAAGGGGTCTGAATTGGTGGCGGACATCGCGTCGCGCAAGCCGGGATCGAAGGTGGCCTTGGGCTTTGTGCGCAACGGCAAACAGCAGGATACGAGCGTGACCATTGCGGATCGTGCGAAGCTGTTTGCGGCGCGGCTGAACGAGGATGACGGCGGCAATGACGAAAGCACGCCGAAGCAGGATAAGTTCGGAATCTCGGTGCGCAGGCTTACGCCGGAGATGGCGGAGAAGCTGGACATTCCGGGAGGCAAAGGCGTCATCGTGCAGGATGTGAAGCCGGGATCGTTTGCCGACGACATCAACCTGGGGCGCGGCGACGTGATTCTGGAAATCAACAAACAGCCGGTGAATAGCGAAGAAGATTTCGCCAAGGCGGAGTCCAGCCTGAAGAGTGGACAGGATGTGGTGTTCCTGGTGCGCCCGCGGGGTGCGTCGCGGCAGGATGGAACCATCTTCGTGCCCGGAACACTTCCGTAACTTGGGGTTTAGTCAACGGGAACTGGCATTGCGACATCCGATAGAGGATGATGGCAATGCCAGCCTGCCCTTGGCCTTTATTTTTGCGCCGGGCGAGTTGGCGGAAACTTGAGGGTCTACCGTTGGAACTGAAGCAGCGCGCGAGAAGACTGAGGGGATGGTTGGGCGCGGCCAGCGTTCTGGCGGGGTGCTGTCTGGCTGCCGTCGGAGGTGTTTCGCAGGATGCTGCGAGCCACGCACCTGCCGACAAGACTGCTCCCGCGAAGAAGACGGTCTCGGCGACAGCTACTTCGAAGAAGCACGCGAAGGCGGGTGCTTCCGCTTCGAAAGCAAGTTCGTCCTCTTCATCTTCCTCGGCGAAGGCGCGTCCAGCGGCGCATTCCGCGGCCGGTCAGCATTCGAAGTCAAAGACGGCCGGCACTGCGCACAACGGTAAATCCCAGTATGCGAGTGCGCGAAAGAGCGGCAAGAAGAAACCTCGCGGACAGCAGAAGATCGATCCCGAGCGCGCCCAGGCGATTCAGGAAGCGTTGATCCGCGAACATTACATGAGCGGCGAGCCGACGGGAACATGGAATCAGTCGAGCGAGGACGCCATGCGGCGCTATCAGGCCGATCACGGCTGGCAATCGAAACAGGTGCCGGATTCGCGGGCGCTGATCAGTTTGGGGTTAGGGCCGAGCCACGATCATCTGTTGAATCCGGAAAGCGCCATGACCACGGGGCCGAACCTTTCTAATGCGGCCGCGCCGGTGAGTGCTCCATCGCAGAGCCCGCTCTCGCACAGTGCGGAACCGGGAGCGCCGATCAGCACGAATCCAGCGCCGTCGGCGGGAGTGCCTGCTACGGCCGCCGACCACGACGCATCCAGCCCGCAGTAAGTTAGCAATTAGCAATTAGTTGCTGGATTGCCAATTGCTAGTTGCTAACGGCCTGATTTGCGATAGCTGCCTGTTACGGGCCGCGGAAAATAAGGCAGAGGCTGCGACTGAATAATTGCGGCCGGATTGGCGTCAACCAGCGCATCGGCAACTTCCTCGCCGCAGATTTCGGCGGCGGCATCGCGAGCTGAAGAGAGCACGGGGACGCGCTTCTCGGTGTCATGCGCGTCGGTGGCGAGCACGTGGACGGCATCGTGTTCGAGCAGCCAGTGGGCGGCGCGGCGCACTCGTTCCCCCCAGAATCCGGTGAGGGCGGAGCCGGTCATCTGAATGACGCAGCCCTGCTCAGCCCATTCCACCACGCGCTGCGGACTCTCGCGCAGAATCGGATTGCGTTCGGGATGCGTGATGACGGCGGTGATGCCGCAGTCGCCGAGCTTGGTAAAACATTCCGTAATTTGCTGCGGGACACTGTAATTGCTGAGCTCGACCAGCATGTAGTGCGAGGCTTCAATGGTGTAGCGGGCGGGATTGGCGAGGAGGTCCTGCAAGTTGTCGTAGGAAAGATGGAAATCGCAGCCCAGGGTGATAGTGAGCGCTTTGCCTACCAGAGTTTGCAAGTGCGCGACTAGGCTCTGAAGATACGGGCGATCGTAGTGATAGCGGTCGTTGGCGTGGGGCGTGGCGACCTGGTGCGTAATGCCGTCAGCGGCGGCCATGCGGCACATCGCGACGGAAATTTCCCAGGACTTCGATCCGTCGTCCACTTCCGGAAGAATGTGCGAGTGAATGTCGACCACAATTGTAGGAACACGGGCAACCTACCCGGGGTTGCGCTTGAATTGATTTAAGCAGATTCGGGGGGAAAGAGAAAGGTCAGGGGCATTCACAGCGGAGATCGCCGCGAAAGGTGCCAGTAACAAAACCGGGCGCGGGGATCACCAGATGGTGGGAACAATCCCCGACTTGCGAATCTCCCGGTCCGCGGTGATCAAAGTGAGTCCTTCGGCCAAAGCGGTACCGGCGATGATCCGGTCAGCGGGATCTTTGAAATACCTCCGTGGCAGCGCGAATGCGCAAGCGCAGATTTGCGCGTTCATCGGCAGGACCGAAAAGCTGGCCTGCACCTGGGACAAAAAGGACTCCGAGCTTACGTCTAGGCAGATGCGTCTCTTGCTGGCGAGCATAGCCAGTTCCAGTAGTGTCATGTCGGAAATGGCCAGACCGCGGCCGGTTCGTCGCGCTTCTTCGATGGTCTCTGTGGCTTTCTTCGACAGCCGGTCGGCGTCAAAGGCCACCCACAGGACAACATTCGTGTCGACGAGAATCAATAGAGATCGCCCCATTCTTCCGGGGTGAACGCGGGAGCGATGACGTCGCCGACGATAGATCCTTTTCCCTTCATGAAATTGAAGAAGTCGTCTTTTTCTTTCTCGACAGGGACAAGCTTGGCTACAGGTTTGCCACGCTTGGTGATCAGTACAGCTTGGCGCTTGGACTGAACTTCATCCATGACCGCCAGACAATGGACTTTGAACTTGCCGGCTGCCATCTTTTTCATGGAAGGGTATCCTTTCGATCATGGTCATTATACTATAGTCATAAAGAAAAAATTGTGATAAATCTGCTAACTGCGAGTCATATACCCAAGGTTTTTTCCGCACCGGGTAGTTCCCTCCACGCTCGATGGAGCGCCGGATACGCGGTGCAGAAGTGGATCAAACCATCGCGATTTTGAATCGTGTCTACGCCTAACGGACACTTTATGCAGAAGCGCGGATTTCCGGGCCGCCGAATTTCAGCTGGGTTTCCTGCAAAAATTGGCAGGAAAGGACAGCCGCGAACCGACTGGGCCAGCTTTTGCGCCGCTCCAATCTGTGCTCTCAACGAGAACAGATTAAGGCCACCTATACTGAACAAGCTGCCGACCAATGCCACGCTGAACACCTTTGCGGAGATCGACACTGCGGCT